>ENA-UONT01000043-UONT01000043.1-human-gut-metagenome-genome-assembly--contig:-CS20-NODE-43-length-181792-cov-46.307895_pt1 | contig 181792 bp, 145 predicted proteins | sample MGYA00242459_ERZ724006 | MGnify/ENA metagenome assembly ERZ724006
TTATTCTTCATAGCCGTCTTGTGCTTCATGTAAAAGCCAAACTGACGGTTCATGGTTTTGAGTTGATTGCGTAATTCATCCATAACGCTATACTGTTTCAGATTTTGCCACTTGTCAAGTGCATATCGGGCAATTTTAACAGAGTCAGCTTTATCTGTTTTGACTTTACGAAGGGAATCGTTATCAAAATCCTTGATAAGCTTTGGGTTAATGGCACTAACGAAAAGATTTGCTTCGGAAAGTTGATGGGCAAGGACTTCGTAACAGCGTCCGGTATGCTCCATTACAATTCGGGACTCACCTTCGATAGACTTGATAAGTTTTACAAGCGAATTGATGTCACTGGATGTGTGTTTAATTTCAAAGGGTGTGGAAACAATTTCGCCAAAAGGCCGCATAATAGCAACCATACTTTTACCTTTTGAAACATCGATACCTACTGCGTTCATAAATTTGTCACTCCTTAAGATTATTGCAATGGATAAGTACCAGTTTTACTCATTGCCTATTCAATCTACTGTGGTGTGACACGAATGCACCTGAGGTGATTCAACCTGCATAAAACGAACGCTGCGAATGAGGAGCTGGTTATCAGTCTGTGTTACGGACGCGAAGTCCAAGAAAGGAGAAGATATCCAATTGCTACCTACATTCTAACAGCTTAAGCAACAAGATGGATAATTCCTTACTGGCTGTAAGGGATATTAACCATAAATATATTGTAGTAGACTGGAATAAGAGTCGGAGAACTAAAGTACGTGACCGTAGAAGCTATTCAGGTAGGCATCACCATTGTTTGGAACAAAGAGAAATATCGGAATGTATATTTAACAAATAAATTGTGTGAAGAGCTGCAAATATATTGCAGTGATAACAATATATCTGAAGGACCTATTTTTTGTGGAAATAAAAAAGGACGAACTATTACAAATGGAGCTGTATGGAAAAGCCTAAAATATATAGCAATTCAAGCTGGAATACCACAGGAGTTGGTTTATCCTCATTCGTTTAGACATCTGTTTGCAAAAGAGTATATGCGAAAGATTGGTGATATTTCTGAACTTGCTGATTTACTCGGACACACTAGATTAGAAACTACATGGATTTACACTAAGACCACTTCTGAGGAGAAAAGAGTCCGACTGGAACACTTAGATTTATGAGTTGATATAATACGACATTACATTAACTTTGTCAAAAATTAAAGTGGTAAAAATCGCAATTTTTATTAGCAAATGTAAATGAATACAGCAAATTGTATAAATAATAGAAAAAAGACGAGTATTGTGAGGTGGTATAAGTCGATATAATGTCGTATTATAGATAGGGCATTTCGCAATTATTAAATATCTTCGGTTAAATTATTTGACAAATTTGTAGAAATACAAAAATGCAAAGATAGAAGTCTAAGATAATCTTTGGAAGATTATATAGATAGTTTGGTTGAAGTAATCTGAAATACTGTTTTTGATAATTTACGATTCTAATTGAAGTTTATAATTGAATAGATAGGGTGTAGGAATCAAGACAGCGTCAGGAATCGCTGAACAGTAAAACATATGTGATGTTTATTGCAGGTATAGTACATAATCATATCTTTCAGGGATTAAAGAAACTTTCAGAAAGAGAAAATGATAAAAAGAGTTACACAGTACCGGCAGCGATTAGTGAATTGGAAAAGATAACGATAGTAAAAAATAGTAAGGACCTATATATCAGGAGATATGGATTAACCAAGAAGCAGAAAAATATATTGGGACAATTTAATGTGACGAAAAGTTGTATTAATAAGCTAGCTCAAAATATGAATGAGAGGATTTAGTCATATAAATGAAGAAAAGTTAAGGAAGTGAGGACCGCTGGAGCCAGAGATGATCATGGTGGACATAGGAGGTTAGTTACCATAGAGGGATGGATGGGTATACACAAGGCCATGTAGAACAAAAAGGAAGACGTACTATTTCGTGTACACTGCAACCACTATTTCAGTACTTGATACATCGAAATATTCATGACCGTGGCTTATTTACTGAGATACAAAAGGTTGAAAAACCTTGAATGTTCAATAAAAAACACTTGATTATATGAGGAGAAATATGGTTTTGAGCAAAAGGGAATTTATAAAAGATATTATATTAGAACAACAACATAATAATAAAATTGCAATTGAGGACGAAAAGGAACATATAACATATCGGGAATTGCATAATACTTGTACTAAAATTTCAGAAACGATACAGAGAGAGTCTGATTGTAAAAACAATAGAAATGTAGGAATCTTCTTGAATAATTCTGTGGATTATGCAAAAGCTTATTTTTCGATTGCATATATGGATCGAACAATTATTCCAGTGGAGGTGACGCTGTCAAAAGAACAGATAGTTAGTATTCTTGATTATTGTGAGATTTCAACTATTATTACAAATAAAAAATATTATGAACAGTTAACGAATAGTTTGCAGGATTATGAATATTTCATGGAGATTTTCTGTATCGAAGAAAATAAATTATATCAGTTTGAAGGAAAGTCTAGGTTGTTATCTGAAAGTATGGAAAGTGGAGTAAGTGTACAAGATACGGCAATAATGTTACATACATCGGGAACAACAAGTAATCCCAAAAGGGTCATGTTAACACACAATAATTTGATTACAAATGTAAAATCAAATATAAAGTCTTTGAAGTTGAATGAAGAAGATAAATCGCTCATTGTACTGCCGATGTATTTTGGATATTGTAACAGTTCGCAGTTTTTAACACATATGTATTTAGGAGCGAGTGTTGTTATTGCACCACAGCCATTTAACCCCGCTAGATTTTTGAGCTTCATTGAAAAATATTCTATTACCAATACAACTTGTATTCCTTCGATGTTGTTTTTAACGATTGCCATGAAGAAAAAATATGATTTAACCTCATTGAGGTACTTATGTTTTGGAGGCGGTTTAATGCCTGTTGAAAAACTGGAAAAAATCATAAGTTATTTTTCTAATACATCAGTAATACAAACTTATGGACTGACAGAGGCGTCTCCAAGAGTGACCTGTTTATTACCAGAAGATGCATTTAAAAAGATTGGTTCTGTTGGAAAAGCAATTCCAGACGTTACAGTGGATGTAGTAGATGAAAATGGTATTTCTGTAAACAAAGGTGAGCGTGGAGAAATTGTAGTTAAGGGAAATAATGTAATGAAAGGATATTATAAACATCCAGAAGCGACTAGTAAAGTTCTGAAAAATGGATGGCTTCACACTGGAGATATTGGGATGTTTGATCAGGACGGATATTTATATATTGTTGGGCGAATAAAAAATCTCATTATTTCAGGTGGTTTGAACATTTATCCGGAAGAGATTGAGGAAGTTATTACTAGTATAGATGGAGTAAAAGAAGTGCTGGTTGTATCCGAAAAGCACGATTTGCTTGGAGAGGTGCCAGTAGCAAAAATCGTTACAGATGGAACAGAACTTGTGGCAACAGAAATAATATCTTACTGCAGACAAAAACTTGATAGTCACAAGATACCAAAAAGGGTAATCTTCTGTGAAAAATTAGAAAAAACATATAATGGAAAGATAAAAAGAGGATAAAAAATGGAAAGAAAATTATTAGAAGCAATCAAGAATATTACAGATTTAAATATGACAGAGGATGAGGCACTTAAATTACTTGAGAACAATAATACAAATTTAATGACAGAATTTGGTCTAGATTCCTTATTGAGAGTACAGTTTATTATTGAACTTGAAGAGGTGTTTGATATTGAGGTAGATATGGAAGATATGGATTTGGAAATCTTTAGTAATGTTTGCTTGTTAAAGAATACAATTTGTAAATATTTGGATGAGGTTGATTAATGGAAATTGACTTAAAAAACAAAGTGATTGTTATTACTGGTGGAACAAAGGGATTGGGAAAAGCAATCGTGACGCAACTTGCAAATAGTGGTGCAAAACTGGTGATTAATTATAAAAGTGACGTCGCAAATTCAGAAAGATTTCTGAAAGAAATTTGTCGGATGAACCAGAATTGCATTTTAGTAAAGGCGGATGTGACACAGGAAAAACAGGTTCGAGAATTGTATAAAAAAGCATTAGAAAGATTTGAAAAAGTAGATATATTAATTAATAATGCAGGATCCTGTGATGATAGTTATATTCAATTTATGAAATATGATCAGTGGGATAGCGTTTTAAAAAATAACCTGTATACAGTATTTTTGTGTTCTAGAATATTTTCAAAAGCATTGATCAAAAGCGGAAATGGAAAAATTATTAACATTGCCTCCATTAAGGGGCAGGTTGGAAGTGAAGGTCAATGCAATTATTCAGCATCAAAAGCTGGTGTTATTGGAATTACCAAAGCATTAGCAAAGGAATTGGGACCTCATAATATTTGTGTTAATGCTGTATGCCCAGGGTTTGTAGTAACAGATTTAAATAGAGGTAATAGCAATAAAGTCGATTATGCGATGCAGATGAGCGTGGTTACACCAGAATTTGCAGTTCAAGATCTTGTGAATTTTATTACATTCTTTTGCTCTGATTTGATAAAAGGAGTAAGTGGGAGAGTTTTCAATTTGGATTCTAGAATTATGTAAAGGAAGATTGAAATGAAGATACATCACGTTGGATATTATGTACAAGATATAAAAAAAGCTAGGAACATTTTTTCAATGATGGGTTTTGATGAGGAAAGTGAAGAGATATATGATGAGGAACGGGGGATTAATGTCTTGTTTCTTACAAACGGTGAAAATCGAATTGAATTAATTGAAAAATGTACTGAAGAAAGTGATGTTGATTTTATAGCAAAAGGAAAACGATCTATGCCATACCATATTTGCTATGAAGTGAATAATATGGAAGAAAGTGTTGATTTTTTAAAACAAAATAGATTTATTGTTATAAAAAAACCAAGTAATGCAATAGCAATTCAAAATCGGAAAGTTGCATTTTTGTATTGCAAAGAATGTGGATTAATTGAACTTGTAGAAAAATAATGGAGTAGTTATGTATAACTTGACAGAAATTAAGAAGATAAAAGATGAATATGAAATTGAAGAAGTTAACTGCCTTGAAAGACCTGTAGCCATGGTTTTGAATAGTTATTGTCCTATTTATAGGAATTTGTACTTGTTTCATGAAAAAATGAATCGATGCTATAATCTTCATTTTTATGATGATATTGGTTATAAAGATAAAATCTCAATGAAACGTGCACAGATTATATTAGAACAAGAACTTGGGATTTTGATGCATAGGGTAGTGGAGAGAGATGAGATGCACCAACTGATTCTCGAGCAGTTGAAAAAAAATAATCCAGTGATTGTTCCGGGAAATTTAAAAGAAATTTACTATTCAAAATTTTATAACAAAGAGAATTGGAAACATTCTTTTCTACTTCATGGTTATAATTTGGATAACAAATTATATTTCATTTATGATTCTGTTCAATGTGAGAATGAAAAGGAAATGTGTAAATTTTGCATTCCTCAAAAGACATTAAAACAAGGATATGAATCATATTGTAATAATTTTTATGAGGATGGAATCTATTTTATAGAAAGCAATGAAGTAGATAGGAATCCTGATTACAGAAAGATGATTCTAAATGGGTTGCAATTATTTGTAAATAACAGAAAAAAACAACCATATTTTGAAATTGATTTAATACAGCATTTTCTTCAGAAGGAGAATCCGTCAGGTGAGGAACTGTTACAATTATTTGAAATTAATAATTATAAAAAGGTCTTTCTGAGTGAAATGAGGAATCTATTGGCATATCTAGAAGTGGAAGGTGAAGTAGTAGAAAAACTTGTAGCATGTAACCAAGAATTACTTGCTGAATGGAGAAAAGTAGAAAGTAAGATTGCTTATTATATACAAAAAGCAAAAAAATTCGAGTTAGAAAAACTATTAGAGAAAACGCTTGAAAAGGAAAATCTTCTTTTAAATCAAATAAAAGAGATACTTGATAAAGTGCAAAATGAGCAGGAAGACATTAAGCAAAAAACTACAAAAGAACCCGTAATTTTTATTAATAATGAACAGAATATCATAAAGCAAAAACCAAATGATCAATATATGTTTCATTTTGATACCAATCAAATCTACAATAATTGGTTTGAAGATCAAGCACCAAAGATTGTACTTCCACAGAATCTGACAGACTTCGATGAATTTCAATTTTGTACAAGTATTAAAATTGAAAGCTATGTCGAATGGGCAAATTTTATGGTCGGGGTTTATATAAAAGATGAAAATGGTAATGCGTATCTTTATGGGAATAATTCCATGAGATGTGTTTGCTTTGAATACACGGGAATAAAAGGAAATATGTATGAAGAGTCGGTTTTTGATACTGAATTTCAAATTGAAGTAAGGTATAGAAACAGGAAGTTACAGTTGATTTATACAGATTTCAATGATGTTAGTAAGGAAATACGAATAAGAGAAGTAGATTTGGAAAGCCGAATATATCAGATGGGAATTGCGTGTAAAACATGGGGAAGTCCGAATAAATTAACAATTGCAGTATCTAATATAGACTTAATAGAAAAGGATGAACCAAATGATAGTAGTAGAGAATTTATCAAAGACATTTAAAAAAGAGGAAAAGGAAAAAGGTTTGAGAGGGAGTTTAAAATCTCTTTTCTCTCCTAATATAAAAGAAGTAAAAGCGGTAGATGGTATCAACTTTTCAGTGGAAGAAGGACAAATACTTGGTTTTATCGGACCGAATGGAGCTGGTAAATCTACAGCAATCAAAATGATGACAGGGATTCTTACTCCAAGCGCGGGGAGATGTATAATAAATGGCTATATTCCATATAAAAATAGACGCCAGTATGTAAAAGAGATTGGCGTGGTATTTGGTCAGAGAACCCAGCTGTGGTGGGATTTGCCCTTATGCGAAACATTTGAAGTGTTAAAAGAAATTTATGAAATAGAAGAGAGTGTGTATAAGAGGAATATCGAAATGTTTAATGAGATTTTCCAATTAGAAGAAATTTTTTATAAACCGGTACGAACATTGTCCTTGGGTCAAAGAATGAGAGCAGATATTGCGGCAGCAATGATTCACAATCCAAAGGTGCTATTTCTTGATGAGCCTACAATTGGATTGGATGTTGTGATGAAAGATAATGTTAGAAATGCTATAAAAAAAATAAATCAGAATTTAGGAACAACGGTTGTACTTACAACACATGATATGTCTGATATAGAACTGCTTGCGGATAAAATTGTTATGATAGATCATGGAAAGATGATTTTTGAAGGAGATACTTTAGATTTAAAAGAAATATATGGTGATGGAACACTCGAAGAAATAGTTAAAAACATATATTGTAGAGGTAATCAGTAATGAAAAAAATAAAAAAATATGTTCCTTTTATGAAAGCAGGCTTCCATCAGGCAAGTACATACAAACTTAATTTAATCTTTATTATTCTAGGAAATATTATTGGGTGTTTTGTGTCATTTTATCTGTGGAAAGCTGTTTTTGATGCTACGGATACATCATCATTTATGGGATTTAATATGGTAGAAATGACTACCTATGTTTTTATATCTTTTGTAACAAATAGTATTATTGGATGCAATGCAATGACAAGTATTGGCGAGGAAATAAAGGACGGAACTATCGCGTTTCGGTTATTGAAACCCATTTCCTATAACTTAACGTTTATTAGTCAAGAAGTTGGGGAAAAGGTATTAAAGATATTATTTGTTTTTATTCCTGTAACAATGGGATTGGAAATATACAAGTATTTTGTAACAGGATTCGTTAATTTAAGTCCGGTGCATTTCATTTTGTATATGATTAGCATAGTATTTGCATATTTAATTAACGCATTTTTCAATATTTCATATGGATTTACGGCATTTTTTTTCAAAAACCTATGGGGTTCAAAAATGTTAAAAGACTGTATTGTCAATTTTATGTCTGGATGTGTAATTCCACTAAGCTTTTTGCCAAGTATTTTAAAAGAGATATTTTTATTTTTGCCATTCTCATATATAAATTTCGTTCCAGTAATGATTTATATGGGGAAATACAGTGAAAGAATGATGGTTTTGCTGATATTAAAGCAGGTGATCTGGTGTCTTGTGTTTTTTATCATTTCAAAAATACTGTGGAAAATTTCTTCAAGAAAACTTTGCATTCAGGGAGGTTGATAAATGTACCGAAAAATAAAACGATATTTAAAGATATATCGTATTCTTGTGAAACAGGAATTTAAAAAATATATGGAATATAAAGCGGATTTTTTTGTGGGAATATTTGGATTTTTGTTATCGCAGGCATTTAATTTATATTTTATCTATATTATTTTTTCAAGAATTCCTAAGTTAAATGGATGGAGCTTTGATGAAATAGTATTTATCTATGGATTTTCCCTATTACCAAAGGGAATCGATCATCTTCTTTCAGATAATTTGTGGAATTTTGGTCACAATATTGTACGTAAAGGAGAATTTGATAAATATATAACAAGACCAATCAATTCATTGTTTTATATTGTATCAGAGACAATTCAGGTAGATGCAATTGGCGAGTTGATTGTTGGAATAGGACTCGTAATTCGCTCGATGGTTGCGTTGAAACTTGTGCCGAGTATAACACAGATTATTGTATTTATTTTGCTGCTTCCATTTACAGCACTTATTTATACATCCATTAAGATTATAACGGCATCGTTGGCATTTTGGGTAAAGAAAAGTGGAAATATTACATATATCTTTTATATGTTAAATGACTTTGCGAAATATCCTGTTACAATATACAACTTTGCAATAAAACTAGTATTAACATATCTGGTTCCATTTGCTTTGACAAGTTATTATCCAGCATCATACTTGATTAAGGGTGACAATTTGTGGAATTTGATGAAAGTATTTATCATATCTACATTGTTTTTGGTAGTGGCAATAAAAATATGGAATGTTGGAGTAAGTAAATATGAAAGTGCAGGATCATAAGGAGCATTTATTATAATGCCATTAAAAGAAAAGATAATTATATCGTTCAATCTAAAATTTTAGATATACAAAGATTATAAAGAGGAGAATGAAAGATGAGTAAAAATAATGTGATTAATGAAATAAAAAAATATCGACCATTTGAACAGTTAATGTTGTTAGCATCACGATATCAATTAAATGAAGATGAATTATCATATATGAAGGAAATCGTACAAAGATCGGATATGAATTGGTATGAATTTCTTGGATGTAGTATGGTTAATCGTGTAAATGGTGTTGTATATAAGAATATTAAAGGATTAAAAATCCCAAAATATGTTAGATATTTTTTAGAATTAGCATATCGCGAACAGAAAGAAAGAACATTGGTTCATCAACAAGAAATATATAAGGTTTCTGAATTACTTGAAAAGGAAAATATTAATTATTCTTTATTAAAGGGAGCGGTATTAAATACCATTTTTTATGAGGCTGGTGAGAGAATATCCAATGATACAGATATGATGGTTGGTGTTCAGGACATTGATAAAGTAATTGCTATTTTGAAGAAAGAGGATTTTATTCAAGGTGAGGTTCGAGAAGGTGAGCTTGTTCCTGCAACAAAGAAAGAGATACTTTTCAGTAGGTTAAATACATATGAAATTGTACCATTAATAAAAAGATTGGATGATAGTCATCTTCCATTTCATGAAATGGATATCAATTTTAAATTGGGGAATGATGATGTGAAAGGAACAGCTGAAAAAATGCTGGAAGATACTGTTTTATTGGTTAATAATGATCATCAAATTAGGACTTTAGCTCTCGAAAAATTTTTGTTGTTCTTGTGCATACATCATTATCGTGAAGCTACAATGATCATGAAAATTGTCAATGGAGATGATTTAACATTATATAAGTTTATGGATATTCATTTTGTTGTGAGTCAAAAAGCACAAGAAATTGATTGGAAATATTTGTTGGAAGTTGCTAAGGAAACAAATAGATTGAATGACGTATATTATACATTTTATTATACTGAATTGCTTTATCCTGGAACTTTTGAAATTGAAATTTTGGATATGTTGAAGCCTGAGAACACTGATTTTATAAATCAGTATAGGGGGCGTGATAATACTGGTGAAGTATATGAATGGAAACTTTCTTTTCCAGAAAGAGTTTTTTCATATAAACGAAAAGAGGAAGCTTTAAAAAATGTTGAGGCTGAAAATAAGAGATTTAAAGCGATTCAAGAACAATTAAAGAAATAACGTAAATATTACAAAGATATAAAGAGAGATTGCTTGTAAATGATGAACGAGGAAAAAGAGATAAAAATACTGCTAACTGAATCTGAATATAACTTATTAGATAGATATTTTAAGTGGACAATGAATATTACTCAGACTAATCATTATTTTGGAAGTGAAAATGATATTAGAAAGAAAGGTGATACTTACAGGATAAGAGAAAAGAAAGGAAAATATTATCTTCAAGTTAAGGTGCCTCAATTATATGAAGGATCATTGCATGTAAAAAAGGAATATGAAAAAGAAGTAGGATCAGTTCCTACAATTCTTGATAAAAAGGAATTAAGTAGTTTATTAGGAATAGAAGTTAATGAGGATAAGAAATATTTAGGTAAGTTAGTAACAGAACGTAAAGTATGTACAGAATATCAGAATGTGGAGATATGTTTAGATAGAAATGAATATTTGGACTATGTTGACTATGAATTAGAAATTGAATTTACTGGTGTATATCCAAAGGAAGTAGTTGAAAAACTTCATCAGTATGGCATAAAGACTGATGAGGATATTTATGGGAAATATTCTCGATATCTACAACGATTTATTTTGGCTCAAAGTAACATAATATAAGGAATTGAAATGCCATAAGTGCCGAAGTTAGTTGTGAGTAAAAAGGTTTTATTATACGTTTTCCGCTGACATATATAGCCCGGATGATAAATGTCAATAAGAAATTGAAAAAATATTGGATTTATTTATGGACTAAAAAAGGGCGCACTTATCCCCTGGTGAAAATATCATTTTATAAAAAGATATTGATTCGAGAAATAAGATATTCCATGCGGCTATATCGCACTTTGTCTTAATTGATTACATCATTATTATACAAGTAGGTGATAGAATGAAGAATAGTACAGACATAAATACAAATCTAGATGCATTAGAAGCAGAAGCAATATATATAATACGAGAAGTAGCGGCTGAGTGTGAAAATCCTGTAATGCTGTATTCGATAGGGAAAGATAGCTCGGTAATGCTTCATTTAGCTATGAAGGCTTTTTTTCCAGAAAAACCGCCTTTCCCGTTCATGCATATTGATACTACATGGAAGTTTAAAGAAATGATAGAGTTTCGTGATAAGATTGTAGATAAATATGGGATAGATATGATTGTATATAAAAATGAGGAAGGTATAAATCATGGTATTAATCCGTTTGAACATGGTGCTGCATATACAGATATTATGAAGACACAAGCACTAAAGCAGGCAATTTCTAAATATGGTTTTACGGCTGCTTTTGGCGGTGGCAGAAGGGATGAAGAAAAGTCAAGAGCTAAAGAACGAATTTTTTCATTTAGAAATAGAGAGCAGGCGTGGAATCCTAAGAATCAACGACCAGAGATGTGGAATGAATATAATACTAGAATAAATCAAGGAGAAAGTATAAGGGTATTTCCTATATCCAACTGGACTGAAAAGGATATATGGCAATATATAGAACGAGAGAAGATTGATATTGTACCACTTTATTTTGCTAAAGAACGTCCAATTGTATATAGAGATGGAAACATCATAATGGTTGATGATAATCGTATGCCTATAAGAGAAGGAGAGGAAATAGTATTTAAAAAGATTCGATTTAGAACTCTTGGCTGCTACCCATTAACAGGTGGTCTTGAGTCAAATGCAAGCACACTTCGAGAGATTATTGCTGAGACACTTGGTGCAGTGTCTTCTGAAAGAACAAGTAGGGTAATAGATAGAGATGGAGGTTCGGCTAGTATGGAAAGAAGAAAGAGAGAAGGCTATTTTTAGTATGGGTGGATTACTTAAATTTATTACTTGTGGTAGTGTTGATGATGGAAAATCAACACTAATAGGACATATGCTTTATGATGCAAAGTTACTTTATGCAGATCAAGAGAGAGCATTAGAATTAGAAAGTAAGCTCGGAAGTATGGGTGGGGAAATAGATTATTCACTCTTATTGGATGGACTTATAGCCGAAAGAGAGCAGGGGATAACGATTGATGTTGCATATAGATATTTTGCAACCGAAAATAGAAGTTTTATAGTTGCTGATACTCCAGGACATGAGGAATATACAAGAAATATGGCTGTGGGAGCGTCTTTTGCAGAATTAGCCATTATTCTAGTGGATGCATCTCAAGGAATTCTTATTCAAACTAAAAGACATGCTAGAATATGTTCCTTAATGGGGATAAGACATTTTGTGTTTGCGGTAAATAAGATGGATTTGGTTTATTATAGTCAGAAAGAATTTGAGAAAATTGAAAAAGAAATTAATGAGTTTGCTCGCAAGCTTGATTTACGAGATATAACGGTTATTCCTGTATCAGCAACAAATGGAGATAATGTAACTAATAGGTTGAATAATATGAATTGGTATAAGGGAAAGACGTTAATTGAGTATTTGGAAACGGTAGATGTAGATGATGCGCTGATGGAAGAAGGACTTGTACTTCCTGTTCAGAGAGTGTGTAGACCAGATTATTCTTTTAGAGGGTTTCAAGGACAAGTTGAAAGTGGATGTTTATGTATAGGAGATGAAATAGAAGTTTTGCCTAGTAAACAAAAGGCTAAGGTAGAAAGTCTATTTAATACGGATAGAAATGTAAATAAGATACATGAAGGTCAGGCAGTAACAATCAAAGTTGATAGGGAAATAGATATATCACGGGGATGTGTTATTGTTAAGGATACTAGTCTTAAGGTTTCAGATACATTTAAGAGTACTGTTTTATGGATGGATGATACGGAATTGATGGAGGGGAAATCTTTTCTATTAAAACTAGGTACAAAATTAGTACCAGCCACAGTTCTAAGTGTTGATTATAGAATTGATGTAAATACAGGAGAACAAATAGTATCGGATAAGCTGAATAAGAATGAAATTGCAGTTTGTAAAATAGGAGTGACTGAAAAAATTGTACTTGATGAGTTTGAAAAGCATAGAAGTTTGGGGCATTTTATACTAATTGATAGGATAACGAACATGACAGCTGCGTGTGGTGTTGTTAACCATGTGATGAGAAGAACAGATGATTTGTTTTGGCAAGAGATGGATGTTACTAGAAATGTGAGAGCTAATATGAAAAATCAGACACCACTAACATTGTGGTTTACAGGTTTATCGGGCGCAGGAAAGTCGACTATAGCTAATGAGATTGAAAAGAGACTTGTAATAGCAGGGAAGCATACGATGTGTTTAGACGGTGATAATGTACGTTTGGGACTTAATAAAGATTTAGGTTTTGTCGAGAAGGATAGGGGGGAAAGTATAAGAAGAATTGCAGAGGTGGCAAAATTATTTAATGATGCTGGGTTGATTGTAATAACATCATGTATTTCTCCATACGAATTGGATAGAGATACAGCAAGGAAAATTATAGGAAATAGTAATTTTGTAGAGGTATATGTAAGCACACCTTTGAGTCAGTGCGAAAAAAGAGATGTTAAAGGATTATACAAGAAAGCACGAAAAGGTCAAATATTAAATTTTACTGGTGTTAATAGCATTTATGAGATGCCGTCTAATGCGGAGATAGTAGTAGATACAACTTATATGGGCGTTGAAGAAACTGCAGATTATGTAATGAGTAAATTGGATGAATATCTGTCGTTGAAATATTGATTAGCAGGAGGATAAATATGAGATGAATAAAAATGGCAGGTTATTTCTATCAATGTTTAAGATAGGAATGATAGGATTTGGTGGAGGTACTGCACTAATTCCTGTTATAGAAAGAACAGTCATTGATGAGTATGGTTTGGTAACAAAGGACGACTATGATGTGGACGTTATGGTGGCAAGTATTACGCCAGGAGCACTTCCAGTAGAAATATCGGCAGGAGTAGGTAGAAGAATTAAGGGGAGTTGTGGATTATTATTTGGCGCTATAGCTATGGCTCTTCCAGGAGTAATGTTAACAATTTTGTTTACAATATTAATTGGAAGAATTAATGATTTATTGTTAAAACAAATTAAGTTTATAGCAGTAGGAATATATGTATTTATAGGTATGCATCTTACAAGTTATATATCCGAAACAATCAAATCGATTAGTAATAATGAAAGTAAAAAAAAATGTATACTACTTGTTATAAGCGTTGCAATACTAGTTTGTGGCAAGAATTTGTATTCGATATTTCCTGGTGATAGGACACCTGTTTTGGCACTTAATACATTAAATGTTTTTGCTATTACTTTTTTTATTCTTTTTTTTACAAGAAATCGGTTCAATTTTGTAAAAATAATAGTGACTGTAGTGTGTAGTTCTGTGTTTGTTTTATGCTATTGTACGGCAGGTATAATATCGAATGATTTTGTGAAGTGTTCGATTGATATTGTTATGATAATTTTATCTGTTTATGGAATTCTCTGTGATATAAAAGATGGTTATGAAATTAGTGATAAGACACGATTTATACATACTATTAAAGATATTATTTTGTGTATATGTTTTGGAATTACCTTATCTTTACCTGCTCTAATAATATTTTCATCGTCTATATCGTTTTTACTTCGTGGATTATTATCAGCAGTTATGTCATTTGGTGGAGGGGATGCGTATCTTACTGTGGCAGATGGAATGTTTGTTGATTCAGGTATGGTAACGAAAGAAGAATTTTATAGTATGCTTGCGCCATTGACTAATGTACTTCCTGGTTCAATATTGTGCAAGACATTAAGCGGAGTTGGATATTATATAGGAATCGAGATTTCAGGTAGTGTTTTGGGTGGATTATCGGTGGCTTTGGCTGGATTTGCTATTAGTATAGTTGCATCATGTAGTGTGTTTAGTTTGATGACAGGTCTTTATGAAGCGTTTGGTAATTTAAATGTATTTTCAGAATTAAAAAGATGGATAAGACCAATTGTATCAGGTTTATTAGTGAATGTTATTTTGTCACTTATAGTTCAGGTTAAGCATCATGGGGCTGAATTTGGGGCTGAACGTGAATTTATATTTTTGATGGTGGCAATTTATCTTGTGAATTCCTTAGTTGTTAAGAAATATAGATTTAGGAATGAAATTATTGTGGGGATTTCGATTATTCTGTCACTTGCACTGTGCAACTTATTGGTGTTATGTAGATAGAAAATTTTTATGAGAATAGCGGGATTTTAAGTAGTATCAATGTGTATTAACAGCAGTTTGTTCGTAAGCTTAAGGTTAAGATTAAAAATTTATTTTAAGAATTCGGGAAGATTGTATTAACAGTGTTTATTTTTTTAAAGTTTAGATTTGCAGTCTATTTCAAACTGCGAAACAGGAGTCCCTTTATAATAAATGCTTGTTTGGTTGACATCTAATAAATCAGCAGCAACACTGATGGAGATTTTGTCTTCGTTAGTCTTCAAAAGGTTTTGGACTAAATTTATATAGAAACATTGGTATTCAGGATTAACTGATATCTCAAGATTGGTACTATAGAATTTCTTTGGTAGAGTAACCTAATATAAGAAATATGAACATTTATATTTTACTTTGTGAATGATTACTATTGGTCCTTACAAAAATGTTTTTCTAAGCATTTGATTAACTAGAGATAGTTCTTATGGAGTAAAGACTCTCTTGTTTGAGAACTCAATTACATATTTTAGTAATAAAGGAGAAAAATGATGAAAAGTGGAGATTATATTGATGTATTGCCTAAAGCAATAGAGGATAAAGATTTGGAAGATATGACTGTTGTTAGATGTATAAAATTAGATGAACATTTGCTAAAAAGTGGAATGGAAGATAATAATATAGAAAACTATACTCGCTCATTAAGATATTATCTTTCAAAGATTATGATGGAATTGAAGCCAGAGGATGTCGTGTTAGATGTTGGTGGTGGTGATGATGGTTTTGCTAGTACATTACAAAATATTGTGAAAACTATTTATGTAAATGATATAAATGTAAAAAAAATATATAATTCAAATTGTATTGTGTTAGAAAATAATGTTTTTGATTTAAATATTAGTGATTATAAAATTAATAAAGTATTTCTCGGACATGCGTTTGAGCATTTTTGGGGTGAGTCAGATATAAAATTTATTGAAAAAGTAGGAAATGAATTGCCTATTGGTGGGAAATGTTGTATTGAACCACTTTTTATTGGACAAAAATATATTGAAGTAATAAGAGAGGGATTTTTACATGATAAACAGGATGATAACCCGATTAGAATTATTACAAAAACAAGTATGTTTCCAGGAAAAGTAGAAGAAAACATGGGGTTCGCAAGAATATATGATATACAATCATTTGAGAGAAGAATAAAGCAAATAGCAAAAAAATGTGGTTTGAAAATTACTATATATTCTTTTAAAAGTAATGATAAATATCTTCCAGATATGATTAAATATAAATTTAAGCGTAAAGAGATAAATTATCCGTATAGAATGTTAATACTTGAAAAAGAAAAATAGTGGTATGTTTGTATGAATAATAAAAAATGATGAAAGGCATAAAATAGAGCAGAGTTACCTTAATACCTGAATATTTCGCGCCTGTAGCGCCACCGATACGCGTTTGAACTCCACCTGTTCACAGATGGGATCCGGTTGTCCTTTGGGGCTATATAATGATGCCTATGCCAGCTCTCGACTTGTCAAGGTCAAGGGTTAAAGCCCCGCATTTATGAGGTCCTATGACAATTCTCAGCTGCAAGGCTATAGGTAGCTAAGCCCAATAAGGAGTGGAGCTGTTCTTGCGAACCACTGGATCTAATAAGAGTATTGGTGGTTCTCACGCAGTAAAGGCTCCGGAGCTATTGTTGCGAAATAATCAATACCTACTAAAACAAAATAGATGATTTTTTGTTTTTCACTTTATTATACATATAGAAGTTGATGAGAGATTAATTAATATGGGTTATAAGAGTGTTTTATGTTTATCAAGAAGTAGATTGCAGCTAATTGAAGTGGTTGGTATGAAATACTTCGAAAATAAGTGGCTTTGTGTAAATAGGTTAATATATTAATTGATGATTATATCAACCTATTTTAGAAGAACGTAGGAAGTGTAATAGTGGTTGTTGCTTTGTAAGGTAAAGGAAAGTATGTTAAAAAATGTATACAAATTAAGTGATGGACATAATATTGTTTCGGTTATTTGTAATCAGAAAACGATAGAAAAAATAGTTAGAATAATGATGGGATATGTTAATCTTATAGAGGAAGATAATATTAACACCGTTATTATGAATATATGTTTATATGAAGACGTATATGAAGTAAATGATGACTTAATGACCGAAAATATAAAATTACATTGTGATAAAGATGGTTATGTTTATAAAGGGGAACCTATTATTATAAATAATATTTCTGATAACATAGTTTATAAAATTAAAAAAAATGAAGTCGCTGTTTATGGTTATGCAAAAGATGAATATTATATTGAAATTGTTAGATTGATTAGGATGTGTTTTCAGCTTGGATTAAGGTTTAATGGATATCGAAAATTGCATATATCAATATTAAGTAAGAATGTAACTTGGGGATTAGTAGGAGATAAAGGTGCTGGAAAAACAACAATGCTTTTGCATATGTTAAACAATGGGTATTATTTAACAAGTAATGATAAGGCGTTAATATCTAGAGAAGGAAAATGTGTAGGCACTTGTCAGAGAATAGGGATTCAAGAATATACTATGGACAAATATAATATTCAAAAGAATGATGCAATTATAATCGGTAAAAAATATTATTTGTGGCCTATAGATTTGGTAAACAAATATGGAACATTGATTAAAAAACAAGTAGTTTTAGATGCTATTTTGGTTCTTAATTATCAGGCAGGAAGTGATTTGCAGATAAGTGAGATACATGATGTCCAATATAAAAAAAAGCTGTACGATTCATTTGTTTGTGATTTTAGTGATAAATCAGAAATGAATGAAATAGGAAAAATAATCATAGAGTGTAATGAATGGATAATGCCAAATGAAGAACAAGATATTTGCGATAAATTATTGACGAAGAGATGGATAGAAGTACAAGGAGAATTTGAAAGTTTAGATATAGAAAGGCTGGCTAGTTATATTAACAGCTAATGGAGGAAAAATGAGCAAACCATTTGTGATAGTGAACCACCATAGATCAGGATCAAATTTTTTATGCAGATTACTAAAAGCAAATAAGGATGTTAGGTGTCTTAACGAACCGTTATCGCAGCATATGGGAGTATTTGAAGAATATGATTTGGTAGAGTTCAATAATGAAAATATTGATGAATTTTTAAGGGGAAATGAAAAACACTTCCTTGAACAAATGAAAGAGTATATATGCGAGTCACCTAATGTTTCGGGTTTTAAGGATACCTGTCTTTATGGAAAAATGAATTGGATGCTGGAAGAGTTTGAAGGTATTAAGGTTATACATTTAGTTAGAAATCCATTAGCCGTAGTAAATTCGTGTTTGAGAAATAATATGTGGAAACATTGGAATTACGAATATGTTATAAATAGATACAGGCAAAACAACGGATTAAATGTAATTAATGATCCGTTTGAACTATGTTTAGAAAGTTGGAAAATACGAAGTCAATTATATGCAAAAGAGATGAGTGAAAAAAAAGCATTTGAGATTAGGTTAGAAGACTTGACCATGGATCCATATGGAGAATTGAAAAAACTTATGAATTATTTAGAGTTGGATGTATCTCCAGAACAAATTCGAATTTTGAATGAATGTTACAAACAAAAGAAAGGAAAAGAGTATTCTATTTATAGGAAAAAGGAAGATGTTTTAACTGATTGGAAAAAATATTTAAATAATAATCAGATAGAAATCGTGAAAGAGAAATTGTCTAAGGAGATTAATAATTATGGATATAATTAGTCATCTTGAAATTGAAAAGAAACAAATAAAAATGGATTCGGATAGGGTATTTTATTGTTCGGTTAGTCCATTTACAAATAAACAATTTATTGAAGTTATGAAGCTTTATAAAGATATGATTCAGAACAATTTGGATACTTATTATTTATATAATATCCATAATAGAAATTTGCCAATTAAATTGAAAGATGGCGAGTACGAATGTGATGAAGCTTTCAATAATCATCCAGTTTGTGGAGTGAATTGGATAGTGGCAAAGGAGATAGCAAAATTACTTGGAGGAAGACTTCCATATAAATATGAAATGGAATATCTGACTGAAAATGTTTCTACATACCATAAAATAAATACGAATGAAGAATTTGGCGGAACGACGGATGTGTTTTTGTTTGGAAAAGATAATTTTGGTCTGTTAGATATATGTGGAAATGTTTCAGAATGGTGTGAGGATGTCAATTTAGATAATGAAAGAGAACATCTCGCATATGGGGTATCGTGGAATAATTCTCAAGGCGAAAATATTAAGGCGTATAAATATAAGTGGAGTCAATTAGGTGCAGTATCTGTAGGTTTTAGAGTGTTTTTTGATTAGTGTAAACTTTGGTGTTAGAATATATATTTTGTACTGATGTTTCTGAATGTTTGATAAGTAGTTAACATAGAAAAAAAGTAGGTATGTGGAAATACAAATACGGACTATAAGAATATGCATAGTGTAGTATAAGAAAAAGTGTTACTTGAGAATTAATTGAATAAGGAGCATTTATTATGATTTATTTCGATTTAGATAATACGTTGATTGATTACAATTCTTCAGAGAGAAAAGCGATAGAGTTCATATTTAAAGAAAAATATGGACTGGTATTAAATAATAATCAAACAGATTATTGGAGTAAGATTTCTAGAAAGTATTTTGATTATTATTTATCAAAACAGATAACTTTCGAAGAGCAAGGAAAAAATCGATTTATTAAAATGTTAAGTTATTGTGGGTATGTGGAAAATGAAAAGATTGCAATGGAATTGTTTGAAGAGTATCAAAAACAATTAGAAAATAGTTGGATTTTATTTGATGATGTGGTTGATATGCTACATTCATTGGAAGGATATCGACTAGGTATCATAAGTAATGGGAAATCTATACAGCAAAGAGCAAAGTTGAGTTGTACGAACATTGAAAAATATTTTGAAATAATTCTTATTTCAGAAGAAACAGGATTTGCAAAACCTTCCGTTGATATTTTTTATGAGGCGGTCAAACAGTCAGGCGAGAAAATTGATTCAGTTATATATGTTGGTGATAATATAAAAACAGATATTTTGCCATGTGAAAAAATTGGAATGAAATGTGTACTTGTGGATAGAAATAGTATATGTGAGAAAAATATATGTAAAATTAAGAATTTATATGAAATACATAATGTATTACTCAACGACATTGGGCAGTATAATACTGAACTTTCTATAAGAAGTTCTGCTCAATAAAAAACAAGAACTAAAAACATCTAAATATTACTATCTCAAACTTCACATACTGAAAAGTGTGCTGAACCTTGAAACTTCAATATTTTAGCCAATAAAAAGTAAACGATGAAACGAAGGTATATAATGGTCTCATAAATTAAGACACTTTTTCGGACAGATTTTAATGAATCTGAGAGACTACAATCCGTATGAAAGAGAGGATTCAAAATCATGTTCAGACAAAGAAGAAATTTTAGTGCCAAATTCAAATCAAACCTTGTGATCGAGCTGTTAAAGGGTGAACTGAATAATCTTGGGCTGATCCCCGGACAGTGGGGACATGGAGACCGGATTATTCAGTTTCGATATAATACGTGATGTATTATTAGAGAATTATGATAATGTAATGAAATCGTATGGAGATGAAGCTATTGATGATGCTATGAAAACAATAAAAGATAGTTTTGATAAGGGGGCTTATGCAGTAGAATTGGAATGCGGTTATATTGTAGAGAATAGTGATATGTATAATTTATATAAGAATGGTAGATATAAACCACTTTCATTTTGGAGCATTCAAAAATTATTAAAGAATGCTATAGCATTAAATAGGGGAATAGTGCGTTTGGCATATTTTTCAGATACACCAAAACCTATTGCAGGTCCATCGAATTGTGAAAAATGTAATGATAAATTTATAAAAATGTTCGATGAATATAGAGAAACATTAGATCCCAAAGTGCTATTTGAGGAAATTCAATGTGAATGCAAAAAATATATAATACGATGATGGGGATTCGCTTTTATTTTTTTGGGGTGGGGAAAGAAATTAAAAGTTAAGTAGGTATGGTTTAATAGGTATGATGTGAGTTTATGAAGAGAACGTTGAGAAAGTATATCCATATTAACTATGTGTTTTCACAATAGGCTGTTTTAGTAGAAAAAGTATAATTGCTAACTTCCTATATTTTCCTGCTCAGCATAAAATATAACTGTAATCGAACCCAAACGAAGGAAGTTGGGACAAAGATCCTGTTAGATATGGGAAGTTGACGGCCATAGAAGGAAGGGGATACACAAGGCCATGTTAAAGCGAAAAACAATGACGTTTTACTTCGTTTACTCTAATCATTTATGTTTAGCACCAGATGTAAAGAAATATCCATGCCATTGGCTCATTTAATTGAGATAATAAACTAGAAAATAAGGAAAAAAAGACTTGCCTATATATGGAGGTTTAATGGCAGCTAAGTGGTAAATTGATATCATATCTGGTGATACAATTAGGATACCGAATGTGGTAGAAAAAGAATACAATCTTGAGTTTGCTACATCTATGGTACATCAGTTTATGCCTGGATTTTCATCACAGAAAAATGCTATCATACTTTGTGACAGCGGGTATATAAAGCAGAATTTTGTATCCATTTTGTCAAGTAAAGTGTCAGTTGAACAGGCGCAGAGTTAGTCTCTCTACGCTTGTGAGTGTTTTAATGAGTGTCTTATTCATTTACCACAACCTTGCAATCCTTCTTAAAGCAAGCAATTCCATATTTGATGAAATTGCGCATGCCATCCTGCTTCAGCTTATCCACATATGATTTTTCTTCAATCTGGTTCAGTGCCTCATCGCAGGCTGCATCCATATCGCCGTTTTCGGAATATTTAAGCTCTATCACGATGCCGGTTCTGTTGTTTGGTACTTCAACGAGGATATCGCTGTAGCTGGTGCCCGATTCGGTGTTTGATTTGATGAGCCAGCTTGCTTTGTAGCCCAGCAGACCGAGCAGGATACCGTGGTAGAAATTTTCTTTTTTATCTTTGGCAACTGCGGTATCCCTTATACTTATTGTATTCCAAAGATAATCGCCAAAAAGCTCTTCTATTTTTTCGGTATCCTTATCCACAAATGCATTGCAGAATTGTTCAAGTGTCTTTCCGTCATTTGCAGTTGTATCGCTGAACCATTCGCGGATTTTTTTTATGAAAAGGTTTTTAATCTCGCGGTTTGGTATTGATAAACGCACCCTGCCATCGTCAGTCACGCCCTGCTTGGTCAGGTAACCGGTGGTGAAGAGCACACTCCACAGGTTTGCAATGCTTTTGTCGATTTCATCGTAGGTCAGCTCCAGGGATATTTCTTTTTCAATGTATTCGCCTGCTATCAGGCACTCTATCTCATACTTGGTTTGGACATTGGCCTTGTCAATGAAGTTTCTGACTAAAGCATTTTCACTTGAATTTGACCAGAAATCCTGCGGCTTTGCAGTAGGCTCCAATCTGAGCAGATCCACGTAATTTATCACGTCCCAAGGACAGTATACATTTGCATTTCCAAAGTGATATCCGTCATACCATTCTTTTACATCTGCATAATGCTCTGAAAGATCAAAATACTTAAGTATTTCCTGAACCTCTTTATCTGTAAAGCCAAAGCACTCGTCATACATTGAATCCATGATTGAAACAATTTCAAAATTGTTAAGGCCTGTAAAGCTGCTTTCTTTTGATATGCGAAGACAGCCTGTCAAAATAGCAAACTGTAAGTAATCGTTGGTCTTTAGCGCCTGTCCGAACAAGCCTCTGATAAGAGAGACCATCTCATGGTAGTAGCCGTTATGGTATGCTTTGTCGAGTGGCACATCGTATTCATCTATCAGGATGACTGCCTTTTTGCCGTAATGTTTATATAAAAGCTTGGAGAGAAGCTTTAATGAAGTGGTAAATGTAGCATTGTCAAAAATGAACTTTCCTTTTTCTATATAAAGTAATCCTTTGAACTGTTCTTTTTCCCAAACTGTCAATTTATCACTTTCTGCCAAAAAGGAGAATTTGCTGATTTCATTTCCTATGATGCTGGAGAATACCTGAAATGCCTCATCATATGATAAACCCTCGACATCCTTAAGTGAAATAAATATCACAGGATATTTGCCCATATACTCATCACAAAGAGATTTATTTTGTGAAATATATAATCCGTCAAACAGTGATTTGTCAGTGCCAATCTCAAAAAATGAGCGCAACATGCTCATGCCTAGAGTTTTTCCAAAGCGTCTTGGACGGGTGAACAGCGTTACTTCACTCCAAGTATTTAAAAACTGCTCAATAAACATGGTTTTGTCAATATAATAAAATCCAGACCTTCGTATATCTTCAAAATTTTCGATTCCAACAGGCAGTTTTAATATTTCCATGCGAGCCTCCCAAGTTAAAATATGATCGATACATTCGCATATAGTATAACTGATTTTTAGAGGAATTACAATTTCTATTGACTATTTAAAACTGACCCTAAAATGAAAGTAATGTTGCCTAATACTTGAACAATATCATGGGGTTGTCTATAATGTAGTAAAAAGAAAATGGAGTTTTAATAAATGAAACGATTTACAGCAATATTACTTACAGGCATGATGATATTTACCCTTGCATCATGCGGCAAAAAAGCACAGGATACACCGACAGAGCCTGCAACAGAGACACAGGCTGCAGAGAAGGTCGAGATGCCTACGGAAACGGAAGCCGTGACAGAGGTGGTAACAGAGGCTGCAAAAGATACGCAGCAGACAGAAGCACAGCAGGAAGAACAGACTGCCGAACAGCAGGACGAGGAGCAGAACAATTCAGGTGAAAATAATTCCTCTTATCAGTATGTAGAAAGAGCATCCTATGAGAATGGAGAATCAGTGTCGCTAAATCCTTCATGGCAGTATGCAGAACATTCAGCGATAAATTCAGGCTGTGCGGTCATGTACAAGGCTACAGCAAACCGCAAAAATATAGTTGTAGGTGTCAATGCAGGACACGGTACAAGCGGAGGAACTTCGGTGAAGACTCTTTGTCACCCAGATGGTTCGGCAAAGACCACAGGTGGTACAACAGGCGCAGGTGCAACAAAAGCAGTAGCAGTTTCAGGTGGTATGTCCTTTAATGACGGTACACCGGAGAGCTCTGTCACACTCCGTATGGCGCAGATATTAAAGGACAAGCTGCTTGCGGCAGGCTATGATGTGCTTATGGTAAGAGACGGAAGCGATGTGCAGCTTGACAATGTGGCACGTACTGTCATCTGCAATAATGCGGCAGACTGTCATATTGCTCTGCACTGGGATGGCGACGGACTAAGCTACGATAAGGGCTGCTTTTACATATCAGTGCCGGGCGGCATAAAGGGTATGGAGCCGGTTGCATCACACTGGCAGCAGCATGATGCACTTGGGGCAAGCCTGATAGAAGGACTGCGCGCTCATGGAGCAAAGATAAACGGTAATGGCTCAATGGCGATAGACCTGACACAGACCTCATACAGCACGGTACCATCAGTGGATGTAGAGCTTGGCAACGCATGCTCTGACCACAGCGATGCCACACTTGAAAATCTGGCAGACGGACTGGTGCAGGGAGTCGAGGGATATTTCTAGAATATAAAAAGTTACTGTTGTTTTTTTGGTGTGTATTGGCACTAAACTAAAGTTTGCAAAAACAACTGAATAGCGGATTCAAATGAATAGGACGCATAGTGAGATAAATGCGTCCGGCATGATTTTGTCAGTATAGAGGTGTTATTATAGAAGTGGTACAACAGATAGAGAAAGGGAATATTATGACAGACAACAAATCCGGGGAGATACTCATAATAGAGGATGACAAGGACATTAATGATCTGCTTGCGACAGCGCTTTCAAAAGCCGGATATAGGACAAGACAGGCATGGTCAGGCACAGAGGGAGAGCTTTTGCTTAAGCTGGACAGGGAAGCCTATGCGCTTGTGCTATTGGATCTGATGCTTCCGGGGCTTTCAGGGGAGGAGCTTCTGGCACGGATACGGCAGATGGATGCGTCACTTCCGGTGATAATCCTTACGGCAAAGGATGAGCTGGATGAGAAAATCAATCTGCTCGTGGCAGGCGCTGATGATTACATCACAAAGCCGTTTGAGATAAAGGAGGTCGTTGCCAGAGTGGCTGTGCAGCTGCGTCATGCGGTGGCAGATGTACCTTCAAAGTCGGGCAAGGCAGGAGGAAACCAGACAAAAGCAGAAAATGAGACCGGGCAGGGAGATACTGCAAATACATACATAGCGGGTCCTGCTAAAATAGAGCACAGACAGCTTGTGCTTGATCGGATTTCAAGACAGCTTTACGTGGCAGATAACGCTGTTGACGGCATCACAAAGCAGGAGTTTGCCATACTCGAGCTTCTCATGGCGCATCCCAGACAGGTGTTTGCCAAGGAGGACATATTTGAATATGCCTGGGATGAGCCGTATATTGGCGAGACAAAGACTCTTGATGTGCACATCAGCAATATCAGAAAGAAGATAAAAAAGCTGACCGATGACGAGTACATAGAGACAGTGTGGGGCATCGGTTACAAAATGAAAGAGTAAAGGTAAACAAGCTTTACTCTTTTTTTACTTTTTGTTAGCGATGTATTAGGATTTTACATTTATATTATGATTAAAGGGTTGCTAAGGAAAAAAGAAAAGGAGATTTGATTGTGAGTGAAATATTATTGCAGACAAAGGCACTGACCAAGCAGTATGGACACCAGAAAGCGGTTGACAATGTGGATATCCACATCAAAAAGGGTGCAATCTATGGATTTATCGGCAGAAACGGTGCCGGCAAGACTACCTGTATGAGAATGATCGGTGGTCTGGCAAAGCCGACAAGCGGAGAGATATCCATGTTTGGATACGCTGGAAAGGATTTGTCAAAGGTACGCTCAAGAGTGGGCTGCCTGATTGAGGCACCGGGTGTATATCCAAACATGACGGCGAAGGAAAATATCGAGATGAAGTGCCGTCTCTTCGGCATCAGTAAAAAGGGCTATGCAGAGGGCATACTTGATAAGGTAGGTCTGTTAAATGTGGGAAAGAAAAAAACAAAGAATTTCTCACTTGGTATGAAGCAGAGGCTTGGAATCGGCATGGCGCTGGTTGGAGAGCCTGACCTTTTAGTGCTTGATGAGCCTATCAACGGACTTGATCCACAGGGAATTGCAGAGGTGCGTGATACGATTCAGAATCTGTGTGCACAGCAGGATATGACTGTGTTTATTTCAAGCCATATATTGGAGGAGCTTTCAAAGCTTGCCACAGATTACGGCATTATAAATAATGGAGCCCTGCTTCAGGAAATTACCAGAGAGGAGCTGCTTTCCAAGTGCAGTGAGAAGATTACACTGACAGTGGACAATCCAAATAAAGCAGTGCCTGTGCTCGATAAGATGGGCTTTGTGCACTACATGATAGTGGACAAAAATCATATAGATGTCTATGAGCGCCTGAATGATAGCGCCGCCTTAAATACAGCGCTGGTCACAGCAGGAGTTTCGGTGGCACAGCTAGCGGTCACAGGAATGGAGCTTGAGACATATTTCCTTAGTATCACAGGAGGTGCGACAAATGTTTAATGCGGTAAGAATGGATATTTACAGACTGATACATACAAAGTCAGCTTATGTTATACTTGTAATAGCTATGGCACTCGCAATAGCTATGAGCGGTATGACAGCTCTTGTCAGAAGCATGGCGACAGAGAGCATCGTGGAAACAACTGATGATGTCACTATGGTAAGTGAGTCAGACAGTGAGATAGCAGATGAATACGATACAGCATCAGCGGAATCGTCAAATGGACCAACGGCAACAGTCGGGCTTGAAATGGATGAATCCGACATGTCAGATGAGGTGCCGACCATAGCCGATATGGTTGAAAGCGATATAGCAGGTCTTGACCTGGCACTTTTACTTGCGATATTTACGGTGCTCTTTTCAACAGCAGACCTAAACAGCGGCTATATAAAAAGCGTAGGCGGACAGGTGAAGTGCCGTGGAGTGCTGCTGTTTTCAAAGATGATAGCGCTTTCGGTATTTACACTTGTGGCTATGGCACTTGATGTGATTGTACAGTGTATCGCGACTCCGCTGTTTTTACATGGAGCAGAATTCGGAGATGCAGCAGACTTATTTAAGATGCTTGGCAGCCAGTATGTGGTCACACTTTTATTTGTATATTTTGTCATGGCAATGGCAATCATTATAAAAAACAATGTAATCAGCATGATTATCGCTGTGTGCATGTGTACAGGTATCTTTTCACTGATTTTCAGTGGAATCAATATACTTATTGAAAAAATCGGAGTAAAGAACTTTGATATAAATGATTACCTTATTGTTAATCAGATTTCTAAGCTTGATCTGAGTGCGTCTGCAAAGACCGTAGGCAGTGCATTTGCAGTGGCGGCTGTGTGGGCAGTGGTGTCACTGATTGCAGTGTATGGTGTGTTTAAACGCAGGGATATATAATGTGTTTTGAATGAGGAATAAAACATGATTTGGAAAATACTGACTGTAATACTTGCAGTTTCGGTAGCTGTCTTAATAGCTGTGCTCGTAAAAATAAGGGCACAGCTTCGTGACATTAATGAACAGCTTGATTTTTTATGCGAAAAGGATACAAATATGCTCCTTTTAACCGATACCAACATGGCTGATATCGGAAGGCTTAAGGAGCGTATAAACAGATTTTTAGAGCAATGGCACAGGCAGCGTGAGGCAGCAGCGAAAAAGGAGCAGATGATATCTGACACGTACACAAACCTGTCGCACGATATCCGCACTCCGCTTACCTCGCTGGATGGCTATTTTCAGCTGCTTAGGGATGAGACTGACAAGAGCGCGCAGGAGCATTATATAGATATCATCCAGGAGCGTATCACAAGCCTCAAGGATATGCTCGAGGAGCTTTTCATGTTCACAAAGCTTAAAAATGACAGCTTTAAGCTAGAGCTGTCTAATTGCTGTGTCAGCAGACTTTTAAAGCAGACAGTGTTTTCTTATTATGAGGAGTGGAAAAAGCAGAGCATTGAGCCGTTGCTTGATATATGTGAGGATACGATATTTATCACTGCAAATGTGCAGGCGCTCAGGCGGGTGTTTCAGAATGTGATAAAAAATGCACTGGTGCATGGGCAGAAGAGCATCTGCATACAGATGAAGCAACAGGATTCGTGCAATTGCAGGGCTTCAGATGACGAGCGTACTTCAAAAAATAGGATTGTCCATATTTTGGTTTCAAATGATGTAAAAAATCCTGATGATATAGACGTGGACAAGGTGTTTGAGCGCTTTTACAAGGCTGATGAAGCGAGGAGCATATCATCGAGCGGGCTTGGGCTTTCGATTGCAAAGGAACTTGTGGAGAAAATGGACGGGAGTATTGAAGCGAGGCTTGAGGGGAAGCGGTTTGTTGTGGAAATACAGTTTGAAAGTGAATAGTTCACTTTTGTAATGTGATAAATAATATTGACACACATGAAACAAAATGATATACTGTCAAGGTGTTTGCGGGCATGGCGGAATTCTTGACAATTGAACTGCTAACGTTCAATTGTAGGCAGATGCGCTACTGTACGCGGCATATATATGCGGGCATGGCGGAATTGGCAGACGCGCTAGATTTAGGTTCTAGTGGGAGACCGTGCAGGTTCAAGTCCTGTTGCCCGTACTATTTACAAGGGTTTCAGAGGTTTTTATTACTTCTGAAATTCTTATTTTTTTATCATTTTTCCTATACGAAAGGATACCACAATGCAGGCTTACAAGGATTTAGTAAAAGCACTTCCTGGCTTAAAAGAGGATATGCCACGCGCATTTTACATGCTCGCAGAGCTCTTTGATTACGGTTCATTTGATATATGCAGAAGTGACGACAAATATATAATCCCATATATCATGAATGACGCGGTGGAATGCTATCTGACTGTGGAAAATGCAGTGTTAAAGGGCGATTATCATAGCGAGGAAGAAATTATTTCGGCATCGTTGGTTTTAGGAAGTGAAAAAGGTTATGGACTCATTCTTCACCAGCAGGACAATGTGATGACACTCTGGTTTGATAATTTGCATGTGCATGAGGCATGCTTTAAATACCATGAAATAGGACATTTCTGGGTAAAGGGACAGGAGCAGTGGCGCATGCTTGTATATATGGTAGGAACAATCGCTGATAAGTATATGTACATGGGAAAGGAATACTGCAACGAGACAGAATGCTTTATCCAGAGCCTTATTTACTTTGCACCGTTTCGCAGATGGACACCGGTCCCCGGCGATTTGATGGAGTATCATTTTCCGGCCCGTGTAGAGGGAATAGACATTATGGAGGAGCTTTGCAGGGAGGTTTCGGACACTGATTATCTTAAGCTCATTGCACGCTACAGGGCAAATCCATGTGAGAAAACGGAAAAGCTTTTGAGCAGACATTTAGCCGATGCAAAAAGAGTACCACTTTATCAGTATATTTATAAGCTTGTGATAAAGGCATCAAAGGATTATCCTGAGAGAAATTACGGAAAACAGATAAATGAACGCATAAAAGAAAAGCGTAAAGCGCTTGAACAGGAGCTGCTTCAAAAGGGGTACTGCGGAAAATACCCTGTGTTTTCAAAGAAAAATACGACTGTGCGTGTAATGGAGGAACAGCCCTACGTCACAGCAATTCTCGAGTGGGATGATTACAAATATAAGCAGCAGCTCATGGTTTCTGAGTGCAGTGCCAAAAAGTATGATGGAATAAATGCGGGATTTTTTAAAGGAATAGGCAGACACGGACGCATTGTGCAGGTGTAGATACACATAAAACAAAAGCCACGGAGCAATCCGTGGCTTTCATAATACGCTTATTACAAGGATGGGCTTGAGAAGACTCGAACTTCCGACCTCACGCTTATCAGGCGTGCGCTCTAACCGGCTGAGCTACAAGCCCTTGTGTTTTGCACAAAACGTATACTACAATATTTTTGGTGAGAAGTCAAGAGTTTTTTAGAGGTTTTCTCCATCTGTTTTATTTTTCGGATATTCGTTTGAGTGCGCACTGATAACTTCATTAATCCAGTCTACACACTGTTTTTTTCCGTCATCTGTAAATGGAAAGGTATTGTCAGTCTTTTTGCTGTCGTCAGTCAGGTCAAAAATATACGGCCCCGGCCATATCCATGCATGAAAGATTGGCTCACCCTTTTCCTCGGGTGTATCCTCGGTGGCTTCCTTGATGACAGGCTCCTCACGCTTTATGAGAAAGCGCATGCCGTTCATCCAGCCGGTAAAGGTTGTTTTTTTATAGTAGTTGAGATTGAGTGCATCGTCGTATGTAAGCATAGGTGGCTCCTTGATATATAATGATAAGTAATTATACACCAAATACCCATTTAATGCCAGAATAACGCCGGTACTTAACAATTCAAAGTAATCATGCACTGAAAATTAATATATTAATGCAAAAATAAAAATGAATAAAAATGTATAAATAACGCTTATAGACTGCATAAACTGCCCTTATTAATGAGTATTATAAAAAAATGACTAATTTTTATGCAGAAATGAAAACAATATAGGAAAATATATCCAATTGACAAAGCATGATTTATGTGTATAATAAAAAAGAATTGTTCGCGTCAGAACGACAGTTGTATCAGACAGCAAGATTAGGGAGTGTGTAATGACAATGACGTCATTCGCACTTTTTTGCGTATTAGACAAAATACTTTGACGTGGTGCAGTGATAATGCTTTAAAAAATCAAAATAATGCATTATCGATACAAATCCAAGAGGGAGAGAAAAATATGGGTAAGTACATTGTAAAGAGAGTTATTCTCGCGATTTTTACAATCTTCATTATCAGTCTTATTACATTCTTTGCCATGAATGCAATTCCGGGTGGTCCATTCAATTCGGAGAAGGCAAAGAGTCCGGCGGTAATGAAAGAGCTTGAGGCACGCTACGGACTGGATCAGCCACTTATAGTCCAGTACAAGAACTACATGGCAGGCGTGCTGCACGGAGATTTCGGTGTTAGTCTTAAGACAGACCGTCCGATCTCAGATATCATCGGGGAGAGCTTCCCGATTTCAGCGAAGCTTGGACTCTTAGCGGCGCTCACTGCGATAGTATTCGGAGTGGTGCTCGGTTCGATAGCAGCGCTGATGCGAAACAGGTGGCCGGATCGAGTTATAGTATTCTTCGTCACACTGATTACGTCGATGCCGTCATTTGTCATCGCTACGTTATTACTTTATTTCTTCTGTATAAAGCTTGGCGTGGTGCAGGCCTTCAGCTCAGGAAGCAACATGATATTACTTCCGGTGCTGTCACTGTCACTTTCACCGATGGCATATATTACAAGACTTACAAAGACTTCAATGCTTGATGCACTCGGACAGGATTACATCCGTACGGCAAAGGCCAAGGGTGTACATCAGTACAAGATTATATTTGTACATGCGCTTCGTAATGCGCTCATTCCGGTCATCACATATGTGGGACCTATGATTGGTGGTATCCTCACAGGTTCAATGGTTATTGAGAGTATTTTCAATATCGGAGGACTCGGTTCCAAGTTCGTGAGCTGTATCACAAACCGTGATTACACAATGATTATGGCCACAACGCTTTTCCTTGCTGTCATCATGGTAGGCGCGAACCTCATTACAGATATTGTATACAAAGTGATTGATCCACGTATTAAGCTTGATTAAGGAGAGATAAAGATGAAAGATAATATGAAGAGAGCTCCTTTCTCCACACAGATTGACCTTAGCAAGTTCGATATGAAGGATTTTGCCAAGGCATCAGATGAAGAGAAACGCCAGCAGGAGGTTATGGGTGAGTCAACTACCTTCTTTAAGGATGGTCTTAAGAGACTCCGTAAAAATCCACTGGCTATGGGTTCTATTATAGTTTTGGTTTTACTTATTTTGGTTATTCTTCTGGCACCAAAGATTGTGCCTTACGGCTATGCAGATATCGTTAAGGGGGCACAGAACTTAGGACCTTTCCAGTACAGCGATGCTGAGCAGGCACAGATTGATGCAGGTGAGAAGCTGTTCCCGCACATTTTTGGCACAGATGAGCTCGGAAGAGACTATTTTATCCGTGTTGTTTACGGAGCTCGTGTTTCGCTGGGAGTCGGTGTGTTTGCATCACTGCTTGTGCTTATAATCGGTATCATTTACGGTTCCGTATCAGGCTTCTGCGGTGGCAAGGTAGATATGGTTATGATGAGAATAGTAGATATCATTTATTCATTGCCGGATATGCTGCTCATCATTTTACTCGCAGTTGTATTAAATGAGGTGCTAACACCTGTAATAAAGGGTACAGTGCTTTCAAAGCTCGGTGTCAACATGATTGCACTTTTCATAGTGTTTGGATTGCTTTACTGGGTAGGAATGGCAAGACTTATAAGAGGTCAGATTCTTACCATCAAGCAGAATGAGTACATTCTCGCAGCAAAGTGTATCGGAACATCATCAGCCCGCACTATCAGAAAACACATTTTACCGAACTGTCTGTCAGTAATCATCATTACTACAGCGCTTCAGATACCATCAGCCATCTTTACTGAGAGTTATCTGTCATTTATCGGACTTGGTGTTTCGGCTCCTATGCCTTCACTTGGTTCGTTGGCAAATACAGCGCGTGGCGGACTCCAGAGCTACCCATTGCGTCTTATTTTTCCGGCGCTTACGATTTGTATCATTGTTCTTACATTGAATCTTATCGGTGACGGTTTAAGAGATGCATTTGACCCTAAATTATCGAAATAGTAAGGAGTGAGTAAGATGGAAGATAATAAGTTTGTTCTTGAAGTATCTGATCTGCACACTACCTTCAAGACCGATAACGGAGACGTATCAGCTGTAAACGGTGTCAGCTTTAAGCTTGAGCCGGGAAAGACTCTTGGAATCGTAGGAGAGTCAGGCTCAGGAAAGTCAGTTACAGCATATTCAATCATGCAGATTCTTGCTGAGAATGGTGCTATCACAGGCGGCTCAGTGAAATATAAGGGTGAGGATATCACCAAATGGAACAAAAAGAAAATGGCAGATTTCAGAGGAAAATGCTGTTCAATCATTTTCCAGGATCCTATGACATCGCTTAATCCGGTATTTACGGTAGGCTACCAGCTTGAGGAGGCAGTGCTTCTTCACACAGATCGTACAAAGAAGGAAGCAAAGGAGCGCGCTATAGAGATGCTCACACTTGTAGGAGTAAATGAGCCTGAGAAGCGTGTAAATCAGTACCCTCATGAGCTTTCGGGTGGTATGAGACAGCGTGTCATGATAGCTATGGCATTAGCCTGTGAGCCGGATATCCTTATCGCAGATGAGCCGACAACAGCTCTTGATGTGACTATCCAGGCACAGATTCTTGAGCTTATGCAGTCACTGCAGGAAAAGCTCGGCATGGCAATCATCATGGTTACACATGATCTGGGTGTCATTGCTTCAATGTGTGATGAGATCATAGTTATGTACGGTGGCCGTGTGTGTGAGAGAGGAACAGCAGATGCCATATTCTACAGCCCGGCGCATGAGTACACAAAGGGACTGCTTCGTTCAATCCCTACAAAGACCAATTCAAAAACCAGGCTTGTTCCTATCGGAGGCACACCAATCAATATGCTCAACATGCCAAAGGGCTGTGCATTCTGCCCTCGCTGTGATGCCGCTATGAAGATATGTCTCACCGAAAAGCCGGAGGAAATCTGGGTTGGAGAAGATCATCTCGCATCATGCTGGATGAATATAAAGAATATGATGGAGGAGGGAAAATCAAATGAGTAATGAGACAAATAACAACGAGTACCTGCTCAAGGTAGACCATTTGAAGCAGTATTTCCCTGTTCATGACGGATTTAAAAAGATGGAGTTAAAGGCAGTCGATGATGTGTCATTTGCCATAAAGCCGGGTGAGACGCTTGGACTTGTTGGCGAGTCGGGCTGTGGAAAGACAACCGTAGGACGTACTCTTTTACGTCTGTACCAGCCGACAGCGGGACGCATTGAGTTTGACGGCAATGTATTGTTTGACAGTGAGAAGAAGATAGATGTGGATATGCATCCTTACCGTAAGCAGATGCAGATGGTATTCCAGGATCCGTATTCATCACTCAACCCTCGTATGACGGTTGAGGATATCATTGGAGAGCCTCTCGATGTGCACAAGCTTTACAGTAGCAAGAAAGAGCGCCATGAGATGATTATGGATCTCATGGAGACAGTTGGATTAAACGCAGACCATGCCACACGCTATGCACATGAGTTTTCGGGTGGACAGAGACAGCGTATCGGAATAGCAAGAGCGCTTGCAGTAGATCCGAAGTTTATCGTATGTGATGAGCCGGTATCGGCACTTGATGTTTCAATTCAGGCCCAGGTAGTCAACATGTTTGAGGATCTGCAGAAGGAGAGAGGGTTATCATACCTGTTTATAGCGCACGATCTGCTTGTAGTGCAGCATATCTCTGATAGAATAGCTGTTATGTACTTAGGTCATATGATGGAGCTTGCAGATGCGGATGAGCTGATGGACAATCCAATCCATCCGTACACACAGTCGTTGCTTTCAGCGGTTCCGATCCCGGATCCTGAGACTGCCAGACACAGCAAGCGAATCGTGCTTGAGGGAGATGTTCCTTCGCCTCTTCGCATGCCTAGCGGCTGTCCATTCCGTTCGCGTTGTAAATATGCGACAGAACAGTGTGCAGCAGCACGTCCGGAGCTTACAGACAGAGGAAACGGACATATGGTTGCATGCTTCAACCGCTAATATAAGGTTTTTACCGGCATATAGCTTAAGCCACATGTGCCGGTTCTAACATAAATTTATTTTTCATATTAATTAATTAGGAGGAAGAAAGATGAAAAAGAGATTAGTAGCACTTACTCTTGTTGCAGCTATGGCACTTGGCATGACTGCTTGTGGAAGCAAGAGCGAGGGCAAAATATCTACTAACGACACATCTGCTAACGGCACTTCTCATACTGCTGTATCAGCAGGCGTAGACTGGACAGGCTATGATGAGTTAGTAGATTCTATCCGTACAGAAGCAGATCTTGCAAAGCGTGCAGAGATGATGCACCAGGCAGAGGATATGCTTATGGATACATGGTGTGTTATTCCACTTTACTACTACAATGACCAGTATATGCTCAAGGATTATGTCACAGGCGTATACTCAACAGTAGAGGGTATGAAATACTTCTACAATGCAAAGAACACAAAGAATGCTGGAAAGTTAAACATCTTCATGGCATCAGAGCCTGATCATATCGATCCTGCATTAAACAGTACTGTTGACGGCGGATGTCTTGCAGTAAACAGCTTTGAGGGTCTTATGCGTTACAACGCTGAGGGCAAGCTTGAGCCTGCATGTGCAGAGAGCTATGAGGTTTCTGAGGATGGCCTCACATACACATTCACAATGCGTGACGGTCTTAAGTGGTCAAATGGTGATGAGCTTACTGCAAAGGATTTCGAGTGGTCTTGGAGGAGAGCTGCAGATCCTAAGACAGCTGCAGATTACAGCTACCTTTGCGCAGTATTCGCAGGATATGATGATACAAAGGGGCTTGCTGCTGATGATGTAGTTGCTTCTGATGATGGAAAGACTCTTACAGTCAAGCTTAAGGCAGTTACACCATACTTCCTTGACTTATGTGCATTCCCATTCTTCTTCCCTGTAAACCAGAAGTCAGTAGAGGGAAATGATGACTGGGCAAACGATGCAAGCGACAAGTTCGTTACAAACGGTGCATTCACACTCAAGGAGTGGAAACATGATTCAAGCATGACATATGTTAAGAATCCTAACTACTGGGATGCTGACAATGTAACAGTTGATGAGATGAACGTAATGCTTACATCTGATGATGTTTCAGCTTACACAGCTTACCAGAACGGTGACCTTGATTTTATTGATTCAATTCCTACAGCAGAGATTGAGGCAGCTAAGAAGACAAGCGAGTTCTACACAGTTGACAACCTTGGAACATACTACGTAGGCTTCAACATTAACTCTAAGCTCTACTCAGAACTTGGATTAGATGCTGACCAGGCTAAGGTATTCAGAAAAGCAATCTGTCTTCTTATCGATCGTCAGTACATTATCGATACAATCGCCCAGGGCGGACAGAAGATTGCCACAACATTTATCCCAGAGGGTGTTACAGATGGTAACGGTGGCGAGTTCAAGAACAAAGATTACTACGGCACAGATTACGATAAGAACTTTGAGGAGGCTAAAGAGCTTCTTGCTTCTATCGGATTATTAGATGAGAGCACAGGCCAGGTAAACCAGACTGTCGAGTTCACATACCTTGTAAACAACTCAGAGTCAAATGTAAAGATTGGTGAGGCTATTCAGGCTGATCTTTCAAAGGTAGGTATCAACTTAAAGGTTGAGCAGCAGGAGTGGAACGTATTCCTTAACAGCCGTAAGGACGGACAGTTTGATTTCGCCCGTGAGGGATGGCTTATGGATTACAACGATCCAATCAACATGCTTGAGATGTTCACAACAAAATCAGGTAACAACGATATGCAGTTCGGTCGTTAATTTGATTTTGCTATCATAACAAAGCCGCTCGTGCCATTCGCACGACGATGCGAATAACATGCAGAGTATACAGGAAGTCATACAGCTATTGTATGGCTTCCTTTTTTTGCGTTTAAAGTGGGCTTTTCAGAGCGAAAAAAGGCTCTTTAAAAAAATATGATAATGGTGTAGAATTGTTATTATATAGTTTTAGAATGATGTTTGAGGGTGTGTGATGATTTTAGGACTAAGTGATACGGAAAAGAAATTTAAGACAGCGATGGATACGGCAGGTGCCGACATGACAGTGGTCAACAGCTGGCTTAAGCTGTATGTCAAAACCAAAAAGAATTCCTCCGGTGTTGCAAAGCGCTATTATGGCGTGAAGACAGGCTTAAGCAGTCTGCTTTCAGATTTAAAGGAGCTTGAGCAACAAGTTATCGGGTATTGTGAGCTCACAGGAACAGACCGGAAGCACTTTGGAGAGCTGATAAAGGCTTGCAAAGCGAAAAGCGGCATGTTTGACGATGAATTTTTAATCAGCAAGGTGGACACGGATTTTCACACGACTCTGGACTCTGTTGTAAAGCAGGGGGAGAGATATCTGTCATCCTTTGACAACGGTATCATTTTACAGAGTGAGATAGAGAATCTGATACACCTGACAAATGAGGGGCTTGAAAGGAAAAAGCCTGATTTGTTTGCTCTGTCATATTTCTATCTGGGGCACAGCAACAAAGAGCTTGCAGAGCTAAATTTCACACAAAAGACTAAGAGAGTGCATGAGATATATTACGAGGAGTTCTGGAAGGATATATTAAAGCAGCTTGAGGCATGTGTGAAGCAGGCTGAGGCCATAAACGATAAGTATGAGGGCACGACAGACCGGCGCACGGCAAGGATACTGTCGGAGCTTAATCCGCTGCTTGTGGGTGTTACAAAGCAATGGGAGCCGGAACAGACAGCAGAATACATACTGCGCGATATGTGCAGGATATTCAGGGATTGACATAGAAAATGCAGATTGATAAAGGAGCAGAATATGGATGTTATAATTTGGGCAATTATCTTAGGAGCTGTTTTTTACATTAACAAAAAATCAAAGAGCGCAGGCAGTAAAAACATGCAGCCAAACAAACCGAGACCGCAGCAGAAGCAGATACAGCAGATATGGAACAGCATGCAGAATACAGTTCAGTCGGGTATGAATGCATTGAACCAGACATATCAGCAGAAACCACAGCCACAGATGCAGCAGAGAGCACAGCAGCCTCAGAGACCACAGATGCAGCAGAGAGTACAGCCACAGCAGAGACCACAGCAGAGCAATCCGGATATAGTGCAGAGGGCCGTGAAAAATAACGCACGCTTTGCGGATGATACGACACAAAAAGAGCTTGAGGCTATGCACGGACATAGCGAGGCACAGCAGAGGATGGCTCAGGAGCACTCAAGAAACTGCCAGACACTGCATACCAAAGCGGCAGACGGTGCAAAGATTATAGAGGCTGAGACACAGAGCATGTTTGGCAGTGTTGAGGATCTGATTGCCATGGGATACAGCGGTAATCTGGAGTTTGAGAGAGATTTCCTTGGAGAAGGCTTAGACATGATTAACAACTTTTAAATAATAGGAAAAGAGGCAGAAATGATGGACAGAACACCAAAGCCCGGAGAGCTTTACAGGCATTTTAAGAATAAGCTGTATCAGATAGTTACAGTGGCAACACATTCAGAGACAGGGGAAAAGCTTGTGATTTATCAGGCTTTATATGATGATTTTGGGATATACGCCAGACCACTCGACATGTTTGTAAGCGAGGTGGACCATGAGAAATATCCTGATGTGAAGCAGAAATACAGATTTGAGAAGATCACACTTAAGGATAAGCCGGAGGATATGTCGGGAAAGAGTATCTCTTTGAGCACTAATGAGATTGCAGCTAATGCACCTGAAGCTGTGAGTGTTCAGACACAGGCATGTTATGAGCCGGCACCGGATGCAGATGAAGGCCAGGCACCGGATCCGCGTTTGCTGGAGTTCCTTGATGCGGATACCTTTGAAGAAAAGTACAATATACTTATTTCAATGAGGGATATCATAACCGACCGCCTTATAGATGACATAGCGGTGGTTATGGATGTTGTAGTTCCTGAGGGTCCATTGCAAAAGCGGTATGATGATTTAAAGAATACGATAAAGACCAGGCAGTACTATGAATTTTCCAATCGGCTCAGATAGCTGTTGTGATATTTGCCGGATTCAGTGACGTCCTCGCCAAACCAGTCAGGCGCTGTGAATTCATTTGCTGCGTCGACAGAGTCGAATTCAACCTCCACAAGTGTAAGAGGAGCCAGATCACCCTCAAATACATCAAGCTCTGCGGTCAGACCACCGTCAAGAGGTATGAGATAGCGTGTCTTTTCGATGAGACGACCGTCAATCTTTTGGACAAGATGGTCGTAGGCTTCTTTTGTGAGAGGAAGATTGTACTCCTCGCGCACCATAAGACCGGCTCCCTTGTAGGTCATATAATAGCTGTCATTTGAGCGTCTGACTCTGACAACAGGCGAGGTGCACAGATAGCCCTGGGCGATTTTTTTGCTCGCGTAGCTGTCTAAATTGGAAGGAAGCTGTTTAAGTAAGTATTTTCTTTCGATTTCCATGGTATATCCTTTCAGGTTACTGGTAGATTTATAGTTACGGTTTATATTTTTGTTTTACCCTCATATCATTTATATATGATTATAATGACCGGTATTTAAAAATTCAAGGACGAACCGCAGCTTTTTATAGTATTATCAAAGAAAAATAAAGGAGAAAAATATGATTAAAGTAGCAATTTTTATGGCAGACGGCTGTGAGGAGATTGAAGGACTTACAGTAGTAGATATAGTTAGAAGAGCAAAGCTGGAGATTGAAACCATATCAATCACGGAAAAAGCCGAGGTGACAAGCTCTCATCAGGTGACATTTAAGACAGATACCACAAAGGCACAGGCTGATTTTGACAGCTACGATGCAATCGTACTGCCGGGAGGCATGCCGGGTACATTAAACCTTGGTGCGGATGAGACCGTAGTAAAGACAATTAAGAGATTTGCCGCTGAGGGAAAGCTTGTTGCAGCGATATGTGCAGCGCCTAGCGTGCTCGGTGAGAATCATATACTTGAGGGCAAAAAAGCTACCTGTCATCCGGGTTTTGAGGAAAAGCTGCTCGGTGCACAGTGGCTTGAGCAGCCTGTAGTTGTGGATGGCAATGTGATTACAAGTCGTGGAATGGGAACAGCTATTGCGTTTGCACTCGAGCTTGTCAGATACTTCACAGACGATGCCACAGTAGAGCATATTCGACAGGGACTGGTATACTAATACGACGTTCAGCAAACAATCAGATTAATCATAAATGAGGGGCAAAATACTTTTTGACCCTCATATCATTAGTATTATAACAAAAGAGGTCACACACCAACCCCCATGGTGCGCGGCCTCTTTTTATGCTTGCATTTGAAGCGTACATTTGAAGCCTGCTATTGCAGAGCTTACTTCATCTGCTGCTCCTGCTTCATGATCATCTGCTTGACCATCTCGCCACCGATTGAACCGGCCTGCTTAGAAGTAAGGTCACCGTTGTAGCCCTCTTTTAAAGGGACTCCAAGCTCTGAAGCAACCTCTTCCTTGAAACGGCTCATAGCCTCTTTTGCCTCCGGTACAGAAGCCTTTTTACTACTTGATGCTGCCATAATGCAATACCTCCTTTTAAAACGTTATACACAAGTTGTATGTGTATGGAAATATTATGCCGTAAAATGACAAAAATATGTTTTGGTATTGCTGACAATTTATGGAATTATACACAAAAGCAAATTTAATGTAAAAAACACTGGAAATAGTGGATTTGTTGTGTTATAATCATCCAATGACTGGGCTTAGCAGTTTATAAAGCATGCCCACATTACATTTGATGTACATACCATTCATATATATTTTTAAGGAGGATAACGATTGACATGAGTGTACAGGTTGAGAATTTAGAGCATAATATGGCGAAGCTTACTATTGAGGTAGCAGCTGAGGAATTAGAGAAAGCATTGGATTCTGCATATCAGAAGCAGAAGAAACAGATTAGTGTACCTGGATTCCGTAAAGGAAAAGTGCCAAGAGCTATGATTGAGAAAATGTATGGAGCAGGTGTGTTCTACGAGGATGCAGCAAACATTCTTATGCAGCAGACATACGCAGGTGCGGTTGACGAGAGCGGTGTTGACATTGTTTCACGCCCAACAGTTGAGGTTACTCAGATTGAGAAGGGACAGCCTTTCATCTACACAGCAGAGGTTGCTGTAAGACCTGAGGTTACTCTTGGTAAGTACATGGGCGTTACAGTTACAAAGATCGACACATCAGTTTCTGATGAAGAGGTTGACGCTGAGCTTGAGAACCAGAGAAACAAAAATGCAAGAACAGTTACAGTTACAGATCGTCCTGTAGCAGAGGGAGATACAGCAGTTATCGACTTTGAGGGATTTGTTGACGGAGTAGCTTTCGAGGGTGGAAAGGGTGAGAATCATCCATTAGAGATCGGTTCACACACATTCATCGATACATTCGAGGATCAGTTAGTAGGAAAGAACACAGGCGATGAGGTTGAGGTCAATGTAACATTCCCTGAGCAGTATCAGGCAGCAGACCTTGCAGGAAAGCCGGCTACATTCAAGGTTAAGATCAACGAGATCAAGGCTAAGGAGCTTCCGGAGCTTGATGATGAGTTTGCACAGGATGCAGCAGGTGTTGATACATTAGCTGAGTACAAAGAGGAAATCAAAAAGAACCTCACAGAGAAGAAAGAGACAGAAGCTAAGAAGACTAAAGAAGATGAGGCTATCCAGAAGATTATCGATAAGTCAAAGATGGATCTTCCGGAGGCAATGATTGAGACTCAGTGTGAGACAATGGTTGAGGAGTTTGCTCAGAGAATCGCACAGAGCGGTCTTACAATGGAGCAGTACTTACAGTTCTCAGGCATGACAGTTGACCAGCTTAAGGATCAGGTTCGTCCTGAGGCTACAACACGTATCCAGAGCAGCCTTGTACTTGAGCAGATTGCCAAGGAGGAGAACATCGAGGTTACTGATGCAGATATCGATGCTGAGGTAGAGAAGATGGCTAAGGCATACGGCATGGAGGCTGATAAGCTTAAAGAGTACATGGGAGATGCTGAGAAGGAGTCTATGAAGAAAGACCTTGCTATCACAAAGGCCGTAGATCTTATCATGGACAACGTTAAAGAGCGTGCAAAGGCAAAGAAAAAGGCTGATGCAGAAGAGTCTACAGAAGAATAAGATTTTTGAATCAAAATTTGATGGACTGGCTCAGAAGCCTATTTTCTGAGCCGGTCTTTTGAGCTTTTATAAAGGAGGTATTTTATATGAGTTTAGTACCATATGTCATTGAACAGACCAGCAGAGGAGAGCGTAACTACGACATTTACTCCAGATTATTAAAAGATCGTATAATTTTCCTTGGAGAGGAAGTAAATGAGACAACAGCCAGCCTTGTTGTTGCCCAGCTTTTATTCCTTGAGTCTGAGGATCCGAATAAGGATATCCACCTTTACATCAATTCACCGGGTGGAATGGTTACAGCAGGACTTGCTATTTACGATACTATGCAGTACATCAAGTGTGATGTTTCAACAATCTGTATCGGTCTTGCAGCAAGCATGGGAGCTTTTCTTCTCGCAGGCGGTGCAAAGGGCAAGAGATATGCTCTTCCAAATGCAGAGATTATGATTCATCAGCCATCGGGCGGTGCAAAGGGTCAGGCTACTGAGATTCAGATTGCTGCAGAAAATATTTTAAAGACAAAGAAGAGATTAAACGAAATTTTAGCAGCCAATACAGGCAAGCCATACGAGACAATTGCAGCTGATACAGAGCGAGACAACTATATGTCAGCACAGGAAGCCGCAGAGTATGGTCTCATAGACAGTGTAATAACAAACAGATAATCAGAAGTTAGATGAATTTAAGAGGGTACCCCATATGGGATGCCCTCATGCAATAAAAGGAGTTAATAATGGCAGGAAAAAACGACGGAAAGATTCGCTGCTCATTTTGCGGTAAGACACAGGACCAGGTAAATCGTTTGATTTCCGGACCTAATGGAGCTTTTATCTGCGATGAGTGTATAGATATATGTGCCGAGATTCTTGAGGAAGAAGGCGTAGAGGGTCATGAGGACAAAAGCAGCGCTAAGGATGATATAAATCTTGTTACTCCGGAGGAGCTTAAGGCGTTTTTGGACGATTATGTAATAGGACAGGACCAGGCAAAGAAGGTGCTTTCGGTTGCTGTTTACAATCACTATAAGAGAGTACTGGCAGGTGATACATCAGATGTAGAGCTTCAGAAGAGTAATATTCTCATGCTTGGACCTACAGGTTCAGGAAAGACACTTCTTGCGCAGACACTTGCCAGAGTGATAAATGTTCCATTTGCTATCGCTGATGCTACAACACTTACAGAGGCAGGATACGTAGGTGAGGATGTGGAGAATATCCTATTAAAGCTTATTCAGGCGGCAGATTATGATATCGAGCGTGCAGAGCATGGTATCATTTATATAGATGAGATAGATAAAATTACAAAGAAATCAGAGAATGTCTCAATCACCAGAGATGTGTCAGGCGAGGGTGTACAGCAGGCTCTTTTAAAGATTCTTGAGGGCACAGAGGCATCTGTACCGCCACAGGGCGGAAGAAAGCATCCGCAGCAGGAGCTTATTCCTATTGATACTACTAATATACTTTTTATCTGCGGTGGAGCATTTGATGGTCTGGAAAAAATTATAGACAGCCGTATGGATACATCATCTATAGGCTTCAATTCAGATGTAAAGTCAAAGACAGAGCTCAATGTAGGAGAGGCGTTTAAGCATGCACTGCCACAGGATTTTGTGAAGTTTGGATTGATTCCTGAGTTTATCGGACGTGTACCTATTACCGTTTCTCTCGAGGCACTCGACAGGGATGCGCTTATCCGCATATTGAAGGAGCCTAAGAACTCGCTTATCAAGCAGTACACCAAGCTTTTTGAGCTTGACGGAGTAGGGCTTGAGTTCACAGACGATGCAGTCAATGCCATCGCTGACAAGGCGCTTGAGAGAAAGACAGGAGCCAGAGGACTTCGTGCAATCATGGAGGCTGTTATGCTTGACCTTATGTATCGTATACCGTCAGACAAGAGCATCAGCAGATGTGTAATAGACAAGGATATCGTTGAGGATAACTTAAAGCTTGATGGTGATTGCGTGCCTGAGGCATATATCGAGGAAAAAGCGGCATCGTAAGTACATGGCGGTATTTTACAAAAGATACAGCATCGGATAATATAAATTGCACAGCGGTTTGATATGCATGGCTGTGCAATAATACAGGAGATATAAGTGGAAGAACAGATTATGAATATGCCTGCAGTAGCGCTGAGAGGGCTTACTATTCTGCCGGGGATGATTGCCCATTTCGACATCAGCAGAGAGCGCTCTCTTCGTGCTGTCGAGGAGGCTATGGAGCAGGATCAAAAGATTTATCTTGTCACACAAAGGAATGTGGACAGTGAGGACCCGACTCAGGAAGACCTCTATCAGATGGGTATTGTTGCTGACATAAAGCAGGTTGTCAGATTACAGAATGATGTTGTGAGAATACTTGTAGATGGAATAAGCCGGGCAGCATTGCTTGGCTTTACCGGTAATGAGAAGTACCTTGAGGCAGAAATCTGTTATTGTGATAGTAATGCAGACAGCCTGCCGGAGGATCTCAGGGAAGCCATGCTTCTCGGAGTCAGAGAGGCTTTTCACAGATATGCGGCAGTCGTCGGCAAAATCAGCAAGGAGCTTATCAGACAGATAGATCAGTATGAGGATCTTGAAAAGCTCATTGATTATGTAACCAACAATCTGCCGGTGTCATATGAGCTTAAGCAGCAGGTGCTTGAGGCAGAGGATATCAATGACAGATATCAGGTTATAGTATCATTACTTCTCTCCCAGGTGGAGGTTATTTCCATAAAGAATGAGCTTCAGAAAAAAGTAAAGGTTCGTGTGGACAAGCATCAGAAGGAGTATGTGCTTCGTGAACAGCTTGGTGTGATACGTGAGGAGCTGGGCGAGAATGCTGACTCGGAGGCTGATGAATATGAGAAAAAGCTATCTGAGTTAGATGCGCCTGACTACGTAAAGGAAAAGACGAAAAAAGAGATAAAGCGCTTTAGAAATATGAGCAGCAGCTCATCGGAGAGCACAGTTGAGAGAGGCTATATAGAGACTGTACTTGAGCTTCCGTGGAACAGGATGTCTGTGGACAACAAGGATCTTGACCATGCAGCACAGGTGCTCGATGATGATCACTACGGATTAAAGGATGTTAAGGAGAGAATACTTGAGTTTCTGGCAGTCAGAAATCTGACAAGCAAGGGAGAGAGTCCTATAATTTGTCTTGTAGGTCCTCCGGGAACAGGAAAGACAAGCATAGCCCGTTCAATTGCGTCTGCACTGGAGAAGAAATATGTGCGTATTTCTCTTGGTGGTGTGCGTGATGAGGCAGAAATCCGTGGACACAGAAAGACATATATCGGCGCTATGCCGGGCCGTATAGTAAATGGCTTAAGACAGGCAGGCGTTTCAAATCCTCTCATGCTGTTGGATGAGATAGATAAGGTGTCAAGTGACTACAAGGGTGACACATCAGCCGCTCTTCTCGAGGTGCTTGACAGTGAGCAGAACAGCAGATTCAGGGATCATTACATCGAGATGCCTGTGGATTTGTCGGAGGTGCTTTTTATTGCAACTGCAAATGAGGTTTCAGGCATTCCAAAGCCGCTTCTTGACAGGATGGAGCTTATTGAGGTGTCAAGCTACACTGAAAATGAGAAATTTCACATAGCAAAGGAACACCTGGTTGAGAAGCAAAAGAGCAAAAACGGAATTAAAAAGGAACAGCTTACGATAACAGACTCTGCCCTAAAGGATATCATCAGGCTGTACACCAGAGAGGCCGGAGTCAGAAGCCTTGAGAGGACTATCGGCAAGCTGTGCCGCAAGGCTGCCAGGGAAATCTTTAAGGACAGCGAAGCTGCTGTAAAGGTTACAAAGACCAATCTTAAGACATATCTGGGCAATCCGAAGTACAGTCCGGAGAAGAAAAATGATCACGCAGAGGTTGGAATTGTTAGAGGCCTGGCATGGACCAGCGTGGGCGGAGTCACACTTGAGGTTGAGGTGAATGTGCTGCCGGGCAAGGGTGAGCTCGTGCTCACCGGTAAGCTTGGCGACGTGATGAAGGAGTCGGCACAGGCGGCACTTAGCTATGTGCGCTCAATAAGCGAAGGATATGGCATTGATGCAGAGTTTTACACGAAGCATGATATCCATATACATATCCCGGAGGGCGCAGTGCCAAAGGACGGACCATCTGCAGGTATCACTATGGCGACAGCCATGCTCTCAGCCATTACAGACAGAGCTGTCAGGGCAGATGTAGCCATGACAGGCGAGATAACACTGCGCGGCAGGGTGCTTCCGATAGGAGGACTCAAGGAAAAGCTGCTTGCAGCCAAAGTAATCGGAATAAAAACAGTATGTATTCCAAAGGATAATGAAAAGGACCTGGAGGAGATTTCAAAAGAAATAACAGACGGCATGGAAATCGTGCCGGTGGAGAGATTTTCACAGGTGGAGAAGATAGCATTTGTAAAATAAGAATGAGGAAGAGATTATGGTAATTAAAAGTGTTAATTTAGAGACAGTTTGCGGAATTACAAGCACAATCCCTGACAATGAGTATAATGAGGTGGCATTCGCCGGCAAGTCAAATGTAGGCAAGTCGTCACTGATCAACGCACTCATGAACAGAAAGTCACTTGCCAGGATCTCTTCACAGCCCGGCAAGACACAGACCATCAATTTTTACAACGTCAATGACGCCATGTATCTGGTCGATCTGCCGGGCTATGGCTATGCCAATGCCAATATCGAGATAAAAGCTAAATGGGGACAGATGATAGAAAACTATCTTCACACCTCCAAAAAGCTTCAGGCAGTGTTTCTTTTAATAGATATAAGGCATGAGCCATCGGACAATGATATCATGATGTATGAATGGATGGTAAACCAGGGCTTTGCACCGATCATCATTGCAACCAAATCTGATAAATTGAAAAAAAGCCAGATTGCCGCACACATAAAGACTATCAAGGATGTGCTTCATGTGAAGCCGGGCACGGTAGTTATACCGTTTTCGTCCATGTCAAAGGAAGGCAGGGACGAAATCTGGAATCTCATAGATTCACTCGTGTTTGACGAGGAGACGCTTCTTGCCATGAAACAGGAGGAAGAAGCAAAGCGCGAGGCAAAATCAGCTGCAAAAAGAGCCGCTGCATCCCAGCCACACAAAAAGGAGCGCTGGAAGAAGACCGGAAAGCCGGTTGCCAAAAAGACTAAAGAACGCAGAGATAAGGCCAAGAGCAAAAAAAGCGTTAATAATCATAAAAAGAAATAAAGTTATAGAAAGAAAGGCGAATATTTAATATATGAAGAATAAATGCAAATTTGTAGGCATTATGTTTTTGTGTATATTGATAGTGTGTACGCTTGCGGTAATGGCATATGAACACACAGCAGGTAAAACAGGAGCTGCCGGTGAAATGTCAGATACTTCGGACAGTGAAAAAAATACTGACGAAGCTGATGATATGCTTACAGTCGTGACATCCTTCTATCCAATGTATATTGCAGCTTTAAATATAGTAGACGGAGTGGAAGGCGTTAGACTTGAAAATCTAAGCGAGCCACAGACCGGTTGTCTGCACGATTTTCAGCTAACACCGGAGGATATGAAGCTTTTATCCACAGCCGATGTTTTTGTAATAAACGGAGGCGGTATAGAGTCGTTTATGTCTGATGTGGCAAAGGCGTATCCGAAGCTTGATGTGGTGGAGGCTTGTGAGGACGTGGTGCTTCTTTCAGAGGATGATGCAGACAGTGACCACGACCATGATCACGATGCAGATGCAGAATCGGACAGTGACCACGACCATGATCACGAAGCAGACACAGAATCAGACAGTGACCATGAAGCAGATATAGAATCAGACAGTACGCATGAGCATGACCACGGTGATGAGAATGCCCATGCATGGATGAGCGTGCCGCGTTACCGCACCATGGTTCAGACAATCGCATCCAGGCTTGCCGAAAAGGATGCAAAGCATGCTGATGAATATTATGCAAATGCAAAAGCATATGATGCAAAGCTTGCAGTGCTTGAAGAAAAGATAAATAGCATAAAGAGTCTTACCAATGGACAGAATATCATCATATTCCATGAGGCCTATGCGTATGTAGCTGATGATTTTTCCATGAATGCATGCTATCTGTTAGACCTTGACGAGGAGCGCTCAGTCAGCGCAGGTGAGATAAAACAGGTAATAGGTGCCATAAAGGATGACGGAGTGTCGGTAATACTCGCTGAGGAGCTCTACGGAAAGAGCATGGGAGATACCGTATCGCGTGAGACAGATGTGCATGTGATTTATATCGACCCTCTCAACAGGGGAGAGTACGACAAGGACAGCTATCTTTATGGTATGGAGCACAATATAGAGCTTATCAAAGAGGCATTTACTAAATAAAATTGGAGAAAATATGCGGAAAATAATACAGCCATGTGGCTTTCATTGCATAAAAATAAATAACCTTGGAGTGAGCTTTGGAGAGCAGACAGTGCTTGAGGATGTAAATATGCACATACACTGCGGCTCCTTCAATGTCATAATAGGCCAAAACGGTGCCGGAAAATCTACACTCATAAAGGCGATACTCGGCGAGATACCTCACACCGGTACGATTGAGTTCAAGGATACTAAGGACGGACATATGGCTAAGCTTAAAATCGGCTATGTGCCGCAGTCTGTCAATATCGAGAAAAATACACCGGTCAGCGTGTATGACCTCATAGCAAGCTATCAGTACAATTATCCTGTTTTTCTGCCAAAGAGCAAAAAGATAGAGGCAAAGATAAGGGAGACACTCGAGGTATTTGAGGCTGAGGAGCTCATCGACAAGCAGGTGTGCAACCTCTCGGGAGGACAGCTGCAGAGAGTGCTTCTTTCCATGGCAATCATGGACGAGCCGAATCTGCTGCTGTTGGATGAGCCGGTGTCCGGAATAGACCAAAACGGCATGGAGCTTTTCTATAAGACCATGGATTATTTAAAGACACACTATGACCTTGCAATCATACTTATATCGCACGATCTGGACTATGTGGCAAAGTACGCAGACCATGTTGTGCTGCTTGATAAGACAGTAGCAAAGCAGGGGACTGTGAAGGAAGTCTTCGAGAGCAAGGAATTTGAGAGAATTTTTTACACAGGAGAGGAATCCTGGGTGAGAGAGGAGGAGCACAAATGAATATAACCTCCTGGCTTCAATATGATTTCATGAGAAATGCCCTTATTGCTGTGCTCATCATCACACCGCTTTTTGGCATAATGGGAACAATGATTGTAAACAAAAAGATGGCATACTTTTCAGATGCACTCGGACATTCAGCACTTACCGGAATCGCTGTCGGAGTGGTATGCGGCATGGCAGACACCTCGCTTGCCATGGTGATATTTGCGATAGTGTTTGCGCTTCTTTTAAATAAGATTGGCAGTCTGAACACAGCGTCAACAGATACCATTATATCTGTATTTTCATCGTGCTCTGTGGCTATAGGTCTTGCAATACTGTCAAAAGGCGGCAATTTCAGCAAATACTCAAGCATACTGGTGGGCGATGTGCTAAGCATCACAAAGACGGAGATAGTGTATCTCATCGTGATTTTTGTGGTCACTATAGTGTTCTGGGTGCTTTGCTTCAATAAGCTCAACGCCATCTGCATACACAGAAGCGTGGCAAAAAGCAAGGGCATCCATGTGCGTCTTCTGGATAATCTGTTTGCGGTGCTTGTAGCACTCATAGTTATGCTATCCATCAAGTGGATAGGTATACTTATAATAAATGCTCTGCTTATATTACCAGCGGCTTCATCAAGGAATATTTCGGAAAATATGCGTGAGTATCATTTCTTTTCAGTGATATTTTCAGTATTTTCCGGTATAGTCGGTCTTGCTGTGTCATACTACACCAATGTGGCAACAGGTCCGATGATAGTGATTATTGCATCGGTAATATATTTTTCGACATTTATATTTGGAAGAAAATTGAAAAAATAACGGCAAGGGCTATAAGAAACAGATAAAAACAGCCGATACACAATTGTACCAAGGCCGAGCTAAAAACAGAATATGATATATTAGAGGGACTGCGCGCAACGTGCAGTCCCTTTTTAGGTTAATTTGACTGATGAGATGTAAAAATTAACAATTAAATGAGAATATTTAAATTTGCTCTTTTTGGCAGGGTGTGTTATAATCCTTGTATACAAAAAACAGAGGTAATACAATATGGGTAGTAATAACGATATTTCATTAAAAGCATTAGCCAAGATTAACCTGGGGCTGGATGTAGTGAGGCGCAGAGAGGACGGATATCATGAGGTCCGCATGATTATGCAGACCATTCAGCTGTATGACAGGCTCGATATCAAAAGGACACAGGAGCCCGGCATACAGATACAGACCAATCTGTCTTTTCTCCCTGTAAACGAGAACAATCTCATATACAAGGCTGCAAAGCTTCTGATGGATGAGTTTTCTATAACTGACGGTGTATCAGTGAAGCTGGACAAGCGTATTCCTGTTGCAGCAGGGATGGCGGGGGGCAGTACTGATGCGGCAGCCATGCTTATAGGTGTAAACAGGCTTTTTTCACTGGGACTGACAAAGAGACAGCTTATGGAAAGAGGTGTGCAGATAGGTGCGGATGTACCATACTGTATTATGAGAGGCACGGCGCTGGCCGAGGGCATAGGAGAGGCGCTTAGTCCTCTTCCTCCAATGGTAAAGTGTCCGGTGCTTATTGCAAAGCCGTCCATCTCGGTATCCACAAAGTTTGTGTACCAGAATCTGAAGCTTGATGATACGACTATTCATCCGGATATAGACCGCCTGATAGATGATATAAAGGCTAAGAATCTGCATGATATCGCAGCGCATATGGGAAATGTCTTAGAGACTGTGACCATACCAAATTATCCGGTGATAGATGAGATAAAGAAGCATATGCTTTCAAATGGCGCAGTAGGAGCCATGATGAGCGGTAGTGGTCCGACGGTTTTTGGTCTGTTTGACGATGAAGATACTGCAAAGAAAGCGTACAAAGCCATGAGAAGCTCACATCTTGCCAGACAGGTGTATCTGACATCTGTATACAATAATCGCAAATAACGTGATATCCGGATAGCACAGCGGGTGCTTTATAGTTACTTTTTTCTTATATGTGAGAATGATAATACAAGAGATAGGAGAAGTTTGATGACTGATAATTTAACTTTAAATATGGATGCATATCTGCCACTTCGTGATGTGGTGTTTAATACACTTCGTGAGGCAATTTTAAAGGGTGAGCTCAAGCCGGGAGAGAGACTTATGGAGCTGCAGCTTGCGTCAAAGCTTGGAGTCAGCCGTACACCTATACGTGAAGCAATCAGAATGCTTGAGCAGGAGGGGCTTGCAGTCACAATGCCGAGAAAGGGCGCAGAGGTTGCCAAGATGACTCTCAAGGATATGGAGGATGTGCTTGAGGTGAGAGAGGCTCTCGATGAGCTTGCAGCCAAAATAGCCTGTAAGAAAATCAGTGATGATGAGCTTGCGAATCTAAAAACCATAAAGGACGAGTTCAAGAGGAGCATGGACTCAGGAGATGTGAAAAAGATAGCTGAGGAGGATGTGAAGTTTCACGATGCTATCTATGAGGCAACCAACAATGCGAAGCTTGTATCTATGATGAACAATATCCGCGAGCAGATGTACCGCTACAGAGTGGAGTATTTAAAGGATCCGAAGAATTATCCGATGCTTGTTAAGGAGCATGATGCCATCTACAGGGCGCTTGAGGCAAGAAATATGGAGCTTGTGACTACAGAAATGCATACACATGTGGCTAATCAGGCGGTTGCTGTGAAGGCTGTGATACAAAGGCAGGATGAAGAGAAGAAATAAAACAGAAATATAACAAGATTATAGCAGACAAAGATAATAAAATACAAAATAATATAACAAAACCAAGGGCTGCCGGTCGCACTGATGTGTGAACGGCGGCCTTTTTTAGTGGCTTAGTTAGTGGCTTAGATAATAGCAAAAAATAAGTAATCAGGGATATTTGTAGGAATGTATGGTCATACTATATCAGGAATTTTAAATCTGACGGGATTTATTGGGTATATAGGAGAGTTAAAGATGACCACAAACATAGATGAGAACATAAAAAGCTTCAGGCAGATATATTCTGACTGCTCAGATATCAAGATGCAGGAGATGTATCTGGGGCGTGATGCCTCCATAAAGTGTTTTGTTGCTTATATTGAGGTGACATGTGAAGGCTCCGGTATCAATAACAGTGCATTTGGACGATTTACCTCATACCTTGAGGGAATAGACAGACAGCAGGTAAAGGAAGTACTTGACAAAAATCAGGCAGCTCTATCTGAATTTGCACATCTGCACACGGTTAATGAGGCGGCCCAGATGATGCTGACAGGAGACGTGATTTTTTTTGTGGATGGTTATCCGGATGCCTTCAAGCTTCCTGATAAGGGATATCCTGCCATGTCAATTCAGGAGATTGATTCGGAAAAGGTCATAAGAGGCTCCAATGAGGGCTTTGCTGATTCCATAAAGATAAATACAGCGCTTATTAGGCGCAGGTTAAGGAGCACACGCTTAAAGTGTAAAGAGGTGAAAAAGGGGCTTCGCGGACACAGCAATGTGGACATACTATATGTGAGAGACCTCGTAAAACCGGGGCTTGTAGAGGATGTGGAAAGGAATCTGGACAGCTATGTAATAGACCATGTGGGTGATTCGGGAGTCATTGAACAGTTTGCCGAGGCGAAATGGTATTCACCGTTCCCACAGCTTCAGACCACAAAGCGGCCGGATGTGGCGGTAAATGCGCTCCTAGAGGGGCGGGTGGTGGTGCTGTGCGATAATTCACCGATAGCAATAATATTGCCAACCACCATGAACAATTTTTTAAAAACCGCAGATGATTACTATAACAGAACGATAGCGGCAAGCTTTGCCAGATTGATAAGGTACGTGGCAGCCTTCATGTCATTTACATTGCCGGGGCTTTATCTGGCGGTCACAAATTTTCATACACAGATACTGCCGACACCACTCATACTGGCGTTTTATGAAGCCAGACTCGGCTGCCCGTTTCCGCAGCTCATAGAGGTACTAATGATGGAGCTGTCCTTTGAGCTGCTTCGTGAAGCCGGCATAAGACTTCCCGGAGCAATGGGAAACACGATAGGCATAGTCGGAGGCCTCATAATCGGACAGGCAGCAGTGGATGCAAATTTAGTAAGCCCTATAGTGGTCATTCTTGTTGCATTTACCGCACTTTGTTCGTTTGCCATACCGAGTGAGGAGTTTGCATTTTCATTTAGGATACTCAAATTCGCTGTAATAATGATGTCGGCATGGCTTGGATATTTTGGATTTTTAATAAGTCTGATGGTGATACTTTTGCATCTCGCAAAGCTCAAAAGCTGTGGTTACCCATACATGATGCCATTTGTGGGCAGCGAGCTGACAGGCGGTGAGGATGAAAAGGACAGTATCATACGATTTCCGCTTCGCAGACTATGGAGGCGGCCTGTATTTGCAAGGGAAAAGGAGTGCAGAAAGCTGAAAGGAAATAAGGATGACTAAAAATATGAGCACAAGCTACACATTTGCACAAAACGAAAGCATATCGCCCCGCCAGCTATACAGGCTATACGTCTTTAATCTGCTTGGAGTCGGCACACTGGTGCTTCCAAACAATCTGGCGAAGCTTGGAAAGTATGCCTTTATCTCAATCGCACTCGGAGTTTTCATGGCATGGCTATTTATGTGGATAGTAAGCGAGGTACGTGAACGCAGGAAAACAATATATGACAGAAGCATTGATAAAACAAAATATGCGAAAATGTTAATTTATGATTTAATTATTGCGATATACGAGCTGTCACAGGCCGCATTTCTTGCATGGATATTTGTAAAGCTGATACGTGACAGCCTTATACCGGATGAGTCATTTACAGTTGTACTCTTTGTGATAATGGCGGTATGCGCTTATGCGCTAAGTGGCGGAGTGGAGTGCCGGGCCAGGGTATACGAGGTAGTATTTTTCTTTGTGCTGATACCGCTTGCTGCTATGCTTTTGTTTGCTATATCGGATGTGAGATTTGACTATCTGATGATTAAGGACAGAGTCGGTGTGGACTTTGGCATAGCGGATATATTTGCGGGTGCATACTATGTGTTTGCAGCATCCATTTCCGTGTTCAATATACTGTTTGTAAGGGAACGCACTGCATCACAGATACGAGGGAGTGTGAGTAAAGCAATATTCACATATGCAGGCATTCTTTTTTTATTGTATGCAGTATTGCTTGGAAACTTTGGAAAATATTCACTGTCGGAAATAGAGTTTCCGGCTGTCGTACTGATGAGTGATGTGCAGATAAAAGGCAGCTTTTTCAAGAGGGCAGATGCACTGATGCTGTCGGTGTGGTTTTTCACGCTGTTTTCAGTACTCAATATGAGCCTTTATTATGCGGTTTTAAGATGTGAGAATTTTGCTGAAAATACGAGAAAAATTATATTTACATTTAATAAAAACCGGCATTCCTGTAGCAATAAGCAATTTGGTTCTGACAGACAGAAAAGTCATGACAAGGAAAAGAGCACTATGAGAAGCTGGTGCATCATTTTTGTCATAGCAGTCACAGTGACCTTAGCATATATTCTTGAAAGTGGAGATGAAATCGTGAAAAAATATCTTGGATTTTTATTGTGCATAGCGATACCGGTCATAGTAGTGCTGACGATAGGTCTCATGCTCACCGGCTGCAGTGCAGTGGAACTTGAGGAGCGCTGTTTTCCGACACTTGCGGCGGTCGATATTGTAGATGTAGATACTGATGAAATAACCGATAAAGAAGTAACTGATAACAAAGCATATGTTAGCCACAGAGATGTTTCGGCAAATGAAAATAGCGGATATATAGAGTTCTACTATAACATGGACAAATCCTACGAACCGGAATATGCAGATGATATCAAAACAGCCGTGGACAGCTTCGAGGATCGGCTGTCACAAAAAGCCGATACCAATCATTTGAAGGTGATTTTAATAGGAAAAACACTTAGAAAAGATAAAGCAGCTTATTCAGATTTCATGGAATATTGCAAGACATCAAAAAAATTTCCGAGAAACACATATGTGTGCATAGCAGATGATATAAATGATATCTTTGATAACATGGGTGATTATTATGAGCAGAAAATAAATAAGGAGAATCATGAGGATGGAGAACCGATAATTACACTTGGCACCTTGCTGGATGACTATACGAATGAAATTCATGAAACCCGGTAAAATTTTCAAAAAGGATGAATAAGCTCGTCAAATAAGGCAATACTTGTTTACATGAGAAAGAAAATAATAATAACAACCATAGCAATAATATCCCTTACGGCAGCGATAGCTGCAAAAAATCATACACCTGCCGCAAACACCAATAGTATAGCGTGTACAGCCGACATGCAAAAATCCATCGCCGGCAAAATCCTGCGTTTCCACGTGCTGGCAAACAGCGACAGCGAAGCAGACCAGAATGTGAAAAAGCAGGTGCGCGATGCAGTAGGGGCTTACATAGAGCCATATCTGCTGGAGTGCGAAAATATCGAAGAAACCAGAGCCACCGTAAATGACCATATGGACGAAATAATAGCGGTATCAAAGGAGACGCTTGCAGCAAACGGTTTTACATATGGCGCATCGGCAGAGCTTACACACACCGATTTCCCGGAAAAGACGTATGGGGACTATACATTTCCTGAGGGAAATTACGAGGCGCTTGAAATAACACTGGGCGATGGAGCCGGTCATAACTGGTGGTGCGTGCTGTATCCAAACATGTGCTTTAGGGGCAGTGTGTACGAGGTGGTGGAGGACGAAGCAAAGGAAAATCTTAAGGAGGTACTCACTCCGGACGAGTATGAGAGCATATTTGACAGCGGAAAATATGAAATAAAACTAAAAATCCTTGATATTTTCAGATAAAACAGTTAGTATATTCATGCTGAAAAAATATATTAAAAGAAAATATGTGATGAGAAATTATTTAAGCGTGAATTAATTTAGATATGCAAGAGGATAAGGAGAAAGAAATGACAAAGGATGTAGTAGTATCATTAAAGGGCTTACAGCTCGCACCGGATCAGCAGTCGGATGCGGTAGAGGTGATTGCCCCGGGAGAGTATTATATAAGAAATAACAAGCACTATGTGCTTTTTGAGGAGATAATGGAGGGTGAGACCCAGACACTCAAAAATATGCTTAAATTCAATGAAAATTATCTTGAGTTCACCCGCAAGGGACCTATGAGTGTACATATGATATTTGAGAAGGGAAAGAAAAACCTGACATATTATTATACACCGTTTGGAAGTATCCAGATAGGTATTGATGCCACAAGCATAGAGGTAAAGGAGACTGAGGACGAGATAAGGGCAGAGGTAAAGTATGCACTTGATGTCAACTATGAATTTGTAGGCGACTGTCACATCAATATAGCTGTGAAGAAAAAAGGAGCAGCAGTCAAAATTGCATAAAAGTCTGCCAAGCCTATGGGGTAAAAAATATATAAAGCATATATGGATAGAGCATATAAAAAACAGAGCATGTGAGGATGAAAGCCATCCCACATGCTCTGTTTATGTACATGAAAATTAAATCATGATATTATTTCTGCTTGGCCTTTTTGGCAGCCGCTTTAGCAGCTTTTCTTTCAGCCTTTGCAGCCTCCTCAGCCTTGAGCTGTTCGTTGGCCTTGCTGTAGTTTTCTGCCATTCTTGCACGGAAGCCTTTTTTCTTCTTAGGCTTCTCAAGAGGTCCTCTGATACCGCGGACAGCTGTGATGTAGATACCGCTGACAGAAGCCTTAACCTCTTTCTTTAAAGGAATCTCATCAAAGATCTGCTCGTCTGCGATAAGAGTCATGACTCTTGGTCCGACCTTGGCCTTGACTACAGGCAGCTTTGAGCGGCGCATAAGCTTTGGTGTCTGCTCAATAATCTGCTGTGGGAGACCGGCATCCTTTAGCTTCATACGCTTTTTGTCAATGATTAGCATATTGACAGTCTGTGATGCTGCAGCTATCTGCTCGTCCTGCTCTTCCTTTCTTTTTTGTGCTTTTTTACCGAGGATTGTTAATACTATAAATGCTACCACAAGCACTACTGCGATAACAATAAGTACGATTAATGCTGGATTCAAAACGTATCCCTCCTAAAAATTTGCTTATTTAAATTAATTTTATCAAATATGCTAAAAAAAATCAATCTTTATTGCAAGAATAGGTAAAACCGTAATATAATAGAACTATATTTTGGGAAAAGTCTTTAGAAGATGCAAAGGGGTACTTATTAATGAAGAAAATTGCTCTTCTGGCTGATGGCTGGAGAAGATATGTAACATATTCGTGGGTTGAGGGTATCATGGAAGGCTCTAAAGAGCTGGGACTGGATGTGTGCCTGTATTTTTACAACACCAACGGAACCTGGAGTCAGGATTCAAAGTTTAACAAAGGCGAGTATGCGCTGAACGATTTGCCTGATTTAAACAGCTTCGACGGAGTGGTATTTGACTGCACCAATACGATCAACCAGGATGAGATACATTATATGGTCAGAAAGCTTCAGTCGGTAAATGTGCCGGTAGTGAGTATCGGGTATAAGGTTGATGGGTTTTACTATGTAGGCAACGACAGTAAGAGGCTGTTTCGCAAGGTGATGGATCATATGTACTATGAGCATGGCTGCAAAAGCTTTGTGTTTGCAGGTGGTCCGCCGTATCATTATGAGAACAGAATGCGTTTTGAGGCCTTTAAGAAGGCTTTAAGTGATTATGGCATACCACTTACAGCTGATATGTACATGTTTGGTGATTTTGATTATCAGACAGGTGTCAGGTATATGAGTGATTGGCACGAGAACAAAAAACCGTTACCGGATGTGTTTTTATGTGCAAATGACAATATAGCAGCAGGACTGTGTGCGACAGCAGAGGTTCTCGGATACAAGGTACCACAGGATTTTAAGGTCACAGGATTTGACAATCTGGATAAGGCTGCGTACTTTAACCCACAGATTACAACAGTGGAGCACAACAGGGGCAATATAGGCAGAAAAGTTCTTGAGATATTTAAGGCGCTTTGGAATGGCACGGGCGATGCTTCTGATAAATACCTTGATTCTGAGTTTATCCCGGCTGAGAGCTGCGGATGCCCTAATACCGGCAGAGTGGATTATCGTAATTACATAAAGAATATTATCAAAGGCTCCGTTGCAAAAGAGCAGGAGGAGGATGCAGTAATGATCCTCCAGAAAGAGCTCGAGGAGTGCAATGAATACTATGATTTGTTTGAGAGATACTCTGACTATATACAGAGCATGAAGTGTGACGGAGTGTATGTGGTCGGTGTTTCTGATCTGGCAGCTGCAAGGAACAATGCACACTTTAGGAAGCATGGCTATGATATTGACGACGAGGTTGTACTCTATGCGGATGACAAGGACAATGGAAAGCTTGAGTTTAAGAGTGTAAATGACCTTATGCAGTACATGCAGAGTGTAGATAAAAATACCTGTTATATGTATTACTCGCTACATTTCAGGGACGAGATAGTGGGCTATGTAATACTCAGGAATCCCGAGTTTTTGTACGACCATCCTGAGCAGTTTGATATACAGTCTGCCCTTCTTAAGAAGCTTGAGAATCTTTTTAAGCAAAAGGTACTTGAGAATACAAATAATGAGCTTAAGAATCTCTACAACCATGATGCGCTCACAGGCCTATACAATCGTGTGGCATGCAATGAGATGGTCATTCCTATGTTTGCTGAGCTTGAAGCTCAAAATGTCGGTTGCACCATAGTATTTCTCGATGTGGATGATTTCAAGGACATAAATGATACATACGGACACCAGTACGGTGACGAGCTTTTAAAGACTGTGGCGAGGGTGCTTGATGAGCAAAAGCCTGAAGGAAGTATGGTATATAGATTCGGTGGAGATGAATTTATCGTGTTTATCCCCGGGGACAGACATGACACTGCTGAGAAGTATATAAAGCGCGTGTATGATATCATGGAGCAGCACAGCCTGTTTATCAGTCACGGCATCATATATACGAAGCCGGGCAGTGGTAAGAGCTTTGACGATTATCTCGTAAGTGCTGACACAAAGATGTATCAGCTTAAGCAGCAGCACAAGCAGAAAAAGGATAGCAATTTCTTAAAGGGAGTGGATATTTCATCCGTTCCTATGATGGTTGACAATAATATACAAATAATGGATAGGGAAGGTCATGTGTGCAGGGTATTTGATTTTTTAAAGCTGAATAATGTAAATTCAGTCCGTCTGCGCATATGGAATGAGCCTGATAAGGTGCCGGAGTCTAATGGGTATTGCAGTCTTACATATGTTCTCGAGATGGCTCATGTCATTAAAAAATACAAAATGCATTTTCTGCTTGATTTTCATTATTCGGATTACTGGGCAGATCCGGGACAGCAGAATAAGCCTGATGCGTGGAAGAATTTGAGCTTTGATGAGCTGAAGGAGGCAGTGCACAAGTACACATATGATGTGCTATACAGATTAAAAATCATGGATTGTGCGCCGGATATGGTTCAGATTGGCAATGAAATAAGGAGTGGTATGCTGTTTCCGGATGGTGCAGTGCCACAGTACAGGCAGCTGGCTGAGCTTGTAAATGAGGGAATCAGAGCTGTCAGGGAGCTGCTCCCGGAGACAAAGGTCATGATTCATCTGGATCAGGGAGGCAGATATAACTGTATTATGCCGTGGCTTGATTCTATGTTTAATGCGGGCCTGCTGCCGATTGACGCGATTGGCCTTTCCTTTTATTCGTTTTGGCATGGTACCTTCATGGATTTGAAGGATACTATGAGCAGGATCATAAAATTATATAATCTGCCGGTTTATATTGTGGAGACAGCTCATCCGTGGAGGCATTGCAAGGGAGATCATATCTCGAAGGAACTCATGGAGACTGCAGGCCTTGATGCAGGCAGCGCAGAGCAGAAGAAGTCTCTTGAAATAATCATGCAGATAGCAGCAGAGGTGTCAAAGGATACCGGAAAGACCGGTGTATACTACTGGGAGCCTGTCGGTGTGCCTGGTAAAGGCATGGGAACCTGGTTTGAGAATATGGGTATGTTTGACGAGCATGGCAGGGCTTTGCCGGGCTGGGATGCAATCAGGGACTTTGATCAGAAAAATCCTCCGATTAAAGAGCTTGATAAGTATATTGAATCACTTTATGAGTATGAAGAAACACCGGAGGTGGAGGATTTCATGAAGCTTCTTATGATTCATGGAAATCTAATCTCAAATCCTGAATTTAAGGATGGATTTAATAATTGGCAGATTGAGACAAGCCTCGAAGAAAGACAGTATACACTGGGTAAGGATGGAGTGTTTATCTCTTCGGATGCCAATTTTGACTATTCGATAAGCCAGACGGTGGATATTGAATATACCGGTGAGTATATAGCAGCGGTTGACTATAGAGGAACCAATACAACAGGTGTCGATGTCAAGCTGTTTATGGATGTGGAGGATGAAAGCGGCGTTCATACATATACAAGCGACATTTTCCCTGCTGATGTCAGGTTTGTGACACATCTGCTTAAGCCGGTAAGGCTGCAAAAGAATGCCAGGGTGACAGTAGGGCTTAGGATGCATACGCCTCCGGTGTTTGCAAAGATAAAGAAAATTTCACTCGTTGTAATTTAACCTGATATGTGATATTGTAGATAGGTATAGTGTTTTGCGGATGCGTTTTTGCCGTGGCAGGGCATTGTACATATAAATAACATGACTTACAGATTTCAGGAGGATTCCAATGAGTGAGAAGAAGAATACAGGTAAGAAGGCAGTCATAGCGGTGATTGTGATTGCACTTATCGTGGTAATTATTGCGCTTGCTGTTGTGATAAGCAACAAGAGCAAAAAGGATGGCTCAAAGAGCACAACAGAGGCAGGCACCCAGGCCGGCAGCGAGACGATGCGAAGCGGACAGTTTGACATAGACTACGCAAAGCAGGTTACAAAGCTTGCAGACTATTCAGGCGTTGCAATTACTGTCTCAAACGATTATGAGATAAACGATACAGCAAAGCAGACATATCTGACTAATGTGCTTCAGTCATATGGTGCAGATGCGTACAAGCAGGTTACAGATCGTGATACAGTTGCAGATGGCGATTATGTCAAGGTTGATTACACAGGATATAAGGATGGCAAAGCATTTGATGGTGGTTCTGCTACAGATGTGATGCTTGATGTGACAAATAACAGCCAGGTCGGCGGTTCATCCTTTATCGATGGATTTACAAAGCCTATAATCGGAGCCAAGGTGGGTGACAAGGTTAAGGGTGACGTGACTTTCCCTGAGGATTATGGCAATGACGACTTAAACGGACAGACAGTTACATTTGAGTATACAGTAAAGGGCATTTACTCAGCAGATCCTGTTGCACTTGCTGATATGACAGACGAGCAGGTCAACACAGTGTTTGGAAAGGCCGGGGTGACAACTAATGCCCAGCTTACCACACAGATTGAGAAAGATTTGAAGCAGCAGCTCTACAGCGCTGAGGTGGACAAGATAAAGAGCTACATGATTGAAAACAGCACAGTCGAGATTCCTGATGAGTATCTACAGGCCAGACTCAATGAGTATATTGCTTCATTTACCAAAGAAAATGTCAAGGATGGACAGACACTTAAGAAATATTTAAAGTCCAACTACAACATGACAGTGGATCAGGCCACAGAGAAGTGGAAGGAGAATCTGACAGACCAGATAAAGACAGAGTTCATCTTTGGACTTATCGCTGAGAAGGAAAATATCAAGATGGATGATGATGCCTTCAACAGCTATGTGGATTACATCGTATCAGCCAGCAATGGTCAGTTCAGCAAGGCTTCTGAGGTATACAAGTATTTTGGAAGCGGACACAAGGATGAGGGAAAGACATACCTTAAGAACCAGTACCTTGTAAACAAGGCTATCGATACAGTCACAGAGAAAGCAAATGTGACATTTGAGGATGGCAGTGCAGCGCCGGATACTTCAAGTGGCAGCGCGGATGCCGAATAATAACGATAAATATGCTGTCTGTGGTGATGCGCAGGCAGCTTAAATGGAGGATTAGATAATGGAACTTACAAACATACGCGAGATTTTCCGCAACAAGGACAAATTCGCTGACAAAGAGGTGACTATCGGAGGATGGGTCAGAAGCAATCGTAATTCAAAGAATTTTGGATTTATCGTGGTAAACGACGGTACATTTTTTGAGCCAATCCAGGTTGTATACGGAAATGGCTTAGACAACTATGATGAGGTTGGCAAGATCAATGTCGGAGCTGCAATTATCGTAAGAGGTACACTTGTGCTTACTCCGGATGCAAAGCAGCCATTTGAGATTCAAGCCGCAGAGGTGACTGTTGAGGGTGCATCCACACCGGATTATCCTCTGCAGAAGAAGAGACATACATTTGAGTATCTTCGTACAATCTCACACTTAAGACCTCGTACCAATACTTTTGAGGCAGTTTTCAGAGTGCGCTCACTCTGCGCATATGCTATTCACAAATTCTTCCAGGAGAGGGATTTTGTGTACGTGCACACACCGCTTATCACAGGAAGTGACTGTGAGGGTGCAGGAGAGATGTTCCAGGTGACTACACTTGATTTGAACAATCTCCCTATGACAGAGGATGGAAAGGTGGATTTCTCAAAGGATTTCTTTAATAAGCCTACCAACCTTACTGTTTCAGGACAGTTAAACGGCGAGACATATGCTATGGCATTCAAGAATATCTACACCTTCGGACCTACCTTCCGTGCGGAGAATTCAAACACCACACGTCATGCGGCAGAGTTCTGGATGATTGAGCCTGAGATTGCTTTTGCAGACCTTGAGGATGATATGATGCTTGCAGAGAGCATGCTCAAGTATGTTATCAACTATGTGCTTGAAAATGCACCTGAGGAGATGGCATTTTTCAACAATTTCGTGGACAAGGGACTCCTTGACAGATTAAGGAATGTTGTGGAAAATGATTTTGCACGTGTGACATATACAGAGGCTATAGATATCCTTTCAAAACACAACGACAAGTTTGATTACAAGGTATCATGGGGCTGTGATTTGCAGACTGAGCATGAGAGATACCTCACAGAGCAGATTTACAAGCGCCCTGTATTTGTCACAGATTATCCGAAGGAGATAAAGGCCTTCTACATGAAGCTGAATGACGACGGAAAGACCGTTGCAGCAGTTGACTGTCTCGTGCCGGGAATCGGAGAAATCATCGGTGGAAGCCAGAGAGAGGATGACTACGACAAGCTTCTTGCCAGAATAAATGAGCTTGGACTTTCAGAGGATGACTACAAGTTCTACCTTGACTTAAGAAAATACGGCTCTGCAAGACACGCAGGCTTTGGACTGGGCTTTGAGAGATGCGTAATGTATCTTACCGGCATGGGCAATATCCGTGACGTTATCCCATTCCCTAGAACAGTTAATAACTGTGAGCTGTAATCACGAATGAATTTCATACATGAATAATTACCGCCCTCTGCACATATATATGATGTGTGGAGGGCGTTTTTATGTGGAGAAAAATCAAAGGTCCTGTGATAACAATATGTATCATGCATCTTACGGCGCTTTTGTGCCTTATCATACTTTCCATAGTACAGTGCTTTGTCGACATGGCGGAGTGGATAAGCTTTGCACTCTCAATGGCGGTCAATATAGTGGTGGGGCTTGTGTGCGGATTTTTGCTCAAATGCTGCTTTCACCGCAGACGTTTTATCAGGGTGACGGTCGTAGCATACTGGATAACGTATGTGATAGCAACAGTGGTCATAGATATAGGTGAATCAAAAAATATATTCGAGCTTTTGATAATACTCCTTCTGGTAATGTTTTCAGCGCTTGTTTTTCGCTAAAAAAGGACTTTTCATATTGATAATGCTGTGATATAATGTTGAAAGCAAATATGATGTGTCAATGAGACATCGTTAAATGAAAAGGAGATAAAAATGAAACACGTAAAGACATTAAATACAAGAAAATTACAGAACACAGTTAAAAAGGGCGGATGTGGCGAGTGCCAGACATCATGCCAGTCAGCTTGCAAGACATCTTGTACAGTTGGAAACCAGACTTGTGAGCAGTACAAATAGTCATAGGTGAAGCGGATTTAAAGAGTGTGCGCTGATAGGTGCACACTCTTTTCGCAGTGTAATTTTAAAATGTGTATAGAAAGAGAGGAATATTGTAGTGGTTCATCAGTACAAGAACAACGGCTATAATATTGTCTTAGATGTCAACAGTGGCGCAATCCATGTGGTGGATGATGTCACATATGACGTTATTGAGCTGTTTGAGGACAACTCAGCTAAGGAGATTATTGAAAAGCTTGTGGACAGGTATCCACAGACGGAGATAGAAGAAGCAATACAGGAAGTAAATGAGCTTAAGGATAATGAAGAGCTCTTCACAGAAGATACATACAAAGAGCGTATCATAGATTTCAAGAAGCGCCAGACAGTTGTAAAGGCACTTTGCCTTCACATAGCGCACGACTGCAACCTTGCCTGCAGATATTGTTTTGCAGAGGAGGGCGAGTATCACGGCAGACGAGCTCTCATGAGCTATGAGACCGGAAAACAGGCACTTGATTTTTTGATTGCCAATTCAGGCAGCAGGAGAAACTTAGAGGTAGACTTCTTTGGAGGAGAGCCTCTTATGAACTGGGATGTGGTGAAGCAGCTTGTGGCATATGGAAGAGAGCAGGAGAAGCTTCATGACAAGCATTTCAGGTTCACGCTCACCACAAACGGTGTGCTCTTAAATGACGAGATTATGGAGTTCGCCAACAAAGAGATGGACAATGTAGTCCTTAGTATCGACGGACGCAAGGAGGTTCATGACCGCATGAGACCTTTCAGAAAGGGTGCCGGCAGTTATGACCTTATTGTTCCGAAATTCCAGAAGTTTGCGGAGAGCAGACATCAGGACAAGTACTATGTGAGAGGTACATACACACATTTCAATACTGATTTTTCAAAGGATGTGCTTCATCTGGCTGATTTAGGCTTCAAGCAGATTTCGGTTGAGCCTGTGGTGGCACAGCCTACAGATGAGTATGCACTTAAGGAATCTGATTTACCTGTGCTCTTTGATGAGTACGACAGACTTGCAGCAGAGATGGTAAAGAGAAACAAGGCAGGAAACGGCTTCAATTTCTTCCATTTTATGATAGATTTAGAGGGAGGACCTTGTGTATATAAGCGTCTTTCCGGTTGTGGCTCAGGAACTGAGTACCTGGCAGTGACTCCATGGGGAGATTTATATCCATGCCACCAGTTTGTGGGCAATGAGGACTTCCTTATGGGTAATGTCTGGGATGGCATCAAGGCCACTGACATCCAGGATGAGTTTAAGTGCTGTAATGTTTATGCCAAGGAAAAATGTCGCAACTGTTTTGCCAGATTCTATTGCAGCGGTGGCTGTGCCGCCAACTCATACAACTTCCACGGCACAATCACTGATGCCTATGATTTAGGCTGCGAGCTGCAGAAGAAGCGTATAGAGTGCGCTATCATGATTAAGGCAGCAGAGGCTGATATGGCAGATGATGCACAATAATTTGAATTTGTCACGGGAAACGGATAGCGGTATTTGTGACCCGTGTGCGAATATATTTGCCATCTGTATACCTATATGGATGGTAGCAAAATGACAGGAAGGTATAAGAAAATGAAAAAAGGAAAGAGTTGGGTGATTATCCTTGTGGCAGTCATTTGTATCGGCTTGCTGGGCTGGTATTCCACTGCAGTAATCACCGACACAAAGCAAAAGCAGGAGGCAACTGCTAATGGTGAGAGCACCAAGGATAAGGATTATCAGAATATCAAGCTTGGTCTCGACCTCTCAGGTGGTGTTTCAATCACCTACCATATCAAGGACAAGAATCCTTCAGACAAGGATGTAAATGATACTATCGCAAAGCTCGAGGAGCGTGCAGAGAGCTACACAACAGAGTACTCTGTATACAAGAGCGGGGATGACCGTATCACTGTAGAGATTCCGGGTGTTGACGACCCTAACAAGGTACTCGAGGATCTTGGAAGTCCGGGATCACTGTACTTCATCGCCCAGTATGACAGTGACGGAAATGCCAACTATACACAGGACACATCGGTTGAGGGCGGCTACAAGCTCAACTATGATATTGACACCTTAAAGGCCAATGGCTCAGTCATCCTCGATGGTAACGATGTAAAGGATGCAAGCGCCCAGTATGACCAGTCATCATCTACATCAACCAAGGAGCCTGTTGTTTCATTAAAGCTCAAGGATAAGGCTATTGACACATGGGCAGATGCCACAAAGAAGGCAAAGGATGCAGGACAGTCAATCGGTATATACTATGATGATCATTTCATCAGCGTTCCTACAGTAAGCGCCGTTATCTCAGATGGTAACTGTGTAATCAACGGAATGAAGGATTACGACGAGGCAACAAGCCTTGCAACATTTATCCGTGTCGGAGCCATCAACCTCCAGCTCGAGGAGTTAGAGTCAAATGTTGTTGGCGCACAGCTCGGTGGAACAGCGCTCACAAATGCAGTAAAGGCTGCAATTATCGGAATTATCTTAATCATGATATTCATGATTGTGCTCTATGGTATACTGGGTGTGGTTGCATCTATCGGACTTGCACTCTACTCAATGCTTACAGTACTGTTTATTTACTGGTTTGAGATTACACTTACACTGCCGGGTATCGCGGGTATCATCCTTGGTATCGGTATGGCAGTAGATGCAAACGTTATCGTATTTGCCCGTATCCGTGAGGAAATCGCAGGTGGCAAATCAGTGCTTGCTGCAGTAAATGAGGGCTACAAGAAGGCTCTTTCAGCCATCCTCGATGGACAGGTTACAACCTTTATCGCAGCACTTGTGCTTATGGTGCTCGGTTCAGGTACAGTAAAGGGCTTTGCATACACACTTATGATTTCAATTATTCTGTCACTGTTTACAGCTCTTTTTATTGCAAAATACCTTACAAGAGCATTTTACGGTGTCGGTGTCAGAGCTGAGAAGTTCTACGGCAAGGCAAAGAAGAGAAAGGTTATCAGATTTGTACAGAACAGAGTTAAATACTTTGTTATCTCAGGTGTAGTTATACTTGCAGGTATTGGCGGCATGATTTATTTCGGTGCTACAAGCGGCAATGCATTAAACTACAGTCTTGAGTTTGTAGGTGGTACATCAACCACTGCAGACTTTGGCAAGGATTATACAGCCGCAGAGGTTGAGAAGGACATCGTGCCTTCAGTATCAAAGCTCCTTGGCAATAGTGCAGTGCAGGTTACTACAGTTCAGGGCAGCCATGATGTCACATTAAAGACACGTACACTTTCACTCGATGAGAGACAGGATCTCGCAGCTCTTCTTGAGAAGGATTTCAATGTTGATGCATCAACTATAGAGACTCAGAGTATCAGCTCAACAATCAGTGGTGAGATGAGAACAAACGCTGTAAAGGCAGTTATTATTTCATGTATTTTCATGCTGTTATATATCTGGTTCAGATTCAAGGACATCAGATTTGCTTCAAGTGCTATCCTTGCGCTGGTACATGATGTGCTTGTTGTAGTCACAGCATATGCACTTATCAGAATCTCAGTCGGCAGTACGTTTATTGCATGTATACTTACAATCGTAGGTTACTCAGTCAACGATACAATCGTTATCTTTGACCGTATCCGTGAGAACCTTCACGGTATCAAGAAGTACTCAGCAGATGAGCTTGCTGATATAGCAAACGAGTCCCTTACACAGACACTTTCACGAAGCATCAATACTTCGCTTACTACATTTGTTATGGTATTGTTACTCTTTATCTTTGGTCATACATCAATCAGAGAGTTCTCATTACCACTCATGGTAGGTGTGCTTTGCGGAACATATTCTTCAATCTGCATCGCTACAGAGCTGTGGTATGTGATGAAGCTTTATCTGGGCAAGAGCGCCATTAAAAAGCAGGCGGCTGCACCGGCTAAGGTTTCTAAAAAAGCTAAGAATTAATAATTAATTTATGGCCCGGCCTTTAAAGGCTGGGCTATTGTTTTTTGTGGACTTATTAATATATGCAGATATGTTTATATATTTATAAATTTATATGCGGAGTAATAGAATGGAGCATTATTTATATGAAAATTTTTCTGATTTATCTGCTTCTTATGAATATAGCAGGCTTTGCTGCGATGGGAATTGACAAGTGTAAGGCCAAGGCACACGCATGGCGCATCCCTGAGAAGACATTATTTGGGCTCAGCCTGCTGGGCGGAAGCGCCGGTACCTGGGCTGGGATGTATGCCTTCAGGCACAAGACAAAGCATTGGTATTTTGTAAAGGGGATGCCGCTTATTTTCTTTATCCATGTGGTTATTGCATGTGTTGTCTACAGGAATTTCTATTAGAAATTTAATTATACAAGGTAACAAAATACTTAATGTAGGTAAAAAGTAACAAAAAAATATAGCATATAAGTACATAATTGTGTATAATAGATAACAGGTACAAAACCACTACACAACTATCAAGGAGGACAAAATAATGTGGGCATATGAAAGCGTATTTTATCAGATTTATCCGTTAGGCTTCTGTGGGGCACCATTTGAGAATGATGGTGTTTTGGAGCACAGAATTTTAAAAGTAAATGACTGGATACCTCATATCAAAAAGCTTGGGGCAGATGCAATCTATTTTTCACCGGTGTTTGAATCTGATACACACGGATATAATACAAGGGATTATACAAAAATAGACACAAGGCTTGGCACAAACGAGGACTTCGCACAGGTCTGTGATAATCTGCACAAGGACGGCATAAGGGTGGTGCTGGATGGTGTGTTCAATCATGTGGGAAGAGGTTTTTGGGCGTTCCAGGATGTGCTTAAAAACAGAGAAAGCTCACCATATGTAAACTGGTTTGGCCGTATAGCCTTTGACGGCAACTCAAACTATAATGATGGATTGTGGTACGAGGGCTGGGAAGGCAATTATGATCTGGTCAAGCTTAATCTGAGAAATGAGGATGTAATCCAGCATATCTTTTCAGCGATAAAGGGCTGGGTAGACGAGTTTGATATAGACGGGCTGAGACTTGATGTGGCATACTGCCTCGACCATGATTTCCTCAGAAGACTAAGGGAGTTTTGCGACTCACTAAAGCCGGATTTCTTCCTGGTGGGAGAGACACTGCATGGTGACTATAACCAGATTATGAATGATGCGATGCTTCACTCGGTAACGAACTATGAGTGCTATAAGGGTCTGTACTCGAGCTTTAATTCCATGAATATGTTTGAGATAAATCATTCGCTTCTCAGACAGTTCGGACCGGAGCAGTGGACTCTCTACAAGGGTAAGCACCTGCTGTCATTTGTGGACAATCATGATGTGACAAGAGTGGCAAGCATACTGACCAATGAAAAGCACCTGCCTCTCATCTATGCACTTGCATTTGGTATGCTGGGCATCCCTTGTGTGTACTATGGCAGTGAGTGGGGAGAGAAGGCAAAAAAAGAAGACGGTGATCCGGCGCTTAGGGCATGCTTTGAAGCGCCACAGTGGAATGAACTGACTGAGTGGATTTCAAAGCTTACAGAGGCAAAGAAGCAGTCAAAGGCACTCTGCTACGGTAATTTCTATTCGGTTGTGCTCACAAACGGCCAGTGCGTTTTCGGTCGTGAATGTGATGGCGAAAGGGTATTCGTGTGCATCAATGCCGCAGACCAGCCGTTTTTCGCGGGCTTTGATATGGGAAAGGGTGATGCAACAGACCTGATTACAGGTGAGCAGATTACATTAAACGGTGGCCTTGAGCTGCCACCTTACAGTGCATACTTTTTGAGATAACATTTGTATGGACAATAAAGGAAAAAATAAAAGAAAAAATGGAAGAAAAGAGCTCATATGTGCTGTCACAGCCGTAGTGGTACTTTACACAGCTATGGAGTCGATAGGCATCACATGCCCCATTAAGTTCATCACCGGAATATCATGTGCAGGCTGTGGTATGTCGAGGGCATGGATGGCATTTTTACAGCTTGATATAGCAAAGGCATTTGCATACCATCCGCTTTTTTGGCTTGTGCCTATTGCGGTAATAGTGCTTTTGTGTAAATCTAAAATAAATATTAAAATTTATAAAATAATTATATTTACAATCATCATTATGTTTGCTATTGTTTATATATGCAGATTGATATGGTCAGGAGATGATGTCGTGGTCTTTGAGCCGGAAAAGAATATCCTGTTTCGTATCATTCGTGTAATAAAAAGCAAATAAAAAAGGAGAAAGAAGATGTTTTGTGAGAAATGTGGAAAAGAAATTCCTGATTCAACAAAATTCTGTCCATACTGTGGAGCAGCTGTTTCCAAGGCACAGGATTTTGTCAACAAAGCAGGAGAGGTCTTCAATGCAGCAGAGCAGGAGCTTGGAAGTGCATTTGATGAGGTAAAGCAGTCCTTCACAGGAAACAGTGCAAACCAGCAGAATGCAGGTGGACAGTACAATGGAGGCTACCAGAACAACGGAGCCGGACAGTACAACGCAGGCTACCAGAATAGCGGAGCCGGACAGTACAACGCAGGCTATCAGAACAACGGAGCCGGACAGTACAATACAGGCTACCAGAACAATGGTGGTCAGACTCCTCCGCCATACAGGGGAGAGAAGTTAAAGGATGACAGAGGTCTTGCCTCATACATCATCCTGTCTATTATTACATGTGGTATTTATGGATATTATTTCATCTACAAGATGGCTCATGATGTCAATATAGCATGTGATGGAGATGGCGAGAATACATCAGGTCTCGTAGCATTTATCCTGCTTTCAATGATTACATGCGGTATCTATGCATGGTACTGGTACTACAAGCTGGGCAACAGACTGGCAAATAATGCAGGCAGATACGGACTTGTCATTCAGGAGAATGGAACCACTGTTTTGATGTGGTGCATATTTGGTACACTTATCTGTGGAATCGGACCATTCATCGCTATGCATATCCTTATAAAGAACTCAAATATGATCTGCAATGCTTACAACAGGGCACATGGACTTATGTAATTTGAGTTTTGATTTAATTTAATTAAATAATTTGATTATATTATTTCTAAAGCGGGAGGCAGTTTGCATTAAGCAGACTGTCTCCTTAAATTTTGTATATTAAATTAAACGGTAAATATTATTGAAAAAGGTCATTCAGACATTGACAAAAATTTGTCAAAGTGTTACTATTTTTTTATAAATTACGACAGAAATGTCGGTTATACATAGGTTTTTTAAGGAGGATTTATACAATGAGCGAGTTCAAAAATTTAACACTTGACGTAGCAGATCAGATTGCAGTACTTGCAATCTCAAGACCGGCTGCTCTTAATGCATTAAACAGTGAGACTCTTGATGAGTTAAATGTAGCATTAACAGAGATAGAGGCAAGAGACGATGTTAAGGTGCTTATCCTTACAGGTGGTCCTGACAAGAAGGGCAACGAGTTCAAGTCATTCGTAGCAGGAGCAGACATCTCAGAGATGGTTAATTTCACAGCACCACAGGCAAGAGCATTCGGAATCAAGGCTTCAGAGCCATTCTTCAAGCTCATGAATATGCGTCAGGTAACAATCGCAGCTGTCAATGGATTCGCACTCGGTGGAGGATGCGAGATTTCTATGGCATGTGATATCAGAATCGCTTCTGAGAACGCAATTTTCGGACAGCCTGAGACAGGACTTGGAATCATCCCTGGCTTTGGCGGTACACAGAGACTTGCTCGTTTAGTAGGAATGGGACGTGCTAAGGAAATGATCTTCACATGCGACAATGTAGACGCAGCAGAAGCATACCGCATCGGTCTCGTTAATAAGGTAGTAGCAAAAGAGGAGCTTATGCCAACAGCTAAGGCTATGGCTGCAAAGATCATCTCTAAGGGAAGCTACGCAATCTCAGTTGCAAAGGCTGCTATCAACAACGGATATGATATGGATATCAAGAACGCTGTTGAGATGGAAGCAAACCTCTTTGGTGTTGTAAATGATACAAACGACAAGAAAGAGGGAATGGGAGCATTCCTTGAGAAGAGAGCTGCAAACCTCACAGATTTCTAAATTATGATTTGAATTATTTATTGTATATGAATTAAAATAGCCGGTGTGTTAAGCACCGGCTATTTTGTATGAATCAGATTAGATTATTACTCTCACGATAAACATAGTATCAGATACACTGTACTGGCATTTGCCGCCCAGTCTCTCAGCAGTCTGTCTGATGCTTTTTGTACCAAGCCCATGCCCTCTTTCTGTTGCAATGGGCATATCGTTTATGAGCTAAGGCATTGTCGTTTTCATTGTTTTCGATGAAGGCAGCTATATTATTCAGAAAGTGCCTCATATCGTGACGCAGCAGAGAAACATTTTTACCCCTTAAGTCATTTTGACTTTATTATATAATCTTTTTTGTAAAGCGTAAACAACAGTCTTGAAAAAAGAATGAAACGTATCTATAATTAGAGTACTGTTCACATGGCAGTGTTAATATATAATTATAGATTTACAAGAGGAAAAAATGAAGTCAAGAGCAACACAGACCAAAGAATTGGATATGGTGAACGGACCACTCGCAAGGAAGATACTGATTTACTCCATACCGCTCATGTTCTCAAACCTGCTTCAGGTATTTTTCAATATGACGGATGTGGCAGTGGTGGGAAAATTTGCAGGTGCAAGAGCACTCGGCTCGGTCGGTTCCACGACGATCATCATCACACTCACAACAGGCATACTGCTTGGCATGGGAGGAGGTGTCAATGCTGTCACGGCACTGCACATGGGAGCAGAGGACTATCAGAGGGTGCATAAGACCGTCCACACATCGGTCATTCTGTGCTTTATAGCGGGACTTTTACTGTTAGTGACAGGCCTGGCTTTTTCAAAGCCACTGCTTGAAGTGATGAATACAAAGCCTGAGCTTATAGACGGTGCTACAGCATATTTGATGATATATCTGTGCGGTTCGCCGGCGCTTGCGCTTTATAATTTCGGCAACGGTGTGCTGAGCGCAGTGGGAGATACAAAGAGGCCTCTTATATACCTGAGTATCTCAGGTATTATCAATATAGTGCTCAACCTGTTCTTTGTAATAGTATGCAGACTGGGTGTGATAGGAGTAGCCATCGCAAGCATCATAGCACAGTACATCTCAGCGACTCTCATCATCAGGTTTCTACTGAAGACATACGGCAGCTACGGCCTGCGCATGAAGGATATAGCGATTGACAGGGATGCAGCTGCAGCAGTGCTTCGGATTGGAGTGCCGGCTGCGATACAGTACTCGCTCTTTGCCATAGCCAATATATGTATCCAGACATCCATCAATTCCTTCAGCCATGTGGTCGTGGAGGGCAATTCAGCCGCCACCAATGCGGATTCGCTTATCTATGACATGATGGCGGCATTTTACACCGCATGCACCAGCTTCATAGCGCAGAATCTGGGCGCGAGGAAAAAGGAAAGGGTGCTTAGGACATTTTTCATCACACTGGCATACTCGTTTCTGATGGGACTGGTGCTTGGAGTGGCATTGTTTATATTCCAAAGACCGTTCCTTTTGCTCTTTACGAGTGATGATGCCGTGATACACTATGGACAGATCAGAATCGGTGTGATGGCATTCGTCTACTGTGTATCAGCCTTCATGGACAATGCCACAGCCGCCGCCAGGGGCATCGGAAAAAGCGTCATGCCAACCATCATAGTTGTCATGGGTTCTGTCGTATTCAGGATTATATGGCTGCTCACAGTGTTTGCGTATTTTAAGACACTGCAGTCCTTATACCTCATATACGTCATTTCGTGGACGCTCACCGCAATCGCCGGCAATATATACTTTGCATACCACTACAGGAGAATTTAGCGGATAGCTATAATAAAACTGAATAGTAAGCGATAAGAACAGTCAGACATATGTGAGAGATGTGCCCGGCTGTTTTTGCGGTTTCGCGGCTGTCTCTCTTTTATAATAGGATAATAGGAATTTGCCTGATATTTTTATTGCCCTTTTGCGGTTTTAATGCTACAATCAAGCCAAAGCATTATATTTCTGTTGAGCGACACCACAGTACACATTTTTATCGGTGCGTATCACTTTGAAGAGGGTAGAACCACTTAGTATTTTTCGACAAAGACATGGAAATTTTCAATGCTTTAAGTTACCTATCAATAGCAGGGAAAATGGATATGTCGATTGAGAAACATTATGTGAATGAAGCTGACTGGGGTTGTTGATGCTTTATATTGACAAGAAATTTTGTATCATGCGATATTCTATTCTTCTTGCTTACACAACTAAACAGGAGGAGAATAATGTCGGGAGAGACAAAAGAGGTTTTGGGCAGTAATTATGGCCAGAACGATGTAATCATCAACGGATTGATTGACAAAATGACGCTGTTTGATGACAATCTGATGAGTCTTGTATTCGGGCAGAATATCGAGACAACGGAGTTACTGCTTCGCGTAATAATGGAGCGTGATATTAAGGTTATAGACGTCCGGGGGCAGGATGAATTAAAAAATCCAGTGATTGGTGGGAGATGTATTACCTTGGATGTGCATGCAATAGATGTCGATGGCAGACATATTGATATCGAGGTGCAGATTAATGCTGAGGGATCGCATGTCAAAAGAGCCAGATATCATAGCAGTATGATGGATGCGAGGATGCTGGAGGAAGGACAGGAGTTTAAGGAGATTAAGGATTCATACGTGATTTTTATTTATGATCACGATAAGTTCAGAAAAGGACTGCCATTTTATCACATTCAAAGGCGTGTTGATGAAACGGGTGAAGCCTTTGGAGATGGTTCGCATATTATCTATGTAAATGGAAGGTATGAAGGTAATGATGATATAGGTCGGATGATGAGAGATTTTCATCAGTGCAGGCCGGAGCTGATAAAAAGTGAGACATTGTCAAAAGCGGTGGCTTATTACAAAGAAAAGGAAGGACGTGGTGCTATGAGTGAAGCTGTAAGAAAGTACGCAATGGAATATGCAAAAGAATATGCAAAAGAGTATGCAAAAGAGTATGGTGAGGAACAAAGAAGAGAAGGTATGAAGGCTGGAATTAAGACTGGCATTGAGACTGGAATTGAGACTGGCATTCAGACCGGACGTCGTACAGAAATATTCTTATCGGTTCAGGATGGGGACTATTCGGTGAACAGGGGAGCTGAGAAGCTTGGAATGTCAGTGGATGAGTTTGAGAAATCAATGAGTGAGGCAGGCTACAGAGTGCCGGAGTTAGTGTAACACGTATATATACAATTAAAATCGAGGCATGTTTAATTATGGAAAATTCAAATGAAAAAGAAGACATGAGAGCACTTATTATGGTATTTGTAATATGGCTTTTGTTATGGTGTGTTGATAATAGACAGTATTTTTTTGAGTATCTGCCGCATCACTCAGATTATGAGATAGTGGCAGCATATAAAGCTTTTAATGGTGATATGCGTGATAATATAATCAGGGTATATGTACCGGATAGGGATAATGCTATCGGATATATAAAGGCAGACTACACAGACAAAGAGGAAAAGCCTATATATGTAGGATACAGTAAGGAAAGGTCACCTCACGTTGTACGTAAAACACCGGCGCTTTCAAAAGGAATGATTTTAGCGGGAGGAATCATTCCGGCAGCAATAGTCCAATATTTTTTTAGAAAAAAGCATAAATAGTGTCCTTAGACACGCAGGAAATTTAGAGACCCTTCAGGATTGTCAGTGCCCTTCTCAAGCAGCGAGATGAGCTCTGAGATAGTCTGTTCGGTCTCTTCTTTTGTGGACGGAATCAGTGTATTGTCAAGCTTTACGACGAGCACAAGAAGCACAATCTCTGCAAGCGCATCAGGCTGTTGGCACACGATAAGTCCCTCAGCTGCTCCCTGCCTTATGATTTCACCGGTCACCGGCTTTAGCTCGGTAATCAGGTAATTGATGTATTTGTTGTGCAAAAATGCATTCTCCTGCACACCGTTTCCGGCATCGGACTGGATTTTTAAAAAGGCGGCAGAGGAGTTGCGACATGCCTGAAATATCATCGCCATGCGCACAAACGGAGATATATCGGTGCGCTTTGCAAGCTCCTTTGCGGTGGCAAGCGGCTCTTCGTAGCTTTTTGCCATAAGTGCATCAAAGATAGCCTCCTTTGATGAAAAATAATAATATATGCTACCCTTGCCTATCCCGGCTGTCTGGGCGATTTCGCTGACAGATATCTGGGATATTTTTTTTGTTTCTAAAAGGGTTCTTAGCGCTTCAAGTATCTTCTCGTATTTTTCCGAATTTGGTCTTGTGGAATGTGGCATAGTGGATCCTCTTATATTAGTTACGTTTATTTTAATATATATTATCACAATCCATATGATTCTTCCATGAGATTTTACCGGGGGAATAGGTTTTGGTAAAAATGATATGATACGTTTGGATAGTTTATGAAAAAATAACAGAATAGTTTGAAAATGAAAATATTTATATTGACCGACGGTCGAAAAAGTGATACTGTAATGAAGTAACAAGTTGACCGGTGGTCGAAAAGGAGAATTGATATGACTTATGCAGATATGTTTTCAAAGGTAAAGGGACTGTTTATGGAGTCTGATGTGAGCGATATAAGCGAGCACCTTGCTTTTCAGTTCAATATAACAGGAGAGGCAGAGGGAATTTTCTATGCCGAGGTAAAGGATGGTGTGCTGGCAGTGGAGCCGTATGAGTATTTTGACAGGGATGCGATTTTTATATGCAGCGCTGAGACTCTTTTTAAGCTGGCAGAAGGAAGGCTTGATCCGAGTCTTGCATTTACAACAGGCAAGCTCAAGGTGGAGGGAAATATTGATAAGGCACTTCGCCTGAAGCAGATTATAGACAGTAAGAAGGCGTAGGTGATGAAGATGAAGTGGGGAATAATTGCAGGTGTTTTAGGTGGTATTGCTGCAGCAGAGGCAGGCGGCAGTGCTTATTTCTACAGGAGGACCATGATGCGCTACAATGCCAAGAAGGAGCGCACGATGAAGATGTCCGGGGTTGACTGGGAGAGCTATTACAGCTTTATGAAGCCACGCGGAGAGTGGATGAGAGCACAGGCTCATGAGGATGTGTGGATTAGGTCCGATGATGGATTAAGACTGCATGCCACATATTTTCCGGGGATAGATGGAGGTAATCCGGATAAAGCCGTCATATGCTTTCACGGCTACACAAGTGAAGCTATGTCTGATTACAGCAGCATATCCAATTACTATTTAAAGAAGGGCTATAGCATGCTGCTTGTAGATGCGAGGGCACATGGACAAAGCGAGGGTAAATTCATAGGCTTCGGCTGCAAGGACCGCTATGATGCGCTTAAGTGGATTGACTGGATGATTAAGAAGGCAGGCAATGGCATAAGGATTGTTTTGATGGGAAATTCCATGGGAGGTGCCACTGTGCTTATGGCAAGTGGACTTAATCTGCCGGAGCAGGTGAAGGGAATTGTGTCAGACTGTGCATTTACCTCGCCTAAGGCGGTATTTACACATGTGCTTCACAGCATGTACCATCTGCCGGCTTTTCCGATGATTCAGATTGCAGATTTTGTGAACAGAAAAATGGCAGGGTATGGGCTTGATGAATGCAATGCTGCAAAAGAGGTGCAAAAGGCGAAGCTGCCTATTTTGTTTATCCATGGTGATAAGGATACATTTGTGCCATGCAGCATGTGTGATGAGCTTTATGCAAGCTGCGCGTCACAAAAGACAAAGCTGATAGTAAAGGGTGCAGGACACTGCGAGAGCTATTACAAGAATACGAAAGCTTTCGAGGACGCACTTGATAAATTTTTGGAAGGAGTTATGAGATGATGAAGACGAGAAAGGGACACAATGTATATCCGATTACGGTTGCACAAAAATTTCATTTGTACTATGCAAAGTACTGTCCGAATATGGCTGTGCTCAATATAGGTACAAGTCTGACAATTGGCACGGAGCTCGACTGGAACGTGCTAAGGGATTCAATCAACTACGCGTATGCCAGAAACGAGGCCATGCGTATCCGTTTTACAAGGGATAAGGATGGAGAGTGCTATCAGTATATTGCGGATGTGGATGAGGATTTTAAAGAGAGAACTGTCGATTTCAGGGATTTTACTGATTTAACCATGGAGGAGGCAGAGAATGAGATGCAAGGCTGGACACAGGTGCCGTTTGAGTTTGAGGACTCTCCTATGACGAAAATCGTGATGATAAAGATGCCTGATGGCTTTAATGGAGTGTACTTCTTAGGTCATCACATGGTGGTTGATGCGCAGTCACTTATTGCATTTTTAAAGGATATTATTGAGATATACTGCAATGCCATGTATGAGGGAGTACCTTTTCCTAAGGATATGTGCTCATACATTGAGCAGATAAAGAAGGATCTGGCATACGAAGCCGGAAGCAAGGCACAGCTTAGGGACAGAGAGTTCTTTGAGAAGCTTATCAGACAGTCGGAGCCAATCTACAACGGAATCGACGGCACAGCAAAGCTTGATGCGGCAAGAGAACTGATGCATGATAACAAGCTAAGGAGTGCATTCAATGCATCGGATGATGTCACCTCAGCACTTGATATCTTTCATCTGGAGGCTGAGCCGACAAAGCGTCTTATGGATTTTTGCGAGAAATATCATATTTCGCTTGCTTGTCTGCTTCTCATGGGAATCAGGACGTTTTTCCAGAAGGAAAACGGCTTCGATGATGTCTCCGTAAACAATGCCATCGCCAGACGTGCGACACTTAAGGAGAAGAAGTCAGGCGGCACACGTATTCATTCGTTTCCGTTTAGGACGTGCTTTTCAAAGGATGTACGCTTTATTGATGCCGTGTATACCATCAGGGATAAGCAAAACGAGCTGTTCCGCCATGCAAACTACAACCCGACAGAGTACTTTGCACTGCGCTCAAAGACCTATCCGCAGCCAAAGGCAGGGCTTACATATGAGCCGATGTCGCTTACATATCAGCCTATGACCTTAAAGGAAAAGGGCTTAAAAGACCTCGGAGATATAAAATACAAGACTAAGTGGTACCCGAACGGCATGACTACACAGGCTATGTATCTAACGGTAATGCATCGCCCGGAGGACAACGGACTGGATTTCAGCTTCGAGCATCAGGTCAAGGCAGTCTCAAGAAAGCAGCTTGAGTATATGTACTACTATCTGTGCAAAATCATGTTCAAGGGTGCAGAAAACCCTGAGCTTACAATAGGCGAAATTATAAAATTGGTGTAGTGGATCAGGAAACGTATTAGGTAAAAGGAGATTATTATGTTTGATGAATTAGTGGAAATTATCTGTAATTATGTTGATGTTCAGCCGGCAGATGTGCACGAAGAATCACGTTTTATGGAGGATCTGGGCTTTACGTCATTTGATTTCATGAGCATGCTCGGGGAGATCGAGGATACCTTTGATGTGGAGATTGAGCAGACAAAGGCTGCAGAAATCCGCACAGTACAGGAAGCTATCGATTATCTTGAGACATTAAAAGACGCATAATCGGCGCAGATAGGAGAAAATATGTTATTTCACACAATTCCTGAAATTCTTTCATATGCAAAGAAGACTTACGGTGCGGATGACGCGATAAGATGGAAGAAATCAAAAAATGAGATAGAGTCAAGAACCTACAGTGAACTTAAGAATGATACAGACAGCTTTGCCAATGCTATCGAAAAGCTTGGTAAAAAAGGACAGCATATCGCTGTAATAGGCCCTTCATCATATGAGTGGATAGTATCCTATCTGGCAATCACAGAAAGCGGAAGTGTTGCGGTTCCAATCGATGCATCGCTTCCGGCAGCGGATATATGTGAGCTTTTGGACAGAGCCGATGTGAGGATGCTTATATTTGATGAGGCACGTTCGGATGTGGCTGAGGCCGCAGCTAAAAGCTGTCATGATATAAATGTGTATGTGTCTATGAACAGTACAGAGCATTGTCCACAGGTGCTTTCGTTTAATGGGCTTATAGATGACAATAGGGGAAGCTACGAGTCTGCTGTGGCAGAGGATGCGCTTTGCACTATCATGTTTACGTCTGGAACCACCGGAAAGAGCAAGGGAGTCATGCTGACGCAGAACAACCTGGCTGAAAATGCCACATGCCTTGACATGAAAATTGGACCGCACACTGTAATTTTGTCTGTGCTTCCGATACACCATGCATACTGTCTGAGCATGGATATTCTGAAAGGAATTTCACTGGGTTCGGTAATATGCATCAATGATTCCATCATGCGCATGGCAAAAAATATACAGCTTTTTACTCCCGACATGATTCTTATGGTGCCTCTTATGATTGAGACATTTGCCAGAAAGCTTGAGGAGGTAAGGGCAGCAGGATTTCCTGCAGAGCCGGTCCGTAAAAAAATATTTGGAGAGAGGCTTCATACAATCTGCAGTGGCGGTGCGTACCTAAATCCTGATTATGTTGATTTATTTGCAGAGTTTGGTATCACCATATTGCAGGGCTATGGCATGACCGAGTGTTCTCCGGTCATAAGCACCAATCTAAGCTGGGATATCCGCAAAAACTCGGTAGGTAAGCTGATGCCAAACTGTGAGGCAAAAACAGTTGACGGTGAGCTTTTAGTCCGTGGTACAAGCGTGATGCAGGGATATTATAAGATGCCAAAGGAGACAGAGGAGACACTGTCGGATGGCTGGCTTCACACGGGTGACTTAGGATATGTGGACGAGGACGGATATATTTATCTGACCGGCAGAAGAAAGAATCTGATTATCACCAAAAACGGTGAGAATGTGTCACCGGAGGAGCTTGAAAACGCTCTGAGCGTAAATCATCTCATAAAGGAAATCATAGTGCGTGAGTCTGAAGGGGTGATTGAAGCTGAGATTTTCCCGGACAGCGAGTATGCTCAAAATGCAGGTATCGACGATATAAGGGTAGCACTGCAGGAGCTTATCGATGGGTACAATGTCAAGGCACCTGCCTACAAGCGTATCTATAGCCTTAAAGTAAGGGAAAGTGAGTTTGAAAAGACGGCTTCACGTAAGATAAAGAGAAGCTGATATATAAAGAGGAAGCCGATGCATGTGGCTTGCATCGGCTATATATGAAAAAGATTAGTATGAGTATTGCGTAATTAATATGTTTTGTTGCTTTTGTTTTGTATCTTTCGTTTATGATGTTAGTATACAAATCAATTGTGAAAACCGTGTGTTTTGAATTTCACTTTTCTGTAAACAAAATATGAACAAAGTGTGCAGGCCTAAGGTACCATAAAAAATCCTTAGACAATATCATGATTTTGTGTATAATTATAGTATCGGTATTTGTTATTGCATATAGGATAAGATTTTATGCATAATCAAACAGCGATATTATTTTTTTACAAGGGGAAAAAGATGAAATTATTAAGTTTTGCAATCCCATGTTACAATTCAAAGGATTACATGGAGCATTGTATAGAGTCTATCCTGCCGGGTGGAGATGATGTGGAGATAATTATTGTTGATGACGGTTCAAAGGATGAGACAGCAGCGATAGCTGACAGATATGCAGCCGAATATCCTGACATAGTAAAGGCTGTACACCAGGAGAACGGTGGACATGGAGAGGCTGTAAACACAGGCCTCAAAAATGCCACAGGCAAATATTTCAAGGTCGTTGACAGCGATGACTGGGTGGATCTCGATTCATACAAGAAGATATTGGACAAGCTAAGGGAGTTTGAGCAGGAGAATACACAGATTGATATGCTTCTTGCCAACTATGTCTACGAGAAAGAAGGAGCAAAGCGTAAAAAGGTTATGCGTCAGACCGGCTTTCCGCGCAATGAGATATTTACATGGAGTGATATAAAGCATATTCACAAGGGACATTACATACTGATGCATTCGGTAATATACAGGACAGAGCTTTTGAGAAGCTGTGGACTTGAGCTGCCAAAGCATACCTTTTATGTGGATAATATCTATGTATATAAGCCGCTTCCGTATGTGCGCACGATGTACTATCTGGATGTGGACTTCTACAGATATTTTATCGGTCGAGATGACCAGTCGGTCAATGAGCAGGTGATGATACGCCGTATTGACCAGCAGATTCGTGTAAATAAGATTATGTTTGACGATGTCAAATTGCATGAGATAACAAATGAGATGTGCAGGAAGTATATGTACAGCTATCTGGAGATTATTACGACTATTTCTACTATTCTGGCAATTATCTCAGGCACCGATGAGAACATGGCTAAGAAGGATGAACTGTGGGCATACATGAAGGAGCACGATGAAGAAACCTACAAGAAGCTGCGCCATGGCGTCATGGGACAGTTAACGAACCTGCCGGGCAAGGGAGGCAGAAAGGTAGCTATCGGTGCGTATAAGCTGTCGCAGAAGGTTGTTGGATTCAATTAGACGGATGTGAAATAAGTATTATTCAGATGAGGTATTATCATCAATTAATTAAAAAAGACCACAGGGCATCAAAACAGATGAACTGTGGTCTTTTAACTTTAAATTAAATTATTCTCCAAGTGTGAGCATGGTATCTATGCAGGCCTTGGCCTTTGTTCTTATATCGTCAGGCAGTATGATTTCTTCTCCGCCTGCTCCCTTAACACAATTGTATACATCCATCAGGGTAGTGAGCTTCATATTGTGGCATACGCAGTCCTTTGAGAGCGGATAGAAGCTCTTTTCAGGGCACTCATACTGTAAGTGCTGCAGTATGCTGTTCTCAGTTCCGATGATAAATTCCCTGTCTGTGCTGTTTTTAGCATAGTCAATGATGCCGGTGGTGCTTCCGATATAGTCTGCAGCCTTTGAAACCTCAGCAAGGCACTCCGGATGTACGAGAAGCTTTGCAGCAGGATGAGCCGCTTTTGCTCTCTCAACATCTGCTATTGACATGCGCAGGTGAGTAGGACAGCCACCATGTACAAATTTGAAGGTTTTTTCCGGAACCTGTTCCTCAACCCATGCGCCCAGATTGCAGTCAGGGATGAAAAGAATCTTGTTATTGTCAATATTTTTAACAATTTTTACAGCGGATGAGGATGTGACGCACACATCGCATATGGTTTTAAGCTCTGATGTGGTGTTTATGTAGGCAACCACTGTATAGTCAGGGTTCTCGGCCTTTAACGATTGTAAGAGCTCTACATCGAGCTGCTCCGCCATAGGACAGCCTGCTGCGCTGTTTGACAAAAATACATGCTTGTCAGGAGATAAAATCTTGCAGGTCTCTGCCATGAAGCGGACACCGCACATGAGCACATTCTTCTGTGGTGCTGTGGCAGCCTGCTTGCTGAGTCCGTATGAGTCACCTGTGAAGTCGGCAACCTCAAGTATCTCGTGACTCTGATAAGCGTGAGCTAATATACAGATATCATTTTCCTTCTTTAATCGGATAATCTCATCCTGTAATTCTCTTGTTGTCATCATAATATAATATACCTCTTGAAATTCCTAGTGTGATTGAAGCACAGTTATATCAATGTAAGCTCCTTTTGGATTTTACATAAAGAACCGGCCGAAATAAATAAGTTACTTGTCATTATACTTAGCTGTAAACCAGCTGTCAACACAAAAGTTTTACAGGTGTCTTGTCAGTTGTAAATTTTAGTGTTATAATACGCCCATTACAGTAAATCGCATCCAGGGGTATGTTGCTAAAGAAGCGGCTACATCGGTGGATGCAGGTAAATAAAAGAGGTAACATATTATGAATACAGATGTACTTATTGTGGGAAGCGGCTGCTCAGGTCTTTATTGTGCGCTTAAGCTTCCAAGAGACGTAAGAATTATACTGATAACAAAATCAGATCTGGAGAGCAATGATTCATATCTGGCGCAGGGCGGCATGTGCATGCTTAAAGAGCAGTCTGATTTCGACAGCTTTTTTGAGGATACCTTAAAGGCAGGCCATTACGAGAATGACAGGGAGTCGGTTGGGATAATGATAAACTCATCACCTGAGGTGGTGAAGGATCTAGTTTCATACGGAGCAGATTTTGCGAGAAATGATGACGGCTCACTTGCATATACGAGAGAGGGAGCTCATTCACATAACAGAATTATTTTCCATGAAGATGTGACCGGAAAAGAGATAACAAGCACATTGCTTGCACAGGTTAAGAAGCTTTCAAATGTGACACTCATGGAGTATACGACGATGGTTGACATCATCGAAAGGGATAACAAATGCTACGGCGCCATCATCAGAAAACAGGATGGCACGTTGGAAAAGGTGACAGCGGCATACACTGTCATGGCTTGTGGCGGAGTTGGAGGACTGTACAGATTTTCAACAAATTTCAGACATCTGACAGGTGACTCGCTTGCCATTGCAAAAAAGCATGGCATAGAGCTTAAAAACCCAGACTATGTGCAGATTCACCCAACGACCTTTTACACGAAAAAGCATGAGGACAGAAGCTTTCTCATTTCAGAGTCCGTAAGAGGTGAGGGTGCTAAGCTTTTAGACAAGAATATGAACAGGTTTGTCGATGAGCTCTTACCAAGAGACGTGCTTACCGGCAAAATCCGTGAGCAGATGAAAAAGGACGGCACAGACTTTGTCTGGGAGGATTTGCGTACCATTCCAAGGGATGAGCTTGTATCACATTTTCCAAATATCATTGAACATTGCAAGGAGATGGGATATGATGTTTTCAAGGAGCCTATTCCTGTTGTTCCGGCACAGCACTATTTCATGGGCGGCGTCAAGGTGAATCACCACAGCCGCACATCCATGGAATGTCTCTATGCGGTTGGAGAGACCGCATGCAACGGAGTGCACGGCAGAAACCGTCTTGCAAGCAATTCACTGCTTGAGAGCCTGGTATTCGCAAAGCGTGCAGCAGGACAGATGGCGGAGCTTGGCTTTGTAAATGATGAGATAGCAGCCAAAAAGGCCACAGATAGCATCGACCTCGCAGACTACAGCGATGAAAAAGCTGTAGAGAGAGAATACAGGAAGCTCGCCATGGAGGCAATAGAGGGCCGCACCAGCGCACAAGACATGAATGCCGAATCAGGTGTCACCTACATTCAGGCATAAAAGCAAGTTTCAGCCTTTAAGCGAGTGGACAGCCAAAGGCTGGCCATACGAGCGTCATCAAAAATATTGGTAGAATACAGTCCATGCCCAGTAGAGGCAATTTTAAGTGCGGTAATAGCTGTAGTAACCAGGTTTCGCACTCGTAAATCTTCGAAGCCGGAGAGTACACAGTGTGTTCCGAAGAAAAATATGAACTGCCACGGGGTTCCATTAACGCAGTTAATGCGAACAAGTGGCAAATGATAAAGCACTATCCAAAAAAATCCCGTGGCTGACTTCATATTTTTCTGAGGAATATACTGCGTACTACCCCGGCACCGCACAGCATAAAAAGTGCGAAACCGTAATAAATAAGAATGAATTTGAACGAAAGGAATCTAAATATATGTACGATCAGGTAACACTGGGTCTCAACGTAGACCCATTCATATTAAGCGCATTAAAGGAGGACATCACAAGCGAGGATGTATCCACAAACAGCGTGATGCCACATCCACAGGCAGGAGAGGTGGATTTAATCTGCAAACAGGACGGAATCATCTGTGGACTGCAGGTTTTTGAGAGAGTTTTCACACTGCTTGATGCAGATACAAAGGTAGAGTTTTACGTAAAGGATGGCGATAAGGTAGAAAATAAGCAGCTTATCGGCAAGGTTTACGGGGATATCAGAGTACTCTTGTGCGGTGAGAGAACTGCGCTCAATTATTTACAGCGCATGAGTGGAATTGCCACATATACCAGTCAGGTTTCAGCACTCTTAGAGGGCACAGGCATCAGGCTTTTGGATACCAGAAAGACAACTCCAAACAATAGAATTTTTGAAAAATACTCGGTCAGAGTTGGTGGTGGAAACAACCACAGATACAATCTCTCGGATGGAGTGCTTCTTAAGGATAACCACATCGGAGCAGCTGGCGGCGTAAAAGAGGCAATCGCCATGGCAAAGGCCTATGCTCCGTTTGTCAGAAAGATTGAGGTTGAGGTAGAAAGCTTTGATATGGTGAAGGATGCGGTTGAAGCCGGTGCCGACATTATCATGCTCGACAACATGTCCACAGAGCTTTTAAAGCAGTGCATCGACTACATTGACGGCAGAGCCGAAATCGAGGTTTCGGGAAATGTTACCAAAGAAAATATTGAAAGAATAAAGGGTCTTGGTGTAAACTATGTATCAAGTGGTGCGCTCACACATTCAGCGCCTATTATGGATTTATCACTTAAAAATCTACATGCAGTATAGATTTTAGATTGCCGGTCTCACTATGCTGTGACAGTAATGTTTTACGGAAAGGAACGAAAATGAACGGTGATGAGAGAAGAAAAAAAATAATAAATATTCTATCCTCGTCAAAGTCGCCTGTGGCGGGAGTTGCGCTTGCAAAGGAGCTTGATGTGAGTCGTCAGGTGATTGTGCAGGACATAGCACTGCTTCGAGCAAACGGAGCCGCGATTTTTTCGACAAACAGAGGATATCTGATACAGGCGGATAAGCAGTATTCGAGAGTATTAAAGGTGGTTCACGAGGATGATGAAGTAGAGGAGGAGCTTTCAACAATAGTTGATGCCGGAGGCCATGTGAAGGATGTATTTGTATACCACAAGGTCTACGGAGTGATCCGCGCCCATATGGACATCAAGTCCAGACGTGATGTCAGAAATTACCTGGAGGAAATCCGTACAGGAAAGTCCAGCCTTCTTAAAAATGTAACTTCAGGTTATCACTATCACACAATATGTGCGGAGAGTGAAGAGGTGCTTGATGCCATACAGGAGGAGCTTAAGCAGAAGGGCTTCCTTGCAAAGCTGCAGGACTATGAGCCGGTGGATTTCTGGGGAGATAACGAGGACGAGGCGAAGGCTTAATTTTATCATAAAGTTAAAGCGTAATATAATAATTGCCCGGGTGAAATGCCCGGGCTGTTTTTTGCTTTCTATTTAATTTCCAGATTTTCACCTGTAAGCCCTATGTATGATCCCTCAGGAAGTCCACCTTCGGGATGTCCGATAAGCCATTTGTTTTTAGCTGCAAGAAGAGCATCTTCTCCGCCGGTGTGTGGATGTTCCAGGGCTTCATTTGTGCCTTTTGGAAGTACAACGGCTACCAGAAATCCGCCATCAGATGCATTACATGGTGCGTAGTGCAGTGTTGTGGCATAAAGCTCGACTGCTGTTCCGGAAGGAATCCTGAAAGCTTCCATCAAAGAGGTATCATATGTATTTTCCACAGAGATATCCTGCTGTCGGCCGAGTATCAGTATGGCATCAGTTGCGGCAATATTGACCTCAGAGCATCTGTGATACTCAACAGCATTGAGCTTATGATTGTTGCCTATGCACCAGCCTATCTGTATAGGAAGCTCCCCGTATGTTTTCTGTTGTAATTCTGTAGCGCATTTTAGCTTTTCGAGTGCAGAAATGGATGGCTCATAAACCACATCAGCAGGAATTTCTACTGTCTGCATTGTACTGACCAGCTCTGTAAGATCTATAGAGTCGATCACCTTTCCATATTTCTTAAAACATTCTTCTGTTATTTCATGTATGATCATAATATGGTCCTCCTGATTTTTGAAATTGTATAAATTATAATGTATGACAGAGAAAATGTCAGCAGGATAAATTATTGTTTTATACCCTAGTTATTAGATATATTTATTTTAGGATTTGTAAAAATATTTTTTATGGGATATAATGACTATTATGCAATTTTATAGCAGAGACTGAACAAAAGAAAATAGGGAGAAAACATGGTATGAAAAAAAGATTGGTTTCCGCAGCGGTTACAGTGGCATTGTTTATCGGACTTATAGCCGGTGTTACTTTTAAAGCGTCAGATAAAAAAGAAATAAAGCATTTTACGGCTTTTTTTTCTGTAGAAGGAGATAATATAGATCCGGATAATGATATAAAGCAGCTCATAGCAGAGCAGATCGGTGCTGAATGTGAGGAAACATGGCTTGTTGGACAGGATAAGGACGATGCAATAAATTCTCTCATAGCAACCGGGGAATATCCGGATTTTGTATTGGGTGAGACTGCGCTGTATGAGGCAGATGCACTCATTCCAATAGATGAATACTGGGACGATTATCCGAACATAAAAGAATATCTCAGTGATGAACAATGGGAAAAGTTAAGACAGCCGGATGGACACATATATTGGATTCCACCGTTTGGAATATCACATGGGGATGATGTGGAGATGCTGCATAATGGTGAAGCCTTCTGGATTCAGACAAGAGTATTAAAATGGGCTGGATATCCAAAGATTACAACGATAGAGCAGTACTTTGACCTGATAGAAAGCTATGTACAGGCAAATCCAACAATGCCGGATGGAACAGAAAATATACCATTTACGATGCTTTGTGATGACTGGCGGTATTTTTGCCTTGAAAATGTGCCGCAGTTTCTGGACGGATTTCCAAACGATGGAAGCTGTATGGTAGACACGGAAACCAAAAAAGTGATGGATTACAATGTGACCGACACAGCCAAAAGATATTTCGGAAAGCTTAACGAAGAGTTCCATAAGGGAATAATGGATCCCGGGGCGTTTAATGCCACCTATGATCAATATCTGGATAAGCTGTCAACAGGAGCTGTGCTTGGGATGGTCGACCAGTGGTGGCAGTTTTATTATGCAATAGATCCTGTATTCAAAAAACAGAATCTGGCACAGCTTGGGTGTGATTATGTTCCTCTTCCTGTCACGATTGATGATGGTATTCACAACAGATGGCATACAAACAGGATGGCGGAAATAGATTATTCTTCAGGAGTGTCCATTACCACCTCCTGTAAAGATATCGAAGGTGCGATGCAGTTTGTCAGTGATCTTCTGGAATCTGATATCATAAGAGAAAGGTTCTGGGGAGAGGAGGGCAAGGACTATTCAGTCGATGAAAACGGTTTGTTTTACCTTACCAATGAGCAGGCAGAGAAAAAAAGTGACAGCTCATATCAGACAGCGCATATGTGTTCGTACTCATACTTCCCAAGAGTGGAGGGAATGCTTGATGATGGTATAAATGCGTTTTCAATGGAGTATCAGCCGGAAGAATTCTATAAAAATCAGCCTGCAGATATTCAGGAATGTTTTGATGCATACGGAGTGGAAAATTATGTGGAACTGCTCGGTAAAAACGATGCTCCAGGTTCATGGTATCCGATGTACTCATATTCAGATTCGATTCCTACGACATCCGAATGTGGAAAAGTAAAAAATAATCTTGAGGCAGTTAAGAAGAGGTGGCTGCCACAGGTGATAATGGCAGATGATTTTGGTGTTGCCTGGGATCAGTATATGGAGGAGTACAATGCCTGTAATCCACATATATATTTTGATTATTTACAGCAAAAGGTAAATGAAAATTAGCAATATTTGAATACTGTTTGGCAATTTATTAATAGAATAACAAGCCCCTGTTCGTTTACACTTGTATATATCAATAAACGAATGGGGGGATTTTATTTTGGATGATTTAAAAAACGGTGCTTTGTATATAGGCACGATACCATCATCAATGGACAATAACAGGTGCTCTGTCACACTTGAGGATGATGGAAGTGTTACTTTTTATATGTATGCGCCAAATGCCAATAAAGTAGAAGTAGCCGGAATGGGAGGATATTTCAGCTCAGAACGCATACAGTTAAAGCCTGATATGCATGGTGGATTTTCGGTAAACATTAAAGATTTCCACTGGGCAATGCATTATTATTTCTGGTATGTAGATGATGTCTGTATAACAAATCCTCATGCGGCTATATCATATGGCTGTTTTGCTGCAATAAACACATTTGAAGTGCCGGAAGAGGGCGAGGATTTCTATTTTGTCAGGGATGTGCCGCATGGAACGGTAAGTCTGTGCAAATATACCTCACAGGTAAACGGTCACATAAAGGAGAGCTATGTGTATACTCCACCCGGATATGAGAGTGGAGATGGAAGGTATCCTGTATTGTATTTACAGCATGGTGTCGGGGAGAATGAGACCGGATGGGTATGGCAGGGTAAGATGAATTTCATCATGGACAATCTGATAGCAGACAAAAAATGTGTGCCGATGATAATAGTTGCAAGCAGTGGCTACGCATTTAAGGATAACGAATACCCTGTATTTTTTCCGGGAGATTTTGACAGTGAGCTTGTAAATAGCATAATCCCTTATATAGAGGAAAATTTTAAGGTCAAAAAAGGAAGAAACAATCGTGCTGTGGCAGGACTTTCACTTGGTTCAGGACAGGCTACGGATATAGCGGCAAGACACCCGGAGCTTTTTTCAGCAGTTGGAGTATTTTCAGGTGTTGCAATACATCTCATGAAAAAAATCATCGACAGCCCATATCGGTTTGAAGCTGTCTTTATGTCGGCAGGAGATGAAGAAAAAGAGATACTGCTTGGAATCAATGAGATGGTAAAGGAATTTTCACGACAGGGGAAAAACAGTACACAAAAAGTATATGAGGGCTATCATGAATGGCATGTATGGAGAAAGAGCTTTAAGGATTTCGCACAGATGCTTTTTACATGGGATGACGCAGAACTTGATGATATTAATAAAGCTGTCCCGGTCAGATCAAAGAATATTGATTCTACCACACCGGTACAGGCGGATGAGAGCATGGTATTTTTTGATCCGGTGTACAGGCAGATACAGTTCGAAAATGACGAGGATGGAAAACCGGCTGGCAAATATCCGGATGTCATACATGGTATCCGTGTGACGGAGGATAACAGCATTGAAGTAAATCTTTTTGCACCTGATGCAAAAAGCGTGAGCGTAGTTCTTGAAAATGGCACGGAGGAGCTTCTTTACAGATCAAAGAAAAATGATGGTTATTGGGAAAAAACAATAGGCAATCCGGCAGAGGGATTTAACTATGTGACATTTATGGTAAATGGAACACCTGTAGTAAACCCTGCGGCACCTGTAGGGTTCGGATATAACAGGGCTGTAAACTTTGCTGAGGTACCTGAGAGGAACTTTAGCTGGCATGAGCTTAAGAAAACAGATCATGGTCAGATACATATCCATTATTCGTGTGATGGAGACGGACAGGTCAGTATGAATTATGTTTATACACCAGCCGGTTATGGAGAAGATAATTGTGATACCGGCAGAGTATGTGTGCTTGAGTGTGCTGCGGACGAAAGAAATTTTTGCTGGATACATCAGGGAAAGATAGCAAATATCATGGATAATCTGTCGGGTGAAGGCAGGATAAAAGGGATTATGATAATAATGGCAGACAGCACGATATCTGATGATATCATCGGGAACATAACAGCCATATACGGAATTAGGGACAGTGCACAGAAAGAATGGTTCAAAAAAGGAGATAATGAATCCTGGACATCATGCAGACACAGATTTGTAAATTTAATGTGCGGGATACAGTAAAACAGCGACAAAAAGGAGAGAAAAATGGCAGGAGCATATAAGACAGGCAAATACAGAAATATATTCAAAGAGTATGGGTATCCGGAAGAAGAAATTCAAAAAAGAGTAGAGGATACTTTTAACACGATATTCTATGGGAATGATGATGAACGTTTTTATCATGAAGCCGGTGATGATATGGGATATATGGAGGATACCGGCAATCATGATGTGAGAACCGAGGGAATGTCATATGGCATGATGGTATGTGTACAGCTGGATAAAAAAGCAGAGTTTGACAGACTGTGGAAATGGGTGCGCACATATATGTACATAGAAGATGGTCCGGCAAAAAATTATTTTGCGTGGTCATGTCAGACAAACGGAAAGCGAAATGCCGAAGGACCGGCACCTGATGGTGAAGAGTATTTTGCAATGGCATTGTTTTTCGCCTCTAAAAGATGGGGAGATGGCGATGGTATATTCTGCTACAGCAAAGAGGCACAAAATATCTTAAGGGAGTGTGTACACAAGGGTGAGCCGGGACACAGCGGAGAGCCAATGTGGGAGCCTTCCAACAAGCTGATAAAGTTTGTCACAAATATGGATTTCAGTGATCCTTCATACCATCTGCCGCATTTTTATGAACTTTTTGCCGAAAGGGCTTATGAGGAGGACCGAGAATTCTGGAAAGAAGCAGCAGCTGCCAGCAGAGCATATCTGCACAGTGCATGCCATGAAAAGACAGGACTTAGCGCAGAATATGCAGATTATGACGGAAAGCCTCATACGGGGCATAAGGAAATATTTGGAAGACATGACTGGTATTACAGTGATGCATACCGCACGATCGCCAATATAGCGATGGATCATCTGTGGTTTGATGCAGATCCGTGGCAGATTAAAACGGCAGAAAGGCTTCAGAAGTTTTATTGTGAGGATCAGAAGGACAATTGGGATGGTGTATTTCTTATAGATGGTACACCGCTTGATGAGAAGGCACTTCATCCGGTAGCAATCATTGCTGTTAATGCAGAAGCTTCACTCGCAGCAGATGGAAAATATGCAAAGCAGTGTGTTGAAAAGTTCTGGAACACTCCGCTTAGGACAGGTGACAGGAGATACTATGATAATTTCCTTTACATGTTTGCAATGTTAGCACTTTCAGGAAATTACAGGATTTATTGATTTTTATATACAATGGATCTGGTACCGCAGACTTACTATTATTTGAATTTATTTATCGCACATATAATTTGACTTGTTATATTCTATAATTTGTCCCATATTTTAAAACCTCTCTTATGGTAGAGTGTTTTTGGAATTACAAATACACATGTAAGGAGGACATGGGGTTGAAAAGGAAAAAACTATTGAAACAAGGAGCATGTATTGCGGTATGCAGTACTATGCTTGCCACAGGTGTCACACAGCTTATACCTGCGTATCAGGCGCAGTCGTTAGTATTCGCTGATGAAGTTCAGCAGAATATAAAGAAAACGACATACACAGCTGATAAATTGACAGTAGACTGGGGAAATGCCGGCTATGAGCTGACAGATGGTGTGTGGAAAGTGACATTTAACAATCAGTACGATCAGGTTAAATGGAGACTGCCGGAGACTGTTGATATGTCAACTGTAAAATCTGTGACCTTTAATGTGAAGGATCAGAAAGGATCAGTTTCACTAAAGGTCTACAAGAATGGAGATGAAGATGCTGATGGCGCAAATACGAAGTATGAACTTACAGGCGCAGATGAATACTCGATAAGCCCGACAGGTGAAGGTGATATGGTAGCAGTTGGTCTTATGACTACTGATAATGCCGGTTCGGGATCAGCTATCAGCCTCGTTAGTGTGACAGTGGAAACTGATACAACACCAAAGACACCACCTGAGATAGAGCAGAATATTGAGGACTGGAAAAAATCTGTCACAAGCAGTGATGCTCTTGGAGAAAATGCAATCGCAGGAACAGGTATCATGTTAGATGAGATTAAGGACAATACGCTCATGGACCTTGTGGAGAAGCATTTTAATGCAGTTACATTTGGAAATGAATTAAAACCGGATGCACTTTTTAATTATCAGCTTGAGAAGTCGGTTAAAACAAAAACAGTTCAGTTTGATGGGCAGGATCTTGAAGTACCGATGGTAAATGACGCAGGGGACAGCCTTGATTTCTCAAGAGCTGATGCGATGGTAGATAAGATTTTGGAGTGGAATGCGGCACATCCTGACAGGAAGATACGCATAAGAGGTCATGTTCTCGTATGGCATTCGCAGACTCCGGAATGGTTCTTCCATGAGAATTATGATATCAGTAAGCCATATGTAGATAAAGAGACTATGAACCGCAGACTTGAGTGGTATATCTCAAGTGTATTCGACCACTACTTCGGAGAGGCAGCAAATAAAAAGTACGACGGACTTTTCTATGGCTGGGATGTAGTAAATGAGGCCGTTATCGGCAATACATACCGTACAGATACGGTAAGCCCGGCAGAAAGCCTTGATGAGATACGTCATGGGAACAATTCGAGCTGGTGGCATGTATACAAGAGCAATGAGTTCATAATCAATGCATTTAAGTATGCGAATAAATATGCGCCTAGTGATGTAGAACTTTACTACAATGATTTCGGAGAGACAGACAATATCAAGTCAGAAGGAATCATAAAGCTCATAAGTGATGTAAAATCAGCACAGGGAACACGACTTGATGCATTTGGTATGCAGGCACATTACAGTGTGGACAGCTTCTCAGCAGCACAGTTTAAGACAGTAGCAAAAAAATATGCCGAAGCAGCAGGAAAGGTTCAGCTTACAGAGCTGGATTTCCAGGCAAGCGCAGCTTACAAATCAGGAGCAGCATCAAAAGAGAGCGAGTATACAAAGATGGCATACTGTCACAAACAGCTTTTTGATGCTGCAAAGGACTTAAAGAAAAACGGTACAAATGTAGCAGGAATCACTGTGTGGGGAGTTATTGAGCCAAATTCATGGCTTCATTCACAGTCAAATGTTGGTGGCGGAGCTGACGGATCAAAGCAGTGCCCACTGCTTTTTGATGGAAAATACAAGGCAAAGCCTGCATACTGGGCTTATGTAGATGCTACAAAGCTTGAGCCGTTAATACAGGATATCGTTGTAGCTGAGCAGAAAGGTGATACAATGTCCGGAACAGAATACAGTTTTTCGGATGATGATACACAGGCAGCTTTTATTCCAACATGGGATAAGGATGGATTAAATGTACTTGTAAGCGTAAAGGATGCCACAATAAATGATACGGATGAAGTTACAGTATATGTGGATGAGACAAACTCAGCAGGAGATGTGACACCGGTAAAGAAGACAGTTAAGCGTTCTGAGGCACAGGCTGTTGATGGTGGATACCGTGCGACCATCAAAGTACCTATGACTGATTTAAAAGTTGCAAAGACTATCGGCATGGATGTAAAAGTTATGAATAACGATAAAGCTGTAAGCTTCAATGACCTTAAAGAAATGCAGGAGACAAGCAGCAAATATTATGCAAAGGCTACTCTCAAGCCGGGCATTGAAAAAGCAACAAAAGCAACGGTAAAGATTGACGGAGAAGCCGACAGCGAATGGGATAAGGCTGTGGCTATTCCTCTTACAATAAACCTTGGAGCTAAGGTAACAGCAGATGCCAAGGTGTTGTGGGATGACGAAAACCTTTATGTATATGCAACAGTTAAAGATCCGGTGCTTAATAAAGACGGTGGAGAGGCATATCAGCAGGATTCACTCGAGGTATTTATCGATGAGAATAATGCCAAGACAGAGTCATATGATGACGATGATAAGCAGTACAGGATCAATTATGAGAATGAGCATTCTTTCAATGGAAAGAAATGTCTCGAGGAAAATGTACAATCTGCCGCAAAAGTGACTGGGGATGGATATGTGATTGAGGCAGCCTTCAAGTGGACAGACATAAAGCCAAAAAAGGGTGACAGGATTGGTCTTGAGTTCCAGATAAATGATGCTGATGCTTCAGGAGCAAGAATCGGAACCTTAAGCTGGAATGATGAAACAGGCATGGGCTGGTCTAAATCATCGGTATACGGAACAATAGAGCTTGCAGCAGAGGCAAAGGATGAAGTGTCTGATGATAATAGTAAACCGGGTACAGATGATCCATCAACAGGTAATACAGAAAAACCGGGTACAAATAATTCATCAACAGGTAATACAGAAAAACCGGGTACAGGCAAGCCGGCTATAAATAAACCGTCAGCGGATAAACCGGCAACAGGCAGCACAAATAAGCCTTTAGCAAACAAGCCGGCGGCAAAAAAAGCTGCAAAGACATCAGATCAATCAGCAACGGCAGCATTTATCGTGTTGTTTCTTGCAGGAGTTTCGATGGCAGGGGCTTCAAGATTAAGAAGAAGCAGAAAGCAGTCATAAACTATAAAAGACAGGACAAATATCTATAATTTCTCCCGGTGCAAAGCACCGGGAGTTTTTGTATCATATAGTCATTATAGCTGATAAAATCGACACAACAAGGAGGCAGAAAGATGGCAGGGCCAAAAGCACCAAAGGATCCCGAAAGAAAAAGACCGTATTTCTACATCATGAAGGATAAGGATATATACGGCTCAGTACAGGAAGATGGAAGCATTATACATTTTATATATGAAAGCGACGGAAGACTGATAAACAGTGCACAGATAGCCGGAAATATAGAAAATAAAGAGGAACTGGGGCTGTTAGAGACGGTGGAAGGTTTTGGCAGGCTTGTACACAGCATAGGTGTATCTGTGGAAACAGATAATCAAAACGAACAGATCGAATTTGTGTTTCAGATGTACGGAAAGCAGGACCTGTACGGAGGCGGTACTAATCTTAAGGTAAAGCTGACAGGCGATGGAATGGAGAGAAAGATATACCTGTCAGATTATAAGTGGACACCGGATGATGATATACCGGGACAGATAAAGTTCATATTTAATACACCGGATATCATGGGAAAAGCGAGTGTCAGGCTGTATCTGAATGACGGCTATGAGGCTCCGGCAGATATTGAGGAAACAGAGGTGGATATGAACTCTGATGAATACTGCAGCATGATAAGCCATTCGCTTATGAATATGGGAAATGTATACCGCATAAGAAAAGCCATCGAAAAGACAAGAGCCGGAAAAGAGGTAACACTTGCATACATCGGTGGATCTATCACACAGGGAGCAGGTGCGACACCTATAAATACAGAGTGCTACGCATACAAATCCTATCAGCTTTTCCAGAGGCGTTTTTCTGCAAAGAATAATGTGAAATTCATAAAAGCCGGTGTGGGTGGCACACCATCGGAGCTGGGAATGATCAGATTTGACAGGGATGTACTAAGAGACGGACAGCAGCCTGATATAGTAGTTATTGAATTTGCTGTAAATGATGAGGGGGATGAGACAAAGGGTGACTGTTATGAAAGCCTTGTACGTAAAGTACTTAATCTGCCATGGAAACCGGCAGTCATATTGCTTTTTTCCGTATTTGCAAATGACTGGAACCTTCAAGACCGCCTAAGCCCGGTTGGAAAGCTCTATGATCTGCCTATGGTAAGCGTGCTGGATGCGGTTTCCCCTCAGTTTGCATTAAAAAATGACGAGGGAAGGGTAATAAGCAAAAATCAGTTTTTCTATGATATGTTTCATCCGAGCAATGCAGGCCATTCCGTCATGGCAGACTGCATAGAGTATCTTTTTGAAAAAATAGATCAGGCAGGGCATGCAAGTTTGAATGCATTTGAACTGGGACTGACAGAGGAAAAAATATTGCAGGAAAAACTAAATCTTGCACCGGTAATAGGAAACAGCTTTGAAAATATAAGACTGCTCGACAAAAAGGATATATATGCAAAGGCATATATTGACGAGGGTGGCTTCGAATCGACAGATACACAGCTGCAAAGCGTTGAGATGGATGATCAGCTTTCGCTGACTCCGGAATTCCCGTATAACTGGATGTATGATGGCACAAAAAATACATTAAACAGGGCAAAAGCGTATTTCGAGCTTGAGATGGAGTGCAGGGCACTTCTCCTTGTATTTAAGGATTCGGGAGAGGTAAACGTGGGAAAGGCGAAGATATATGTGGACGGAGAATATCATTTTACGGCTGATCCACATATCAATAACTGGCAGCACTGCAATGCGGTAATAATATTTAACAATAAGACCAGTGAAAATCATGTTGTAAGAATTGAAATTGCAGAGGAAGACAGAGACAAGCAGTTTACGATACTGGGCTTTGGATATGTATTATAGAGAATGAGAGGTAAGAGACATGGTAACAGCAAAAAATCCAATACTTTCAGGTTTTTATCCTGATCCATCAATATGTAGAGTCGGAGAAGACTATTACCTGGTGACATCAAGCTTTGTGTATGCACCGGGTGTTCCCATATTTCATAGCCGGGATCTGGCTCATTGGGAGCAGATTGGCAATATACTTGACAGACCATCGCAGCTATGCGTGGAAAATGAAGAAATATCGAGAGGTATTTTTGCACCGACCATAAGATATCATGAAGGAACTTTTTATATGATAACGACCAATGTATCGCATGGCGGCAATTTTATAGTGACAGCGCAGGATCCGGCAGGACCGTGGTCTGATCCGTATTATTTGGGAGAAGAAGCAGTAGGAATAGACCCAAGCCTTTTCTTCGATGATGACGGCAGATGTTATTACTGTGGCACACGCCCAAACCCTGAAGGAGTACGCTACAATGGAGACTGGGAGATATGGATACAGGAGCTTGATCTTGGAACCATGAAGCTTAAGGGCAGGAGCATGGCCATATGGAAAGGCGCTGTAAAGGGCTGCATATGGCCGGAAGGACCACATATCTACAAGATAAACGGATATTATTATCTGATGCATGCAGAGGGCGGCACCGGACCGGAGCACAGTATAACGATAGCAAGAAGCAAGGAGCTTTTTAAATGGTTTGAAGGATGTCCGAGAAATCCGATATTTACACACAGAAATCTGGGGATGGATTATCCGGTCATCTATGCAGGACATGGTGATCTGGTGGATGATATAAACGGAAACTGGTATGTGGTCATGCTTGCGTCAAGACCATGCAAAAAGCACAGCAGCATGGGCAGGGAAACCTTTATTGCAAAAACAATATGGGAAAACGAATGGCCGGTAATAGCACCCGGGATAGGACACCTTGAGGATACTGTAGATATACCGCTTGAAGAGTGCAGATTTATAGATGAGATATCAGAAAATGATTTTATAACTTTCTGCGAAGCAAAGCCTGATAAGAGGCTGGTTGGAATAGGAAAACGCAACGAGTCTTTTTACTCCCTTAAGGAAAATCCGGGAGTACTGAGACTGTACACAAACAAAGAGCAGATCACTGATCTTGGCACAAGCGCATTTCTTGGACTGAGACAGAAGGGCTATGAGTTTACGGTAAAGACAGCAGTGCGTTTTATCCCACAGTCGGATAATGAGACGGCAGGACTTGTACTTTTCCAGAACAATGAGAATCATCTTCGCGCTGAGATAACAATGGAAGCCGGAAGGCTGGTATTTGTGGTGACTACACATATTAAGGGAACTGACAAAAAGATAGCAGTGGCAGATATTATGGAGTACAGCATTACAGAAAAAAATCCACTGTGGAATATATGTATGATCTGTAAGGAACAGGAAGCATCTATATGGATAGGTACGGCAGAAAAGAGCGTAAAAGTCGCAGAAAAAATAAGTCTGCTGCCATATACCACAGAAGAAGCAGGTGGCTTTGTGGGCTGTACGGTCGGTATGTATGCATCCTCAAATGGCAGCAATAGTGATAACTATGCAGATTTTTCATACATAATGCTCACCCAGTAAACATTTTGCGGAATTCAGTCGGGGTGCAGCCCTTTTCAGCCTTGAACACCCTTATGAAAGAGGATGGATTTGCAAAGCCTGACTGCATTGCAGTCTCGGTGACCGATATATTGGGATCAGCCAGAAGGGTCAGGGCAAGTTCTATTCTTTTCTGATTTAAGTATTTGTAAAAGGTATTATTGGTAAACTGCTTAAATAGCCGGGTAAAGTGATATTTACTGAATCCGGCTATTTTTGCGATTTCATCAAGTGTTATGTCCTCAGTGCAATGTGCATCGATATACTCACAGATAGACAGAAAACGCTCCAGATATTCCTGCTGCTTGTGTCTGCCGACATTAAAATGACAACTGCTGGCAGTATGATGTCTTCCAATAATGACAAGTACTTCAAGCATTTTGGAGTAGATCACGGCTTCTGATAGAAATGAGTCGGTCTGGTATTCATCTGATATATCAAGCAGCAGTTTACGGATATTGCTGTGGATATCACCGGAAGTTTCCGGGGTTAGCGTTATAGCAGGTGCTATAAGGGTAAGTATGGAATTTAATTCCTTTATTTTTGAGACAGCAGACCACTCAATCTGCAGGATAAGCCTTTTTCCGGTGTCAGGTGCGATAAGCCTGTGTTTTACACCGGAAGCTATAAAGATAATATCACTCTCATTAAGATGTACCAAATCATCCCCAATCTGCACTGTATAGCCGCCTTCAAGTGGCATGATAATCTCCATGGGAGTATGCCAGTGAATGGGATAATCTTCTGCTTCCGCATTTATAAAAAGCTTTACATTGCTGTTTTCTTTATATTTTACTGTCTCATGTATTCCATTCAGATTTTCGATCATATATACTTGTCTCCATACGGCTGATATTTATGCGCATTTGCGTGAATATAGTTATTATAGCACAAATAGCAATTTTTGAACATTGTGGGGCAACAATTAGAAAGAAAATACTGCATGAATCTGGTAAAATCATTATATAAATTAAAGGAGAAGTCACTATGAGTAAAAAAACTATAGAATATGCAAAAAAACTAGTATCGCAGATGACAATAGATGAGAAGATAAGTCAGATGCTGTATGAGTCACCGGCTATAGAAAGACTGGGGATACCGGAATACAACTGGTGGAATGAGGCTCTTCATGGAGTAGCAAGAGCCGGTGTTGCTACAGTATTTCCTCAGGCGATAGGTCTTGCGGCAACTTTTGATACTGACCTGATAGAAAAGATAGGAGATGTTGTATCAACGGAGGGTCGTGGAAAGTTCAATGAATTTTCAAAAAAGGGTGATCACGGAATATACAAGGGACTTACCTTCTGGGCACCTAATGTAAATATATTCAGAGATCCAAGATGGGGCAGGGGACATGAGACATACGGGGAAGATCCGTACCTGACAGGTAAGCTTGGCTGCGCATATATAAGGGGATTGCAGGGAGATGATCCGGATCACTTAAAATCGGCAGCCTGTGCAAAGCATTTTGCGGTACACAGCGGTCCGGAAGCCATAAGACATGAGTTTGATGCGAAAGCATCAAAGCATGATATGTATGATACATATTTGTATGCCTTCAAGCGATGTGTAAAGGATGCAAAGGTTGAGGCTGTCATGGGGGCTTACAACAGGGTAAATGGAGAACCTGCCTGCGGAAGCAGGACACTGCTTAAGGATATACTGCGTGACGAGTTTGGATTTGAAGGTCATGTGGTGTCAGACTGCTGGGCAATACTTGATTTCCACGAACACCATCATGTGACGGATACAGTTGAGGAATCGGCTGCTATGGCTGTAAACAACGGCTGTGACTTAAACTGTGGAAGTGCATTTTTACATCTTAAGGATGCTTATGACAAGGGACTGGTTTCGGACGAGGCGATCACGGCAGCAGTAGAAAGGCTGATGGAGGTGCGTATCCGTCTGGGCATGATGAAGGATTATCCATCGCCATATGAGGACATATCGTATGAGGTTGTAGAATGTAAGGAGCATGTGGAGCTTTCTGTGGAGGCTGCCAGAAGAAGTCTTGTACTTTTAAAGAATAAGGACAATTTCCTGCCTCTCGACAGAAAAAATGTTAAAACTATTGCGGTTATCGGACCAAATGCCAACTCCAGGGATGCGCTTATAGGAAATTATTATGGTACCTCATCAAGATATATCACTCCACTTGAGGGATTACAGCAATATCTTGGAGAGGATACAAGAGTGCTTTATGCAGAGGGCTGCCATCTGTACAAGGACAAAGTACAGGGACTTGCAGAGGAAAAGGACAGATTTAAGGAAGCCCTCATCATGGCAGAACAGTCAGATGTGGTCGTAATGTGTCTTGGACTTGATGCAACTATAGAAGGTGAAGAGGGTGATGCCGGAAATGAATATGCAAGCGGTGACAAGCTGGGGCTTATGCTTCCGGGACTTCAGGAGGAACTTTTAGAGGCTGTTGCAGCAGTAGGAAAGCCGGTAATACTTGTGCTGTCAGCAGGAAGTGCGATAGATCTTTCCTGGGCAGAAGAGCATGTGGATGCCATTATAGACAGCTGGTATCCGGGAGCCAGAGGCGGAAAGGCTGTTGCAGAAGCTATATTCGGAGAGTATAGTCCGAGTGGAAAACTGCCGGTTACATTTTATCAGGGCACCGAAAATCTCCCAGAGTTTACGGATTATTCAATGGCTCACAGGACATACCGCTATACAAATGAGAATGTGTTATATCCATTTGGATATGGACTGCATTATGGAGAGACAAACTATGATGGACTGTCAGTGGATAAAGCAGAAAGTGATGTAAACGAACCTGTCGAGGTGTTTGTAAATGTGACAAATGACAGCAGATATACTGTAAATGAGATAGTCCAGCTCTATATCAGACACGTTGATGCTGCAGAGTATGAGCCGGGATATCAGCTAAAGGGGATTGAGGTTGTAAAGCTTGAGCCACATGAGACTAAGAAAGTAAAGCTGACTCTTTCGCCAAGGGACTTTGCTGTGATAGAAGAGGATGGAAGCTGTGTAGCTGTGCCGGGAATTTATGAGATATCCGCAGGAGGACAGCAGCCTGATGACAGAAGCACAAAGCTCACAGGCAAGCGGACAGAGCGCATTGATATAACAAGATGTGGAGAGAAAACAGGGGTAGATTATTAATAATAAATATGTTATTCTATAATTAATGACAAGTTAAAACAGACTTTAGGAGCGGACATATGTCGGCTCCTTTAAGCGATTTCAGAGGAATTGTTTATGAGAAGACCAATATGGAATGCCATTGAGAGAAAGCTTGATGATTATTCACTCAGAAAAAAATTCTACATATTTTATGTACTTTGTGTCATGCTGCCGCTCATAGTGACTGATGCAGTGGTGCTTTCCATCGTAGAAAATGCTGAAAAAGAAAGCAGCAGACATGAAATGTCGAGCATAGCAAGTGCTGTGGGATATAATCTGAACAGCATGGTCAATAACGCAGAAGAGGCAGCTAAGAGTATCTACACCAGCAAGCGCATAGACGATTTTATATCAAAGGAATACACAAGCTCTGCTGAGTATGTATCAGAGTATCAGAGCTTCTTTCAGGATACACTTTTTGAAAACACACTTGGAATGAGCAATATAGTATTTTTCCTGTATGCTGACAATCCTACAATAGTAAATGGCGGAAAAGTAAATGATATGTCTGCTGTAAGAAATACGGATTCTTACAGACTTCTGGAGCAGAAGGAAAGCGGAGGACTCTTTTTTGTATATGAAAAAGGCGTAGCCGGATTGTCAGATGAAAGACATATGATTTATATGAAAAAGCTGGATTTTTACTCATCTGATATCGAAAAGGTACTCAAGATAGAGTTTAATTATGGCAGCATGATGCGTACTTTTAAGAATATGAATTATGATAATGAAGTGCTTATCTGCCATGGAGATGACATAGTGCTGTCAAATGGGGCCTACAGTGGAGTCAACAAACCATTTAAGACATTGGAGGCGATTGGGAAAATAAGCGACTCCGTATACAGGCAGAAGCTCTCTTTGTATGGCTGTGATCTTGATATATATGTGTTTAAGACACGCAGTAATATATGGAGCATGCTTATGCACAATGCACCGATTATTGTTTTTCTGATGCTTATAAATGTATTCTTTCCACTTTGTCTGTTCAGTATCTTTAACCATTCCTTTACGAGCAGGATATTACAGCTTTCAAAGGTATTTAAGTCAGTTGACAGCGAAAAGCTTGTATCTATGACTGACAGGGAGAGCAAAGATGAGATCGGCAGCATGATAAAAAATTACAACAGGATGGTAAGCCGCACAAATGACTTGATCCAGACTGTATATAAGAATAAGCTAAAAGAGCAGGAGATGCTTGTAAGTCAGAAAAACGCAGAGCTTCTTGCACTGCACAGCCAGATAAATCCGCACTTTCTGTTTAATGCGCTTGAGAGCATACGAATGCACAGTCTGCTGAAAAAGGAAAATGAGACGGCTGATATGGTCGAAAAACTCGCCATCATGCAAAGACAGTATGTGGAGTGGGGAAATGATGCTGTAACCGTTGCAAAGGAATGTGAATTTGTAAAAGCCTATCTGGCATTGCAGAAATACCGGTTTGGCGAGCGACTGAACTATAACATAGATATAGAAGCAGACTGCATGGAATGTCAGGTGCCAAAACTTACGCTTGTAACCTTTGTTGAAAATGCCTGTGTGCATGGCATAGAAAGTAAAGCTGCTCCGGGCTGGATATTTGTGCGTATATTCAAAAAAGCTGGGTTCATGCATATAGAGGTTGAGGATACAGGCAGCGGAATTGATCCGGATGCTCTTGAAAAAATGAAAAGTAACATGAAAAATGCAGATATCGATATGTTAAAGACAGGTGGCAGAGTGGGCGTGATAAATGCCTGCCTGCGTATCAAAATGGTAACGGAATCTAAAGCAGTATTTGATGTGGACAGTGAGGAAGGCTGCGGTACGACTGTGATGATAAAAATACCGGAAACATATTTATAGGGAGATTTAAAATGCTTAAAGTATTATTGGTGGATGATGAGCCTTTTATAATACAGGGGCTTAAGGTGATCATTGATTGGGAAAATGAAGAATTTGAGATAGCAGGAACGGCCTCAAATGGAAAGGAAGCCCTGCAGTTTCTGGAAAATGAGAATGTGGATCTGGTCATAGCCGATATAAGGATGCCGGAGATGACAGGACTTGAGCTGCTTGAGACTTTGAGAAAAGATAAAAAATCAGATGTGTATTTTGTGATATTAAGCGGTTATGCAGATTTTAGCTATGCGCAGCAGGCCATGCAGAATGACTGTACGGATTACATACTAAAGCCGGTGGATAAGGAGATGCTGCTTAAGGTACTAAACAAGGTTCTTGTGCTCAAAAACGAGAAAAACCAGATCAACGAGGATAACAAAAAGATGAAACAGGCATACCTTGCAAGACACCTGATATCTCTGATACAGGGCAAATATGATGAAGTAAACCTGAACTATGTAAAAGAAAATATGAGGTGTGAGGGTGGAGCAAGGTATGTTGAAATACAGATGGAGCAGCTTCCGGCAGGTGATGAGATACTCGATAGTGATATGAGAAGCTTACAGCGCAAGATGTACGAAAGCTGTGTTGCTTTTCTGGGGGCTGATTCGGCACATTGTGTATTTGATGTATCGGTAAATGAAAAAGTGTATGACATAGGCTTTATATTCTCAGATTATATGGCAGAGGAAGCCGCAAAAACCGAGAGAAAATATCTGGAGGATCTGAGAAGGTATATATGTGATAATACACAAAAGAATATAGTTATGCTGGTCGGAAGAAAAGTATCAGATATATCAAAGATAGCCAGGTCATACGGCAATGCATGTATGCTCAGGTCGTTTCAGGGCTTTCGCATAGTAAAGAGCATATATTACTATGAGGATGAAGTAAAGATATCGGCAGATGGAATAGTGCTTTGTAAAGATAGTCTTGATAAGCTGCTTAGGACAGTGGAACAGAATAACCATCTTGAGATAAGAAATGCAGTTGCCAAATTTTATGATGAGATGTCCAGCATGGGTATGAATGGGGAAAGCATGAACCTAAATATTAATTATCTGTTGTTTCAGTTTATACACCTGGCAAGTGAGCAGGATGATAATGTAAATCAGCAGGAGATTTTGCGACTCATAAGTGAGAGCAGCTTTAAGACCGGTATTGAGAGGGGAAGCCGTGCACATATGACCAGATTTTGCTGTGAGTATGGTGATTATCTGTCGCAGCTTAGAAAAAATGTGTCAAGAGGTGTGATCGGCATGGTAGAAAAGGAAGTAAAAGACAATTATGCCACGAACATCACGCTTAAGAGCCTGAGTGAGAAGTATTATGTAAACAGTGCATACTTAGGGCAGCTTTTCAGAAAAAAATACGGACAGTCCTTTAAGGATTATCTGAACAATTACAGGATGGAACGGGCGGCAGAGCTTCTGCTTAGGACTGATAAGAAGATAATACAGATAGCAGAGGAAGTCGGATATCATGATATGGATTATTTTGTGAACAGGTTTATACAGGTAAAAGGCTGCACACCGGCGCGTTTCAGACGGCAGATGCAAAGTGGAGAATAATATATATTACTGCAAAACAGGGTAAATTATAGTTTTTTCGAGAAACTATAGTTTACCCTGTTTTTGACTATAGTTACTCCGATTGTTTGAAAACTTAAAAAGTATAAAATTAAGTTATCAAAAGGGAGGACATTACAATATGAGAAGAAAAAAAATTGTAAGCATGCTGCTTGTGGCTACTATGGCAGCAACACTGTTTGCCGGATGTGGTAATGATAGTGGCAAAAAAGGTAGCTCTGGAGGTGCGAAAGAGTTTGATGCATTCTTTGCTGTACCGGGAACTGAAATCAATGATGATAATGAAATCCAGAAGATCATCGAGGAAAAGACAGGTGTAAGGGTAAAGGAAACCTGGCTTACCGGACAGACAGCAGATGAGGCAATCGGAACAATGATCGCAGGTGGCGAGTATCCTGATTTCATTGAAGGTGCAAGTGGACAGATGCAGTTATATGATGCAGGCGCACTTGTTCCACTGGATGACTACATCGAGAAATATCCAAACATCAAAAATCTTTTCACAGAACTTGAGTGGGAAAAACTTCGTCAGGATGACGGACATATCTACTGGATACCACAGTTTAGCTGCATAAAGGGAGATGAGAAAGTCTGCACACACAATGACGAGGCATTCTGGATCCAGGCAAGAGTACTTAAATGGGCTAACTATCCGGAGATCAAGACACTGGATCAGTATTTTGACCTCATCGAGAAATATAATGAAGCAAATCCAACAATGGCTGATGGAACAGAAAATATTCCATATACAATCCTTTGTGAAGATTGGAGATATTTCTGTCTTGAGAATGCACCACAGTTCCTTGACGGATATCCAAACGATGGATCATGTATGGTAGATCCTGATACAAAGAAAGTACTTGACTATAATACATCTGATACAGCAGTTAAATATTTCAAGAAGCTCAATGAAGAGTATCAGAAGGGAATTGTAGATCCTGAGTCATTCACACAGACATATGATGAATATATCTCTAAGCTTTCTACAGGACGTGTACTTGGAATGATTGACCAGTGGTGGGATTTTGCATACACAGCAGGTGATGCAATTAAACAGGCAGGTCTTGATGAGCAGGGATGCGATTACATTCCGGTACCTGTAACAATCGACGGCCGTGACAATCAGTGGCACAATGCAGGCGGCGCTTTCAACGAGTCAACAGGTCTTGCTGTTACAACATCCTGTGATGATGTAGATGCGGCCATGAAGTTTGTAAATGATCTTCTTGATCAGGATATCCACAATCTCAGATTCTGGGGTGTCAAGGGTACTGACTATGAAGTAGATGAGAATGGTGAGTTTTACAAAACAGCAGATGAGAGAAAGAAGGCTTCTGATACAGCATACAAGGCCTCTCATTCATGCTCATACTCATACTTCCCACAGTACAATGGAACAAGTGATGATGGAATCAATGCCAACAAACCTGATGGACAGGCAAGAGAGTTCTATGATGGTCTTAACAGTGATGTACAAGAGACTTTCGATGCCTATGGTGTTAAGACATACGTTGAAATGCTTGGAACAAACAATGCACCTGGAGATTGGTATCCGATGTGGTCATACTCTAACAACTTTAACACAAGCACTCCTGGTGGAGTAGCCTGGACAAAGATTGGCGAAGTTAAGCATGAGCAGCTTCCACAGGTTGTTATGGCAAAAAACTTTGACAAAGCATGGGATACATACATGGATAAATACAATGCATGTAATCCACAGGATTTCCTGGATGAATTACAGACTGAGCTTGATAAAAGATTAGAGCAGGCTGCTAAGTTTAAATAAAGCTTAAATGAAATTTAAGGCAGGCAGATGTAATAGCGTTTTATCTGCCTGCTGCCTTTTAAGGAGTGGTGTCATGTCATTAACGAGAGAAAACAAAAAAGAAAAGGTCAGAAAACCTAGAACAAAAATTACATGGAAAGAAGTCAAACGCCAGAAAGTGCTGCTGTTTTGGGCAGCAATAATGGTGGCATATGGAGTCGTATTCTATTATCTGCCGCTCGCTGGCTGGGCAATGGCATTTCAGGATTACAAACCAAGACTTGGTATATTTCATTCTGCATTTGTTGGATTGGACAAATTCAAGATGCTGTTCTCGGATATGACATTTATCCGTGTTATAAGAAATACACTCGCAATGGGCGTTATCAATCTGGTTGTAACTTTTGTCACAGCCATAGCATTTGCAATCTTACTTAATGAGATTGCATCAAAGGGTGGAAAGAAAGTAGTACAGACTATATCGTATCTTCCACATTTCCTTTCATGGATCATTGTAACAGGTATTTTACACGATATGCTTTCAGGAACAGGTATTGTAAATGAGTTCCTTGTAAATATGCATATTATAGACCAACCGATAAACTTTTTCGCACATACGGGATATTTCTGGCCGATAGTGGCATTTGCCAATGTATGGAAAGAAACAGGATGGAATGCAATCATATATCTTGCAGCCATTACATCAATAGATCCTTCACTTTACGAAGCAGCATCTATTGATGGAGCGGGACGCTGGGCAAAGATCAAGTACGTAACACTGCCGGGAATCAAACCAACTATCATAATCCTTCTTCTTATGAATGTAGGTAATGTTTTAAATGCAGGATTTGAGATACAGTATCTCTTAGGAAACGGTCTGATACAGAAAGTATCACAGACTATTGATATTTATGTACTTAAATGGGGCATAAGCCAGGGAGATTATGCAATAGGTACTGCAGCAGGTATATTCAAGAGTGTGGTAAGTATAATTCTTATATTTATTGCAAATAAAATTGCCAAACATAATGGTGAAGAGCAGTTGTTTTAAGGAGGTCTTGTACGATGGCAGATATAACAGCAGGCTCTGTAAAGAGCAAAAAGAAAAAGAAGATAAGTATATTTCCAATTGTAAATTGCATCATTATGGTACTGTTTTTGATCATAACGCTTTATCCGGTGCTTAATACACTTGCGATATCACTTAATGATGGTACAGATGCATTAAGAGGTGGAATTTACCTCTTACCAAGAAAGTTTACCTGGAAGAATTATATAACGGTTTTGCAAAAAAATAATCTTATAACAGGAGCATACATTACTGTTGCCAGAACAATAATTGGAACAGTCTTAGCACTGGTGGCAAATGCAATCCTTGCTTTTATAGTCAGCAGAAAAAGATTTTTGTTCAAAAGAGGTTTATCCCTGTTTTGGGTTATCACAATGTATGTCAATGGTGGATTAATCCCTACCTTCCTCCTGTACAAGGGACTTGGGCTTACCAATAGTTTTTGGGTTTATGTAGTCCCTGGAATGGTCAGTGCGTTTAACATGCTCGTTATCAGGACCTATATGAATGGAATTCCTGACAGCTTAGAGGAATCAGCGCAGCTTGACGGTGCAGGATATACCACCATTTTTCTGAAGATTTATTCACCTCTCTGCAAACCGGTATATGCGACAGTAGCTTTATTCGTAGCAGTAGGACAGTGGAACTCATGGTTTGATGCAATGCTTTATAACCGTATGAATACAAAGCTTACTACATTACAGTATGAGCTTATGAAGCTTCTTTCAGCTGTAACAAATCAGGGAGGATCAGCAGAAACATTGAAAAATGCTGTAGGCGCAGTTACACCTACCTCAGTTCGTGCCGCAGCAACAATTATAACAATGCTTCCGATCATATGTATTTACCCGTTTTTACAGAAATACTTTGTTACAGGACTTACACTTGGTGGAGTTAAAGAATAAATATTTTTTTACAGAATGCCCGGCAGGATAACTGCCGGGTGTTTTGGTGTAAATGTTTATTTGATTTGAAAGGAGAATTTTCTTCAAACCAGGAGCAAAATGAGAAAAAATAAGCTTAAGGCAGATTGGCCCGCGTGCCGTATATCGTATTGCTGATGACAGGATGTATGAAAACAAGCGCAAATCAAAGATCGGAAGACAATAATCACCAATTTTTATGATAAAAATATTTACATTATCGTAATATATGATAAAATATTTCTAATACGAAACACAATGGCTACATAAACAATAGGATATATGGAGGAAGTTATGGACGATAACAATTATATGAACAATGACAACCGGTCGTCAGGCACACCGGACAATACAGATGTCTTCGGTCAGTCTTCAGGAACAGCAAATGGCTCAGACACATACAGCCAGCCGCAGGACACATACAGTCAGCCGACAGACACATATAATCAGTCTGTATCCCAGCAGGAAAGTGGGAATGCATATGCATATGGACAGTCATCAGACCAGACAGGCAGCACAGACGGATATGTCAATAATCCGGGCAGTGCATATGGTTATGCAAATCAGGGTACATACAATCAGAATCCAAATGCTCAGGGCTCATTTAATCAGTCAGCTTACGGACAGACGCAGTATGGCCAGCAGCCAAACGGACAGGGTGGCTACAATCAGACCGCATACGGACAGACAGTCTACAATCAGCCACAGTATGGAGCTAATCCATACAACCAGCCGCCAAAGAACAGCAATGGCTTTGGTATAGCTTCTCTGGTACTTGGAATCGCATCTATTGTACTGTTTTGTACATGCATCAATTATGTGACAGCTCTGCTTGCTATCATTTTTGGTATTATACATATCATAAAGGGCAACAACAAGGTGTTTGGTATAGTTGGTATAGCAACAGCAGCTATCTCAGTTATAGTCAGCATCATATTCTGGGTTGTGGCAGGCTCAAACGTAAGCACAGATTTAGAAAAGGAGTTCATGAGGGGCTTTGATGAGGGCTATGAGTATTATAATGATGACGATTCCTATGAGGATTACGATTATGATTATGATTCTTATGATTATGATGATTTTGATTATCAGAATTTTGAGTATGATGGCATTTATTAGAGTTAATTATTATCAAATTATTACAGAATCAATTACATCTTGACAACAGTGGCTTTTCAGTTATATACTTAAACACAGTTAGTAAAAGGCAGTGACGAAGACAGTAGAGATGGCAGGAAAGTCAAAGAGAGCCGGGGCAGGTGAGAGCCGGTATGAGTAGAGCCGTTTTGAAAATCACTTCTGAGCCGCAGGCTAAAATCGCCATACAGCGTTGCGAGAGTAGGTTCTGACGTATTCCCTACGTTACAGGGGCGGGTATGCAAGGGTATTTCCCTTAAGTACATTGTAATAGGTGGTATAGACGTATCAGGCACGCGTTCCTAATTACAGGAATGTGTGCCTTTTTTTGTGAATATTCCATAAACCGAAAATTCTAGTGGAGTAAGCCACAAGGAAGCCTCGTAAGAGTCAAATTTGAGGTGCATGTTGGGATGTTCACGAACAATATAGAATAAGGAGAGATAGTCATGTACAACAAAGTTGACACCAATATGAACTTCGTTGAACGCGAGAAGAAGACAGAGCAGTTCTGGAGAGAGAACAATATCTTCAGAAAATCTATGGAAAACAGAAAAGAAGGAGAGACATACACATTCTATGATGGACCTCCTACAGCAAACGGAAAGCCTCACATCGGACATGTTGAGACACGTACCATAAAGGATATGATTCCAAGATTCCAGACCATGAAGGGCAAATATGTGCCACGTAAAGCAGGCTGGGATACACACGGACTTCCTGTTGAGATTGAGGTGGAGAAGCTTCTCGGCCTTGACGGCAAGGATCAGATTGAGAACTACGGACTTGAGCCATTCATCAAGAAGTGTAAAGAGTCTGTATGGAAATACAAGGGTATGTGGGAGGATTTCTCCAACACTGTAGGCTTCTGGGCTGATATGGACAATCCATATGTCACATATGACGACAATTTCATTGAGTCAGAGTGGTGGGCTCTCAAGGAAATCTGGAATAAGGGACTTCTTTACAAGGGCTTCAAGATTGTTCCTTACTGTCCTCGTTGTGGAACACCGCTTTCTGCACAGGAGGTGGCACAGGGCTACAAGACAGTTAAAGAAAAATCAGCAGTAGTACGTTTTAAGGTAGTAGGAGAGGATGCATATTTCCTCGCATGGACCACAACTCCATGGACACTTCCAAGCAACGTGGCACTCTGTGTGAACCCTAATGACACATATGTAAAGGTAAAGGCTGTTGATGGCTACACATATTATATGGCAGAGGCACTTGCAGACAAGGTGCTCTCACAGCTTCTTTCAAAAGAGGACGCAGAGGCAGGCAAGAAGGCATATGAGGTGCTTGAGACATACAAAGGAAAGGACCTTGAGTACAAGGAGTATGAGCCGCTTTATGACTGTGCTAAGCAGGTTGCCGATAAGCAGGGCAAGAAGGGCTTTTTCGTGACATGTGACACATATGTTACTATGTCAGACGGTACAGGAATTGTTCATATCGCTCCTGCATTTGGTGAGGATGATGCCAATGTCGGAAGAAATTATGACCTTCCATTTGTACAGTTTGTAAACGACAAGGGAGAGCTTACAGCCGAGACTCCGTTTGCCGGTATGTGGGTAAAGGATGCAGATCCTGAGGTATTAAAGGACTTAAGCGGCAGAAAGCAGCTCTTCGATGCTCCGAAATTTGAGCATGAGTATCCACACTGCTGGAGATGTGACAAGCCTCTTATCTACTATGCAAGAGAGTCATGGTACATCAAGGAGACAGCAGTAAAGGATGATCTTATCAGAAACAACAATACAGTAAACTGGATTCCTGAGTCTATCGGTTCAGGACGTTTCGGAAACTGGCTTGAGAATATACAGGATTGGGCTATTTCACGTAACCGTTACTGGGGCACACCACTCAATATCTGGGAGTGTGAATGCGGACACAGAGAGTGTATCGGAAGCCGTGCAGAGCTCGCCGAAAAAGCAGGAGATCCAAAGGCTGCAGAGGTAGAGCTTCACAGACCATACATCGACGCTGTGACAATCAAGTGTCCTGAGTGTGGCAAGGATATGCACCGTGTACCTGAGGTACTTGACTGCTGGTTTGATTCAGGAGCCATGCCATTTGCACAGCACCACTATCCATTCGAGAACAAGGAAGTATTTGAGAAGCAGTTCCCAGCCAAGTTTATCTCAGAGGCAGTTGACCAGACACGTGGATGGTTCCATTCACTCATGGCTGAGTCTACACTGCTTTTCAACAAGGCTCCTTATGAGAATGTCATCGTGCTTGGACATGTACAGGATGAGAACGGACAGAAGATGTCCAAGTCAAAGGGCAACGCGGTAGATCCGTTTGATGCACTTGAGACATACGGTGCAGATGCCATCAGATGGTATTTCTACACAGCATCAGCTCCATGGATTCCAAAGAAGTTTTCAGGAAAGCTCGTGCTTGAGGGACAGCGTAAGTTTATGGGAACACTCTGGAACACATACGCATTCTTCGTGCTTTATGCAAATATCGACAACTTTGATGCTACAAAATACAGCCTTGAGTATGATAAGCTTGCAGTAATGGACAAGTGGATTCTTTCAAAGCTCAACTCAGCAGTGGCAGGCGTGGATGAGTGCCTGTCAAACTACAAGATTCCGGAGGCGGCAAAGTACCTTCAGGAGTTCGTAGACGACTTAAGTAACTGGTATGTACGCCGCAGCCGTGAGCGTTTCTGGGCAAAGGGCATGGAGCAGGACAAGATAAACGCATACATGACACTTTATACAGCACTTGTCACCATATCAAAGGCGGCAGCACCTATGATTCCTTTCATGACAGAGGATATCTACAGAAATCTTGTCTGCTCTATCGACAAGAGCGCACCGGAGTCAATTCATCTGTGCGACTATCCTGTAGTTGATGAGAAGCTGATTGACAAAAAGCTCGAAGCTGATATGGATGAGGTACTAAAGGTTGTAGTACTCGGACGTGCATGCCGTAACGAGGCAAATATCAAAAACCGTCAGCCAATCGGAAAAATGTTTGTAAAGGCTCCGGAAAAACTGGATGAATTTTATGTGGATATCATCGCAGACGAGCTCAACGTAAAAGAGGTTGAGTTCACTGATGATGTATCACACTACACCACCTACAAATTCAAGCCACAGCTTAGAACAGTGGGTCCTAAGTATGGTAAATACCTTGGCCAGATTAAGGCAGTTTTAGCTGAGCTTGATGGTCATAAGGCCATGGAGGAGCTTAACAGCACCGGCTCTCTCAAGCTTGACAGCATTAGCGATGAAGTTGTATTATCTAAAGAGGATTTACTTATCGAGATGACTCAGATGGAGGGCTATGTGACACAGTCTGACAACAATATAACCGTTGTTCTTGACACCAACCTCACTCCTGAGCTTATCGAGGAAGGTTTCGTAAGAGAAATCATCAGTAAGATCCAGACAATGCGTAAGGACGCAGGCTTTGAGGTTATGGACCACATCGCTGTGACATACGAGGCAGATGAGAAGCTTTCAAATGTATTTGAAAAGTTTGGTGATGAAATCAAGACCGAGGTTCTTGCCGTATCAATTAAATCAGGCGAACTTAAGGGCTATGAAAAGGATTGGAAGATTAATGGTGAGGCTGTTAAGCTTGCAGTTGAAAAACAATAATCTCTGCACGAGAGGGAGCATTAATTTGCTCCCTTTTAGTGCCATAAGGAGGAATATGATGAGAGATAATACGTTTAGCAAAAAGGTGTTTATTAAGACTGTATCAGACAATTTAAAAAATAAATATCGTAAGACTATAGATGATGCCACACAGCAGGAACTTTATCAGGCTGTATCAGAGGCCGTAAAGGATGTCATCATGGATGAGTGGATTGCCACACAGAGAGTGATGGACAAGGACGATCCAAAGGTTGTTTACTATATGTCCATGGAGTTTTTGATGGGAAGAGCTCTCGGCAACAACCTTATAAACCTCTCAGCATACAAGGAGGTCAAGGAGGCTCTCAATGAGATTGGTGTGGATATCAATGCTATTGAGGACCAGGAGCCTGATCCGGCACTTGGAAACGGTGGACTCGGAAGACTGGCAGCGTGTTTCATGGATTCACTTGCCACACTTGGATATCCTGCATACGGCTGTGGAATCAGATACAGATATGGTATGTTCAAGCAGCAGATTTCAGACGGCTTCCAGATTGAGGTGCCTGACAACTGGCTCAAGGACGGATATCCATTCGAGCTTCGTCGTCCGGAGTACTGCTATGAGGTCAAGTTTGGAGGATATGTGCAGGAGAGCACAGATGAAAACGGAGAGCTTCATTTCGAGCAGAAGGACTATCAGTCGGTGCTTGCAGTGCCTTATGATATGCCTATAGTCGGTTATGACAACAATGTGGTCAATTCTCTCATGATATGGGATGCAGAGCCAAAAAACGGCTTCTCGCTCGAGTCCTTTGACCAGGGTGACTACGACAAGGCAGTGGAGCAGGAAAATCTTGCAAGAAACCTTGTTGAGGTGCTCTATCCAAACGATAACCATGTAAAGGGCAAGGAGCTTCGCTTAAAGCAGCAGTATTTCTTTGTATCAGCAAGCATCCAGCGTGCACTTGCAAGGTTTAAAAAGCATCACAGCGATTTAAAAGATCTCCCAAATAAAGCTGTTTTCCAGATGAACGATACTCACCCTACAGTTGCAGTCGCAGAGCTTATGAGAATCCTTGTGGACGAGGAGCATCTGTCATGGGATGATGCATGGGATATCACTACAAGATGTGTAGCCTACACTAACCATACAATCATGGCTGAGGCGCTTGAGAAGTGGCCAATTGAGATATTCCAGAGAATGCTTCCTCGTGTATACCAGATTGTTGACGAGATAAACAGAAGATTTGTGATGCAGATTAATGAGAGATATCCTGGCAATGAGGACAAGGTAAGAAAGATGGCTATCCTCTATGACGGACAGGTCAAGATGGCAAATATGGCTATCGTTGCAGGCTATTCTGTAAACGGTGTTGCAAAGCTTCACACAGAGATACTTAAGAATCAGGAGCTTCATGATTTCTATGAGATGTTCCCTGAGAAGTTCAATAACAAGACAAACGGAATCACACAGCGTAGATTCTTAGCACATGCAAATCCACTCCTTGCAGACTGGGCAACAAAAAAGGTAGGAGCCGGCTGGATTACAGATCTTACAATGCTTTCAAAGCTCAAGGCTTATGCGGACAGCCCTGTTGCACAGCAGGAGTTTGCTGAGATTAAGAGAGCAAACAAGGTGCGTTTAGCAAAGTATATCAAGGAGCACAATGGTATTGATGTAAATCCGGATTCTATCTTTGATGTGCAGGTTAAGAGACTTCACGAGTACAAGAGACAGCTCATGAACATCCTTCATGTGATGTATCTGTACAACAAGATTAAGGAAAATCCGTCTATGGATTTCTATCCTAGAACATTCATTTTTGGAGCAAAGGCAGCAGCAGGCTACAGAAATGCAAAGAAAACAATAAAGCTCATCAACAGTGTGGCTGATGTGATAAATAACGATGCTTCTATTGGCGGCAAGCTCAAGGTAGTATTTATCGAGGATTACAAGGTATCCAATGCCGAGATTATTTTTGCGGCAGCAGATGTCAGCGAGCAGATTTCCACAGCGAGCAAGGAGGCATCCGGAACAGGAAACATGAAGTTTATGCTCAATGGAGCGCTCACTATCGGAACTATGGATGGTGCCAATGTCGAGATGTTCGATGAGGTAGGGGCTGACAACATGTTTATCTTTGGAATGAGCTCTGATGAGGTCATCTCACACGAGAACAGACATGACTACAATCCTGTTGATGTATATAATAACGATGCCGAGCTAAGAAAGGTAGTAAACCAGCTCGTAGACGGCACATACTCACCAAATGACCATGAGCTTTTCAGGGAGCTTTACAACTCACTGCTCAATCCACAGCAGGGACAGGTGGCTGACCGCTACTTTATCCTCGCAGACTTCCGCTCATATGCAAATGCACAGCAGAAGATTAATGATTATTACAAGAACAAGAGCGCATGGAGAAAGAGTGCACTGCTCAATATCGCACATGTAGGAAAGTTCTCTTCAGACAGAACAATCCAGGAATATGTGGACGATATCTGGCATCTTGACAGAATTACCGTAAATATGGCAGGAGTATAGGATTTTGGAAAAAGTTATCGCAAAGTCTGGTATCAGTGGAAGCACGCTTAAGCTTATAGCCATTTTTACCATGCTTATAGACCATATTGCGGCAACGGTTATTCTTCAGATGATAAATAACGGGATAGGTGGACAAACGCTTATTGATATCTACTGGGTCATGCGTTCTATAGGGCGCATGGCCTTTCCTGTTTTCTGCTTCCTGCTTGTGGAGGGCTTCAAATATACACACAGCAGGGAAAAATATGCTGCGAGGATGTTTATATTCGCGCTTATCTCTGAGATACCGTTTGACCTTGCAATAAACAATACAGTGCTCGAATTTAAGAGCAACAATGTGTTTTTTACATTACTTTTAGGCCTGCTTGCCATCACAGTGCTTGATTGGCTTAAGTCGGTCGATAAAATAGAAAAGGCATCCTCTGCAGTCAAGTGGTTTTTTGTCACACTGATCAGGTGTATAGTAATGGTATCAGTAGTGCTTGTTATGATGATTATTGCAGAGTTTGTGCTTTGCTGTGATTATGGTGCGGCGGGTGTAGGGTGCATTGTCATGATGTACCTGCTTTCTTCAAACCGGGATGTTGCATTTGCCGTGGCAGTCATACTGCTTGGACTTTTCTCAGGTACCATAGAGTTTTTTGCACTGTTTATGCTTATACCGCTTCGCTATTACAATGGAAAAAGAGGCATTTCACTAAAATATGTCTTTTACGCCTTTTACCCGGTGCATCTTTTTGTACTGTATCTGATATGCAGGCTTGCTATGGCTGCTGTTCACACCTGACAGAGTTACAGACGTACGCCGCGCCGAAAGTGTGCAGCTGGCGAATGTACACAAACCTTGAGCCGAAAACGACACCGACAAATTAACGCAATTCTTACGAATTGTTCTGCCAAAGTACCCGCCGGGTGGCATAACCCATGAAGGGCGGGCGGCGATACAAAAATAAAGAAAGAGGAATCCAAATGTCATTTTGTCATCTTCACACCCATACCGAGTACAGTCTGCTCGATGGGTCAAACAAGATAAAAGAATATGTAAAGCGCGTCAAGGAGCTTGGCATGAACTCTGCCGCAATCACAGACCATGGCAATATGTACGGTGTGGTGGAGTTTTACAAGACGGCAAAGGCAAATGATATCAATCCGATCATAGGCTGCGAGGTATATGTGGCACCAAATTCGCGCTTTGACAGGGAGACAAGCCACGGTGATGACAGGTATTATCATCTGATTCTGCTTGCTGAAAATAATACAGGCTATGCCAATCTCATGAAGATAGTGTCAATAGGGTTCACAGAGGGCTATTATTACAGGCCGAGAGTGGATTTTGAGACGCTTGAGAGATATCACGAGGGGCTTATATGCCTGTCTGCCTGTCTGGCAGGAGAAATCCCCAGATACATCGTCAGAGGCTTTTATGACGAGGCGAAGGAGATTGCAAGGAAGTATCAGGACTGCTTTGGAAAAGACAACTTCTTCCTTGAGCTGCAGGATCATGGCATTGATGACCAGAAGCTTGTGAATCAGCAGCTTCTTAGGATGAGCAAGGAGCTTGAAATAGGGTTAGTGTGTACTAATGATGTGCACTACACCTACGAGTCCGATGCGGAGGCACATGATGTGCTTTTGTGCATCCAGACCGGGAAAAAGGTGTCTGACGAGGACAGGATGCGCTATGATGGCGGACAGTTTTTCGTAAAGAGCGAAGAGCAGATGAGAGCGCTTTTCCCATATGCCACAGAGGCTATTGAGAATACGCAGAAAATTGCCGACAGATGCAATGTGACGCTTGAGTTTGGCAATTACAAGATTCCAAAGTATGAGGTGCCAGAGGGCTATGATAGTGCCGAAGCATTCCTTACAGAGCTTTGCGAGAAGGGCTTTAGGGAGAAATACATAGGCTGTGGTGAGTACAGTGCTGATGAGCTTAAAAAGATACATGCAGATATGGACTATGAGCTTGGTATCATAAAGACCATGGGCTTTATAGAGTATATCCTTATCGTGTGGGATTATATCAACTGGTGCCGCACGCACGACTGCTGGGTAGGCCCGGGACGAGGCTCAGCGGCGGGAAGCAGGGTGTGCTATTGTACCGGAATCACAGATATTGATCCGGTTAAATACAATCTGCTTTTTGAAAGATTTCTTAACCCAGAGCGAGTTTCCATGCCTGATATCGATGTGGATTTCGAGTATGCGGAGAGATATCGCGCCATAGAGTATGTTCAGCAGAAGTACGGACACGATTCTGTAACACAGATAGTCACCTTTGGTACGATGGCGGCAAGAGGTGTCATAAAATCAGTCGGAAAGGCGCTGGATTTCCCATATGCAGAGACTGACAGGCTTGCAAAGATGGTGCCTCAGGAGCTTAATATCACGATTGACAAGGCTCTTCAGATGAACCCGGAGTTTAAGGGCATTTACGACAGTGATGCGAGAGTGCATGAAATGATAGATATGGCAAAAAGGCTTGAGGGACTGCCAAACCACACGTCCGTGCATGCAGCAGGTGTGGTAATTTATCCGGGCGTGGCGAGCGATTATGTGCCTCTTGGAAGGGCAAACGACGGAAGCCCTACCGCAGAGTACAACATGGTACAGCTCGAGGAGCTTGGCCTTTTAAAGATGGATTTTCTGGGGCTTCGTACACTCACGGTGCTAAAGGATTCTGTGAAGAATATCAAGGCATCAAGGGGCATTGATGTGGATATCGACCATATTGATTTCAACGATAAGGGTACACTTGACTTTATCGGAACAGGAAAGACGGAAGGGGTATTCCAGCTAGAGTCTGCCGGTATGCAAAGCTTCATGAAGGAACTCAGTCCACAGAGCTTTGAGGACATCGTAGCCGGTATTTCGCTCTACCGTCCGGGTCCTATGGATTTCATTCCCAACTATATAAAGGGCAAGAACAATCCAAAGGAGATAAGCTATGTGACACCTGAGCTTGAGAGTATTTTAGAGCCGACCTACGGCTGTATAGTATACCAGGAACAGGTTATGCAGATAGTGCAGAAGCTCGCAGGCTATACAATGGGTCAGGCGGACAACATCCGCCGTGCCATGAGTAAGAAGAAGCAGTATGTCATTGACGCAGAGCGCCAGAGCTTTGTGTACGGAGACGAGGAGCGCGGTATAAAGGGCTGTGTGGCAAACGGCATAGATGAAAAGGCTGCCAACAGCATATACGATTCGATGGTTGATTTTGCTAAGTATGCGTTCAACAAATCACATGCAGCCGCGTATGCGAAAATCAGTGTTCAGACTGCATGGCTCAAAAATTACTATCCGGTCGAATTTATGGCAGCGCTCATGACTTCTGTTATAGACAATTCAGCCAAGGCGGCGCAGTATCTTTACAGCTGTCGTGATATGGGTATTAAGGTGCTTCCGCCGGATATCAACTGTGGACAGGGCGAGTTTACCGCAGAGGGTGACCATGTCAGATATGGCATGTACGCCATCAAATCTCTAGGCAGGCCGGTAATAGACCAGATAATCGAGGAGCGGGAAAGTGGCGGCAGATACCGCACACTCTCAGATTTTATCGAGAGAACCTGCCAGAAGGAGCTTATCAACAAGCGTGCGATTGAGAATCTGATAAAGGCGGGAGCCTGCGATTCGCTTGACGGCACGAGAAAGCAGATGGCAATGGTGTATGCATCGATTGTGGACAGGGTGCAGCATGACAAAAAGTCAACAATGGCAGGGCAGATGAGCCTGTTTGACCTGGTCTCAGATGAGGATAGGCAGTCATTTGAGCTTAAGTATCCAAATGTTGGTGAATATGACGCTGAGGAAGCACTGGCCTATGAAAAAGAGGTGCTTGGCATCTATTTAAGCGGACACCCTCTGGAAAAATATGCAGCTGCCCTAAAGAAAAACATCACAGCAAATGCGATAGATTTTGTGCTTGAAGAGGAGAGCGGTGCCGTAAAGATAAAGGACAATGCGCACGTGGTAATCGGAGGCATGATAGCTGCAAAGACGATTAAGTTTACCAAGTATAATCAGGCCATGGCTTTTATCACGATAGAGGACCTGACAGGAACTGTTGAGGTAATTATTTTTCCGAGAGATTACGAGCGCTACCAGAGATATTTACAGGACGATGCTAAAATATTTGTTATCGGACATGCGACAGTCGAGGATGAGCAGAACGGCAAGATAATCTGCGAGAAAATCATACCGTTTGATGAGCTTCCGAAGCAGCTATGGCTCAGATTTGATACGATGGAGGACTATAAGAAAAATGAGAGCAGGCTTCTTGAGACAATCCGTGAATCTGACGGAGGAGATGAAGTCATAATTTACATCGCAGATACAAAGCAGATGAAAAAACTTGGCAGAAATTATTCCGTAAAAGCAAATAATGAGCTCATGGAGCAGCTTTTGGAATTTTTAGACAAAGAAAATGCGAAAATTGTTGAAAAGAATATTGAAAAAATATGCTAAAACAAGTACAATAGATTGGGATTAGAATAAATGATAATTTTTTAACATATGGAGGTTATACCAATGGCAAAAGAGATTAACACAATAGGTGTACTTACAAGTGGTGGTGACGCACCGGGAATGAACGCAGCGATTCGTGCCGTTGTTCGTCAGGCTCTCTCAAAGGGCAAGAAGGTTAAAGGAATCAAGAGAGGATACGCAGGTCTGTTAAATGAAGAAATCGTGGATATGGATTCAAAGAGCGTTTCAGACACAATCTCACGCGGTGGTACAATCTTACAGACAGCCAGATGTAAGGAGTTCGTTACAGCAGAGGGACAGCAGAAGGGTGCTGAAATCTGTAAGAAGCATGGTATCGATGCTATCGTAGTTATCGGTGGTGACGGATCTTTCCAGGGTGCGCAGAAGCTTGCTGCACTTGGCATCAATACAATCGGTCTTCCAGGCACAATCGACCTTGATATCGCATGTACTGATTACACAATCGGTTTTGATACAGCCTGCAACACAGCTATGGAGGCTATTGACAAGGTACGTGATACATCTACATCACACGAGAGATGCTCAATCATTGAGGTTATGGGACGTGGAGCAGGATACATTGCATTATGGTGTGGTCTTGCAAACGGCGCTGAGGAAATATTACTTCCTGAGAAGTATGACAACAACCTTGAGGCACTCATCGAGAGAGTAGCTCACGCAAGAGAGCTCGGTAAGCAGCATTACATCATCATCAATGCTGAGGGCGTAGGACATTCACAGGAGATGGCTAAGGAAATCGAGGCTGCAACAGGCATCGAGACTCGAGCAACTATCCTTGGACATATGCAAAGAGGTGGAAGCCCTTCATGCAAGGACCGTGTATACGCTACAATCATGGGCGCTATGGCAGTTGATTTACTCTGCGAGGGCAAGTCAAACAGAGTTATTGCCCACAAGGATGGCAATTTTGTAGATTTCGATATCGACGAGGCACTTGCTATGAAGAAGAGTGTAGACGAGTACATGTACGATATCTCTAAATCTCTGGTTTAGTATCTAATATAGTTACGATAAATATGAATGCCCTTGTATCCGGCACATCAAATGCAGGTAATTGCGTGCATGTGCCGGTGCAGGGGCATTTATACATTCGGAGAAAGACGAATGTTAATCATAAATGAGGGGCAAAATACTTTTTGACCCTCATATCATCAATATAGAAAGAGAAGAAAATGATTACAAGTGCATCAAACAAAAGCATAAAAAATGTGCAGGCTCTTTTAAGCAAGGCAAAGGAGCGGAAAAAGCAGGGCGTATTCGTGGTTGAGGGTCCAAAGATGAGCTTTGAGGCGCCATATGACTGGGTAAGCGCCGTATATATGTCTGAGTCATTTTTTAATTATGACAGGTTTAAGGAAGAGAAGAAGCGTTTCCTTGACAAAACAGAAATAGTGAGTGACGCGGTGTTTAAGAGCATGTCTGACACGCAGACTCCGCAGGGGGTGCTCGCTATAGTAAAGATGCCGCACTATGAGATAGATGAACTTTTTAAGGGCGACAAGACAGAGCTTCTTGTGCTTGAGAGTATACAGGATCCGGGAAACTTAGGCACTATGATCCGTACCGGTGAGGGTGCAGGTGTAAGCGGCATTATAATGAATCGCACAACAGTGGACATTTTTAATCCAAAGACTGTGCGCTCAACCATGGGCTCACTCTACCGTGTGCCGTTTTACATCACAGATGACCTTCCGGAGACTATAGAGTATGCAAAGTCAAGGGGAGTTTCTCTCTACGCAGCTCATTTAAAGGGGAAGTGCTCTTATGACAGACCGGACTACACCGGAGCCTGTGGCTTTATGATAGGAAATGAGGGCAATGGATTATCAGATGAGATAGCTGACATGGCGGACACATATATCCGCATCCCTATGGAGGGAGCTGTGGAGTCGCTTAATGCCGCAATATCAGCCACTTTGCTCATGTATGAGTGCAATCGTCAGAGAAGACTTTTGGGAGAATAATATGCGTATTTGGTTTAAGATTTATACTGACACGCACCTGATGCGTGATATTACAATAGAAAATGACAGTGACGACACACGTACACACAAGATTTTTAAGGCTCTTGAGGATGCCTGCCTTGCATTTGACCTGGGAAAGCCCATCTGGCTTGACAGCAACGTAAGTGATTTCAAGAGGCATGGAAAGACACGCTTTACGAAGGATAATTTTGTGGAGGACATCGACTTTGATTTTCTCGAGATGCACATCATAGAGGAGGATTGATGCCTCATTATGGATATGATGAGTTATTATTGATATAATGACGGTCCGTACGCTGTGCCTGCAGCGTGCGGACCTGTGCACATAAAAATAAGCAACATATAAAATAACAAGAATAAAAAATATATAAATAATAGGTATAATTTGCGAATTATGCGAATAAATATGCTATAATTGATTAGAAGAGTCTGATAAATATACAGGCGAATAGATCACAGGGAGGTTTTTAATGGAACAAGAGTTTGCGGAGGGCATTGATAGCTGGGAGACTATGATGTTTCTATACAATTCTGCACTGAAAGAGGTCAATACTAAGCTCGAGATATTAAATGACGAGTTTGTTCACATACATAATTATAATCCGATAGAGTACATAAAGTCGCGTATCAAGACTCCTGAAAGCATAGTTAAGAAGCTCAAAAAGGGTGGCTACGAGAGCACCATAGAGAATATGGTCACATATGTAAAGGATATAGCAGGTATCAGAATCGTGTGCTCGTTCACATCTGATATATACAGGCTTGCTGAGATGATTGGCAGGCAGAATGATTTGACCGTCATATCGGTAAAGGACTATATGAAGCATCCGAAGGCGAGCGGCTACAAGAGCTACCACATGATTGTTTCGGTGCCTATTTTTCTTTCAAACAAGGTGGTTGACACAAAGGTTGAGATACAGATTCGTACAATAGCTATGGATTTCTGGGCAAGCCTTGAGCACAAGATATATTACAAGTTCGAGGGCAATGCACCTGAGTATATCAGCCGCGATCTGCGCGAGTGTGCAGGTATCGTAGGACAGCTTGATGCAAAGATGCTTTCGCTCAATGAGGCAATCCTTGAGGCCAAGGAGAAGCAGGAGCATGAGAGGGAGGAGAAAATACGAGAAGATGAACATCATTAATGTCGAAAATATAACAAAGTCATATACTGGAAGGAAGCTTTTTTCTAAAGCTTCCTTTTATGTGCAGGAAAACGAAAAAATCGGTATCATAGGTATAAATGGTACAGGAAAGTCTACACTTTTAAAGATTGTGGCTGGTGATGAAGAGCCGGATGAGGGAACTGTCACCACAGCAAATCATATAGTGATAAACTATCTGCCGCAGAATCCGGAGTTTGACCCGGACGAGACAGCACTTGAACATGTGATGAGCCGTGTGGTTACCTCGCAGCTGGATGAGGACATGCGCTGGAGTATAGAAAGTGATGCAAAGTCACTTCTTATGAAGCTTGATATCACAGATATGACGCAAAAGACCGGTGAGCTTTCAGGAGGGCAGAGAAAGAGGCTTGCGCTTGCAACAGTCGTACTCAAGCCGTGTGATGTGCTTATATTGGACGAGCCGACCAACCACTTAGACTACGAGATGGTGGAGTGGCTTGAGGATTATCTGCGCCGTTTCAGGGGTGCAATCATCATGATTACGCATGACCGCTATTTTCTAGACAGTGTCTGCAACAGAATCGTGGAGGTGGACAAGGGACAGACCTACAGCTATGATACAAACTACTCGGGCTTTCTTGAGCTTAAGGCAGCCAGAGAGGAGAGTGAGAGGGCAAGTGAACGCAAGCGCCAGTCCATCCTTAGAAAAGAAATAGAGTGGATGCAGCGCGGCGCAAGAGCTCGTTCCACAAAGCAGAAGGCACACATCCAAAGATATGAGGCCTTACGCGATCAGAAAGGACCGCAGACAGACGAAAGGGTTGAGCTTTCATCGGTTTCATCACGTATGGGAAGGACAACCATAGAGCTTCATGATATTTCAAAGGCGTACGGAGATATCGTCTGTGTAAAGGATTTCACGTATATTTTCCTGAAAAATGACCGTATCGGTTTTGTAGGCAAAAACGGCTGTGGAAAGTCCACACTCATGAAGATAATCGCCGGTTTTATCGAGCCTGATTCAGGTGAGGTAGAGATAGGACAGACGATAAAGATAGGATATTTCGGTCAGGAAGTGGATATAGATCCTGAGCTTCGAGTGATAGATTATGTGAAAGAAGCTGCAGAGTTTGTGCGCACGGCAGACGGACTTGTGTCAGCATCTGCCATGCTTGAGAGGTTTTTATTCCCACCGGAGCAGCAGTACAGTCCGGTAGGCAAGCTCTCGGGTGGAGAGAAAAGAAGACTCTATCTGCTTCGTGTGCTGATGAGCGCACCGAATGTACTGATACTTGACGAGCCGACCAATGACCTGGATGTCGAGACACTGGCTATTTTAGAGGATTATCTGGATGGCTATGACGGAATAGTCATCACGGTATCCCATGACAGGTATTTCCTTGACAGGATTGCAAAGCGTATTTTTGCATTTGAGGGAGCCGGAAAAATCGTACAGTATGAGGGCGGATACACCGACTATATGAATAAACGCCCACAGCCTGCATCAGGAAAAACCGTATCAGAAAATGCATCATCCACAGGAGCATCCGCTTCAGGAGCACAGGGAAATACTGCATCAGATGGTACAGACTCAAAAGAAGCCCGGAAGAAGAAATCCATGGAAACCTGGGGTCATGAGAAAAAGCTCAAATTTACCTACAAAGAGCAAAAAGAGTACGAGACGATAGAGGCTGACATAGAAAAGCTGGAAAACAGGCTTTCTGAGATAGATGATGAGATGGTAAAGAATGCCACTAACTTTGGTAAGTTAAACGAACTCACAAAGGAAAAGGAAGACCTTGAGGGGCAACTGATGGAGAAAATGGAGCGTTGGGAGTATCTCGAGGATCTGGCGCAGAAAATTGCAAATTTGACATAGTTCAAGTAATTCATTTTTTCTTAGGCTTCAACAGATTAAACAAACTCTGCGGTATGCCAAACCCGAATATGATACCGAGCACGATGGCACCCGCCACCTCAAAGGTTTCAATACCCTTTGAGGAAGAAAGTGCTCTGTCATTCGTAAAAAGATAATATGCCGTGTAAAAAATTCCTGCTCCGGGAACAAGAGGAAAGATACCGGAAAGCAGATAAACTGTCACAGGCATAGAGCGTGCCGCAGCAAAAATGCGCGCCATTATCGTAAGGCACAGTGTCGCGATAAGCGATGGAAACACAACACCCATATCAAACTGAACCATTATATAGTAGATGATCCAGCCAAGCGCTCCTGTAAAACCGCAGTAAAACAGCTCCTTTTTTGGAGCGGAAAAAATAACTGCAAACGATAATGTGGCAAAGAGAGCCACAATAAATTGTATTATAAACTCCATAGCTTAAAGCCCTCCAATATATTTCATCACAACAAATGGCAGACATGCTCCCACAGCAACACACACGGCTGTAATCAGTGCATCGAGCAGATGTATTGTACCGGACAGATAATCCCCGTTATATATATCCCTGATAGATGTTGTAAATGCTATTCCCGGAACAAGTGGCATGATAGCTCCTATAATGATTTTATCAGGTAAAAGAGAAAGCCCTGTAAGTGTACTTGCGGTGGCAAGCAGTGTCACAAAAAGACTGGCAAGAATATTGGTTATAATCCTTGTGAACTTATATTTTTTAAGACCAAACAAAAGCACCTGCTCCAGTGAGCCTATAACAAATGCAAAAACAAAGTCAAGCCAGCTTCCGCCAAAAAGATAGCAAAAGCAGGCACTTCCGAGCCCACAGAAGAAAATCTGTGCGCTTTTTTTGTAATTAGGAATATTTTTGCACTGCTCAAGCCTGTCCCATGAGTCGATCAGGGAGATTTTCTGGTCACATATGTCCCTTGCGAGCTGGTTTAACGCGCTGATCTTTGCCAGATTGACAGCACCAAGCGGTACGTGGCGCACGATGCTGCAGGCATCCTCCTTGTTCTCATTTGCACTTGCAAATATTCCGTTTGACAGCACATATACGTCAAATTCCTCCACCTCATATGAACTTAGTATATGAACCACAGTGTCTTCCACTCTGTAGATTTCTGCACCGTTTCTGAGCATACAATCGCCAATTTCCACGGCGAGAGTCAGTATTTCCTTAGTGTATGCCATTTGTTACCTCACTCTTTAGATTAATTATATTTATTTTATGATGTTTGCACGAAAAAAACAATATATCGCACGAAAAATATTGATTTAATACATGTGTATCTTTTAGTGTATAAAATCAAAATAAATGGAAATTATATACATATGAATATTAATCGAAGGGAGCATGAAAATGCCGGAGCATACTGATAGCTCAAAAGAAAAAATTCTCGTGTATATACGCGCAGAACAGCAGAAAACACTTCACCGCAGGCAGGTCTGCATCAATGACATAGCTAGTGTGTATTGCAAATATTCACGCTATGAGGGACAGATAAAGGGAATGATCGTGGATAAGATACGCGGTAAAAAGAGCGTGATATCTGTAATGAAAATAATAGAGCAGATCACGGAAATCTATGATGATGCACAGGTTATAAGCATTGGTGAGCCGGAGGTACTTGTAGAGTATGACGATAACAGCAAAAATAAGATTCTTGAAGCACTAAAGGTTGCAGCGGTGTGTATACTTATATTTTTTGGTTCAGCTTTTACAATCATGGCTTTCAATAATGATATTTCGATATCAGGTGTGTTTGAACATTTCTACAAGCAGATAATGGGAGTGGAAAAGCCACAGGTGTCGGTGCTTGAGGTGTTTTACTGTATTGGTCTGGCGGTTGGAATCATACTGTTTTTTAATCATATCGGAAAGCGTAAGCTATCCGACGATGTCACACCGATTCAGGTGGAGATGGATAAGCATAATAAGGATACGTGGAACACAATAATAGACAAGGTAAAGGAAAAGCAGGATGTTTGAATATATATTGCGTGAAATAATTTTGTCAGTGATAGCGTTTTTAGCAGGGGCAGGAGTGTCAGCCGGTGTATTTGCATTTGTGCTCGTGATAGGAGTGGTGCCGCGTATACTTCGGTGCAGCAGGATAGAAAATATAATACTTATAGAAAATGTCATGATATGTGGTGTGGTGGCAGGTAATATATCGTCAGTGCTTGATACGGCATATAATCTGGGCTTTGCAAATATGCCCAAAGTACCTGTAAGCAACATCTGTGGGAATATAATTATTGCAATATTTGGATTGTGTGTCGGAATATTTGTCGGCTGTATTGCAGTTGCACTCGCAGAAATACTGCACACATTCCCTATTATATATAAGCGCATGAAGCTTCGCGCCGGTCTTGGGATTATAGTGATTTCTATGGCTATTGGAAAGGCAATGGGAGCACTTTATTATTTCCTGACGGGATTTGTTGCCACTTCATAGGACTCTCTTAAGTTATCTTTAGCTATATTATGTTATACTCTTGAAACAAAAAGCAAATAGGGTATAATGGAAATAACTTGGACTTAGAGGTATTCCAGCTAACTCGGAAAGGAATAATATGATTACATCAATAGCCAGACAAAGCATCATACTTAAATGCTTACGCCAGAAATCAGTGCTTGTAAGTAACTACGAGCTGTATTATACAGCAGGTCTTGCGAAGAAGTGCTTTGGAATCGCAGTCGATGCCGACATGGAGCCAAAGCAGCTTCTTGAGGAACTGCAAAAACACATTGATAAGGTCTCTACATCAGATGAGCAGGAGAAGTATCTTATACATCTTCTTGGCAACTATGAGCCTGATGATACTCATGATGAACAGACCAAAGAGCTGTTTCACATGGGAGAGACCGAGGAGCATATGTGGCAGGTCTCAATTACATAACAGCATCCTTTGGAGAAGAAATAAAGACATGGGAAGAACATTACCAGCAGTCTAAATGCCGCCGTAGAGCTTGCTCTGCGGCGGCATTTTCGTATTCCAGGTCATATTTGAAGCAGTACAGAGGCCTGTCTGGTATCTCTAACCCATAGTAACCTCGACTGTAACATCGTGTCCGGTTCCGTTAATAGCCGGAATCATATTGCCATCAATAGCAGCACCATCCACGATGAGTTTTGTCACACCCTTTTGTACGTGAGCAGGATTTCTGACGGTAATGTGGTAAGTATTGCCACGGAACTTGCGCTTAGCTGTAAAGCCGTCCATAGTGTCAGGAATACAAGGATCTATGATAAGACCATCGTAGTCAGGACGTATACCGAGGATGTACTGTGAGACATCCAGGAAGGTCCATGCAGCAGTACCGGTCAGCCAGCTGTTCTTTGCTTCACCAAAGTTAGGAGCGTCTTTTCCGGCAATCATCTGGCTGTATACATAAGGCTCGGTGCGGTGAATCTCGCTGATATCCTCAATGTATGCAGGACAGGTTCTGGTGTATACCTGCCATGCTCTGTTTCCACGACCGATAACAGTCTCGGCTATAGAAATCCAAGGATTGTTGTGGCAGAAGATGCCGGCATTCTCCTTGTATCCTGGTGGATAAGAAGAGATTTCACCAAGCTCCACATGATATCTGTGATAAGGCGGCTGTAAAAGCACGATGCCATATTTAGTATCAAGATATTTTTCAACAGACTGCATTGCCTTAAGGCAGAGCCCTTCATCCTTTCCGATTTCAGCGATAACACAAAAGCCCTGTGGTTCAATAAAGATTTTTCCATCCTCACATTCCTTGGAACCAATCTTGTGTTTGTAGTGGTCGTAAGCACGAAGATACCACTCGCCATCCCAGCCGGCATCCATGACGGTTTTTTCCATCTGTTTGATAGCCTTTTGGGCTGTATCAGCCTCGTCGCAAAGTCCCTTGTGTCTGCAGATTTTTACATAGTCTTTTCCATATTTTACAAACATGCCTGCGATAAAAACAGATTCGGCATTAGACCCTTCAGATGGTCCAAAGGTCTGGAAGGACTCGCCAGGCTCCTCGGAGAAGCAGTTTAAGTTCAGACAATCGTTCCAGTCAGCACGTCCAATCTGTGGCAGACCATGAGGTCCGAGATGATTGATTGTATAGTTGAAGGAGCGGCGCAGATGCTCCATAAAGTCAGTTGCCTTTGAAGGATCGCTGTCATATGGTGTTGACTCGTCAAGAATAGAGTAGTCGCCTGTCTCCTTGATGTAAGCAGCGGCAGCAGCGATAAGCCACAGAGGGTCGTCGTTAAAGCCTGAGCCTATGTCGGCATTACCCTTTTTGGTGAGAGGCTGGTACTGATGATAAGCAGAGCCATCCTCAAACTGTGTGGCTGCAATGTCGAGTATCCTCTCCCTGGCTCTGTCCGGAATCAGATGCACGAAGCCAAGCAGATCCTGACAGGAATCCCTAAAGCCCATGCCTCGTCCAATGCCTGATTCAAAATAAGAAGCAGAGCGGCTCATGTTAAAGGTAACCATGCACTGATACTGATGCCATACATTTACCATGCGGTCAAGCTTTTCCTCCGATGAAGAGATACTAAAGTGACCAAGCAGCTTATCCCAGTAAGCCTTAAGCTCTGCTAAAGCAGCGTCGGCTTTTTCGGTGGTGTCAAATCTTGCAAGGAGTGCATCGGCAGGAGCTCGGTTTATGATTCCGTCTTCAGCGCGTCCAACCCATTTTTCGTTCACAGGGTTTTCTACATATCCAAGTACAAATATATATGTTTTTTCTTCGCCCGGCTCAAGAGCTACCTTCAGGTGATGAGAGCCGACAGGAGCCCAGCCGCTTGCAACAGAGTTCTTAGACTGATCATTTACTACATGGACAGGATTTTTCGAGTGTTACACGCGACAGGCTGGCAGCATATTACAGGGCACTTGAGAATCATGGAATAGATATTCCTGAGGAGTATGTCAGGGAAGCAAGGTATCTGGAAACAGAGGATGTTGCAAAGCAGACAGAATATTTACTCGATTTACCTGACAAACCTACATGTATCATCTATCCGGATGACACGGCGGCAATCGGAGGCATCAATGTTATAAGAAGCAGGGGGCTTAGGATTCCGGAGGATATATCAATAGCCGGATACGATGGCACAAGAGTTTCACAGATGCTAAGCCCGAAGCTCACCACTATCAGACAGGACACTGACAAGATAGGCAGGGAAGCAGCAGACAGGTTGATAAGCACCATTAAAAAGCCTAAAACAGCACTTGTAGAGAGAGCTGTTGTTGAAGGAATTTTGCTGGAGGGGGAATCCGTAGGCAGAATTTAATATATTTTTCCCTTTATCTTAAAAGGACCGCTCATCCGGGCGGTCTTTTTTGCGAGCAAAATGGCAGACGTTTGATTTATCCCCTCTTGACAGAATACGTTATACTATAAGTATGAACGATAAGAAACAAGGAATAATATATATCATAATGGCAGGATTCTTTTTTGCCCTGATGACATTTTTTGTGAGGATGTCTGGAGATTTGCCGACCATGCAGAAGGCCTTTTTCAGGAATGCGGTAGCAGCAGTAGCGGCTGTTATCTTACTTGCAAAAAGTGATGAAGGCTTCAAAATAAAAAAGGATAGCTGGAAGGGGATTTTTCTGCGAAGCTTCTTTGGAACAACAGGGCTTATATGCAATTTCTATGCAGTTGACCATCTGGCCATCGCAGATGCCAATATTCTAAACAAATTGTCACCGTTTTTTGCCATAATCATGTCATATTTTGTGCTTAAGGAGAAAGCAAACAAGACAGAGTGGTTGTGCGTGGTGACGGCGTTTATAGGTGCTGTTTTTGTGGTGAAGCCATCTATGAATGTGCAGTTTTTTAATGCCATGATTGGTGTAATAGGAGGTTTTAGCGCAGGTGTAGCGTATACATTTGTGCGAAAACTCGGTAAGCAGGGAGAGAGAGGACCTGTGATAGTCATGTGCTTTTCGGTATTTTCATGTATAGTGACGGCTCCGTTTCTGCTTGTCGGAGCAAAGCCTATGAGTGTATATCAGATAGTCATGCTGCTTTTTGCAGGAGCAGCCGCTACAGGCGGACAGCTTTCAATCACAAAGGCATACACCAAGGCACCTGCAAAGGAGATATCGGTGTTCGACTATTCGCAGGTTATCTTTGCCGCTCTGCTTGGCTTTGTCTTTTTGCAACAGATACCGGACTATCTAAGTGTGATAGGATATGTTATAATAATAGGCAGTGCAATTTTTAAATGGAACTATAATCTCAGATACGAGGAAAAAGTATGAACTACGCAGGAATAAAATATTGTGACATAGCGAACGGACTGGGCTGCCGCACTGTGCTTTTTGTATCAGGCTGCAGAAATCACTGTAAGGGCTGTTTTCAGCCGCAGACATGGGAATTTGACTATGGAGAGCCGTTTGATGAACAGATACAAAACGAGATACTCGACTCGCTTAAGCCTGCCTATGTGCAGGGAATTACCCTTTTAGGCGGTGATCCTTTTGAGGAGGAGAATCAGGAGGCACTTGTGCCGTTTATGAGAAGAGTTAAGGAGCGCTATCCCAATAAGGATGTGTGGGCTTACACAGGCTATCTGTACGAAGAACTGTTAGAAAACGGACGCAAGCACACAGAGTATACGGATGAGCTTTTATCTATGATAGATGTCCTGGTAGATGGTCCGTTTATAGAGGAACAGAAGGATATCACGCTCAAATTCAAGGGCTCTGCAAACCAGCGTGTGATAGACATGGAGAAGACAAGAGCAACAGGAGAAGTGTCTATACTGGAATTTACGAAAATATAAATCGTTATGTGTGACTAAATTGCTGTATTGTAATTAGAAAAGAAGATTTGATAAGCGGATTTAAGAAGAATCTTTGATAAGCGGATTTTAAGAAGAGGATTTGAAATGAAGAAAAAATGTGACAAATTATTAGGAATACTGTGCTATGCGCTTGGAATTTTAGCGGCGCTTTATGTGGGAGGCTGGCTTATGCTGATTAAGCCTATTCATGTGATTATCATAGCATTTGGCAATGATATGCTGACACTTCCACTCTTGCTTAAGAGTATCATAAAGATAGCATTTTCTACGACATTTGCAGGGCTTGTGTGGTGCATCGGATACATAGGCTACAACTTTTTTAAGGGAAATGAGGACCCTGACTGGGCGGCTATAGAAGCGCGCTTCAGAAATAAGCACAGTGATACAACAAACGAAGATTTACTGAAGGAGAGAGAAGTATGATAGTCCGTGTACCTGATTATTTTTCAGAGTTTAGCTGCATAGCCGGAGACTGCAAGGATAGCTGCTGTCTGGGCTGGGAAATTGATATTGATGAGGATTCATATGAGTATTATCAGACACTGCCCGGAGAGGTCGGAGAGCGTCTGAGAAAGGGCATGTATGAGACGGAGGATGGCGGGCACGGCATCCGTACAAACAATTGCGGTCGCTGCATCATGCTAAACGACAAGAATCTGTGTGATTTGTACATAGCAGCTGGCGAGGCATCGCTTAGTGAGGTGTGCACCGATTTTCCAAGGTTTGGCATAGAGTACAGAAACGTGGAGCAGAAGTGCCTGAGCCTTGCGTGCGAGGAGGTCTGCCGTATATTTTTCAGCAAAACAAAGCCTGTTAAGTTTGTAGAGCAGGAGCTTTTTGGCGACAGCGATGATGACCAGGGAGTCACAGAGGAGGAGGCTGCCTTTTTTGAGGAGGTGCAGCGCGAGCTGATCGCCATACTCCAAGACAGGACAAAGCCAATCGGAGTACGCGTGGATGAGTATCTTGACAGGGCAAACGAGTACCAGAAGAAGCTGAGCCAAAACGATGTTGAAAAGCATATAGACTGGCTTTCGTTTAATGATTTTTCATTTGAGCATTTTGATATCCGCTTCGGTATTATCAATGAGATGGAACTATTGCGCCAGGTGTGGCAGGATTTCAAGGATGATATGCAGACAGTCCTCACAGAGGCTGATTATGAAAAACGCATGAAGGAGTACATGACTAGCGGCGATTACCGTGAAAACGATATTGAGCAGCTTCTTGTATACTTTACCTTCAGATATATCATGAATGCCATCTATGACTCAAATATCATGGTTTATGCATATTTAAGCGTCATGTTTACCATGATAGTCAGGGATATGAATGCTACTCGTTTCTACAAAAACGGTGGCAGCTTCACCATAGAGGACCAGATGGAAGTGGCAAGGATCTTCTCAAAGGAAGTGGAGCATTCTGAGGAAAATGTGGAGGCCGCCAAGGAAGAAATCATCTGGGGATAGTTGATTTAGAGATTAAATATATAATTAAAAAACAATATACTTTTTTATAGTTTTATATTTTTTTAGATTTCAAAAGGAGCTTGCACAGAAATGTGAGGGCTCTTTTTTGTGAAATAATTAAAGCCCACCATTATGCCATAATCCTCATATTTTTGTGCTGTTTTGGGATTTATAGTGATTTCAGCTACTTTTTCTCGCAATTTTTCCAGCTTTTGGGCTGGTTTTTGGAAGCTGTTTTGGTGATTTTTGCAGTTTCAGCTACTTTTCTCGCAATTTTTCCGGCTTTTGGGCTGAATTTTGGGTGCTGTTTTAAAAGATTTAAGGATTACAGCTCCCCAAGGTCTGCCTACTATGCTATCAATCTCTTGTAAACCATAAATTGGTACCTTGAAAACTTCACATAACCATAAATTCGTTCTTTATAAGTGGTACAATAGATGTAGAGAAAATGGAGAAAATCACGTCCAAATACACCGGTTGGAGTATTACTATGATTCGGCTGATTACAATAAAGTGATTTACCGGCAGAGGAAGGAATATTATAACCAACGTCTCAAGACAATTCTGTTGGACGCAGACTGTTTGCTTCAAAAATGCAACGGTGGTTATGATGATGTAAGTGAATATCAGCTTCTTGTCCGTGCCTTTTTATTTGAAAAAACACAGGAAAAGTAAGAGCTTCCTTCAATAAAAACAATGTGAGAACTTTCCTTTCAAAGATCAGTGCAGCTCCGGGATTTCGAATAAAACCGGAAATAGCTTAAAAAATAATTCACAAAATTTCAAATGAAAAATTATCTACTATATCTAGGACTTTTAGTACTAAAAAGATTTCGCATATATTACATAAAAATGAATAAATAGTAAATTTTAACAAAATTACGTGAATAAAATCTCTGTTTATCCCAATAGTCGAAAACCAACGAAAAGACTATAATATAAATACGAAAACGTGCGAAAGGGGATTTTCGTACAAACATAATAAGAAAAGGAGAGGAAATATGGGAAAGTTAAAAGAACGTTTTCACAGGAAAAATGGCATTGTAAGCCGTATCTTTAGTATGGTACTTGCGCTTGCTATGATTATGACTATGATTCCAGCAATCGGTGGTGCAACCACTGCATATGCTGCTAGCCCGACAATCCGGTTGTATTTGGACAAACCAAGTACATGGAATACACCGGTTGTCCATGTCTGGGCTGCCGGTGCTGCGGTAGATAACCATGGCGCAGGAAATGCCACCATTTCACAATGGGGGAATCAGGAAAAACCAAAGCTTGCATTTGAGAAAAGCACCGGGCTCTATTATGTAGATGTACAGAGCAGTGAGTGGACAGGCTTTCAGTTTGTTGATGCAGGTTCTACTGAGACAGCGGCACCGGAGATAAAGACAGAAGGAGCTGCAATTGAGCAGATTAAGACTTTTACTTCTGATACAAATCTTTATTGTTTATTGGATGACAATGGAAAATATCAGTGGTATAAGGATGCTTCAAAGAAGGAAACTTTGATTCCGGAGTCTGTACCAACAGAATGTGATCTGACTATTAATTATAAGAGCACATTAGGCGATGATGTTGCAGCATATATATATAAGGAGACTAATAAGCCAGCAGGTGAATGGCCGGGAAAAACCATGACTGCAACAGCAGGTCATGAAGGCTGGTATACAATGCATCTGACATTAGATAACAGTACAGATTATTCTCTTATCTTAAATGATGATGGACATGGAAACCAGTTAAAAGACGTAACACTTTCTACAAAAGGAAAGGCAGAAGCAGAGTACTGGTTTGATGGTTCTTTGTCAGAGACAAAACCTGCTGATTGGAAATATGTAACAACCATTCATTATCTTGCTTCAGGAATGGGAAGTACTATTTACAATTATATGTGGGGAGCAGATGCCTCTGCAACAGGAGCAGGTGTTGGAAAAGAATGGCCGGGCGGACAGATTTCGGCAAATGCTGATCATTTGGGATGGTATGATGTAGTATATACACAGGATGTAAAACAGAATTTCAGCTGTATTTTTAATAATAACAACGGAACACAGACGGATAATATTGATGTTTCTGTGACATCAACTAGTACTGAGCTCTGGGTTACCGGAACAAAAGGTGATACAACCGTATATAAAACAGCACCGGACAGCTGGGAGGCACCGGTTCCAGACCACACATTTACTATTTATTATTACAATGAGGATTTATCAACAGACACAGACATGGGAAAAGTTGATTTGTGGATGTGGAATGCCGGATTAGACGGTTCCTATGTTTTTGACGGAACATATTATGATGCTGAAAATAAAGTGACATGGTTTAAACAGACCATTACAGTTGCCGGCAGTAATGTAGGAAAAACGGTAGGATTAAAGGCACGCTATGATAATACAAAAGGATGGGATGGCGGCTCTGATACTGCAGATCGTTCTTTTACAATAAGCGGTGATGAGAATGAGGTATTATATTATGTGGATGGTTCCGATCCGGTTCATGAGAAACCGGTAATCGTACCAACGGAAAAGAGATACCTTGTATTGGATTATGAGAATCCGGGATTAAAAGAAAAAGGTATTACACCACAGTTTTATACATGGTCATCAGGATATGCTTCAGTATTAACCGATTTTACATACGTAGGTGGAGATAAATGGACAGTAACAATCCCAGCAAAACCATCTTGCACAAAGGTTGATTTTTGTATTGCATTAGATTCAACAGGTGACCCATGGATTAAAGATGGTGGAGACCATTCAGTTACATTCCCTTCTGATCAGAAGGTTATCTATGCCAGCATGAAAGCCGGCAGTGAGCCGGAAATTGCTATGCCATATAATATTGGCTATGAAGTAAATGCAGAAAATCAACAGGTATCATATTACTATCGTGATGATGCTGCATTTGTAGATGGCACATTAAAGGATATGACGGTATCTGTTGACGTAAACGGAACAGAGTATCCAATGACATACAATGATACAACAAAGCGTTTTGAGTATGTAAAGAATGGTTTAACAAATGGCAAAACACATTATCGTTACAAAGCAAATGGAAATTATGTTGTAGATGCATTCAATTCAAATAGTGAAAAATATAATGACGCAGATTACTCATATTTTGAATACTATAAATTAAATGCAACAGTTACAGCAGAAGTTATGAATAAGTCATTTAACTACAATGAGAATAATGTAGTTAAGTTTAAGGTTAAACAGGCTGATACAGATACTCAGAAACTTGAAGTTGCAAGTGCAAGTATTGATGTTTCTTCACTTGGTGGAAGTAGTGAGATGCCGATTGAGCCAGAGCTCCAGGCTGTTACAATTTCTGCAACTGTAGATACAACATTAGGTACTAAGACATTACCAATTACTGTAACAGACCAGTATGGTAATAAATTCAGTACTACAGTTGATGTTGAAATTACAGACCGTATGAAGAAAAATGAAAATGATTTCGACTGGGATGAAGCTGTTGTCTACTTTATGATGACAGACCGATTCTTTGATGGTAATGAATCTAACAATACAGCAAGTGGTACAGATACATACGGAGACAACCCTGGACTGTATCATGGTGGAGATTTTGCCGGTGTAACAGCTAAGTTAGATTACTTACAGGATTTAGGAGTAAATACAATCTGGCTTACACCAATTGTAAAGAATATTGCAGGTGTAACTGTGACAGATGAGGGTAAAGAAGATGTTCCTTATAATGCAGCATACCATGGATACTGGGCAAGTGATTTTACAAAATTGAATCCTACAATGGGTACAACAGAAGAATTTAAAACTATGATTAGCGAAGCACATAAACGTGGTATGCGTATTATGGTTGATATTGTTGTAAACCATGCAGGATATGGTACAGAATCAACATTTGCTGATATGCTTAGGGATAAGAGCGTCAGTGAAGGCGATATTAAATCATGGCAGTCTGGATTGCCGGATTTTGCAACAGAAAAGGCAGATGTCAGGGCAAAATTAGTAGAATGGCAGACATCATGGATGAAGGATTATGGTGTTGACTATTTCCGTGTAGATACTGTAAAGCATGTTGACAGTACAACATGGGCAGCACTTAAAAATTCTACAACAGAAGTAAATCCGTCTTTCAAGATGATTGGAGAATATTATGGTGCAGGATATGCGTCAAATGGTAGTACCTTAGGTAGTGGTCAGATGGATGCAGATCTTGATTTCGATTTTAATGACCAGGCAACAAGCTTTGTAAGTGGCAATATTTCTTCTGTAGAGAAATTCCTTTCTGCAAGAAATTCAGCACTTAATAACGCATACATGACAGGTCAGTTCTTAAGCAGTCATGATGAAGATGGATTTAAGGCTTCCTTAATAAACGGAAAAGGCTATACCGAGGATGAAGCAACATCAGCAGCGTTAGTTGCAGCTACCTTACAGCTTACTGCAAAGGGTATTCCGGTTATCTATTATGGTGAAGAAGTTGGTTTAAGTGGATTAAATAATTATCCATATCAGACTAATAGATATGACATGGATTTCTCTAAGGCAACAAAGGACAATGTCACATATCAGCATTATAAGAATCTGCTTAGCATCCGTAATGCATACACAGATGTATTTGCAAGAGGAAGCAGAACAGTTGTGGCAGGTTCTGATGAGGAAGGCTATGATGTAGTTTCAAGATCCTATGGAGGAACAACCTTATATGTTGGTATGAATATCAAGGATACCGCAAAAGAAGTAAAAGTTCCGGTTAGCTTAGCAGCAGGAACAGAGGTAAAGGATTTATACAGCGGTGCTACATATACTGTAGGAAGTGATAAAACAGTTGCTGTTACAATTCCGGCAGCAAAGGATGGTGGAACAGTCATTCTTACTGAGGTGAAGAAAACAAAAGACCCGGGCAAGACAGATCCAACACCGGAAAAGGTTTCTGCAACATTAATTACTCTTGATAAGAAAACTGCAGGTAAACAGCAGAATGACACTAAAAAAGCAGCTCCAAAGAGTGGCGATGACAATGAAGCAGCTACATATGTATGCTTACTCGGACTTGCAATGGTTGCAATCACAGCAGCTACATATCGCAAGAAGAGAGCTTGCAACTAAAACAGCTTTTAAACTAAACATTTTATAAACCTCTTAGATGCCGCACCTTCGGGTGCGGCATTTACTATAAATTGGGAAAGAAGTTATATTGCTATCATTGCTTTAAATATATTATAATAAAAAGATAACAGCAAAGGCTGTCAAGGAGAATAATATGAAAAGCACAGCGTTTGATATGGCTATGGTGGCATACAGACAAAATGATATGGAGAGCGCATTTCGTCAGTTTCTGTCGCTGGCAGAGGCGCAAGATGCAGATGCAATGAATATGGTAGCAAATATGTTTGAAAGAGGCCAGGGCACATACAGAGATCCCGGGCGAGCAGTGTTTTGGTGGAAGAAAGCGGTGGAGCTTGGAAATGTGGATGCACTTGCCGATTACGGACAGTATCTGGTCGCTACCTTTTTTGATGGCAAGGAGCAGAAGCTTGGTGCAGGGTATCTGGTTACTGCGACGGAGCGTGGCAACAACAGGGCAGGAGAGAGCCTTGTGGAGTTTGCCCTTAAAAATAACGATGCCGGAGTCAAAGTATACAGGACAGCAGCCGAGTACTGCGACAGGGCTATTGCCTCTGCGACAGATTCTTATCTGCGTACACAGTATGTGCAGAAAAAGGGTATGCTTAAATATAAGCTCAGACAGCACAGGATTGGAAACAATTATGTATATCTGGCAGCGGTATTTTCGACAATAGGAGCAGTATTGCTCATGATAGCATCAGTGGATTTGTTTCTTGAGCTGCATATGGAGTTTCGTGATATGTTTAAGCTGTTTTCGTATAGTAAAATGATACCGTGGGAGGCAGATATAGCGATGTTATTTGGTGCGATGCTTTTATTTACGTTCGGCAAGGTAACAAATAAGCTTCATGTGGCGAGCTTTTTGCAGCTTCTTGCATCTGTATTTGCAGTGGCAGTTGTTGCCATGCACTTTATCTGTGTGATAAATGATGGCAGGGTGTGGTATGATAAGCTGCTGTGGTATGTGGTGCTTGTTGTCATTCCGCTTATGCTCGGAAAGCTGTTGGGTGAGATACTGAGAAAGATTATCGGTATACAGTAATATTATATGATTAAAGGGGTAAAATACCTTTTGACCCTCATATCATTATATTGTAAGTAACTATTCAGAATAGTTACTTTTGTAATAGCTTCGAGATGGCTTAAGCGATGTAAGACATTTAATGTGTAAAATAATATTTCGATATGTAACCGGAGGAGAATGAGCATGACTCTGCAACAATTAAAATACGTGGTGACAGTGGCAGAATGCGGCAATATAACAGAGGCTGCAAAGCAGCTTTTTGTCTCGCAGCCCACTGTGACCAGCGCTATACATGATCTGGAAAAAGAGATGCAGATAGTTATTTTCATCAGGACGAACAAGGGAGTGATACTATCAGAAGAGGGTGAGAGTTTTCTCGGTCATGCCAGACAGGTGCTCGAGCAGGTGGATCTCATAGAGGGCATCTACAAGGATGATGTGGTGAGTAAGCCGCACTTTGCGGTATCGTGTCAGCACTATTCCTTTGCGGTGAATGCATTTGTGGATGTAATCAGAAAGTTTGATGCATATCAGTATGATTTTACCATCAGGGAGGAGCAGACTCATGAAATTATTGAGGATGTCACGAATTTAAAGAGTGAGCTGGGAGTCATATATCTAAGCTCCAAGAATACGGAGGTGCTTTCAAAGATGCTAAAGCGTAATGAACTCGAGTTCACAGAGCTTTTTACAGCCACACCGCATGTATTCATATGTGACAGTCACCCGCTTGCTTCAAAAAAGAGCATCACGATGGATGATCTGCAAGACTATCCGTACCTGACGTATGAGCAGGGAGAGTATAATTCACAGTACTTTTCGGAGGAGTTTGTCAGCACTCTTGACAGCAGAAAGAATATCAGGGTCAGAGACAGAGCTACACTTTTTAATCTGATAATTGGCTTAAATGGCTACACAGTGTGCTCAGGAGTGATTTCCGCTGAGTTGAATGGAAGGAATATTATATCAAAGCCACTTGATGTGGAGGAGTATATGAGGATAGGCATTATCAGCAGAAAGGGTGTGGTACTCTCACGATATGCAAGGGAGTATATCGAAGCATTGAAGGCGCACTGTATGTGACGTCACAATAATATAATATGATTAAAGGGTCAAAAGGTATCATCGATGCATGCTTGCATGCAATTCGATGTATACCTTAGTGCCCACAAAATATATAAGGTCTAAATATATACAAACATTTGGTACAAGGAGCATAGCATGTACGATAGTGTAATAATAGGAACAGGTCCTGCCGGACTGTCGGCAGCCCTGAATTTAAAAACATATAAAAAGGATTTTATCTGGTTTGGTTCGAAGAACCTAAGCGAAAAGGTGCAAAAGGCAGAGAAAATCACAAACTATCCCGGATTTCCACAGATAAGCGGACAGGAGCTGTTTGAACGCTTTGACGCTCATAGGAGAACTGCGGGAATTGATATAACAGAAAAGACTGTGACCAATATCATGCCTGCAGGAAACGGCTTTATGGTGCTTGCAGACAATGAGATGTATGAGGCAAGGACTCTCATACTTTGCATGGGTGTGATGTCTGCAAAGCAGCTGGACAGAGAGGATGAGCTGCTTGGAAAAAGGCTCAGCTACTGTGCCACCTGTGATGGCATGTTTTACAAGGATAAGAGGATAGCTGTCATATGTAATGACAAAAAGTATGAGCATGAGGTGAAATATCTTGCGGATCTTGCGGCAGAGGTATTGTATTTCCCAGCCTATAATGACAGCGAAATAGAGCTTCCAAATGTAAAGATATCAAAGGATGCACCTATAGCATTAATCGGAGACTCATTTGTGGAAGGAATTACGCTTCGAAGCGGAAAGACTGAGAGCGTAGACGGAGTATTCTGCCTGAGAAACGCCATCGCACCATCAAAGCTTATGCCGCAGCTTGAAATAGAAAACGGACATATATTGGTGGATAGAGCCCAGCAGACAAATGTGGCAGGCTGTTTTGCGGCAGGAGACTGCACAGGCAGGCCATACCAGTATACGAAGGCTGTCGGAGAAGGAAATGTGGCAGCACATTCGTGTATACAATATCTTAGTAAATCAGAAAAATAATATAGTATTTTTTTAGAATCCCGGAATCAATTCTATAATCTTTTTGATTCGATAAGCACACTCACACATGCAGTAGACACACTTACTGACAACTGCATAATCGGAATAACCGCAAATGAGGAGCGCTGCCAGAAGCTGCTTTTAAAGCACGGACTTATGAAGGAAAAGCAGCTTGATGTGGTGCTTGACCCGTATGCGATGACAGAGGCAGCTACTAAGAAGAGCAAGGCAAAGGTCGGTTAAAGCATGTTAAAGGCAATTACAGCCACTTACCATTGAGAAGATATTGATTTCTCTCAGCTCCGACTGAGACAAATTGTATTTCGTGTCTTAGCATGTCCTCAAGGAAGTTTATGTAGCGCTTAGCATTTACAGGCAGCTCATCATATGACCTGCAATTTGATATATCGGTTTTCCAGCCCGGCAGCATTTTGACTACCGGGGTATATTTTTCCAGATTTTCGGTGGGGTCAAAGACGTTTGTTACAGCATTTTTATACTGATATCCTGTGATAACAGGAATCTGATCCATGATGCTCAGGACATCTAGCTTGGTCAGTGCGATTTTGTCGGCATGCTGGCATTTTAGACCATAGCGGCTTGCAACGGCATCAAATGGACCCACACGACGTGGTCTTCCAGTGGCAGCACCATATTCGCCCCCATACTTGCGGACCATTTCAGTCCATTCACCGTTCATAGCTTTTTCTGCGACAAATGGTCCGGCTCCAACACAGGTAGAGTATGCCTTTAGTACACCGACCACATGATCTAATGAGGCACCGGGGATACCGGCACCTATAGGACCGTAAGCTGAGATGGTGGAGGAGCTTGAAGTATATGGGAAAATACCATAGTCTATATCCCTCATTGCACCAAGCTGTGCTTCAAGTACAACACGCTTTCCCTTTGATAGTGCATCCTCAAGGAATGCACCGGTATCTGTGATATAAGGTGCATATTTTGCAGCCTTCTGCCTGCACCATGACAAAAGAGCTGACAGAGACATAGGCTCCTGATGATAGCAGCCTGCAAGCTCAAGGTTTTTAGCTTCAAGCATGGTTTTAAGTCTGGCCTGTACATTCTCTTCGTCTAAGTGGAGTAAATCACCGAGACGGATTGTTTTTTTACGGTATTTATCGCTGTATGCATAGGCAATACCGCGTTTGGTAGAGCCGAAGGCTGCTCCGGACTTTGAAAGGCGCTCTTCCTCAAGCTCATCCTGTATTTTATGCCACGGCATTGAAATTGTGGCTCTTGTTGATAATTTCAGGTTTTTTGGTGAAACAGATACATCTTGTGTTCTGATCTGTGCAATTTCATTGGACAGATGGTTTAGGTCAATAACCATTCCGTCACCGAGCACACATACTACATCTGGGTGAAGTATTCCGGATGGAAGCAGATTTAAGACAAATTTTCCCTGTTTATTAACTACTGTGTGTCCGGCATTGTTACCACCCTGATAGCGGACTACGATATCCGCATGTTCTGCGAGAAGGTCGATGACACGACCCTTTCCTTCGTCTCCCCAGTTTATTCCTGTAACTGCTGTAAGCATGATGAATGCCTCCTTGTTTTTTGAGTTTAATATTTGTATGTTGGTGCAGAGCTTGTACCGTCCGGATTTTGAATGGTATAAAACAAGTCTGCTTATAATGTGTATGATTATGTTACGTGCAATACCTAAACGTCTTATCAGTTAGTATTCTTGCAAAGATGAGTCCGAGCGGCAGTGCAATGATAATCATGATTGCTGATGCAAACCATGAAACAGCATCCGAAAGTGCCATTATGCCGAAATTGTATATAGCCCGATACAGATAAAGTCCCGGAACCATTATGACTATGGATGGAACAGTAAGGGATATTCTTGGATATCCGTTGTTTTCCTTGATAAATGATGCGAGAAGCCCTGCTGTGAGAGCTCCGGCAAATGCGGCAGCAGGAGCCGGCATACCTGTCAGGTCTACCAGCTCAAGCCGCAGTGAATTTGCTATGGCACCGATAAGAGCAGCTGTTGCAGCCATGGAAGCAGGGCTGTTGAACATGATTGAGAATCCAAACACACCGAAGAAGCTCATTATAAGCCTCAGGATTAGATGTAGTACGGGGCCCAGATCCAAATCTTCAAAGTCCATAGGCTTAAGCTGCAGAAGCAGCGCCATAATCCATGCAAACATCGTGGCTACCATGACTATTATTATTGCATAGGCAAGGCGTTCAAGACCGGAGCGCAGATCCAGCTTTGCCAGGTCGATTCCGCTTGTAATAAACGGAAATCCCGGAATGATAAAGAGCATGGAACAGATGTATCCGGCTTCATGAATTGATGGTACATTGAAAGCCATCTCTGCTATTTTTAAAAGTGCCGCATATATGAAGCATGAGGCAGAAATTGATACCGCTATATTAAGGAACAAGGTAAAATGATGCTTTATAAGCTTGGTTCGTATGAGATTTCCGATGCCGGCTGCTATAAATGCCAGCATCATCTCGATAGGGCCTCCGCCGAGCAAAAATGTGAAGGCACAGCATGCTATAGCGGCTGCAAGCCCAAGCCTTGCAGGGGAGTAAATGGCATGAATCTGCTCTATCTCATCGAGTCGACGGTGGATTTCTTCGCCGGTCAGATGAGCTTCCTCGTTAGGAAAATTGTCGACAAACTGCTCCATGCGATAGAGCTTTGAGGTGTTTACACCTGTGTTTGCTATGCTGAGTGACTGCGATATACAGTCAGTGCCGTCAAAACAGTTAAACTCGATTGACATAAGTCCGACATCCACTGTACATGTGACACCAAGCACCTTTGAGAGCCGGTTCATGGAGGTTCTCACACGCCAGGCTCCTGTGCCGCAGGAGAGCATGATGAGTCCGACACGTCCGATTACAGAGGCTTTTTCAATCAGTCCCGCCTTATCTATGAGTATATTTCCATCCTGTCTGGCATAATCATGCCAGGGGATTTCCATATGATTTTTTTCCATGATATCTGTGTAGCTGTTATCTGCCATAAATTATCGCCTCGGCCTTTTGGACATGTTTTTCTAGATTTTTTAGGAAATGAGAGCTTCGCAGGAAAATACCAATTTCATCATACCGCTTGTCATTTTCCACAAGAGAGTCCTGACCGTAAAAAACATATGCCATAGGAAGCTCCTTTTCAATCTGTATCATCAGATCCCATACAGCAGAGTAAGCCTCAGCCTCAGTCTCCTTGAGTTTTACGGTATCGGGAAGCTCTCGTATCAAGAGTATTCCGTCATGCTTTACAATGACCTGCTGCGTGGGAGTCATATGCTCGGAATCATATGTGTGGCTGTAGCGGTAAGCCTGTGCGTAGTAGATATCCTTTTTGTCTGGCATATCGTTATATATTTCGTGAAAATGTATATAGTTCTTGTCGTGAGATATGTGTTTATACTCGGGCAGCGGATTTCCGTGCTCATCGGTCATGATTATCGGATTTTGATGTCCGTCGGCATTGAACCTGTACGGTATGATATATGAATTGCGCAGCAGATCAAATACGGTGTTGTTGCACAGACACATAAGCAGTGCGGAAAGATCGCGGTTGGTATATGCATTGAAGAGAGCTTTAGCAAATTTTTCTGCCGGAAGTGATACATCAAATTCATCGTTGTAAACCAGATTTTCATTGAAGGTTTCCATAAGCCTGTCACAGGCCCATGGATCATTTAATATCTTCTGAAACAGAATGTCTGCATGATCTTCTCTTGGAAACATTGTCTTTTCACTCATTTGAAACACGTCCTTTTCTTATATATATAATCAATATTTCTCTTTTGAGCATTTATGATTATACAATTATGATTATAATAAGTAAAAAGTATAATTGATATAATTGAAATATCATATTATTATATCATTAGTATCTGTGTATTATCGGAAAAATGACCGGTAAAACGATAATAAAAAGGAGGCTTTAAATATGGATATAAATTTTGAGTACTACAAGATATTTTATTATGTTGCAAAATACTGTAATTTCACAAAGGCTGCGAGGGCACTTGGAAACAGCCAGCCAAATGTAACCCGCGCCATGAACAATTTAGAGCAGCAGATAAACAGCATACTTTTTATCAGAAATAACAGAGGTGTGCAGCTCACACCGGAGGGAGAGCGTTTGTACGCGCATGTATCTGCAGCGATGTCACAGATACTTGCTGCGGAGGAGGAGCTGTCAGACAGCACAGGACTGTCACACGGAAGCGTATCAATAGGAGCCAGTGAGACAGCTCTAAACATATATCTGCTTGACAGGCTAAAGACTTTTCACATGGCATATCCGGGTATCAGGCTTAAGATATATAATCACTCCACCCCACAGGCTATAAATGCCGTAAAAAACGGCATGATTGATTTTGCGGTGGTATCCACACCTGTCGAGGTGGAGGCACCTCTTAAGATGATAAAGCTTGGCTCGTTCCAGGAGATTCTCGTGGGTGGTACCACCTTTACTGCGCTCGGAAGTCAGACTCTGTCATTAAATGAGCTGCATAATTATCCGCTTATCGGACTGGGGCGGGAGACCATGACATTTCAGTTTTTTAACAGATTTTTTATGTCACACGGACTTGAATTTGCGCCTGATACAGAGACCGCAACGACAGATCAGATACTGCCACTTGTGAAAAGTGAGCTTGGTCTTGCCTTTATGCCAAAGCCGATGGCAGAGGCTGCGATAGCAAATCGCGAGATTGTAGAGATAGCTCTGGAGGAGGAGATACCGCAGAGAAATATATGTATGGTATATGATATACATCACCCGATCAGTGCGGCAGCAAGAGAGCTTAAGAAGGTCATAACAGACAGCTCTAAGATCTGATTGGCAACCGGTGGGATACATATAGGTAACTGGCAGGTTATATATTACAGCCGGGATGTTACACATTGGCAGGTTTGTAACTTACATCTCGTTTAATACTTTGTTAAAATATAGTCAGGCAGATAAGTTATAAGAATTTATCGGCAGAGTTTTTTAGGAGTATTTTTTAAAATTGGAAGGAGATTTTACACTATGGCTAACAGAATCATGTTAAACGAGACATCTTATCACGGATCAGGTGCAATCCAGGAGATTGCAACAGAGGCAAAAGCGCATGGCTTTAAAAAAGCACTGGTATGCTCTGACCCTGACTTAATCAAATTTGGGGTTACAGCAAAGGTAACAGATATCCTTGATAAGAACGGATTGGAATATGAGATTTATTCAGAGATTAAGCCAAATCCAACAATCGACAACGTAAAGCATGGCGTAGAGACATTTAAGAAATCAGGAGCTGATTACCTCATTGCAATCGGAGGCGGCTCTTCTATGGATACATCAAAGGCAATCGGTATCATCATCGCAAACCCGGAGTTTGAGGATGTAAGAAGCTTAGAGGGTGTTGCACCTACAAAGAAGCCTTGTGTTCCTATCATCGCAGTACCTACAACAGCAGGAACAGCAGCAGAGGTTACAATCAACTATGTCATCACAGATGTAGAGAGAAAGAGAAAATTTGTATGTGTGGACCCACATGACATGCCAATCATCGCAATCGTAGACCCGGACATGATGTCATCAATGCCAAAGGGACTTACAGCATCAACAGGTATGGACGCACTCACACATGCTATCGAGGGCTATACAACAAAGGCTGCCTGGGAGATGACAGACATGTTCCATCTCAAAGCAATAGAGATTATTGCAAGATCATTAAGAAGTGCAGTTGCCAATGAAAAAGAGGGACGTGAGGGCATGGCACTTGGAGAGTACATTGCCGGAATGGGATTCTCAAATGTAGGACTTGGAATTGCTCATTCAATGGCTCATACGCTCGGAGCTGTTTATGATACACCACACGGAGTAGCATGTGCTATGATGCTTCCAATCGTAATGGAGTACAATGCAGACTGCACAGGCGAAAAATATCGTGAAATCGCCCGCGCAATGGGAGTAAAGGGCGTAGATGATATGTCTGTAGAGGAGTACAGAAAGGCTGCAATCGATGCTGTAGCGCAGCTCTCTGTAGATGTAGGAATCCCAACAAAACTCGAGGCTATTAAGGAGGATGACTTAGACTTCCTCGCAGAGTCTGCTCACGCGGATGCATGTGCACCTGGAAATCCAAAGGATGCAAGTGTTGAGGATTTGAAGGCTCTTTTCCGTAAGATTATGTAATTCTGCAACAGCTTACAGGGATGTAAAAATCCGGGAACTGTCAATTGACAGCATTCCCGGATTTTTAACGCTGATATAACTATTAAGACTACCGTGCACATTTGTAAAAACGCACGATACTTGTTCTAAATGGTTCTGAATATTACCTTGAATTATATCAGGTTTACCTCGCGAAATACGTCGGCAAGCTCCTTTGGCATAGCATCAGCGAGCAGTCCGGCAAGCTCCTGAGGGGTGAAGTTTTTATTGCCAAGCACCCACTGTGTTGTCATAAAGACAGAGCCCTGACAGTACATCTCAAGCTGGAACAATAGCTTGTCGGATATTTTCCGGTGACTTTTTTCCTCAATCTGGTCAATATAAAACTGACGAATCAGCTCAAAATCATGCTCCTTTAGATTGTTCTGCTCATCATTTTTAAAAGCAGCCTTAAAGAAAAGGTGCTCCATCCGGATATATTCAAATTTTTTAACAAGGCTTTCGTACACGGTACTGCCCTCACCCATCTGGTGAAAGGATTCAATCAGTATCTTATCAAAATACCAGTTTATCAGGTCATATTTGTCCTGAAAATTTCTGTAAAAGGTTTGTCTGGTCACACCACATGTGTCGCAGATTTCCTTAACCGTAATTTTCTCGACAGGAGAGGAAAACATGCATTCCTTCATGGCATTGGCCAGCTTGTATTTTATATTGTTGTTCATCTTTTCTCCAAATTATAATGCAGATATCTAATGAGCCTTAAGCTTTGGCATATGCCTTAACATCTACTGAAACTATATTGGTAAAAGCATCGGCATATTTTTATCCACCTCTCTACAGTGTATATATAACATATGATACGTATAAATTCAATACATGTAAACAGAATGCATATAATTATATATGTATAAATATAGTGTATATAAACTATATATTGTTGTTTATATTTTAGTATGATCAGAAATGATTATATTACCGATTAAAAAGATTGAATTTTAAAATTTATCTGCTAATATATTGATGAAAATATTTTGAAATATACGAGGATATACATACATGAAAGACCTTACAAAAGGAAAACCATCAAGACTCATACTGGCATTTGCCATTCCAATATTTATGGCAAATATACTCCAGCTCACATACAGTATAGTTGACACGAGAATAGTCGGATCATATCTGGGAGAAAACTCACTGGCAGCAGTCGGATCCACCACGACACTCAGCAATCTGATGATAGGCTTTTTGATGGGCTTAGCTAATGGATTTGCCATAATAACAGCCCAGAAATTTGGCGCAAGGGACTACGCCGGTGTAAAGAAATCATTTGCACTGTCAATTAAAATGGGATGCATAATAGCGCTTGCTATAACGGTATTATGCCTGTTATTTTTGCGTCAGATTCTTGGATTTTTAAATGTATCAAATGATTTGATGGGAATGGCTGTGTCATATATTTTTATTATAATAGCAGGGCTTGTAGCGACATTTTTGTATGATGCATGTGCGGCGGCACTCAGGGCACTGGGCGATACAGTTACGCCGCTTGTCATACTAGCCGTCTCGGTCTGTCTGAATATGGCAGGTGATATTTTCTTTGTGGTCGTACTGAAGGCAGGAGTGGCGGGCGCTGCGATTGCCACTGTACTTGCACAGGTTATTGCGTTTATTGTGTGCTTTGTATATATGGTAAAAAGATATGAGCTTTTGAGATTGTCCCGCAGTGATTTATTTGACAGTCATTTACTGCGAAGACACCTGAAATCTAGCGACGAAAATTGTGATACCGAGGGAGCAGAATGTAAAGACAGCGAGAATAATATGACTCCTGAAGTAATAGCCGTGATGAAAATGACAATGCTTAAGGCAGGTCTTTCTATGGCATTTATGAGTTCGCTGGTAAATATAGGCTCGCTGACCCTGCAGACCGCCATAAACCGACTGGGACAGGATATTATAGTAGCTCACACGGCTGCCAGAAAGATATCGGAGATATTCATGGTCATGTTTACCGTGTTCGGACAGACCATGGCGACCTTCTGTGGGCAGAATATAGGAGCGGGAGAAGTGACCAGAGTGAAAAAGGGCATAAAACTGGCAATATTCTATACCTGCATATGGTGTACGATGGCAATTATCGCAAGCTACACTATAGGCCCGTGGCTGGTGAAGCTTGTAACAGGCACTAATAATCCTATTGTTATAAAAAATGCCACAAATTATCTCAAATTTGACACATTGTTTTATTATGTGACCGCTGTTATATGTATAGTGCGAAATGCAATGCAGGGGCTTGGAGAGCAGATTACGCCGCTTGTATCAAGCTCACTTGAGATGGTGGGAAAGATAGTCATTGCATTTACACTTGTGCCACTGCTTGGCTATACAGGAGTGATAGTAGCAGAGCCGCTTGTATGGTTTATCATGGTGATACCGCTTTTGGTGAAGATATACACAATGCCGGTGCTTAGGAAGCAGCCGGTTTCAGTGAGTTTGAAAAAATAAAGAGAGAAGCAGGCTATAAGGTGCCTGAGACTGTATCACATCCGACTGTTATTGTACTGCGCTATTGCATCGGCACCGCCTAACAGCTGTATGATAAGTATAGCCCCAATCCATGGAAACAATATCGTAAAAATTCCAAACCATGCGCCAAGTGAATCGCTACTATAGTCCCAGAAAGGCTTGTTCGGGTCATCAAGCCAGTACACATTTATGATAGTCCTAAGCTCAGAACGGGTGCTATGTCTTTTATCGCATGAAAAACGCTTGCGGTACTCCTTTCCGTCTACAGTATATGTGTATCTGGCAGCCCAGTAGCTGTAAGCGGATTGTGAATTATTGACAACGAGCCTCTTTGCATCCTCCTTCACAATCATGCCTCTTGCCACATGTCCGCGCTCCTTTGCAAGTGCTATCTTGCGCTGTAAACCAATATTTAGTTTGTCGAAAAACTTAAAATCTATGATGTACAGTGGTATTAGTGAAAGTACACCCACATTTACCTGCCATGGGTAGCTTGCGATAGCCTTAAAAACTTCTGATAAAGTGTCCATTGAAAATCCCCTTTCTTAATATGCTGCATTTGAATATATGGTATGTGAATATTATAGAAATAAGGAAGGGGATTGGCAATGGGAAAAAATATTTCTTTCACATATGTTTTACGAAATTTAATCTTTACCCCCAATTTACATCCACCCCATTTCGACTTTACAACTTTAAGTTATAGTAATTTCAGCAGCTGTGAAATACACTAACTTAATTTGTGGAGGAAAATATGAGAAAGAACAAGAACATACTGAAGAAGGGCATGATCCTTGCAGCAGTTTCAACAATGGTAGTTACCATGGCACCGGCAATTCCGGCTTATGCTTATGGTGAAGCAGATTCAAAAACAGGTCAGGCGGCTTTTAATGCGGCAACAACAGGTTCAGCAGATTATCAGAGCTGGTTAACCGGTACATGGCAGGGTGGCACACAGGACTTTGCCAATACCAATCAGATTGCACTTACACCGGGCTCTACAGCAAATGATCTGGGCTTTGCATGGTATTCAAAGACCAAGGGCACACCGGCTGTGATGGTATGGAAGGATGGCTCAAAGGCAGGTGCGCAGATTGTAAAGGGTACTGCAACAGATATAAGCGCAGAAAACTGGCAGGGGGAAGTCTATGCTGCTTCAAATAAAGTAAGCATCAACGGTTTTTTTGAACCGAATACAAAGTATGTTTATCAGTATACAGACAATTATTCGGACAATGGTGATACCATATGGTCAGATGAGTATACATACACCACACACGCTACAGATACATTTTCTGTAATCCTGACAGGAGATCCTCAGATTGGAGCATCAGGCAGTAAAAGTGATAAAGAGGCAAACGATATGAGCGTTGCACAGGATGCCTACAACTGGAACAAGACAATGCAGAAGGCTATGGAGATTGATCCGGATGCGTCATTTCTTTTGTCTGCGGGAGACCAGATAAATGAGTCAAATGCAGGGTCGGAAGAGAAGAAGAAGACCAGAGAGAGCGAGTATGCAGGATACCTTTATCCGTCAGTGTTCAGAAGTCTTCCTATTGCAGCTACAATCGGAAACCACGATAAGGATGGCTCTGACTATACTGCGCATTTCAACAATCCAAATTCAGAGGATAATCTGGGAAGCACCGGTGCCGGCTGTGATTTCTACTTCAATAATGGAAATGTATTGTTCATTTCTTTAAACAGTAATAACCGTAATCAGGCAGAGCACAGAGAGTTTATGAAAAAGGCTGTTGCAAGCAATCCGGATGCAGCTTGGAAGGTAGTGGTATTCCATAGTGATATCTATGGCTCAGGACAGCCGCATGCAGATACGGATGCTACAACAAACAGAATTATCTTTGCACCGCTTATGGACGAGTTTGATATTGATGTGTGTCTTACTGGTCATGATCATACATATTCAAGAAGCTACCAGGTACAGGACGGAAATGTTATCGACTATGATTTGAGCAAAGGTTCGGTTAATAATCCTGAGGGAACTCTTTATATCACAACAGGCTCAGGCTCAGGTTCAAAATACTATAATCTGTTAAATTACACTCCATACTATATCGCAGAGAGAACCAATGCGTGTCTGCCTTCATTCTCTACTATAGATTTTTCAAGTGGAACAATGACAATAAAGACATATGACTACAACGGAAATAAATATGCTGATGATTTCACAATCACAAAGACAACAGATGCGCAGAGTGCCGATGAGGTGATTGCGGCAGCAGATGCTCTGGTAAACAGCACAGATGTAGCATACACAGATGAGAGCATGGAAGCATTAAAATCAGCACTTGCCTCTCTTAAGGAGCTTAAGGCTTCCGGCACAACAGCAGATGATCCGATGGTAAGTGATATCACAACAAACTATGGAACAGCAAATGACCGTGTTAAGGGATATGGCTCTATAGCAAACGATGATGATAAAGATGGTGCAAAAAATCGTTTCAAGAAGGGAATTTCTACACTTCTTGACAAGACAATCTATACTCAGGTAGCTGAAGGCAAGGAGGAAAACCTTTCTGATTACAGTACTGATAAGGCTCCTGTTGTAAAGGGCATCGATGAGGCAAAGAAAGCAGTTGTAAGTGCAATAAATGCTTTACAGGTTAAACAGACTGCTCCAAATGGGAACCAGAATGGAAATGCTGACCAGAGCGGAAACGGAGCACAGGACAGCACAAACCAGAACGGAAACGGGGCACAGGGTGGCGCAGGCCAGCAGATTGCGGGAAACAATGCAGGCGGATCAGGAAGCCAGAATGTCAGCACAGCAAATACAGGTGCAAGCAAGTCTGATTCTGATGGCGTAAAAACTTCAAAGAGTGCTAAGGTAAAGACAGGAGATGTTAACCATGGCGGCATGTATGCAGCACTTGGAGTATTAGGCGCAGCAATTCTCGCAACAGTGCTTGGAATGAGAAAGAAGGGTAAGTTTTGGCAAAAATAATTGACACATTAGGCAAATACCTTATTGTGGCTCTTATTACACTGGCAATGTTTATATTCTTTCGAAGCGTTGAAAGAAAACCGCTTCTTGCAGATGACAATACATCGTTTGTGAGAGCGGTGGTTACGCAAAACGACAATGAAGACCTTCAGGCTGAAGCCTCACTGGATAGCGGTGACAGCCAGAAGGTTGTTTTGCTTATCAAGTCAGGAAGCCACAAGGGTGAGACAGTTGATGCATACAGCTTAAACGGATATTTATACGGTGCCAATTGTAAGGTAGGCACAAGGGTTATTGCGAGTCTGTCGGAGTACGATGGCAGTCTGTCAGCAAATGTTTATAACTACGACAGGGAAAATGAGATATGGGTGCTTTTAGCGGCGTTTTTTGGACTTATGTGGCTGGTTGGCGGAAAGAAGGGCTTTAATTCAATTCTTGCGCTTATATTTACCTTTGCTACGGTAATATTTTTGTATATTCCGCTCATGTATATCGGGGTTTCTCCGTTTATTGCGGCAACAGCTTCGGTCGTAATTATCACGGTTGTCACGTTCACACTAATAGCAGACTGGCAGATGAAATCTATAGGTGCTATGCTGGGAACAGTTTTTGGAGTTGTAGTTTCCGGAATAATCGCATTGCTTTTCGGACACTTCGGACATGTGACAGGCTACAATGTGGATGATATTGAAAATCTGATTTATGTTGGCCAAAATTCAAAGCTTGATATCGGTGGCATGTTGTTTTCCGGTATACTCATTGCATCGCTTGGAGCAGTGATGGATGTGGCAATGTCTGTAGCCACATCGCTTCATGAGATAAAAGAAAAAAGCTCTGATATATCTGCAAAGGAGATATTTAAGTCGGGCATAAATATAGGTCGCGATATGATTGGAACTATGTCAAATACGCTTATTCTTGCTTATGTGGGCGGAAGTCTCGGACTTGTGATGGTTATATATGCATACTCGTATCAGATGCACCAGATACTTAATATGTATTCTATGGCAATCGAGATAATGCGAGGCATATCAGGCACAATGGGAATTATCCTGACTGTGCCGATTACATCGCTTATTATGTCTTTTCTTTTGACAAGGAAAAACAAGGAGTGAGCAGCTGAAAATGCTAAACAATCACAAGCCCGTTACAACAAGGTATATCACACCAAGTACCCAGCTTGAAAATATGCCGTACAGTATCACAGGACCTGCAATCCTGAATATCTGACAGCCTATGCCAAATACCTGCCCTTCGACCTGGAATTCACATGCGGACGAGCATACTCCGTTTGCAAAGCCTGTTATAGGAACGAGAGCGCCTGCGCCTCCCCAGTTTGCGAGTGGTGCATACAGGTTTAGCGCTGTCAGTATGCAGCTTATGAGAATCAAAATCATGCTGCACCAGGCAGAGGCTTCATCGCTGCTTAACCCAAAGTATTGTGTGCAGGTATTTACTATGAGCTGTCCGATAGTACATATGATGCCGCCGAGTATAAATGCCTTTAGCATGTTTGCAGAAAGGCAGTGAGTAGGTGTGACGCGCTTTACATATTTGTTATATTCATCATTTCGTTTTTCTTTTTGGTCAGTAGTCATGTTTTCAGACCTCCTTTTTTATAGGATGACCGTATTTTTTAAATGTATTCATATATGTGATTTTAGTTATTTGATTTGGGTATAGTTACTTATTAGAATTAAATATGAAGGATATATCAAATAATCCTTGCTACTTTCTGCTTTAAATAGTAGAATTGTAGCAAGGATTATTTTTGCGCGGTAGCGCATCAAAGTAATAAATCACAGCAAAGCATATAGTTGCGATAAATAATGCAAGTATTTTGCAATAAAGAAAAGGAGACACATATATGTACACACTTGACGACATCAAGAAAGAAGATCAGGAGATTGCAAGCGCCATCACAGACGAATTTGAGCGCCAGAACAGCCACATCGAGCTTATTGCCTCTGAGAACTGGGTAAGCCCTGCTGTTATGTCAGCTATGGGAAGCATCCTCACCAATAAGTACGCTGAGGGATATCCGGGAAGAAGATACTATGGCGGCTGCGAGTGCGTGGACGAGGTAGAGGAGCTTGCCAGAGAAAGAGCCAAGAAGCTTTTCGGTGCAGAGTATGTAAATGTACAGCCACACTCAGGCGCACAGGCCAACATGGCAGTACAGTTCGCCATCTTAAAGCCGGGCGATACCATCATGGGAATGAACCTTGACCACGGCGGACACCTCACACATGGTTCACCGGTCAACTTCTCAGGCTCATATTTCCATGTAGTGCCTTACGGAGTAAATGACGAGGGCTTCATCGATTACGACAAGGTAGAGGAGATCGCCCTTGAGTGCAAGCCAAAGATGATTATCGCAGGTGCATCTGCATATGCGAGAACTATAGATTTCAAGCGTTTCAGAGAGATTGCAGACAAGGTAGACGCAGTGCTCATGGTTGATATGGCTCATATCGCAGGACTTGTAGCCGCAGGACTTCATCCAAGCCCAATACCATATGCACATGTCACCACAACCACTACACACAAGACTCTCCGCGGACCTCGTGGAGGAATGATTCTCTGCAGCCAGGAGATGCAGGATAAGTACAATTTCAACAAGGCTATTTTCCCGGGAATCCAGGGTGGACCTCTCATGCACGTTATCGCTGCAAAGGCAGTCTGCTTCAAGGAGGCATTACAGCCTGAGTTCAAGGAGTATCAGAAGCAGATTGTAAAGAACGCACAGGCACTTTGCAAGGGTCTTCAGAGCCGTGGCATCAAGATTGTATCAGACGGCACAGACAACCACCTCATGCTTGTAGATTTAACTCCGTTTGGTCTCACAGGAAAGTCTATCGAGAAGCTTCTCGATGCGGCTCATATCACAGCCAACAAGAATACTATTCCTAACGACCCACAGAAGCCATTTGTCACAAGCGGTATCCGCCTCGGAACACCTGCTGCCACATCAAGAGGCTTAAAGGAGGATGATTTCGACAAGGTTGCAGAAGCAATCGCCATGATCATCAAAGAGGGCGAGAGCGCAGTTGAGCCTGCAAAGGCTATCATCAAGACACTTACTGACAAGTATCCTCTTGCATTTTAAGGGTTTTCAGAGTAAAATGTTATAAGTTATAAAAACATAATACTTTGGAGGAATTATGATAGACTTAAAGTTTTTAAGAGAGAATCCGGATCTCGTAAAAGAAAATATTAAAAAGAAATTCCAGGACCACAAGCTTCCGCTCGTCGATGAAGTAATCGAGTATGACAAGAAAGCCAGAGAAGCACAGCAGGAGGCAGATGATCTTCGTGCAAAGAAGAATCAGGTTTCTAAGCAGATTGGTGCTCTTATGGCACAGGGCAAGAAGGAAGAGGCTGAGGCTGTAAAGGCTGAGGTAGCACAGATTTCAAAGCGCCTCACAGAGCTTGAGCCACTCGAGAAAGAGTATCAGGACAAGGTGCTTGAGGATATGATGAAGATTCCAAACATCATCGATCCATCAGTTCCAATCGGAAAGGATGATACCTTCAACGTGGAGAACGAGAAGTTTGGTGAGCCTGTTGTTCCTGATTTCGAGATTCCTTATCATACAGATATCATGGAGAGATTTGACGGAATAGACCTCGATGCAGCAGGAAAGGTTGCAGGAAACGGTTTCTATTATCTGATGGGAGATATCGCACGTCTTCACTCAGCCATGACAGCATATGCGCGTGACTTCATGATTGGAAAGGGCTTTACATACTGTATCCCACCATTCATGATCCGTTCAAATGTCGTAACAGGCGTTATGAGCTTTGAGGAGATGGATGCCATGATGTACAAGATTGAGGGAGAGGATCTCTACCTTATCGGCACATCTGAGCACTCAATGATCGGTAAGTTCATCGATACAATAAACGATGAGTCAAAGCTTCCATACACACTCACAAGCTACTCACCTTGCTTCCGTAAGGAAAAGGGTGCACACGGCATTGAGGAGAGAGGTGTTTACCGTATCCATCAGTTTGAGAAGCAGGAGATGATCGTTGTCTGCAAGCCACAGGATTCAAAGGAATGGTATGAGAAGATGTGGAAGTACACAGTAGAGCTTTTCAGAAGTCTCGATGTGCCTGTCCGTACTCTTGAGTGCTGTTCAGGAGACCTCGCAGATCTCAAGGTTAAATCATGCGACGTAGAGGCATGGTCACCAAGACAGAAGAAGTACTTCGAGGTTGGAAGCTGCTCTAACTTAGGCGATGCACAGGCAAGACGTCTTAAGATTCGTGTAAAGGGCGAGGATGGCAAGAAATACTTTGCACATACTCTTAACAACACAGTTGTTGCTCCACCACGTATGCTTATCGCATTCCTTGAGAACAACCTGAATGCAGATGGCTCTGTAAATATCCCTAAGGCACTTCAGCCATACATGGGTGGTACAGAGAAGCTTATTCCGAAGCACTAGTTTTTGAAATAAATTAGTTCATGTAAATATAACAGCCGTAGCTGCGATTGAAAAAGGAAATCGCGGTTACGGCTGTTTTGTTTTTTCTTATCAGGTAAGGGAAGATTTCTAATGAATTTACAGAGAAGAAAATCCCTTACCAAATACTTCACTGGTGCTCATCACAGACATAAAAGCATGCAGCTTATTCTGATGTATGAAGCTTCTAAGCTCTATGGCCTGCTTCTTTGTGAGAGTGCTGAAAACGATATAGTTTCTCTCACCGGTGTAAGCACCTCGTGCCTCCACATATGTGGCACTTTTCTCCAGCGTGTTAGTAATATAGTCGCATATCACATCCTTGTCATCGCAGATAAGCATTATGGATTTTCTGAGCATGATATTTTCGATGATTGCATCAATCATAAATGATTTCACAACAAGTCCGACAAATGAATACAGAGCAGTCTTTATGTCAAATACAAAGCAGGCGATGATAATCATGACGAGGTCGGTGAGAAATAAAGCCATGCCAATATTTTCTACATGTGCATATTTTTTTACAATCATGGCGATGACATCGGTTCCGCCACTTGAAGCCCCTACATAGAAAAGCAGTGCAGATGCGATTGCAGGAAGAGCGATGGCAAAAATCAGCTCAAGCATTGGCTCGTTTGAGAGAGGATGAGTGAGCGGGTCAAGTTTTTCGAGTACCAGGAGCTCAACAGACAAAAGTATTGTGGCATAGGTGGTCTTAATAGCAAAGCCTTTGCCAAGGAAGAAAAAGCCCACTACAAGCAGAAGCATGTTCACAATAGTAGAAAACATACTCGCTGAGAGCGGCGTTATCTTTGCAAAAACAACTGCGGCACCGGTTACGCCACCGAAGGTGAAGTTGTTTGGGAACTTGAAATAGTATACACCGATTGCCATGATGGTGATACTGAGTGTCATTATCAGAAAATTTTTTATCTGTTTAAGCATTTGTTGTTCTCCTTTATGATTTGACAGCTTGTCAGGTATTTATTGCAGTGCTGTGTATCATAGCTTTCTTTTGTATTATTAATCGTTCAAATCTAAATATTTATTTGCATGGTTAGTGTAGGACGATGAATGTCTGATGTCAATATAATCCGTGAAATAAATTATAAGTATTATTTCTATAAAAGATATATTATATTAGTAAAACTAATAAGAATAATTACAATATATAATTGGAAAATTTAACACTATGAAGGTATACTATAGGTATTGAACGAATTGCAGATTATTAGGAGGAACAATAATGGATTACAAGAATTCTGGTGTTGATATCGAGGCAGGTTACAAGTCAGTAGAGCTTATGAAAAAGCATGTAAAGGAGACTATGAGACCGGAGGTGTTAGGTGGTCTCGGAGGCTTCTCAGGAGCATTCTCACTTGCTTCCATCAAGGATATGGAGGATCCGGTGCTTTTATCGGGAACAGATGGCTGCGGAACTAAGGTAAAGCTTGCTTTCATCATGGACAAGCATGATACAATCGGAATCGATGCAGTTGCCATGTGCGTAAATGATGTGGCATGTGCAGGCGGTGAGCCATTATTTTTCCTTGATTATATAGCATGTGGAAAGAACTATCCGGAGAAGATTGCTACAATCGTAAGCGGTGTGGCAGAGGGCTGTAAGCAGTCAGGCTGTGCACTCGTTGGTGGTGAGACAGCAGAGCATCCGGGTCTTATGCCTGAGGACGAGTATGACCTTGCAGGCTTTGCAGTTGGTGTGGTTGACAGAAAGGACATCATCACAGGCGAGGGATTAAAGGATGGTGATGTACTTATCGGAATGGCATCAACAGGCGTACACTCAAATGGATTTTCACTTGTCAGAAAGATTTTCAAGATGGACAAGGAGACATTAAATACATATCATGAGGAGCTTGGCACTACACTTGGAGAGGCACTTCTTGCCCCTACAAGAATCTATGTAAAGGCTCTTAAGGCTGTAAAGGACGCAGGAGTCACAGTAAAGGCCTGCAGTCATATTACAGGTGGCGGCTTCTATGAGAATATCCCACGTATGCTCATCGATGGCAAACGTGCCGTAGTTGAGAAAAACAGCTACCCTGTCCCACCAATCTTTAAAATGATGGCTAGAGAGGGAAATGTCGAGGAGCAGATGATGTACAATACCTACAACATGGGACTTGGAATGATTGTCGCAGTTGACCCTGCAGACGTGGACAAGACTATGGAGGCTATGAAGTCTGCCGGAGATACACCATACGTAGTCGGAAAGATTATTGACGGCGAGAAGGGGGTAGATCTCGTATAATTACATTCAAATGAGGGGCAAAATACTTTTTGACCCTCATATCATTATATTGTTAATAACGTATACATCGTTGTGAGGAAAAAGAATGAAAATTGCAGTATGTGTATCGGGTGGCGGCACCAATCTTCAGGCCATCATAGATGCAATAGATAACGGAACAATTACAAACACACAGATAGAGGTTGTTATCAGCAACAACGCAGATGCATATGCGCTTGAGAGAGCTAAAAAGGCTGGAATAAAGGCAGTATGCATCTCGCCAAAGAATTATGAAAGCAGAGCTGCCTTCAATGAAGATTTCTTAAAGCAGCTTAACTCATATCATGTGGATTTAGTCGTACTGGCAGGCTTTCTGGTAGTGATTCCACCTGAGATGATAAAGCAGTACAGAAACAGAATCATAAATATCCATCCATCGCTCATACCATCCTTCTGCGGCACAGGCTACTATGGTCTTAAGGTGCATGAGGGAGTGCTTGCACGCGGTGTGAAGGTGACAGGTGCCACATGCCACTTTGTGGATGAAGGCACAGACACAGGCCCTATTATTTTACAGAAGGCAGTCGAGGTAAAGCAGGGCGACACACCTGAGGTGCTTCAGCGCAGGGTTATGGAGCAGGCTGAGTGGAAAATCATGCCACACGCTATCGACCTGATAGCAAATGGCAGGGTGTCAGTAGAAGACGGACATGTTATTATAGATGAGAAGTAATGACAGTGCTGTAAGTAATTAGTATGTAAACATAGATAGATTATGATTACCGGACAATGAAAAGCTTATATATAGCTTAAGTATAGGAGGCAAAAATGAAGGTATTAGTAGTAGGAAGCGGCGGAAGAGAGCATGCAATATGCAGGGCTGTTGCAAAGAGCTCACGCGTTGACAAGATATACTGTGCACCGGGTAATGCAGGTATCGCTGCACTTGCAGAGTGTGTGCCAATCGGTGCGATGGAATTTGATAAGCTCGTATCATTTGCAAAGGATAATGCCATTGATTTTACAATCATCGGTATGGATGATCCGCTTGTAGGAGGTATCGTTGACGAGTTCGAAAAAGCAGGGCTCAAGTGCTTCGGACCAAAGAAGAATGCAGCTATTCTTGAGGGCTCAAAGGCATTTTCAAAGGACCTCATGAAAAAGTATAATATCCCTACTGCGGCATATGAGAATTTTACTGATGCCAAAGAGGCTCTTAAATATTTAGAGACAGCAAAGTTCCCTATCGTGTTAAAGGCAGACGGACTTGCTCTCGGAAAGGGTGTGCTTATCTGTAATACTCTTGAGGAGGCAAAAGAGGGTGTCAGAACCATCATGGAGGACAAGAAGTTTGGAACAGCCGGAAACACCATGGTAGTTGAGGAGTTCATGACAGGCCGTGAGGTTTCGGTGCTTTCATTTGTAGACGGAAAGACTATCAAGATTATGTCATCTGCGCAGGACCACAAGCGTGCAGGCGATGGAGATACAGGCCTTAATACAGGCGGCATGGGTAATTTCTCACCTAGTCCGTTCTATACCAATGAGGTCGATGATTTCTGCAAGAAGTATATTTATCAGGCAACTGTAGATGCTATGGCTAAAGAGGGAAGACCTTTTACAGGAGTTATTTTCTTCGGACTCATGCTCACAGAGGATGGACCAAAGGTGCTTGAGTACAATGCGCGATTCGGAGATCCTGAGGCACAGGTTGTGCTTCCTCGTATGAAGAATGATATCATTGATGTGATGGAGGCCTGTGTAGACGGAACTCTTGACACAATAGATCTTCAGTTTGAGGACAATGCATGCGTATGCGTGGTTCTGGCATCAGACGGATATCCTGTCAAGTATGAGAAGGGCTTTAAGATAACTGGCTTTGAGAAGTTTGACGGCAAAGAGGATTATTACTGCTATCATGCCGGCACCAAATTTGATGATGACGGCAATATAGTCACAAACGGAGGACGTGTGCTTGGTATCACTGCAACAGGTGCCACACTCAAGGAGGCCAGAGCCAAGGCTTACGAGGCAACAGAGTGGGTACAGTTTGATAATAAATACATGAGACATGATATCGGAAAGGCAATAGATGAAGCATAAGGGTATTATTTTTGATATGGATGGCACTCTCTGGGATTCAGCAGAGAATGTGGCAAAATCATGGAATAAGGCCATAGCAGATTATGGCTATGATAGGGCACCTATCACAAAAGAAGATATGTATTCAGTAATGGGAAAGACAATGGATGTACTGGTATCCATTATCTTTCCTAATTGTACTTGCAGAGATGAGTTAATTAATGTATGCTATAGAGAAGAAAACGATTACCTGACCGCTCATGGGGGAGAGCTTTATCCTGATGTTGAAAATACACTTGATGAGCTGTCAGAAAGATATGACCTTTATATAGTCAGCAATTGCCAGCGTGGTTATATAGAGTCTTTTTTTTCGTACCACGGACTTGGCAGGTATTTTAAGGATACTGAGTGCTACGGTAACAATGAGCTTGAAAAGTCAGAAAACATAAAGCTTATTGTAGAGCGCAATAATATAGATGAGGCAGTGTATGTAGGTGACATACAGGGAGACTACGATTCCAGCAAAAAGGCAGGAGTAAAGTTCATCCATGCAGCATACGGGTTCGGCACAATAGATGACGATGTGCCGGCTATTCGCAAATTCTCTGAGCTGCCGCAGGTGGCTGACAGAGTATTTGATGAAATTGAAAAGCACTGATGAGAATTTAGTTTGAAGCCGTTTACACTTGATGTTTTCACGAGTGAGTTCGTGGAAAAACAAGGAATCAATTGTGATTCACAATTTTATATACAATGCAGCTATTAACAGGCGCCTGTAGCAGGAAAACGGATAACAGCTGCAAAAAAGATAAAAGGAAAGGAAGAAAAATGTTAGAGAAAATCTTCAAACTCAAACAAAACAACACAACGGTAAAGACAGAGATTCTTGCCGGTCTGACAACATTCATGACCATGGCATACATCATTGCTCTTAACCCAAACCTCCTCACCGGATTTGGTGCTGAGGGAACAAAAGCATTATGGAACGGAGTGTTCCTGGCAACATGTATTGCTTCGGCAGTCGGTATGTTTGTCATGGCATTTCTTGCCAACAAGCCATTTGCACTGGCTCCGGGTATGGGACTTAACAGCTTCTTTGCTGTAGTAGTTGCCAATATCGTAAGCATCACAGGCCTGTCATATGTTGATTCATTCCAGGCTGCACTGTGTATCATCCTAATTGAGGGTATTTTATTCTTCATACTTTCAATATTCAATATCCGTGACAAGATAGTAGATGCCATTCCTTATGGTGTCCGCATGGGTATTTCACCGGCTATCGGTCTTATGCTTTTAAATATCGGCTTTGGATCAAATGCCGGTGTTTACTCAAAGGATGGTGGACCATTTTATGTGATGAAGGATTTCTTCGGTGCACTCACACCGGGACTTGCCAAAACAAATATGACAGATGGATATTCTTCAATGGTGCTCACTGTTGTGACTATGTTCATCGGACTTTTTGTTATCATTATTTTAGCTCATAAGGGCGTCAATGGAGCAGTACTTTATGGTATGCTTGCAGCCTGCGTAGTTTACTGGGCAGGAGAGGCTATATTCTTTGGAACAAATCCTTTTGCATCACTTGCAACAGCTTCATTTGTGCCACAGTTTAAGGATATGGCAGATACAACACTGTTCAAGTTCGATTTCAAGGATTTCATCAGTATTGGATGGTTTACAGCAATTTCACTCATCATCACATTCTGTATCATAGATATGTTTGATACCATCGGAACACTTGTTGGTACTGCATCACGAGCAGGAATGGTTGACAAAGAGGGAAATATGCCAAACATGAAGGAGGCTTTGATTTCCGATTCAGTTGCCACAGTGGTTGGTGCCGTAACAGGTACATCTACAGTAACAACTTTTGTTGAGTCTGCATCAGGTGTAGAGGCAGGTGGACGAACAGGTCTTACAGCTTTCACAACAGGTATCCTGTTCCTTGCATGCATCTTTATAGCACCGCTTGCAGCAATCATTCCTGCCGCAGCAACATCATCAGCACTTATCTATGTTGGTATCCTGATGCTTGGCGGTCTTAAGAAGGTGGATTTCGAGGATCTCTCACAGGTTGCTCCGGTAGCACTCATGCTTATTGCAATGCCTATCTCCGGATCTATCGGACATGGTATAGGTCTTGGACTTATCACATATACTGTACTCAAGGTCTTTACAGGAAAAGCAAAGGAGGTTTCTATTCTTACTTATGCTATTTCGCTTCTCTTCCTTGTGAAGTTCTTCCTTGTAGTGTAGTGTTTTAAAGCTTAGTGATTCATAGTGGTTATTAGTACGAAAATGATATAATTAGCTTTTATGTGCCGTTCATGGCACATAACGCCTTGCCCCGCCATCCTTGGCGGGGCATTGTTGTGTGAGGATATAATTCATATATACAAACATATGTTCTTGACATTTTGAAGTAATCAATGTAAAATTGCAGTATGGATAAGCATAATGAAGAGCACATTTATGTGGCAATAGATTTAAAATCATTTTACGCATCAGTAGAGTGCAGAGAGAGGGGAAAGGATGCTCTGACCACTAATCTGGTCGTGGCAGATCCAACCCGTACGGAGAAGACTATCTGTCTTGCAGTATCGCCGGCTCTTAAGGCATATGGCATACCGGGCAGGGCGCGCCTTTTTGAGGTGGTACAGCGTGTGAAGGAGGTAAACAAGCTGCGTCTGTCGAAGCTTATGGCGAGTGGACATGCTGCCGGGACAGTGGAGAGAAGCCGACAAATTGAGGGCGAACAATCTGATAGAAAACAATCGGCAGGTGAACAGCAAAAAAGAATTCAGACTGAGGGCAATCCGGATGAGAGAAAAAAATATGTAGCAGAAATTGATATAGCAGAAAATGATATAACAGAAAGCACAATGACAGGCTTTGATTATGCATCATATAATGCGAATCTGCTTGACGCACATCCTGAGTATGAGCTGACATACATTGTTGCACCTCCGCGTATGGCTTTGTATATGGATTACAGTACACGCATATACAATATTTATCTTAAGTATATCGCACCTGAGGATATCAGTGTTTATTCGATAGATGAGGTTTTTATGGATGTGACACACTATCTTCGCACTTATCACATGACGGCAAGGGAGCTTGCGTCTAAGATGATAGACGATGTCCTTAAGGATACCGGTATCACGGCAACCTGCGGCATTGGTACCAATCTGTATCTGTGCAAGATAGCCATGGATATTATGGCAAAGCATGCCAAGCCTGATGAGCGAGGAGTGCGTATAGCAGAGCTTAATGAAAATAGCTATAGGCGAAAGCTATGGGACCACAGGCCGATTACCGATTTTTGGAGAGTGGGAGCAGGTTATGCCAAAAAGCTCGAGGCAGCCGGCATGTATACAATGGGAGATGTGGCCAGGTGCTCAACAGGCGGTTCGAATGATTTTTACAATGAGGAAAAGCTGTATAAGATGTTTGGCATCAATGCAGAGCTTCTTATAGACCATGCATGGGGGTATGAGCCTGTTACAATAGCTGATATCAAGGCATACAGACCACAGACCAACAGCATCAGTTCAGGGCAGGTGCTTCAGGAGCCGTATGATTATGAGAAGACAAAGCTTATTGTGCGTGAGATGACGGACCTTCTTGTGCTTGATCTGGTAGATAAGAGGCTGGTTACAGACCAGATAGTACTCACTATAGGGTATGATATTGCAAATCTGTCTAATAAGGCTGATAGCTGTTTGGGCAATAATTATGACCACGCAGTTAATAAAAAAGGCAGAGACAGTATTGGCTGTAAAAAAGGTACACACAGAGATTATACAGGTGAGATTACCATAGACCGATACGGCAGAAAGGTTCCAAAGCATGCACATGGTACAGCAAATTTAGGGCGTTATACGTCATCCACGCGCATCATCATGGATGCTGTGATGGAGCTTTATGACCGTATCATAGATCCTTCTCTTCTGACACGAAGGATTACTGTGGTGGCAAACAGGGTCTGTGATGAGAGCAAGGTGCAGGAAAGTGAGCAGTTTGAGCAGCTTGATTTATTTACAGATTATCAGGCGAGGGCTAAGGAAAAGCAGAAAGAGGATGAGGCGCTTTCCAAGGAGAGAAAGCTTCAGGAGGCTATGATTTCCGTCAAGAAGAAATATGGAAAGAATGCTATGCTAAAGGGCATGAATCTTGAGGAGGGTGCCACAACTATTTCAAGGAACAATCAGATTGGCGGACACAAGGCATAGCAGCAACCGCTGTGGTTCTTAATCGGATTTTTCTTAGTGGTTTAAAATAGTTACGAAAAAGTATATAAGGAGCATGGCATGGGAAAATATGATGATATTATAGATTTACCACATCATGTGTCAAAGGTACATCCGCAGATGTCTATATGGGACCGCTCAGCACAGTTTGCACCTTTTGCGGCACTTACAGGTCATGAGGAGGCTATTGCAGAGACAGCGAGGCTGACAAATGAGTGGCATGAGCCTGATGAGGACAAAAAAAGAGAGCTTGATGAGAAAATGAATGAGCTCATGATGCTTTATAGAAAGCGTAATTTCAATTCAGACAGTTTATATGACGAAAATGTCATAAACACCATGGCAGAGAATTATTTTGAGGTGACATATTTTGTGCCGGATGAGCACAAGGAGGGTGGCAGCTATGAGCATGTGACAGGGTATCTTAAAAAGCTTGATAGCATAGGGCATCTGATGATAGTTGTGGATGATAATGGTACAGAGACGATAATTGATACAAGAAGAATATATGATATCGATTTGTGATGATTTTGTCAGGAATGCATTACTTGTAAATGTGGTATAGAAAGCAGAAAATTATAAAGATGGACAAGCAGATAGAAAGAGCCGGGGATGACAATAAAAATAATATTGGTGTGTTGTATGGCATCGGTGTAGGTCCGGGAGATCCCGAGCTTATGACTTTAAAGGCTATTAATACAATAAAAGCATGTGATATAATTGCAATCCCTGCAGTTTCAAAAGAGGAATGCTATGCGTACAGCATAGTGCAGGCTGTTTTACCGGAGATAGAGAAAAAACAGATTATGTGCACTCCGTTTCCAATGATAAAGGACAAAGAAAAGCTTACTATATCACACAATAAGATATACAGTGACATAGTAAGTGAGCTTGAAGCAGGCAAAAATGTGGCAATGCTTACAATCGGCGATCCAAGCGTGTATTCGACATATATGTATATCCATAAGCGTGTCATGCAGGCAGGTTTTACGGCAGTGATGATAAGCGGTGTGCCGTCGTTTTGTGCAGCTGCAGCGAGGCTTGGCATTTCGCTTGGTGAGATGATGGATGAGATACATATCATACCGGCTTCGTATGATGTGAGGGATACTGTGGGCTACGGTGGAACCTGTGTATACATGAAATCCGGAAAGAAGCTTGCAGAGCTTATAGAGGTGCTTCGCACAGGAGATGCTATCAGAAAAAAGAAAATGACAGTGTATGGTGTGACAAACTGTGGTATGGAGTCTGAGCGTGTGTACAGGGGGCTGGATGAGCTTACCGAAGCAAAAGGATATCTGACAATAGTTATAGTGAAATATAGCTAAAATGGGAGTTTACTTTTTGTGCACAATTGCTATAATAGTATAGTGAACCGAATGTATATATATATTTGAATATAGAAAAGAGCTGAAATATCACATGAGTATAGTGGATAAATTTGGAGAAAAAGTAGGCGAGATAGCAGAAAACGATCCTGTCAAGGCAAGGAAGATTTTACTTGCAGGATATAGATTACAGGAAAAAAGATTAGCATTATTTCCGGACAGAAAGCTTCCGATGTCAGGGCAGTATGTGGCAAAGGTTGTCATGAATAATATCATACAGGCACTTGCAAAGCCTGAAAATGCCGCCATGGTCAGTATTTTTGTACCGGGTGAGCTTTTGACGGCGGCAGGTCTCACACCATATTCGGTTGAGGCATTATCGTGTTTTATGGCAGGAACTAAATGTGAGCAGGCCTTTCTAAGGCAGACTGAGAAGGAAGGCTTTCCGGAAACTATGTGCTCGTATCACAGGGTTTTTCTGGGCGCAGCATTAAATGGTATAGTGCCAAAGCCAAAGTGCATGGTGTATACAAACCTGGCATGCGATGGCAATATGATGACATTTCCGTATCTCAAAGAGAGATATGAAATACCAAGCTTTTATATAGATGTTCCATATGAGAAGAATTATGACTCTGTTATGTATGTAGCAAAGCAGCTTAGGGAGCTTAAGAATTTTTTACAGGATGTCACAGGCAGAGAAATCACAGAGGAGTCTGTGAAAAAGGCTGTAGATAAGAGCAAAATTGCATCAAATAATTATTACAGGCAGCTTCACCTGAGAAAAGGACATGATATTGCATCAACTCTCACCAATGAGCTGTATGCGCTTTTCATGTGTCATCTGCTTGCAGGAACTGATGAATCAGTCAGATATACACAGCTTCTGAGAGATGATGTGAGACGTGCACCGGCAGGCGATGGATTTCATGTACTTTGGATGCACACCATGCCGTTTTTGCAGGATGCAGTGAAGGATGTGTTCAATTACAGTGATACAATCCATATCAGTGCAAGCGATTTTATAGCGGATGGTTTCAGAAGCATGGAGTCGGATGATCCTTACGAGGCACTTGCCGAAAAAATGGTTTACTGCATTTATAATGGCAGCGTGAACCAGAGAATAGAGGAGGCAAAGGAACTTGCCGACACAGTTGGAGCAGACGGTGCTGTACTTTTTGCGCACTGGGGCTGTAAGAATACAATTGGTGCATCAAGCCTTATAAAGCGCTCACTCGAGAGGGAAGGGCTTCCAACGATGGTATTGGATGGTGATGGCTGCAACCCGGCAAATGCGAGCGATGGACAGATTTCCACAAGGCTTCAGGCATTTGTGGAGATGCTTGGAGATCAGTAAAGTAATTAGAAATAATACACCGGTTATTGCGTGCGGTGTGTGGATATTTACTATAAATGAATTTCAGAAAGTGGAAAACAGATGATAAATTATGTTTGTAAATATGCTCCGGTAGAGCTGTTTAAGGGCTTTGGACAGGAATGTGCTGTGCTTGAGGAGATGCCGGAGAATTTTGATAAATCAGATAAGATAGCTCATGCGAATCTCTGCGGATTCGGCAAATCAGTCATACAGGCTGTGCTCGAGGGCAAGGTAGAGGAGCTTGTGCTCGTGAACTGCTGTGATTCAATGCGCAGAGTCTATGATATCATAGAGAATACAAAGAAATGCAAATTCTTGTATATGCTTGATCTGCCTCATGAGGATAACGAGTGTGAGAACATAAAATTTGCACAGTCAATTCTTCGTTTGAAGAATGCGTATGAGAGATATTCGCACAGGACATTCGACAGGGAGCTTTTTATAAAGTCATTTGCAAAACCTGAATCTGAGCGCAAGCCTTACATAGGTCTTATGGGCGTGCATGTGAGCAGTATTCTTGAGAAGACAATACGTGAAAATATGAAGATGGATGTGGAAAATATGACATGCACATCCGGCAGAAATCTCATTATTTTACAGAAGGATCTTAGAAATATGGACGATGAGACTCTCTTTGTAGCATATGCAGAGAGTCTGCTCGGACAGATGCCATGTGCCAGAATGAACAATAATACAAGAAGAAACCAGCTCTTTTTAGATCCAAGCCTTAAGGGTATCATATATCACACGATAAAGTTTTGCGATTACTATGGCTTTGAGTATGCAAGCATAAAGAATAATATTAAGGTGCCTCTTTTAAAGCTTGAGACGGATTTTACAAGCCAGAGTGCTGGGCAGCTTCTGACAAGAATACAGGCATTTGCAGAGACAATAGAGGGCTCAGATGACATGGACCCTACAAAAGGCATAAGCGAGGAGGCAAGAAGAAGGATGGAATCAGGAGTCTACTATGTAGCAGGAATTGACAGCGGCTCAACAAGCACAGATGTGGTGATACTGGATCAGGATGGGAAAATTAAATCGACAATGATTATTCCGACAGGTGGCGGTGCTATGATGAGCGCCGAAAAGAGTCTGGAGAAGGCTGTCGAAAAGGCCGGTATATCAAAGGATGATATTGTAAGGATTGTAACAACAGGATATGGACGTGCATACATCAACAGCGGCGATGACAGCATCACAGAGATTACATGCCATGCAAAGGGCGCGCATTATCTGAACCCCAACGTGCGCACAGTTATTGACATAGGCGGACAGGATATAAAGGCAATCAGTATAGATGAAAATGGTGCTGTGAAGAATTTCCTGATGAATGATAAATGTGCGGCAGGAACCGGACGTTTTCTGGAGATGATGGCAAGGACACTTGGACTTTCACTTGAGGAGATGAGCACCATGGGACTTGAGTGGAAGGAAAACATTGTGATTTCAAGCATGTGTACAGTTTTTGCAGAGTCTGAGGTAGTATCGCTGGTGGCACAGAACAAGGCTGTTTCTGATATTATCCACGGACTAAACATGTCTGTAGCTTCAAAGGTAGGCGCACTTGCAGCAAGGCTTGGGCAGGATAATCCGGGAGAGTATATGATGACCGGCGGAGTGGCAAAGAACAAAGGCATCACAAATGCACTTGAAGAAAAGCTCGGCGCAAAGCTGTATATTTGCGATGAGGCACAGCTTTGCGGAGCGCTTGGTGCAGCACTTTTTGCATATGAGAAGTGCAGGGAGGCTTAATAGAGGGGCTATAGCAAACCACCAGTTGAACTGGTGGTTTGCTGACTTTACTCCATGATTTTTCCGTCAATACTTATTGTTACAACTTGCCATGGTATGAATTTTCCACTAGCTTGAAGAGCTTTTTTGGCCGCAATCTCCAGGCCGCCACAGCAAGGAACTTCCATTCGGACAATAGTTACACTTTGAATGCTGTTATTTTGAATAATAGCAGTCAGTTTTTCACTATAATCCACCTGATCTAATTTAGGACAACCAATTAAAGTTACCTTGTTTCGAATAAAATCCTGATGAAAGGCGGCATAAGCGTAAGCAGTACAATCAGCTGCGATTAAAAGCTTTGAGCCGTTAAAATATGGTGCATTAACAGGAGCCAGTTTAATCTGTACCGGCCAGTTTTGAAGCTTTGATCCTGAATCTGCGGTTGAAGTGGCTTTTACAGGCTCAGATGTTTCAGTTCGTCTGATCTGCATGATTTTAGATCCAGGACAGCCGGAGTGAGAGGTCATTGCCCGGTTTTTGGCAGCTATTTTTTTCTGTGCTTCTTTTACGGCTTCTTCATCATATGCAGGTGCTTCTCTCTCCTCAAATGAGATGGCTCCGGTAGGACATTCAGGGAGACAATCTCCTAGTCCGTCGCAGAAATGTTCTCTCACCAATTCTGCTTTTCCGTCAATGATATCAATGGCGCCTTCGTGGCAGGCAGATGCACAGGCACCACAGCCGTTACATTTTTCTTTATCAATCTTTATAATCTTTCTTATCATTTTTAACCTCCGTCAATAGTATTTAGCGTTTGTTTATGCTAGAATTATAGTATTATAAATACAACTAGTATGTTTGATTTCCAACAGGGAGGAACTATTTTGCAAAAATATTTACCAATCCTAAGAAACAGTCCATTTTTTAAAGGTCTAACTGATAACGAGATATTATCCATATTGCATTGTGTAAACGCAACAACAATTTCTAAAAAGCGAGATTCTTATATTTTCAGAGCAGGTGATATTACCGAAGTAATGGGGATTGTGGTGTCCGGCTGCGTCCTCATTATTCAAGAAGACATCTGGGGACATAGAAATATTTTGTCAAAATGTCACGCAGGAGATTTTTTTGGTGAGCCGTATGCAGCAAGCCAGAGAGCTGTCTTAAATATCAGTGTGGTAGCAGATGAGGATTGTGAGATTATTCTCTTAAATGTCAAAAGACTTCTGATTACCTGTCCAACTGCGTGTGAGCATCATCAGAAGCTGATCCGTAATCTGGTCAGTGTCCTGGCAAATAAGATACTGATTCTGAACGATAAGATCACACATGTTGGGAAGCGAACGACGAGAGATAAACTATTATCATATCTGTCGGCAGAATCTATAAGACATTCGTCGTTATCTTTTGATATTCCTTTTGATAGGCAGCAGCTAGCAGATTATCTTTGTATTGATCGTGCAGCAATGTCTACAGAGATATCAAAGTTACAAAAAGAGGGCTTTATAAAAACAAATCGAAATCATTTTGAATTGCAATTGAGTATAATCAAAAAGAAGAACTATACAATTTAGGCAATGGTTGCATTGTTCGGAACGATAGGAAATAGCAATACAAGTTGTAGGCAGGTGGCTACTCAGGAGCAGATGGACCGATTTTGAAAAACTCTATATCAATTTTCTTTACAGTGTTCATAGATTTATGGTATAATCAGTTTAAACGCTTGAATAAAGGAGATTATCCGGGAAGAAAATGTGAAGGCGCAGACGGAATGAGTCTGTAATTCCGTCACTTCATGGGAGATAAATGTTATAGTGAATTTATAGTGAATAGAGAAACGCGATAGCGTAGTAAGCAATAATTTCAGATGATCCAGGTTTGATCAGAGAGGAGAAGAATATGAACAACTATTGTATGATCCAGAACTCCAAAACGTTTGCATTTTCCGCAGAGAATCCAACCGGTGTACGCGCAGGTGGTTCCCAGGGCGGTGACTGCACCAAGCTTCGTCCAACCGTGACGATTCATGCAGGGGAAACCGTAACCCTGGTAGATGCTGAAGGACCGGGTGTAATCCAGCATATGTGGTTCACCGGATATGTTGGGCACCATTTTATCATCCGTATGTATTGGGATGATCAGGAATATCCGTCTGTGGAAGCTCCGCTCTCTGCATTCTTCGGATGTGCCTATGATGAAAATTTCGTGGACAGGGATGGCAAATATCCGGTGTTGAATTCTGCCATGATGCTTGTAGCTCCTGGTCGCGGCTATAACAGCTATTTTGAGATGCCGTTCCATAAGAGAGCTCGGATCACGATGGAAAACCGTGGTGACAAGGATGAAGAGCTCTTTTATATTATCACCGGAGCTTATCAGGAGATTCCGGCGGAGGCTGGTTATTTCCATGCCACCTATCGCCAAGAGCACCCGGTTCAGAAGGGTCGTACCTACACAATCGTTGACGGAATCGAAGGCAGGGGACAATTTGTCGGTGTGACTCTGGCAACTGGTATGAATGGCAACAATACCTGTTGGGTAGAAGGCGAAGCCCGCATGTATCTGGACGATGATCCGTATCCGTCTATCCACTATACCGGAACTGAAGATTACTTCGGCGGTTCCTATGGATTTGGAAATGACATCATCATCAAGAGCTATCAGACCTTCAGCGGCTTATATACCGGCATGTATGCAATCTATGGAGACAACCGGGAATTCTATAACGGACAGCAGAGATTCCTGCTGTATCATTTCCATATTGCAGACCCGATCCGTTTTGAGAATAAGTTTCGTATGACACTCGACAACATGGGCTGGACCGGACCGCGTTACGATGATTACACCAGTGTTGCTTATTGGTATCAGACCCTGCCGTCCGCACCGCTGATGCCACTGCCGACAGATGCAGAGATGTGTATGAGATAATAGAACCAGATTGGAGATGTCAGATAGATTGGTTTTAACCTTGCGATACGTCGCATCGGTTATATCGGACTGACATCAGAGATTTGCCGGAAAGGATAGAGGTATTATGTTACTGGAAGAGAAGTTTTTGGAATTTCATCGTTATGCCAGCAGCCACAATCTGCCGCTGGAAGCTATCAGTGTCGGAGATGAGAACAAGGTACTCTGTGAGATGCACTACGCAGCAAATGCACCGAGAAATATTTATTCACATACCAAGAGTTTTACGGTAACAGCAGTTGGACTCGCAATGGAAGAGGGAAAACTAAGCCTGGAAGATCATGTGGCGGAAGTGTTTAAAGATAAACTTCCTTCAAATCCGGATCCAAATCTGGAGAAGATTCAGTTGAAACATCTGCTCTGCATGTCCAGTGGCTTTGGTAAGGCACTTCTGATGAATGAGGACAGACGTCCGGGCGTCGGCGCACCGGATTATGAGAAATATATGATGGCACAGCCGGTTCCTGTGGAGCCAGGCAGTGCATTCTGCTATTCCTCTGCCGACAGTATTCTGGCTGCTCATATGGTAGAACGGGCCGTTGGCAAGCGGATGGGAGAGTATCTGTATGAGAAGGTATTCCAGCCCCTTGATATGGGATGGCCGCTCTGGGAGCATGATCCACAGGGACATCCGAATGGCGGCGGAGGTATGTATCTGACTTGTACCGAGATGATGAAACTGGGACAGCTCTATCTGGCTGAGGGTAACTGGAAGGGCGAGCAGATTGTCAGCAGGGACTGGGTGCAGGAGGTGTCCACCCCGAAATTTACCTTCGAGCCATCTGCAGATCTCTGGCATGTAGGATATGGCTATCAGTTCTGGATCAGTCCATATCCAGGATCCTATCGTGCTGATGGCGCATTCGGACAGATTACAACGATTCTCCCAGAGAAGGGATTGGTTGTTTCCATCCAATGTCCGGAGCGAGGTAATTTCGATCAGGTGAAACGTGCGCTGCATGAACATTTTCTGATGGAATTGTAAGAATAGACTTGCAACAATATGCTATAATTTGCCCAGAAACCGTACTTTTGGCTGCAAAATAAAAATAGCAGAATATAAGAATAAATTACAATGGGGATGTGATAGAGGGAGAGGATCAGCTGGGCTGGTCCTTTTTCAGTGGAGTTAAACTTGTCTGAGTAATATGCTACAAACAAGTTTGTGGACTGAAAAAACCAAAATAAAAGTGCCGAAAATACAAGACGCAAAACATAAAGCAAACGCAATAATTAAACGCAAAATATCGAATTGATTTGACTTTTTGCGTTTTACTGAGGTATAATTTGCGTAAGATGAGGAATAATATTGCGAATGACAGGAGCTGATATATATATGAAAACTTGTAAAGAAAAGGCTTTAGAGTGGAATGTTTCTCCACGTTCCGTAAATGATATGTGCAAAAAAGGAAGAATACAGGGTGCAATAAAAGAAAAAGGATCTTGGTTAATTCCAGACGACTCTCCAAAGCCAATGGATGGAAGAGTGTCTAATGGAAAATACATCAAGAAAAATATGGTTGCGAAAGCAGAAGTTAAATCATTACCAATCGGCATCTCTGACTATGTTCGTGCGCAGGAAGAATATTACTATGTCGACAAGACGTTATTAATCAAAGAATTCTTGGATCAAAAGCCATTGGTATCTTTGTTTACAAGACCAAGGAGATTCGGAAAGACCTTGAATATGGATATGCTCAGAGTGTTCTTTGAAATATCAGATAAGAATACTAGTAAGTATTTTGTCGATAAAAATATTTGGCAATGTGGAGAAGAGTATCGTTCACATCAAGGAAAATATCCAGTCATATTCTTAACTTTTAAGGATGTTAAATTTGATACTTGGGACGCAACAATAGATAAAATAAGGGGACTACTTCAAGAAGAGTATGGAAGACATCAAGAGCTACTAAATAGTGATAAGCTCTCACAATATGAGAAGGAGTATTTTACAAAGATTATTAGCGCTACAGCTAATGAAGTGGAGCTTACTTCTTCGCTAGAAAGACTATCTAAAATGCTTGCTTCACATTATGATAAGGCTCCAGTAATCATTATTGATGAATATGATACTCCGATTCAAGAGGGATACTCTAAGGATTTCTACAATGAAATTATTGGATTCATGAGAAATTTCTTTTCAGGAGCATTTAAGGATAATAAGAATTTATCCTATGGTTTCCTAACAGGAATTTTGCGTATTGCTCAGGAAAGTATCTTTAGTGGTCTAAATAATTTAACAGTGAACTCCGTAATGGATGAAGAATACGATAGCTTTTTTGGATTTACAGAATCTGAAGTGAAAGCAATGCTCAGTTACTATGGAGTATCAGATAAAGAGGAGGAACTTAAAGACTGGTACGATGGATATTTGTTTGGTAGCGAAGAAATATATAATCCATGGTCTGTAATCAACTATATTTCCAAGGGATGCCTTCCTCAAGCATATTGGGTAAATACAGGAAAAAATGAAATCCTTGATGATGTACTAAGAGTGGCTACAGATGATATTACAGAAAGATTATATGACCTTTTGCAAGGAGAAAGAGTAGTTGCAAGAATTGATCAAAATGTGGTGTATAGATCGCTTGCGGAGGATCCAGCAAATATTTATAGCTTATTGTTGGTTGCTGGCTATTTGAAAACTCCTAAAAAGGAACTGCAAGCAGATGGTTCATATTTATGTGAAGTATCAATTCCAAATAGAGAGATTGCAGCTGTATATAAGAGTGAAATCTTGTCACATTTCTTGCAAACTGGAGCAATTACAAGGACTACAGCAAATAAGATTGCAGAAAGTCTTTATGCCAATGATTACAAGAAGTTGCAGAGCGCTATTGGGGAATATATGGATAAATCAATTAGCTTCTTCGATGGTGGAGCTGAAGGATTTTATCATTGTTTGATGCTAGGATTAATAGCATTAATGGATAATCAGTATAAGATTAAATCGAACCGAGAATCTGGAGATGGCAGATTTGATGTTTCTTTAATTCCAAGAGAAAAAAGGTATCCTGGTATTATTTTGGAATTAAAGTGGAAAGAAAAATTAAGCGATGTTGAGCTTGAAAAATGGTCTAATGAAGCATTAAAGCAAATTGGTGAGTTGCGATACGATTCTGAAATGAAAGAGGATGGAATTACGGAAATCTTGAAGTTTGGAATTGCTTTTTCGGGGAAGAAAGTATGTGTAAGAACTGAGTAGAACAAGAATTTAGTGCAAAGGAGGCGATAGTATGTTTCCAACAATTAATAAAAAAGAAACAGGTGTTAATCTTCGAAGAATTATGGATATGAGAGGAGTAAAACCAAAAGATATTCAAGAATATTTAGGGTTTGGATGTGTGCAGAGTGTTTATCGATGGTTGGATGGCGTTAGTATGCCAACAGTCGATAATCTGTATGCAATTAGCAAAATGCTTCAAGTTCCTATGGAGAGGCTTGAAAGGATAGAAAAAGAAATGAAAAAGTGTGCCAAGTAAGGAAATAAAGGGCATAGAAAAAAAGTACTGATGAGTACGAATCGGGTTTATACCTAGATTTGTACTCATTTTACTTACCGAGATATGGTAAAATATGCGATTTTATGCTAGGATAGGTACACTAGGTTAGATGTCGTGAAAGTGTGATAAAACCTAGGAAAAATAAGGATATACAAGGAAAAACGAAGATATGCAAGATAAAATTAAAGTGCTCATGGTTTGCCACGGCAGGATTTACTGTTCGTGAGAAAAAGTCTTAAATCGTCTTAAATACTTCTATAAATAGCATTTCTTGTGTTCAATTCTCGATTTTACCAATGATTTACCAATATTTCTGGAGAGTCAGACTTGCAGAAACAACAAACCAGAATGAGGAGATTAAAAATATGAGCGGATTAAAGAAACACATTTATGAAGAGAAAAACGGACTGCATTACACTCTGAATGGAGATTATTATTTACCAGATTTGAAATTGTCGGAGGAACACCGCCCTATCGGAAAGTACGGACGGATGCACCGGGAATATTTAAGAGAAGTCCACCCAGCCAGATTGAACACATTGATACTGACCGGAGAATTGTGGACATATCTTGCAGACCTGAACGAACAGGCACAGGAACGGTTAGACACCATCATGGAGCAGATGAAAACTGCCGAGGGCGTGACCGAGGACTTGAAGCGTACCCGTCAAATGGAATGGGTGCAGCGTTGCAATAACATTCACAACCGGGCAGAAGAAATTGTTTTGCATGAGATGATTTATTCATAACGGTATGGTAGAATGATTATGATAAATCGGAGTTGTGCGCCCAGATAAGGGCGAGTAGTCTAGCAGGTGGAATGCCTGTCTGGTAAGGTCTAACCAACCGCCAGTAGCGAGTCTTGGGTGACTGTCAGTAATGGTAGTTGCTAAGCGTAGACAGCGAGAAAATAGAGAGTGTGATTGAGCCTCGAAATTTTGACATTTAGAAGGCTGACGTTCTAATTTCGACGGAAAGCAATACAAATCAATTCGCATTGGTGAGAAATGGTTTGCTTCTGCGGGGTCAAAGAGCACTTTATGTTTTACATTGTGATTATTCAGTCAACTGGGGAGAGCCTATTGTTTCTTGCCATTGCAAGTATGGCAAACAACTGCAAAACAGGAGAATGTCAAAAGAACAGTAGGCAGTCGGATAGCTTCATAGTACTGAAGAAGTTGGGTAATGCCAACGGAGGAAAGGGAGCTACATAATAATGGTCTTTCTGAGGACACATCAACCGTACTCAGGGACGGAGGTATTGATGGAAACGAAATTAGAAAGAATAGCAGAAATATCGGCAAATTCGCCGAGACCAGAGTTCACATCGTTGTATCATCTAATCAATAAAGAAATGCTTTTGCAATGTCACAAAGAATTAGACGGAAACAAAGCAGTCGGTGTTGATGAGATTACTAAGAAAGAGTACGAGAGAAATCTGGAGCAAAACATAGATGACTTGGTAGAAAGACTGAAAAGAAAATCATACAAACCACAGCCATCAATTAGGGTATATATCCCTAAAAGCAATGGAAAACTTCGACCATTAGGAATTGCGTGCTATGAGGACAAAATAGTCCAATTAGCATTAAAGAAGATATTGGAAGCTATCTATGAACCGAGATTTCTGAACTGCATGTACGGATTCAGACCAAATCGAGGATGTCATAACGCAATAAAAGAACTGTGTAAGAGATTAAACAACACGAAAATCTGCTATATTGTGGATACTGACATCAAAGGATTCTTCGACCATATGAAGCATGAATGGATTATCAAGTTTCTCAAACTTTATATTAAAGACCCCAACATAATTGGTCTTGTCAAGAAGTATCTTAAAGTGGGAGTGCTGGATAATGGTGAACTTATGGCGAATGAAGAAGGTTCAGCTCAAGGCAATATCATAAGTCCAATCCTAGCAAACATATATATGCACAATGTATTGACACTATGGTATAAGTTTATTATTACCAAAGAATGCAAGGGAGATAACTTTCTAATTGTATATGCAGATGATTTTGTTGCAGGATTTCAATATAAATGGGAAGCAGAGAATTACTACAAGCTTCTTAAAGAACGAATGGAAAAGTTCGGTTTGCAATTAGAAGATAGTAAAAGTCGTCTCTTACAAAGCGGTGCTTATATTGCAAGGGCAAAGCAAAAGAGCGGTGAGTGTATCAGATTACAAACATTTGATTTTCTGGGATTCACATTCTATTGTGGGCGTTCACGCAAAGGCATGCCATATATAATGCCAAAGACAAGCTCTAAGAAATTCAGACAGAAAATTCGAGACATCAAGGTATGGTTATATGCGAATAGAGACCAACCGCTAAAGAAACTAATGGGTATGCTAAATCTGAAACTAATAGGTCATTATAGGTACTATGGCATAAGTTTTAATGGCAGAATGATTTCAAACTACAAACAACAAGTGAGAGAACTTCTGTTTAAGGTGCTGAATAGACGAAGTGACAGAAAGAGTTATACAAGAGAAGGATTCATTGAAATGCTGAAATATTATCCATTGGCAATGCCAAAGATTTATGTCAGCTTGTTTTGAGACTGTAAATATTATTATGAAGAGCCGTATGCGGGAAAGCCGCACGTACGGTTCTGTGAGGGGCTTACATTGTGAGGTGTAAGTCTACTCGACTGACGAGGTAAAAGAATATGAATGGAAAACATCTATTTCTTACATCTGCAGGGTT
>ENA-UONT01000047-UONT01000047.1-human-gut-metagenome-genome-assembly--contig:-CS20-NODE-47-length-172745-cov-58.249134_pt1 | contig 172745 bp, 136 predicted proteins | sample MGYA00242459_ERZ724006 | MGnify/ENA metagenome assembly ERZ724006
CGTTCTCGCTTCTTGTACTACTTCTGTCTTATGTAAATCTTTTCAAAGAACTCTTTTCTTTCGCTTCCTGCCCCGACGTTTATCTCGTTGTTAGCTCGATTATTTCGTTTGATACAAACTTTCGCCATGGCATAACTGAAGCAAGCTTCGTTCTGCTCATTTGGCTTATCAAGTTCGTTCTCGAAAGCGGATGCAAAGGTATAACAAAAAACAATACCGTGCAAGTGTTTTGACGAAAAAGTTTCAAAAAAGTTGCGTTTTTAGGCTCAATTTGACTTAAATCAACGAAAACGGGCGGATTTCGAGGGTTAAACGCCTAAAATAAGGGTATGGATGTAATTGTAGTGTTTTGTGAGGGCTTTGGGATAAAGGTGTATATGTTGTGGCTGATTGATGTAAAAGCATAAGAAGTGTGGCGGACGGCGGACGAAATCCGATCGGGTGGCGAACGGAATCTGATCGGGCGGCGGACGGAACACGATGACAGAAGTTGAGGTTTGGGGCAACAGAAGTTGAGGTTTCAGGCTGTGAAAGTACGTATTTTTTATAAGTGATTGAGAATGAGATAAGTTTTTATCTCATAAAAAGAAGAGGTTACGAATTAGAAATAAACAGGATGTAGCATCCTGCTGTGATTTGCATAACCATCCAAAGAACTCTTTCGGTTGCAAAGGTACGATATTTAATCGGGGATAAAGAATGTTTTAAGATTTTTTATCCTCGATTTTTTGCTTGGATAAATCTATTTTTATTAAACCATATTCTTCTCTATTCTTTGCTATTTCCATTTCAATCCATTCAAACTTATGTGGCAATGGTTCCTGTTTTTTGAATGGTCTATTTCGTTTGCATATTCTCATCCTTTCGTGTGTTTTGTATAAAAGTCAGCCGTCGTCGCAGAAAGACAGTCCTCGTACCTCAGACTAACTTTCCCTGACTATGGCACGGCAAGAAAAATCCTTGACAGTATGCCTTGAAATGCTTCAAGACTATACTGCCAAGGACTTTTCTTTGTTTGCCGTGCTGACAACGGCTGACTTTTATAGCCACAACTCGCAGTTCCATTTTTATCGCACAATCCAATCGACATGAAACAGTGGCACGCCACCCTTTCATGTCTCAGTAGTACGGCATGAGGAAAAGTGTTTCTTTTTGTCGGTTGCAGGCTAACCGATCAAAATAAACACCATTCCTTGATTTGCCGTACAATTTTGTTTGCATACTCCACCACAAGAAAGAAGTCATTGATGTAAACCCCAACGACCACTTTCATGCTTGGCTGCACAGCCTTGGAGAAAACCCGATGCAAGAAGCATGGACAAGCCATACTCTTCTTTCACCGGAATTTCTCTGAAGGCTGTGCCATTCTTGTATGCGATTTCCATTTTCCTAAAAACATTTGCAAGACAGTAATTGTATCCATTTCTCAGAAATGGGTATGCGATAATCGTACAGTCCAAAAACTTCCGTGAAGTTTCTATTTTCATTTGCCGCTCTGATTTTCTTTCCTCCACATGGTCTTTCCTTTTGGCATCAACCGTTATCGTGCAGGTGCAAAGGTATGGCAGCGGGCTTTGGAAATAAAAGGTCGAGCCTTCGGTTTTCGAAAAAATCTCCACACCGTTGGGTAGTATTTTTCCGAAAAACCTTGTATTTCCAGCCTCGCCGCCCTTGAAAGGCACCTGAAACGAAACGACCGATGCGACAGGAAGACGCAAAAAAAAATGTCGGAAAAGGGAGCGACAAAAAGGTGAAGAAACGAGAACTTCCCTTCAGCTCCTGGAACCGCAAATAAATTTAATTCAAGGCTATATGACAACAAACATCAATATAACACAGACTTGGTGGAGATTACTCTCCGCAGTCGGCTCAACCCTCATCACTTTGGTGGCTTGGTTGGGATATATGGCTCTCTGCATGGTCGGTGAAGTCATATTGGGAATTGTGAAGTTCATCTTCGGCATCATCATTTCCATTCTTTCTATGGTGGTACTGATTGGGACATTCATTTGGTTATTGACACTTTAAGCATACAAGAATATGGGAACAAAAAGACATTCAAAGACAGCATCACAGCAGTGCAGAGATTATGAGGTGGACAACATCTTTGAGTATATGGTGGACACATACATCAATGGTAACATCACATCATTCAAGGACATCTACAGAGAGTTGAACAAGGACGCAAGACGTGATTTCGTGGACTTCATCTTCAACGAGGTGAACCCGAAATATACGATTGAGCTAATCAAGCAAACCATTTAATGAGCAAGCGATATGAACAGAAGCATTGAAGCGATACCTACATGGGCACTCTGCTACATCATCAATGGCGATGCAAGCGGACTGACTGACGAGGAAATCCGTATGGTGGACGAAGCCATACGCAAGAACAATATTGAGATAGTAAGTCCAAGATACAACGAGGACATGTGCACAGAACCTTACTTCAGCCGTTATCCGTTTTTCGGACTGCCTACAGAAGTTGAGGACTGCGACATCATCTATCACGAGTAACAACCCCTTTAACAACATCAGATATGAACACTACAGAATATTTCAAGAGAACCATACAAGCCTATTTGGAGGAGCGAGCAATGGAGGACGAACTCTTTGCAGCCAAGTATGACAACCCCGACAAGAATATAGACGATTGCGTCACCTATATCCTTAATTGGGTACAGAAGAGCGGTTGCAACGGCTTTTGCGATGACGAGATATATGGGCAAGCCATCCACTACTACGAGGAGAAGGACATCGAGGTAGGAAAACCATTGAACCGCCAAGTGTCTGTTAACCACCACATTGAACTCACAGAGGAGGAGAAGGCACAGGCAAGACAGGAAGCCATCCGCCAATATCAGCAAGAGCAGATGAACAAGATGCGTAACCGAGATACCGCCAAGCGCACCTCACAGAGAACGGAAACAGAAGTACACCAACCATCATTATTCGACACGTTATGAAACCAAGAACGAAATATCAGAAGCAAGTCGTAACCTCAAACAAGGGGTTACGACCTATCAAGGGAGCGCAAATGCAATGGGCATTCCGTGAATGTCTTGACCACTATGCCTTTCAGTTGAAGCACGGACAGACCACTTGCATGGACTGCGGACACACTTGGACTACGGACGAGGATGCGGACAAATGTGTCTGCCCGAAGTGTAAGGCAAAGTTGGAAGTGCAGCGCACCAAGCGACAGAAGGCAATGTCTTCTACCTATTTCAGTGTACTCACCGAGCGCAAGGGACTACAACTTATGCGAGCATTTCAGATGAAAGCCTATTACCGCAAGGGACAAAAGGCAGACATTTATTGTTGGGAGGTGGCACGCTATTGGATGAACGAGAAAGGCAAGGTGGAGGTTATGGCACGCAAGCGCACAATGGGTATCTATATGGACACGTTCTGCTACGACTCCGACATTGAACTGCGCAAGGACAACACCACCTATCAGCATATTGCTTCATTTCCGGTCTGCCCCGATATGAAAGTCATTTCTCAGATATGGCGCAACGGCTTTGACGGAGCGTTTCACGGCATCGAACCGCTTACATTGTTCAAGGCGATGCTGACAGACCACCGCATCGAAACGATGATGAAACAATGTCGTTACGGACACGTCCGCCACTTCATAGACCACCCACGGCACTTGGAAACTTGTTGGAATGCCTACAAGATAGCCAACCGCAACCATTACCTTATTACAGACATCGGCAAATGGGCGGACTACATCTGTATGTTGGTGGAAATGGGTAAGGACATCAGAAGTCCACATTACATTTGTCCCGACAACCTTGAAGCCGAGCACGACAGAATATCCGAGAAAATCAGAGCAAAGAAAGAAAAGGAGCGCACCGAGGAGGAGATACGCAAGGCATTGAAGAACGAGGACAAATTCAAGGAAATGAAGAGCCGTTTCTTCGGTTTGATGTTCACGGACGGCAATATCGTGGTGAGAATGCTTGAAAGCGTCAGGGAGCACGTTCTTGAGGGTAAGGCGATGCATCATTGCGTAGGCAGCGGTACAAACTACTCACTCAATCCCGACTGCATCATCTTCTCAGCAAGAATAGCCGAACAAAGGGTTGAAACAGTGGAGTTTTCTCTCGAACAGATGAAAGTCGTACAATGCCACGGACTACAGAACAAGGACACCGAGCACCATGCCGACATCATCAACTTGGTGAACAGCAATGCAAGACTTATAGAGCAACGAATGGTTGCAACGACATGAAATCCATAAGGGTGGAGCGATGAAAATTCGTTCCGCCACTTTCTTCATGAGCCGAGGAGCGGAAAGAAAGTGGCAAAGAACCGTTTTTTCCTTATCTGCGATGCTTGCAGAATAACAAAGGACAGCCCAAATCAAAAGGACTGTCCTTTATTCATAAATCGTTTTTTCTGTTCCTTGGGAGATAGTCCCATCTGGCGATTGACACTTTTGCTTACTAATGCGGCATGATGCCGTCCTATGGATTCAGTGGCAAGCTGAGATTTTAGCCGTAGTCTTTCTTTTTCATTGGCGTACTCTTAATTTATTGTCAGAGGCGATACGACTTGAGACCTTCATCGAATGCAGCCTTGATTTCGGCTGCATAGGTATTGAAGTGTTCGTTGATGATGTTATCCACATAACTTGCAATGGAAATCTTTCCCTTGCCTACGATACTGACAAATTTAGTCACACGCTCATGAATGTCCTCGCTGATGCCAACATGTCTGCCATATCTTGCGGTAAAACCTGCATTTGCCATGAACTTACCGACATACTGCTCAGCACGCTCTTTCTCCATTCTGTCGATTGGCTCAAATTCACCCACATCATAATTCTCATATGCTGCATCTTCATCAAAACACTCCTCCTTGTCGGAAATAGTTGACGATGTACGGTCTTGAAATGTCTCTTCAAGACAAGCGTCAATCTGTTTACCAACTTCCTCCATTGTCTCTTCATAATTTCTCATGAAAGCCTCATACAACTCCTTGGCATCTGTCGAAGTGAGTTGTCCTTTACCACAGTTTTTTGTTTTGTCTGCCATAATCATTTTTTTAATTGTTATACAAATTCTCTGCTATTGAAATACTTGTTGACTATTGAAAATCCAACCTCAACAGTTTTTGTCAGATACCTGACATATGCAATTCCATCAACGCATCTATTTTGCGTTTAATAATCTTTGAGCGTTCTGCGATTTCAGCTTGTAGCTTTTCGCTGTCCATTTCCGAGAATATTTTGCCCACATGTGCAAATCTATCCTTTGTTGCATTGCTCTCTTCTGTTCTTTCCATAATTCTCCTTATTAAATTGTTATACAAAGTCGAGGATATTGAAGTCCTCTATACTGTCTGACACCTTAAACTCTTTCTTTGGCTTGGAAATCTCTACAATCTTGTGAGTTTGCAAGTAGAAGGTGACGTAATCATGGATGTTCTTCTTGCACTCCTCGCTGTTCTCCATGAATTTCTCATAGAATTGGTTGCCATCCATCTCATGGAAAACCTTGCCTGCATGTCTTTTCTCCTTGTCCGTTGCTTTCGGTGCCTTGATGGTATTCACAGCTGCGTCAATGTCCTCAAAACTTGACCCTTTGGCTTGTGGCACATCGGCATCTTTCTTATTGTCAGAATATTTCACACCAATATCTTCTATGCGAACATTCGTAAACACGTCATCAAGCTGTTCGTCAGAAATCCGTGCCGTACTCTTTGGAGAATCGTCAAATGTCACGTCATTATCCGATACGGACATGGATTCTGTTTGTTTTTGTTCCGTTTCTTCTTTCTTCCGCAGTTGGGACACTTTGAAAAGACTTTTGCCTACAAGTGCCATCGGGTCGATAGGCGGTTTTTTCTCCTTTTCCTTGTCGTTCGCAACTTCAAGAAGCAACTTGTTGTAAAAATAGATAGTCCAAACATTGAATGCAGCCAAGACTATCAAGAATATAGTTTCCATTGTCATGCTTGTTCCTTTTTGTTACATATTCCAATCGTCAATCTCTTTTCTCAGCAAGCCGTTGATTTCTTCTTGGTTCTCTTCAAGATGTCTCTCAAGAATAAGGTCGATGTAACCACCGACTGTCAACTCATGCTTTGCGAGCACACTGACTATTCTTGAAATTCTCCTGTGTATCTCACGGCTGATATAAACGCATTGACGAGTCTTTATCTCGTTTCGTTTGAAGAATGCCGAATCGTAACTTTCCGAAGAAGCCTTGGGAGGCTTGCGTGAAATTGGCGACTTATCGGTCTGCGAGCAATGGGACTTCCAGCCAACCTCTTCTTTCTCTTCGGTATCTTTCACTTGGGATTGGGAAGCTCCGTCAAGAATGGATGCCGTTGTCGTGCCAATCTTGCTCTTGCCAATAGAGGCAATGAGCAGATTTTCATCTATTGCGTCAGTGTTGATTTTTCTGCTTACCATAGGCTCATGTCTTTATGATTTCACAAATCTCGTCGGACAACTCCTTGATGCCACTCCCTCGCAACAGGTTTGGGTCTGATGGAAAGATGGTGGAACGGAACACTGCCTTTCTGTTCTCCGACAGCTCTCTTCTGAAACGTTTGCTGTCTGGCAGTCGTGTGTTGAGAACCGAATAGTCGAGAGACTTGAACATACCTTCATATACATCATACAAACTCGTGCGTTCTCGTTTGTCAACCATTGTCCAAAAGAAAGCAAGTTTCTTGGTGACCGACCAACCCTGTGTCAAAAAGTTGTCGTGGAACAACTGCATGAAGCTCATTGCGCTTTCTACAACAAAGCGGTCTGCGCTGACGGGTACAAAGATGTAATCCATCTGAGACAAGGTCTTCATGACGCCCTCACTTTTGATAGTTCCAGGCATGTCAAAGAAGATGAAGTCAAGTTTAACCTCTGTTTCATTCAACACTGTCTCTGCGTCGTCAAGCGCATTGACTGCATTGCTTCTCGTTACGCTGAAGGACTTCTTACCCAGCTTTTTGAAATGCTCACAGGCTTGCGCCTTGAAATAGTCGCTGCTTTTGATGAGTTCCAGTTCCTCGTCTCGCAGGTCTGCAAGGTTGTATTGTGGCTCGTCACAGTCTATAACCGCCACATTGTAACCCTTGACATTGTGAAAGTAGTTGGCTACAAGAGCCGTGATGGTGGACTTTCCTATTCCGCCTTTCTGTGTTGCGAACGCAACAAATCTTGTCTTACTCATATCGTTAACTTTTTAAATTGTTGATTACTCGTTTCTATGATTTCCTGCCAATTCAAAGATATGAACACTTTGATATCCATGTCTATCGGTCATTGCTCCATTATGGAGACCTTGAACTGTTGCAATGCTTCATCATTTCCATACGACAGTACGACAGTGAATCAGTAAGTCTGTACGTCAGTGGAGCATCATGGATGCAAAGAGACGCTGCAATAGTGACAGACTTATTCGTTGCTGCAAATGCTTGTTTCATCATATTTTCAAATCATTGGTTCAATGTTTGGCTGCAAAATAACAACGAAATTTCCGAAAAACAATGGTTTTCAAATCCTGTGGCAGCATGTTGCCGATAGTTGCAGTGGTTGTCTGGGGTAGCATTGTTACAAGGGCGCATTTTTAGCCGTAATTTTGCACCCGAAATGCAAAGCAATGGATAGCGCATCCATATCGTTCCGACAAGAACAAGGCTTGATGCTCCGCAAAGGACAGGATTTCCCGAACAGCTTCCATTCGGGATGGGACAGCTTCTTACGAAGGCTAACTTCAATCCACCCTAAGCGGATTTTTATGTCCTCAAAGACATAGCAAGGTATGTTTTGAGTTACTCAAAACCTTTGGAGTTACTCTCCAAAGACCTTGCCCTGCCGGGTTGGTAGCCTCTCCGAAGTCGGGCTCCCCATGTTCCAATCTCACGATAGTTTGTGCAATTCCATTATTGCCGCATGTACCACTTAATCCATTTTATATGAACACAGAAAACGAGGGGGACGAATCCCCAAGCTGAACCCGAAGTCGCACCATGTGATGCTTCGGTTCGACGATGACGAGTGGATGAAATTCCTCGTCATGTATGAGCAGACTGATGTGAAGGCAAAGGCTGTCTTTGCCAAGGCACGCATCTTCGGCGAGCCGTTCAAGGTGCTGCGCGAGGACAAGACATTGGTGGAATACTACACCAAGCTTTCTTCTTTTCACTCGCAGTACCGAATGATTGGCAACAACTACAACCAGGTTGTCAAGGAACTCCGTTGTCATTTCTCAGAGAAAAAGGCGATGGCTTTGCTCTATAAGCTGGAGAACTGCACCAGGGAACTGGTCTCTCTTACCCGTGAGATTGTTGAACTAACCCGTAAGTTTGAGGAAAGATGGTCGCAAAGATAAGTTTCGGAAGTTCATTGTATGGCGCACTGGCATACAATGGTGAGAAGATTAACAAGGAAGAGGGAAAGCTCTTGGCAACGAATAAGATCTTCGATGATTGTTCGGGAAAGACGAGCATTGCCAATGCCTTTCGTGATTTCCAGCGATACCTTTCTCCGCATATCAGAACAGAGAAGCCTGTCGTGCATCTCTCCCTGAATCCGCATCCTGATGATGTGCTGACGGATATGGAGATGGAGAATATTGCCCGTGAATACTTGGAGCGCATGGGATATGGCAACCAGCCATACATGGTTTACAAGCATGAGGACATTGACCGTTATCACATGCACATCGTGACCATCCGAGTGGATGAAAACGGCAAGTGCTTGGATAGCCGATACAACTACCATAGGAGCAAGGCTATCACCCGTGACTTGGAGATGAAGTACAATCTCAACAAGGCAGACCGCAAGCAACGTCGATTCGACAATCCACTTCGTAAGGTGGATGCAAGCCAAGGCAATGTGAAGAAGCAGGTTGCCAACACCGTAAAATCTCTCTGCGCTACCTACATGTTCCAGTCATTGGGCGAATACCGTGCACTTCTCTCCTTATATAATATATCCTTGGAGGAGGTCAGAGGCGAAGTTGGCGGTCGTGAGTATCATGGTTTTGTCTATTCTGCCACGGACGGACAGGGCAACAAGGTGGGAAATCCTTTCAAGGCTTCCAAGATTGACAAATCTGTCGGTGTGGAGGCAATAGAAAAACGGTTCGCTTATTCTACCAAGAAGTTCAAGGAGGACAAGAAACTCTCCGAGATGACCCGTCATAGCGTGGAAGCTGTCTTGAAGCAGACGTACCATAAGGATAAGTTTGTTGAACTGCTGAAAGCAAAGGGCATTGATGTTGTTTTCCGCCATACAGCTGACGGCCGTATCTACGGAACAACATTCATTGACCACCGCACCCAAAGCGTTTTCAATGGTTCAAGGCTTGGAACGAATCTTTCTGCCAATGCCATGCAGGAGCACTTCACCTTACCTTACGAGAATGAGCAGCCAATATCGCTTACCATCCCGAAGGAAGATGGCACAATGCCGGAACAGGAATATCATGGTTCTGGCTTGTTCGATGAGTACGGCAGCGGTCTTGGACTTATGGCTGGAGGCGGTCCTTCAAATGAGGCACAGGAAGCTGCATTTGACAGAGAGTTGCGTAGAAAGAAGAAGAAACGTAAAGGACGAAACCTTTAATCGTTTCATCAAGGTTGGCTTTCTTATACAATGGAGAAAGCCTGCCTTCAGGCAAAAACAATTTGTATAACTTCAAAACGGAAAAACAATGGCACAAGAAGACGATTTGAGAGCATTGGGAAAAATAATGGATTTTCTCCGTGCCGTGAGTATAATACTCGCAATTATGAATGTATATTGGTATTGCTATGAGGCAATGCGCATGTGAGGAGTGACAATCGGGGTTGTTGACAGAATCCTGATCAACTTCAACCGTACAGGTGGCTTGTTTCATTCCATTCTCTACACCAAGTTGTTCTCGCTTCTTCTCCTGGCGCTCTCATGTCTGGGAACCAAGGGCGTGAAAGCGGAAAAGATGAGTTGGAACAGAATTTGGACGGTTCTTGCTGTTGGCTTCTTCTTGTTCTTCCTCAACTGGTGGATATTATTGTTGCCTATATCTAATTTGGGCAATGCCACGCTGTACATCTTTACAATGACAGCAGGTTATATCTGCCTATTGATGGGTGGACTGTGGATGAGCCGACTCTTGAAGCACAACCTCATGGAGGATGTCTTCAATAATGAGAACGAGAGCTTCATGCAGGAGACCAAACTAATGGAGAACGAGTATTCCGTCAATCTGCCAACACGATTCTATTACAAGAAGAAATGGCAGAAAGGATGGATCAACGTGGTCAATCCGTTCCGAGCGACCATCGTGTTAGGTACACCGGGTAGTGGTAAGTCCTTTGCTGTAGTGAACAACTACAGCAAACAGCAGATAGAGAAGGGGTATTCAATGTATATCTATGATTTCAAGTTTTCCGACCTTTCGACGATTGCCTACAACCACATGATGAACCATCAGAATGGATATAAGGTCAAGCCCCAGTTCTATGTCATCAACTTTGACGATCCTCGCAGAAGTCATCGCTGCAATCCAATTCACCCGGATTTCATGAGTGACATCTCCGATGCTTATGAGAGTGCATACACCATCATGCTTAATCTTAACAAGACGTGGGTCCAGAAGCAGGGCGACTTCTTCGTGGAGAGTCCGATTATCCTTCTTTATATCCCGTTGTATGACAAGATAAAAGACAACCAACAGGATAATCGAGAATACAATCAAGCCAGAAATGATAACGGTAGAACGTTCGTAGGATGCTTTTAGACGTGCCTCCTTGTTTCGGAAGGCGAGCCATGTCTGTTCGTCCAGATTTGTAATCAGCAAGCGCAGTTTTCGGTTGAGTTCCTTGTTACATAACCGCAAGCTGTCTGTATAGGCTTCTATATCACGTTGCTGTCTGTTTATCTGAGAAATTAGTTTTTTATCCAATGTGGTCGCCGGGTCGTGACTGGCAGCTGTACGGTTTCCTTACCACCGAAAAATCCGGCTATGCCTTTCTTCTTGCGGGTAACGGTCTTTGTTGTCGTGTGTATGGTTACGGTCGGTTTCTGGTTGAACAGAAGGCTGTCGGTCTGCCTTTGTTTCCGTGAGGCTTCCATTATTTGAAACAGATGCTCTTCTTTGGTGGTTAACAACATACGGAGTGATTCAATCTGAACATGTTGTATGAAATCCTTGCATTTTATGCGTAAGACTTGCAGTATGGAATCGGTCTGCACACGGCGTTTTCGATAAGCCAAAGTGTCATCATTACCACATACCAAGACAGATTCGCCATAAGTTGCCAATGCGGTCACATAGCGGTGAGCAGTATTGATGTCATGCTGAATCTGGACAATTTTGATTGACTCTTCTTCTATCTTCTGCACCCAGTTACGCTCGTGGAGAACAATAGCGACCATACTGCCAATGATTGCCATCAAAAGGAAATATCCTATGAATATCTTATGCTGCAAAAGTATTCTCATTAGCTTTTGATTTTTTTACAATCCATATACTTACCTCATAGAGCAACCACATCGGCAATGCAACCAACGACAGAGTGAAAACGTCCGAAGTCGGCGTAATAATGGCGGCGACCACAAGAATAATTACAATGGCGTGTCTTCGGTACTTGCGCATAAAATCCGCTGAAAGAAATCCCAATTTGGTGAACAGCCACGAGAGGATAGGTATCTCGAAAACGATACCCATCGCAAGGCACATCATCACAAGTGTGGAGATATACGAATCAAGCGTGATGAGATTGTCCACATCGCCACTAACCTGATAAGTTCCCAAGTAGCGGAATGTCAACGGGAAAATCAAGAAATAACAGACAATTACACCTAATGCGAACATCGCATAGCCACCTCCGACTATCCGTGTGACATATCGCCGCTCATTGTCATAGAGTGCGGGAGAAACAAACCGAAACAGTTGGTAAAGTATGTAAGGAGAGGCACAGAACACACCGGCACACAATGCCGTCTTCATGTGAATGATGAACTGCTGCGCCAATCCTGTATTGATAAGCCTGATAGAGAATGAGTCCATACTTCCGCCTGCCCATGCTGCTATCCTGTTAAGCAGTCGATAGGTTATGAATTTGTCGTCTTTCGGGGCAAGCACAACATCAAATAGTTGCTCCTTGAAGAAGAACGCCGCAATGCCGAACACGACTGCCACGGCGACAATCTTCATGATTGCCGTCCGTAGCACGTCCAAATGCTCCCAGAAGGATTGTGTGTTCTTTTCGGTTGCCATACGGTTATTCCTTTCGTTCAGTATCTTTGATTTCGTCTATCTCTTTCTCGACATCGTTCATTCCATCCTTGAATGAACGCACGCCTTTACCGATGCCTTTCATCAGTTCGGGTATTTTCTTGCCGCCGAAAAACAGCAGCACAACCAACGCAATCAGTAGCACTTCTTGCATACCTATCCCGCCAATAAATAATGGTGTCATAATGTTGTCTTATTTAAAATTGTCAAATGTAAATTCCAGTCGGCTCTCCATTTCGTCGAAAGCTCCCAAGTTGGAAGTAACCTTCCCTATCGGGATAACCCTCATACCCAATTGTCCCATGTCGGGGTCATCGGCTTTGGCATAGAAGATAGCTATCGTATTGTTTGACGGACAGTAGGTAATGTCGCCATTCTCAAAGTGGAGCTGTCCCTTTTCGGTATTGGTGGGGCGTTGTGGCATCGAGCCGTAGTATTCGCGTCTGCCATACCGTCCCAAAGTGGCTTTCAGAGGAAACATGCCTCTGATTTCGTTTGCCAACGGAGTATCAAGCCATATTCCTGTGAATGTTCGACCTCCGGCTGTGACAGTTATTGACTGTCCTTGCGGTTCTTCTCGCTCGATGCCGATTTCCTTGAGCCAATTTTGAACTTGTGTTTCCGAAGACGGAACATCAGTGGCTTCGATGGCAATGCCTTCCAAGACAGTCGCTCCCGGCACGGCATTTCTGACAGAAGTATATGTATGGCCGGCTCCGTAACCGTTATGGGTACAGAACGGGACTACCGTCTTTCCCGCAAAATTGTATGATTTCAAAAATGACAGTATTGCCTGCGGCACGTCCAACGCCCAGTTAGGATAGCCAATGAAGACGATATCGTATTGGTCGATATTCTCAATACGCTGTTTGATGGCAGGGAGAGTCCCGTCAGCCTGTTCCTGATGGTTCTGGTCACGGACATCGTCAAACTCTGTCGGGTATGGGTTGGAGGTTTCTATCAAGTGCAAATCACCGCCGACGGAAGTCTGGATATATCGGGCGACCATTTCAGTCGTGCCTCTCCGCATACCTTTGTCGATGATAATGCTAGCTCCAGTCGAAGCATCCACATCAGAAGGATAATTGGTATTTCCCCAACGACTGAACCATGCGATAAGGATTTTACCGTTGCCGGGCGTAACCTTATCGGAATTATCACGGTCATCCCCCGGATTGTTGGGATTGTTAGGTGTTTCAGTTTCCTGACTGTCAAGGGCTTCGCTGCATCCGGCAAAAGTCATTACCGAAAGAATTAGTAATAGTGATATAAACAAGCGTTTCATAATTAGTCGATTTTATTCAGCCAGTCGGCTATTAAAGAATGACAGTTGGAAGTTTGTGAGGAACGTATCCACAGGCTCGGTTCTAGGAAATTACCTTCCGGGATAAGCCGTTTGGCATCTGCCTCGACTCCGCTAATTCCACTGCTTGAACTTGATACTATCAGACCGATGTCTTTTCCTTTCATTTCATCGCCGTGGTGGAAAAGGAATGTTTGCAGCGGGGCTGCCATATTGCTCCACCAAAGCGGTGCTCCTACGATAATCCTGTCGTAATCGGCAATGTTAACTTCCACTGGTTTGATTTCAGGATAAGATGCCGAATCGTTCGGGTTGTTCCTGATTGCCTGAATCAGTGCACTTCCGATGGCATAATTGTTGGCCGCATAGTCAAGACCTTCTTCGGCTGGTTCTATTCTTACTGCATCTGCCTCTATTTGTGTTTGCAAATCAGTCACGATGGTATGTACATTGTTCGTGAAGCTGTAATACACGATCAGTGTCTTGCCCGTAGGATTGGGATTATCGGGGTTGTCTGGATTTTCAGGTTCATTGCCATCATCCGGATTTTCCGGCGTATCCGGGATTTCGGTTTCCGACCCATTAGGTTCGTTGTCATCGGGAGAGCAGGCGCTCAACCCCACCGCTACAAAAGTGGCAAAAAGTAGATACAGAAACTTTTTCATAATGCTTCTCCTTGTTAAAAATTAAATTATTGAATCCACTTTAAAAAGTGTGCAAGTAGGCAAATAACGTATAGTTTTCATCTGCTTATCACCTATCTAAGTTTCAATTTGATGGTGCTCTGACTTTTTCAAGTGGACTCATATTATTATAAATTGGATGTCTATTTTTTTACTGATGAGAATCCCTATTCCGCCAAAGCCTCTGCTACACTTCCATAATGGAACGGGTGACAGTAAAAGTCCGTTGCCAAGTCAGTCCAGTTTCCTACGCAACTGTTCCACGGGCGTTCTATCAGGTATTTGGCATATCTTCGGTCGTAGGTATCGAGTTTTGCAGTCAAATCCGGGTTGTACCTTTCTTCAAAACATACAAGCTCTTTCTGCATACGGGGCTTCAATCCGGGATTTTCTGCCGGATGGCCTATGCAGAGTCCGAGCATGGGAAATACATACTTCGGCAGTTGCAGTTCGCGGATAATTTCTTGTGGATTCTTCCGCACATCACCGATAGGAACTGTGCCAAGACCCAATGACTCTGCCGCTATGGTAGCCGCTTCGAGGGCTGTGCCGGCCTCATGTGCCCCTACAATTACCGTATCTATGTCCTGCATGACTTCATCGAGTGTTTGCCCTTTCCTTTTGCAGGCAATAGCTACACGGTTATAATCAACACAGAAAATCAGAAATACGGGAGCTTTGGCAATATGCGGCTGGTTGCCACACAGCTTGCTGAACAGTTTTCTCCGCTCCGCATCCTTGATTGTCACTATGGAAACAAGTTGTAAATTCACCCAATTGGGGGCTGCCTGTACCGCCTTTACAATTACATCCAGTTCTTCTTTGCTTACCGCTTCGTCCGTATAAGCACGGATGCTGCGGTGCTTCACCATACAATCTATTATGTTATTGATCATAACTATCCCTTTTTTATTGTTTTTATTATCAGTAAGGCATTGCTATCCGTAACGGTTGCCAAACAAATACCTTTCCTTCAAATCTTTTTGTTCTATCCATATAACTATCTTTTTTATGTTTCTTAATCATGGTGCAAAGTTAAAGTAAAAGCCCCACGGCATAATTGCTGTGAGGCTCAATGTGTTTTGTTCTGAAGTTCAGAAATAAAATACTCGTCATTAAAACGAGATTTTATTTCTTTTCAAAGGCCTTTTTGAGGAAATCTTCTATTCTATCGAATGGAATGACATCAAGGTTATCGTACAAATCGACGTGATTCGCTCCCGGAATAATCATTAGTTCCTTATTGGCAGTGGTCAGTCGTTTGTAGGCATCTTCGCTGAAGTAGCGGGAATGAGCTTTCTCTCCGTGAATCATCAGCACGGCACTACGAATCTCTCCGATATAGGTGAGCAGCGGCATATTTATGAATGAAAGCACGCTGGTCTTGGAGATTCCCTTGTTGGAGTTGGGAGAACGATGATGATAGCCGCGCTTTGTCTTGTAATAGTCATGGTAATCCTTGACGAATTGTGGCGCATCTTCGGGAACGGGGTCAATCACGCCGCCGTCGAGCTCATTCTCACCTGTTCGGTATGCTTTTGTACGCAAGTCGTTCAGTTGTCGGCGTAGCTCGTAGCGGGCGTCCGCATTGTCGTTGGCATCGAAATATCCGTTGGCATTCACCCTGCTCATATCGTACATGGTGGATGTTACTGTCGCTTTAATTCGCGGGTCATTGGCAGCCGCATTGAGAGCAAATCCGCCCCAACCACAGATGCCTAGTATGCCAATGCGCTCCAAATCGACATCTTCCCGGGAGGTCAGATAATCGACAGCCGCACTGAAATCCTCCGTGCTGATTTCAGGTGATGTGAGATAACGGGGTGTGCCGCCGCTCTCGCCGTAATAAGAAGGGTCGAACGCGATAGTCAGAAAACCACGCTCTGCAAGAGTCTGGGCATAACGACCCGACACCTGTTCTTTCACAGCCCCGTAAGGACCGCTGACAGCAATGGCAGCCAAGTGTCCCTGTGCATCCTTTGGTTTATAGAGGTCTGCGGCAAGCGTGATGCCGTAACGGTTGTGGAACGTGATTTTCGTGTGTTCCACCTTATCACTCTGCGGGAAGGTCTTGTCCCACTCCTGTGTTAATTCCAAAGTGTTCATATCTGTTGATTTTGTTGTTTCCTGTGCCATGACATTCATAAAAGTCAGGAATGTCATTATGGCGATAGCTTGCAATTTCATAGACAAATTTTTTAATTTATAACGAAGCCAAACAATACCGGTTTCCCATTGGCTACACGCTCCCAAACGTTATAGCGCAATATAATACTCGTCTGTACTGAGTTGTCCTACTACCGGGCAGTCGATACGGCCGTCTATGGTAGTCATCATGTGGGTAATAATATACGGTTTCATTTATCTGTTTATTTTAATGTCATATTAAAGTCCTACTTGTTTCTGCTGTTCGGCATTATAACGGTCGCCGACTATCGGAATGGCTGCCACACGCTGTTCCAACTCTTTCCATTCACTTTCAGAGAGTGTAAAATCAAGTGTACGGAGATTTTCTTCCAAATGAGAGAGTTTTGTTGTTCCGGGAATGGGCACAATCCACGGGGCTTTCTGCAACAGCCATCCAAGTGCCACCTGTGCAGAGGTCATGCCCCGTGTGCGACCGAAGTCTTGTAGTACATTCACAATACGGTAGTTCGCACGCATGGCTTCAGGCTGGAAGCGTGGCAGGGTCTGACGGTTGTCGTTGTTCGGATCAAAAACGGTGTATTCGTTGATGCAGCCACCCAAGAAACCTCGATTGATAGGGCTGTACGGCACAAAGCCGATGCCCAGTTCATGGCAAACATCCAACACTCCGTTTTCCTCCACCAAGCGGTGCATCAGGTGGTATTCGCTCTGTATGGCGGTCAGCGGTTGCACAGCATGAGCCCTACGGATGGTCTCCGGGCTGACTTCGCACAATCCCCATCGCTGCACCTTGCCTTCCTTAATCAAATCGCCGATACACTGCGCTACCTCTTCGATTGGCGTATTGCGGTCGAAACGATGCTGGTAGAACATAGGTATAGAGTCAATGCGAAGGCGACGGAGCGATTCCTCGCAATAACGGCGGATTGTTGCAGGTCGGCTGTCCTGACGCCCCGTTCCCTTACCGTCGATGACTTCATGCCCGAATTTAGTCGTTACGCTGATCCGCCCCTTGAGCTCGGACAACGCTTCACCCGCCAAATTTTCATTGGTCAGCGGGCCGTAGATGATTGCCGTGTCGAAGAGCGTCACGCCTCGATCTACCGCCTCGTGCAACAGCCGGATACATTGTTTCTTGTCCGGATGCTGGCTGCGGTTATAGGTCATACCCATCACGCCGAAACCGAGAGCCGATACCTCGAAGGCCGCCTTCCCCGTTCCCAATACGCGATGTCCTTTGATACGGGTGGCGCCTGTATCATCGTTTCTATATGCTTCCGGTTGTTTCGGCTCGGCAGCAAAAACCTTGTCAAGTCCGGCAGGCATAGCCAATGCAGCTCCCGCCAGTGCCACTGTTTTAAGAAATCCACGGCGGCTGATGTTCATTTTATTATCTTCTTTCATTGTTTTACGTTTTTGTGATTAGTGAATAGAAAAGGCACCGTCCACTAAAAGGGCATGACCATCCACGAAACTTGCCTGCTCGGAGCAGAGCCATAGGACGGCATTGGCTATCTCTTCGGGGTTACCAAGACGCCCGGCAGGAATATCACGAAGCAAATCGACTTCCACTTGCGGATTGCGTCGGATCAGCTCTTCTGCCATCGGGGTGCGGATAGCACCCGGACAGACCGCATTAATACGAATCCCTTTTGCCGCATAGTCGATGGCCGCAGTACGGGTCAGACCGATCACGGCATGTTTACAGGCGATATAGGCTGCCTGTCCGGGAAATCCCGTCACACCGCCTTGTGACGAGGTATTGACAATCGCTCCGCCGCCCTGTTTCAGCATTTGGAGAATCTCGTAGCGCATACAGTTCCATACGCCTTTCAGATCGACAGCCACCGTGCGGTCGAACTCCTCGTCGGTAATCTCCGCCATCGGACGTTGCGGGGTTTGGATGCCCGCGTTGTTGTGTGCCGCATCGAGTCGGCCATAGGTCGTAACGATCCAGTCTATCATCGTCTTTACGGCTTGCGTGTCCGATACGTCGCAACGATACGAAACAGCCTCATAACCTTCCGAGTTTAATTTTTCGGCCTGCTCTTTCGGTTCGTTGATATCTACCAGAATAACCGTTGCACCGGCTTTTGCGAATCCTTCGGCACAAGCAAGACCGATTCCGGCTGCCGCACCAGTTACCATTGCTACTTTTCCATTCATTGTTTCCATAAATCTTCATGTTTTAATGTTCTGCTGCAAAGTTAAAAAGAGAGCCCCGAAGCGTCTTTGCTGCAAGGCTCAAAATACTTTGTTGGGAAGTTCATTCCGTTAAAATTACATGCCGGGGTTTATATGCCTAATCACTCTGGCTGGATTTCCGGCAACAATAGTGTCAGGCTCTACATCGTGCGTTACAACGCTGCCGGCCCCGACCACTGCATTCTCACCGACAGTAACACCCGGAAGAATGGTCGCGCCGGCTCCGATCCACGCCCGCTGGCAGATATGTACAGGCTTGCAGGTAATTACCGACCTATTTTCCAAATCGTGATTGTTGGATATGAGTTGCACGTTGGCGGCAATCATCACTTCATCGTCTATCGTGATTCCTCCGGCTGACATCATCAGGCAGCCAGGCATGACAATGACATTACGCCCGAATTTCACGTTGGCGGTTCGGACACCGGAAAACGGTATCTCAACACGGCAGTTTTCTCCAAGATGAGGAAAAACCTTGTGCAACAAATCTTGATACTCATCTGTATCCGGCATTGTATGGTTAAGCCGGAAAATATCTTGCCGCAGTTCTTTTGCTGCGGCAAGTTCCTGTTCTGTCTGGTTCAGACAGTCAATTCTAATCTCTTCCATGCGGTTATTCGATTACTTGTTTTGCCCATTCTTCAGCCTGTTTTGCACCGCCGTTCAATAGTTTGCCGTCTTTCCATACAGTTTTGGGATAGAGCTTTTTGAACTGCTTTACACTGTTTGTTATCGAACTGCCACCGGAAGTGGCAAATGGAATAACCGTCTTGCCCGAAAAATCATACTTTTCAAGGAATGTATTGACCTGACGGGGACACAAGTTCCACCAGATAGGGTAGCCGATGAATACCATATCGTAATCTTTCAGGTCGATGATCTCTCCACCCAAAGCCGGACGCGACTTTTCGTCTGCCATTTCCACCGAGCTGCGGCTCTTTTTGTTCTGCCAGTCGAGGTCTGCCGAAGTATAGGCCTCAGCCGGAGTAATCTTATAGAGTTTACCGCCGGATTCATTAGCAATGGCTTCCGCCACTTTTTCAGTAGTTCCGGTACAGGAGAAATATGCCACAAGGATTTTCTTGTTTCTTTCTGCCGTCTGTGCACTCAATGAGTTGCCCAAAGTGAATAATCCCATGATAATTAAAGCTAATAACTTCATATTATTTCAATTTTGAATATTCGTTGTCATTTACCGGTTCAAGCCATTCGTTGGATGCCTTTTCACCGGGAACCTCAATGGCAAGATGTGAAAACCAGCTGTCGGGTGCGGCTCCGTGCCAGTGTTTCACACCTGCGGGAATATATACCGAATCTCCAGGACGAAGTTCAACGGGTTCTTTGCCCCATACCTGATAGTAGCCGCGGCCACCAACGCATATGAGCGTCTGACCGCCGCCTTTGGTCGCCTTGTGAATGTGCCAGTTGTTGCGGCAACCCGGCTCAAAGGTCACATTCACTACAGGTACACCATCCGTCACAATCGGGGCTATATAGCTCTGCCCGATGAAATACTTGGCATACGCATCGTTGGTTTTGCCTACCGGGAAAATAATGGTTTGTGCATACGCTTCAAGCGAGGTAGCAGCGGAACTGTCTGTTGTGTCCGTCCAAACTTCCTTTGCCATGCGAAATGCCGCCCACGCTTTCGGCCAACCGGCATAGAATGCGGCATGGGTCAGGATTTCTGCCATTTCGGTTTTGGTCACTCCGTTTCTTTTTGCCGATTCAAGGTGGTACTTGAACGAAGAATCTGTTAGTCCTTGTGACATCAGGGCTACAACCGTAACAATAGAACGGTCACGAAGGGATAACAGGTCGTTACGGCTCCAGACCTCTCCGAAAAGCACATCGTCGTTCAGGCGTGCAAACTCCGGTGCAAACTCTCCGAGAGCATCGCGTCCAGCGGTCTGCTTGATTTTTACTTGTGATTTTGCCATAATTGGGAACATTAAAATTGATAATAGAACCAATGTAATTACTTTTGTTTTCATATTACGCTTTTTTAATTTGACATTGCTAAAACCTTTTAAATATCGAGTGCAAAGGTACAAAGAAAGCCTTACAACGACTTTGCTGCAAGGCTCAATTTGTTTTGTTCTAAAGTTCAATGCTGCATGGATGGGGCAACTCCATATGCATCCTTGTATATTTTGGAGAAATGCGACAGATTTATGAAGCCCACGTCGAAACAGGCTTCTGTCACCTTCTTTCCTGATTTTATCAAATCATGGGCAGCTTCAAGGCGACGTTTGATAATCCATTTTTGAGGTGTCAAATCGCTTACCTTTGCGAAATCCCGTTTGAAAGTAGCCAGACTACGCCCCGTGTTGCTTGCAATCTCGTTCATAGAAAGGTCGCACATATAGTTTTCGTTCAAATAGTCCAAAATGTCAATCTTCCACGGTTCCACGAAGTCGAACAGCGAAGCATACAGGTTAATGTCGGTATTGAGCAATACATACACTCCTTCAATCATTTTCAGTTTCAGTACATCTTCCGATGGCTTTTCTCCTGCATCGAAATAGGGGATAATCGACTCAAACAGGGAACGGATGTCTGATCTGTTACTCGATAACACACGCAAACTCACTTTCTCGCGTTTGGAATCAGAGGGAATCTGCTGCCGATTAAGTGTCTTGTAAAACTCCTTTAAGAAAGGTCGTGAGAATTTCAACACAATAGAGCGGTAAGGATTTCCCTCCTCTACTTTTTTCTGCAACCACATACGGTTGTCGCGTCGCATGAAAGCACACTCTCCCGGATGAAGAACGGTTTTCTTTCCACGCTCTTCTATTTCCAGTTCACCGGAAATCAGATAAATCAGTGTGTGATCCCTGTTCTCGTGGGCACAACCACGATTATCAGTGAAATAACTCGCTATGAGTATGTTCGAGCAATTGAATACATCTAATCGTTCCATATTGTCTATATTTTAAATTAATTGCAAAGGTAGCATCTTTTATCCATAAATTGTTTGTTGTAAGGCTCAAATTTGCAATAACAATTCAGTTTTTACTTAACCCACATTGCAGCAGCCTTTGGTGAAAAACTTAAAGATTCCTAACGAAATCCTAGTTTTTGGCAGTTTTCTGCCAATTTCCTAGCTGATTTTGCATAAAGAATCCTAATTTGCAGCGTACATCGGAAAAAAAAAACGAAATGCTACACCCGCCCGTTTTGTCATTTGAAAAATTGTGTGTATCTTTTCCCCCGAAATGTATATATCCAAGGCAAAGAAATATCGCGATCATGGAGATGGTACAGCAATCGCATATGATTACTACCGTCTCACGAAGTCTTACATCGACAAAGATGGCAAGACTAAGCATCGTAGTGTCCTTTGCCTTGGAGATTGACAAAGATGAACGTAACCGACTGGCATCCATGCTCACCACAATGATTGAGGATGGACAAAGCGTGATGTGCGATAGCAAAAAGCTCTACGAGGAAGCCATGTCTCAATCACTGCACTTGCAGAGATGTTCGGCATTCCTAAGGAGAAAATAACCAAAGATGCCCTGTATGAAAGTGCCAAGCACCTGTGGAACGAGCACCGTGGCCTTGAGGACTGGCTCCATGACAGGGTATGCAGTATGTTCGGAATCGAGGAGAAAATCCTTCTGTTTGATATCACAAATTCCTACTTTGAGGGGAAAATGGAGAACAGTGAACTCTGTCAGTATGGTCGTTCCAAAGAGAAAAGGGACGACTGCAGGATTGTTGTCCTTGCTGCAGTAGTAAACACTGAGGGATTACTCGTTCGCACAATAATATACGAGGGAAACCGCCATGATTCTACTACCGTTGAGGAAGTTGTTGGTACTTTGGCCAAGACAACCACTCAAGATACTAAACGTATCGTAGTGATGGATGCAGGCTTCTACTCCAATTCGAATGTCAATTGGTTAAAAGCCAATGGATTCGACTACATTACCGTACTCCCTTCTGGCGACAGTAAGTTTGAGTCTACAAGTTCAGAAATCATCGATCATACCGATAACAAAGGACGGCAGATACGTCTGCAGATGGGCAAGGTTGACATGGATGGAGAATCCGTCAAGGCACTCATGGTGGATAGTGACGCAAAGGGTGCCAAGGAACGCTCCATGTATGAGCAGGCATGCAAACGCTACAAGGAGGGATTGGAAGCAATCAAAAAAGGTATTCTTACCAAGGGCGGAACCAAGAAACGTGACGCCGTGAACAAGCGACTGGGCAAATTTGACAAGCAATATGGAGCCATTCGCCTGTCATACAACGTTACCTTTACCTATGAGGGTACAGGAAAGAACGAGATTGCTACTTCCATGACCTGAGAATGCAGAGAGGACAAGGCTGCTCAGAGAAGAAAGTTCCATGGAAAATATATCTTGCTGACGAGCCTTGATGAAAGCCAGGAGATGGGATGAAATCATGCGCATTGCCAGCACACAGGTTGTGGTTACAGCAAAAGTTGAGACCGTAGATGGACAGGTCATTAGTATAAGACAGAGCACAGAGGCAGAGAGTAAACTCTCCGCCATCTATGATTTGCTCTACATTACCCCCGAACCGCTCGGGAAAAGAAAATCCATGCTACACCCAAATCAGACTTCAAAAAATCCGGATATTGGAAATCAGGGAGTTACATAACGGGTGGCTGCAATGTGGGTTAAATCGGTATAGCGTAAAGCCAAACTCGCCCAAGGCAAAGCCAAAAACTTCACCCTGGGCGAGCCAACACATTTTATATTCACCACTTAATCCAAATTGTAAACAATGAACATGAACCAACTTCTTACGCATGAGAGCAAGTCGATAGACACCGCCATGCAATCCTTGAAGAAAGCCAACAACTGGCTATCCTCATTCATCGAGTCCTACTGCCCACCTTTGGACGGGGAGCGATACCTCACCGACAAGGAACTCTCCGAGCATTTGAAGCTTAGTCGCCGCACCTTGCAGGAATATCGCAGGCAAGGCATCTTGCCCTACATTATATTATGTGGCAAAACCCTCTATCCGGAATCCGAGATACAAGCACTTCTCACTGGTAATTACCGCAAGCCGATAATCGACGGCACTGTTTCACAAGGGGAGGGTACTGCTTCATAATAGCGAAACAAAAAATAGCGTACAGGGTACAACGACAAAAATCGTTCCCTCTGTACGCTATTATATTATAAAGGTGTAGGAATCTTATTAAAAGATGAGAGATTCTAACTTGTACCTCTTGGCATCGTTCCGTTCATCACAATAATCATCGGATACTCGTGTTTTACTTGCTCTGCTTGGCAATCCTTGCGGTTCACTACCTTACTGATAAACCATTGTCTGAACAACAAGGCTTGGTATGTATCCATTTGAAGTACTATGACGATAATCACTTCCATATCATAGACATGCGCAGAATATCCATTTTCAAGTTTGATGTATTGCGAATGCTGGAAGTCTTTCAGCACACTTTGTTTCCAAATGCGCTTGATGGTATTCTTCACTGCTGTCCCTGTTACATTCAGCAGTTCGGCAATCTCCCAAACTGTCATCCACACCTCACCATGATGTGGGGCGTAGATGACCATATCTTCTTGTATTGTTATCACTTGTCGTTTCATACTCTGCCATTTATAGTGTTAGTATTATCGTTGCAAACATTTCCAAACGTGAATTCCTCAATGTTATTAATCTGCTGAGACAACTTTTCCACGTCTTTGCTCAATTTCTCCTTGGTAATCTTGGCATACACCTGGGTTGTCTTTATGTCCTTGTGACCAAGCATTGAACTCACGGTTTCTATTGGAACTCCGTTGGAGAGGCAAACCGAGGTTGCGAACGAATGACGGCTCATGTGCCAGGACAGCGGCTTGGTGATGCCGCATTTCTTGCCCAGTCTTTTGAGCGAATCCATACAACTTTGGTAGTTGGGTACTGGAAACACCCTGCCGTCTTCACACAATCCACGGTATTTTTCCATAATCTGCTTGGGATAATCAAGCAACTTGATGTTGGCTTCCGTTCCTGTCTTCTGTCGATGGATAACAATCCATTCACCTTCATCGAAAAATTCCTTGATGTTCTCTTCCTTCAAGTTGTACAGATCAATGAAAGCGAGACCTGTAAAACAACAGAACAGGAACAAGTCACGCACCATACTCATCTTCTTTCTTGTGATAGGTGTTTCCATCAACAGGTGAATCTCTTCTTTGCTCAGAAACTCTCTTGTGGTCTCTTCTTCCTTGTACTCATATCGTCTGAATGGGTCTTTTACGAGCCATTCATTATCTATGGCACGGAATACCATTGCACGGAGATTGCGGACAAACACCATCGCAGAGTTTATCTTCAAGTGCTTGTCGGTTCTGAGAAAAGTCTCGTAGTCTGTGATAAAAGGCAGCGACAACTCTTTCAGAGCAATATCCTTCACATGGTAATGCGTCTGCAAGAACTCGCCCACATAGGCACACCCGATTCTATACTTCGTGTATGTACTCAAAGATTTCATGCCAGCCTTATATTGCTTTTCCATTTCATCACGGCTTTGAGAATATACTTTCATCAGTGTATGGCAACGATACTCCAAGCCAAGAAAGGCGTTCTTCACCTTGTCGGCAGTGACGAAGTTGTCCCTGTCCATAATCTCCTGATAATGCTTACTGATACTCACACGCATCTTGTCCAATTTGCGGTTCACTTCCAAGGCCTGCATACTCTTTCCTATCATGCGTCCGCCCTTGGTGTCCCACAAATCTGGATTGGCAGTTGTCTTGCAACTGAACTGCGCCTGTGTTCCGTCCACTGTGATACGTCCCATAACAGGAACAGTACCATCTTTCTTTACTACCTGTCTTTTGAGGTAGAAGATAATTGAAAATGTACTCTTCATAACGTCATTCTTTTTCGCGTTCAAAATTAATACATGAAGAGTCTTTTCTTGCTACGCATTTCACGGCAGAATACGGCAAATTTGGTTCGTAACCCAAAAACTTACATTGCTCATTAGTAACTCATTATAAATCAGAGTATTCAAATTCAATTCGTAACCTTCCTCATTCTTCCGAACCTCAACATTCCCCATTTGGAGTATAGGTTACGGATAGGTAACGTTCCTCTGTCTCATCTTGTCGTATTCCCGTCTTCGTCTGTCCTCGCCACTTTTAACCAAAATGAGGAAAGTAACTGATAACCAGTAAACTTTCCTCATTCTTCTCTCAAACACTTTTTATATGTACTTTTGAGGTTGGGAAGTTGAGGTTTCGGGCAACGGAAGTTGGGAGGTTGTATTATATATATTATGAGGTTGTATTATATATATTATAATGTGTAGGGGGAATTGGTGCGAAAAAGGGGTTGATTTGCCGATGAAATCTTGCACACTATGAGAATTTTGTGCATAAAGCAAAAGTATTTTGCGATAAATATGCAGTTTTTTGCACACTTTTATTGGTGGGTGTGCAAAAAGTTATACCTTTGCAGTCGGAAATGGCAAAAAGATTGTGCATAAGTGTGCAGAATATTCCATTAGAGTTCACTAACAAGGATAATATACATTATATAATAATAGAACATTATGTCTTTTAACTTACTGAAAGGAAAGCGCGGTATCATCTTCGGCGCATTGAACGACGCATCTATTGCGTGGAAAGTAGCAGAACGTGCCGTTGAGGAAGGCGCACAGATTGTATTAACCAATACTGCGGTGGCTTGCCGCATGGGTACAATCGACGAACTCGCCAAGAAGACCGGCGCAGTAATAATCCCAGCAGATGCGACATCTGTAGAGGATTTGACCAACCTCTTTGTGCAGGCACAGGAGGCTCTGGGTGGCAAGATTGACTTCGTGCTGCACTCATGCGCTATGAGTGTAAACATGCGCAAGAAGCGTACTTACGATGATCTTGACTATGGTTTCTTGAACAAGACCCTCGACATCTCTGCAATTTCGTTCCATAAGATGCTTCAGGCAGCCAAGAAGCTCGACGCTCTGTCGGAGAACGCTTCGGTGCTGGCTCTGACCTACGTGGCTTCTCACCGTACATTCTTCGGCTACAACGATATGGCGGATGCCAAGTCGCTGTTGGAGTCGATTGCTCGCAGCTTCGGCTACATCTACGGTCGCGAGAAGGGCGTGCGCATCAACACCATCTCTCAGTCGCCTACGTTCACCACAGCGGGCAGTGGCATCAAGGGCTTCGACGGTCTGTACGACTTCTCTGACCGTATGTCGCCATTGGGCAATGCGAGCGCTGACGAGTGCGCAGACTACTGCGTTGTGATGTTCTCTGACCTGACAAAGAAGGTGACGATGCAGACTCTGTTCCACGACGGCGGCTTCTCGAGCATGGGTATGTCGCTGCGCGGTATGACACAGTACAACAAGTCGTTCCTCGACGAGAACCGCGACGAGCAGGGCAACATTATCTACGGATAAGCGATTTTTCTACGGATAAACAACAGACATGAGCCGTACCAATAATGCGACGGCTTACGCAGAAACAATAAAAAAGCGAGTAGCAGAGGTTGTGAAGCCTCAGCTACTCGCTTTTTCTATTTTATCAATGCAATACGTTCTATTAACGTCAATACAATACGTCCATTCGGACAACAACACGGATTTATTTAGCCACCGCTATACGCGCCTCCTGCAGCACACCGTCCATGAATGTGTCGGGGTTCACCTTCTTCAGCGTGCTCTTCATCTCGTCGATGATTGATATGCAGGTTTGCTTCTCGTTATCGGTGAGCAGTTTGCTGTGTTCTCGGCACAGACGCGCTATCTTGACAACGATGCCCGTCTGCAGCGTCTTCGCATCGGCATCCTTTATGGCATCGAGGAAAGCAGCGCGCAGATTGCCGAACTGGAGCATGAAGTCGATGTCGGTCTTCACCTCGTTATTTGTAGCCGAAGGAAACGAGCGCGAATTGAAGACACGCACATTGCCGTCGTTGTCGTACGTGGTTGTGGTCACGCCGTTGTCGTCGAGGACAGTCTGCGTGCGCAACGAGGTGCCCTTATTAAGCGACTTCAGTGCGCCTCTGACGCCCGACTTGAACTCTTTAAAACGAGCAGGCATCACGCCATAGATGTGATAGTAGTAGCAATGATACTTGTTGTTCTCCTTGAACCACACAGCCAGATAGGCGTGACGGCGCATGGGGTCGGCGGCATCCGTGAAACACAAACCGTAGTAGACGTGCGACTTGTGTGCACCCAGCTCTACGCTGTATTCGTTGTTGGCTCCATAATCGTACAGACTGTTGGTAGCGAGCGAGCTGCTGCCCGGTTTCTTGATGAACACATTGTAGGCATCGGACTTCGCCTGTAGCAGTTCCTTCTCTATCTGTGCGAAGAGCTTCTTCTTTTTCGCAGGAACGGTGAACTCGGTGAACTTGCAATAGCTCACGCCACTATCGGCACAAACGACATTGTAGTCGGAGTTGGACAGCACTTCGGTAGAAGGATCGTTCAGCACAATCTTGAACACCTTTTCGATATTACTCTGTGCAGAAGCCACAAACGCCTGCACTAAGAATATTGCCATTATTAAAATCTGTCTCATACGTAATATATTTACAGGGTTGTTGTTATGTTTTCTTTATTATGGGTTATTGCTGTATGCTGTTGCCCGTGGCTTCCGACTCGTACTCGTCAGCCTCAGCGTCGTCAGTTTCGAACAATTCCATAGCCTGAAGCTCGAGCTGATTGATCTCTGCCGACTGGTTGGCATTTATGGCATGAAGCAGGATGTCGGCTTGGCGCACAGCTTCCTCTATATCGGTGGAGTCGGCATGGGTGGATGCGCTCCTGTCAGCCTCAGCCACATACACCTTTGGCGGACGCGGCTGCCAGTAAGGGCGAACAGACTTGTGCAAGCGCCGTTTCCTGGGCTGCAGCTTCACGCTGTCTGCGAGAATACGCTGCGGTTGTTCGGCGGAAATGCTGTCGGCGACAGAATCGGCAGGCACAAGGCGAGCCGCTTGCTGAGCCAACGGCGCACCTGACGACTGACCAGACGGCGTATTGTCGGGAAGCAGCGCCGAAACAGCAAACACAAGCACGGCAACGGCAGCAGCCGATGCCACCCAAAGCAAAGTATTGCGCAGCGTGAAGCTCCGCACGGTCGGAGCTGCAGCCTCATTCTGCTGGTCTTTCTCAGCCGCTTCGGAAGCGAACATGCAGAACATCTCTCTGTATGCGCTCCAATCGGCGGCAGATATAGCGTCAGGTCGGTCGGCATCGGTAGCCGTGCAGAAGAACTCCGCCAATGCGGTCTCCTCCTCAACGGTAGTGGCACCGTCCATGTAACGCTTCAGAAGTGATATGATTTGTCGGTCTGTCATGTTCTGTTCCTTTCCTTTATCTGATTGAATAGTTTTCGTCGTGCCGAGGAGAGCATCGTCGCCACCGAATCCTTGCTGATGCCTAATATGGCGGCAATCTGCTCATTGGTGCGGTGCTCGGTCTGACGCAGCCTCATTACCTGCATCTCGCGCGGCGGCAACTGCTCTATGCGCTGACGCAGCCATTGCTCCTCCTCTTTCCATTCGAGCTGACTCTCTGGAGTATCGTTGTCCGACTCCTGCTGCAAAAGCCAGGACGTGTGCGCCTCGTCGCCGCTGATGCTTGTCGGGTGCTGCCGTCGCAACATGTCAATAGCCACATTGCGAGCTATGACAGCCGCAAGGCGAGCGGCATGGGCTGTGTCACGGAGAGAGTCGTGCACAGCCCAAAGCCTAAGCATCGCGTCGCTTGCCGCATCGTCTGCATCATCGGCACGCGCAAGATAGCGGCGGGCATAGCCTTGAGCTATAGTGCGCAGTTGCGGCGACATCTGTTCAAACTGTATTTGGTTCACGGTAGTCGGGTATTCGTTAGCAATATTCTATTGTTACACGCCTTAACGCTGGCGTGACACGCATTACGGACGGGCGTTGATGACACCATCGGGTGTGTTCTGTCTACACGAATTGTAAGTATCGCCTGTTACGTTCACATTACTGCCCATGTTGAGCAGTTTATCGTACTTCAACATACTGTCGCTTATCTTGCCCGAACCTAAGACATAGTTTTTATAGTTGCCGGCTTTACCCGAAACAGAGATGCGACCAGAGCCGGTAAGCGTACAATTAAGATTGGCAGCCTTGCTTGTTCGGCAGTTGATTGTGCCCGAACCTGCCATCGTCAGTCCTACATAATCAGCCTTCACATCGTCGACAAGGATAGTGCCCGAGCCTGCGTTGTTAAAGTTGGCATGACTGGCTACGACCTGGCTCACGGCAATCTTGCCCGAACCAGCCTGATTTAACGTGACAGCCGTCGACTTCATCTTGCCAACAACAATTTGTCCGCTACCACTCATATTGAACACTCTCACGTCCGGTGCTTTTACGTGCACAACAACGCTGTGTCTGTCCGACGAATCGGAAGTTTCGACATACACATTGCCAATGACCTTGCCGTACTTTGAGATGTTCAGATCCGAACCATTGCTCCCTACGCGTATCCGGTCGAATGCTGCGGCGTCGCCCACAAGACGAACCTCGTATGTACTACCCTGTTCGTACACCACTTTAATCGAACCGACAACGTTGATCACGCTGAAAGGTTTCACGCTAAGTTTCTTCTCGCTCTTCTCAGCTCCGTATACCGACGCGGTAAGCACGAGCATCGCAGCCGTCAACATCAAAACAAACTTTCTCATAAGATTATCTCCTATCTATTTAAGTTGCACATTATATATATATGTATAGGTAAGTGCTGAAAGAAGACCTCAGCGCCCTGCCCTTTCTATAAACAATAACGCAAGAAAGGGAAATTCTAAATATGCTGGCACCGCATTTAACACATATTTAACATGTTTCAAATTAATAAAGCGTAATTTGAACCGAACAAGCAAGGCTTTGCTTTGTGACTATCAATAAAATATCGTAACTTTGTAAGCAGCAATATATCAATTTGTTTATATCCTAAGACTCACATACCACTATGAAATCGTTAAAAGAATTATATAGAATAGGCAAAGGCCCGTCGAGCAGTCACACAATGGGACCGCAGAAGGCGGCACAGACCTTCGCTGCGCACAACAAGGACGCAAAGTCGTTCGAGGTGACGTTATACGGCAGCCTGGCAGCAACGGGCAGAGGTCACATGACCGACGTAGCCATCGACGAGGTGCTGCGCCCTATCGCTCCGCTGAGCATCGTGTGGCAGCCGAAGGTGTTCCTACCCTACCACCCGAACGGCATGAAGTTCGTAGCGTTCGATGCTGAAGGCAATCGCATGGACGAATGGATTTGCTACAGTGTGGGCGGCGGCGCACTGTCGGAAGGCGAGAAGAGCCGCTGGTTCAACAACAAGCGCGACGTGTACCAGAAGAACACGCTGCACGAGATACAGCAATGGTGCGAGAACCACGGTCGCGGCTACTGGGAGTACGTTGAAGAGTGCGAGGATGAGGACATCTGGGATTATCTGATGGAGGTTTGGCGCGCCATGCAGGAGGCTGTTGAGCGCGGCATCGACCACGAAGGCGCACTGCCTGGTCCGCTGAAACTGCCACGCAAGGGTCCAATCTACTACGTGAAGGCGAGCGGCTACAAGCAGTCGCTGCAGTCGCGCGCTTTGGTTTACGCCTATGCCCTGTCGGTGAGCGAGGAGAACGCATCGGGCGGCACCATCGTCACCGCCCCCACATGCGGTTCGTGCGGCGTATTGCCAGCCGTGCTCTACCACCTTGCAAAGGGACACAAATTCAGCGACACACGCATACTGCACGCCCTCGCCACAGCCGGCATCTTCGGCAACGTGGTGAAGCAGAACGCCTCAATCTCGGGTGCCGATGTAGGCTGCCAGGGCGAGGTAGGCGTAGCGTGCGCCATGGCTTCTGCAGCTGCCTGCCAGCTGTTCGGTGGCAGTCCGTCGCAGATAGAATATGCAGCCGAAATGGGACTGGAGCACCACCTCGGCATGACGTGCGATCCGGTGTGCGGATTGGTACAGATACCGTGTATCGAGCGCAACGCCTTCGCCGCTACTCGCGCTCTCGATGCCAACCTCTATGCGTCGTTCTCCGACGGAACACACAGCGTGTCGTTCGACCGCGTGGTGAAGGTAATGAAGCAGACCGGTCACGATCTGCCGTCGCTCTACAAGGAGACGAGTACGGGCGGACTGGCGCAGGCTTACGAGCAGCACATGCGCAAGTTGGCGGAGCAAGCAAACTCGAACGAAGAGGATATCAGTAAGTTTGGATACAATTAAATGTAAAGTTGAAAATTGAGAATGGAGAGTTGAGAGCAACTTTAGTTGAGAATTGAGAGTGGAGAGTTGAGAGTTATGATATGTTTTATTGCTAACGCTTAAACCATAGTTTTACAATGGTAATCATAACTCTCAACTCTCCACTCTCAATTCTCAACTGAATAAAACTCTCAATTCTCAACTGAATAAAACTCTCAATTCTCAATTATAACAATCTGCGGTGTGCGTAGTGCCGGCTTCAGCTCGCCACCGATATAATAAACGCCGAGCTGTGTGGGCACAGCCTGTGCCCCTGCTCGTGCGAGAGCCTGATCGGCGAATGTCGTGGTGAGCCATTGCCCTGCGACAGCATCAAAGACATAAAGATTACCACTGAATTTATACCAGCCGATTGGCTGCTTGAGGTAATCGTCTTTCTTCACACACTCATATCTACCGCTGATTGCATCGAGAAATATCGTGCGGTTCACGCCGCCTGTGGCGTACAACCGATTGCCGTCCGCCCACGCAATACCACCCGAGAGTGTCATTTCCTCGCCATCAGCAGAGCGCGGAGCAGACAGAACGCCCCACTCCTTCGTGCGTATGTCGTAGACATAGCCATCGGTGTGTACCTTGCTTTGCTCGCCATGGGCATAGAAACCTCCCCAAACATACACCTTATTATTATAAGCAACGACTACGGGCTGCACACGTGGCGCACCCGGGACGCGGAGAGTGACAAACGCAGTGTTGTTAGATGCTTGAGCAATCGAGTTTGCGCCTTGGTTGGTGACGTTTGAGTCGAGCTGATAGCGCAGAACATTGGCAGACGGCTTGCCATTCTGATTGCCGCCAACAACGAATACGTCTGTTCCGGCGAGTGCCACAGCCATGTTGTCCGCCGTAGCAGACAGGTCTGCAAGACGGTTAAGCGCAATACCGGTTCCGGCAGCGTTCAAGCGTACACTATAAACCGAGGCAAGCGAGTGGTCGTTGTTGTTGCCACCGATGAAGAGCAGACTGTCGCCACTCGCAACCGTTGCGCCATACGCAGCCGGCTCGGGCAGGAAACCCACCAAGCGCCATTGCAGTGTCTCGCGGTCTATGCGTGCTGCATATACACCAGCGTAATACTTTTTCGGCTTACCTGCTTCGGGGAAGTTGCAACCGCCAGCCATAACGAGATAATCACCTATCTGACCGGCATAACATGCCGACACACCGAGCGAATAACCTGGTTCGGCAGAGGGAAAGCCAACAACGCTATGCACGTGCTGCGCAGAGAGAGACAATGCGATAGAAAGAAAAAGAAATAAGGATAGAAGTTTGTTCATAAAACTATAAATTAAATGGAGGCTGCATCAATACAAGAAAATGGCTACGGCAAGAATGCCGTAGCCTCCTTATAATGCAATTAAGTGGGTGCGTGGGTATGGCAGGATGCCATACCCTCCTATGCTTACGCTTCGAGCTTTTTCAAAATCTCCTGACAGAGCATGTAGCCCTTGATCATCATACGCGGAATGTGGAACGGACCCTTGTAGAGGTTGCCCTTAGCCGGCTGTGCCACTGTTCCGTCGCGATGCAGATAGCCGTACCACTCGCCGTACTCGGCATCGGGGAAGTGGGCGTATGTCCACTCGCTGATGCGCTCGTGACGGTAGATATACTTCTCGTCGCCGGTTCCGAGGTAAGCGTAGAGCGAAGCGATGATGGTCTCGCACTGCGGCCACCAGAACTTCATGTCCTGCGAGTAGTCCTGCGATGGCAGGTTCTTGCAGTCGCGGAAGTTGATGATGCCGCCGTACTGCTTGTCCCAGCCCCAGTCCCATGACCAGTCGAACACCTGCAGAGCCAGGTCGAACATCGGCTTGTCCCAGCCGCGCAGCTTAGCCTCCTCCATGATGAACCAAGAGGTCTCGATGCAGTGGCCAGGGTTGATGGTGCGAGTCATGTTGGTGTCGATGAACTCGCCGTTCTCGCCTACTGTTTCAAGCAAGCACTTGAACTCCGGATGGATGAAATACTTCTTCAACTTCTCAATCGACTCATCAATCTGCTGAGTGAGTTTCGGATCGTCCACCACCTTGCGAATGCAAGAGCCTACGTTGATGAGAATCATGACGATGCTATGACCCTGCAACTTCACGTCAGCCTCGAACTTAGCAGGCAGGAAGCCCGGTGTAGCGAGGAAGCGCTGTGTGTCTTCAAACACCTGGATGGCGCGCTTTGCCCAGTGCTGGTCGCCTGTAGCGAGAGCATACTCAGACATCGCGATTGCGGCGAAGGTCTCTGAGAACACGTAGCGGCGCTTGCGCAGTGGTTTGCCCTCAGCAGTCACAGAGAAGTACATATGTCCCTGCTCGTCGAAGCAGTGCTTCTCGATGAACTCGAGTGTAGACTTAGCAGCGTCGAGCCACTCCTGGTTCTTCTCTACATTGTTATAAGCGAATGAGCAAATGAAGGCGAAACGGCCCTGAAACCACACCGACTTTGTTGTATCCATCAGCGATCCGTCGCGGTTGACGCAGGTGTACACGCCACCGTTCTCGCGGTCTAAGCCGTACTCCATCCAGAACGGCATGATATTCTCGGTCAGGTCTTTCTTATAAGACTCAGCCCACGACTTGATATATTCTTTTACATTCATTTTCTTAAAGGTGATATGTTGTTATGTTGACGGGTTGACATTAGAACTGGTTAGCACGCTCGAAGAATCCGATCTCTTCAAGCTCCTTCTTCATCTGAGCCTCTTCCTCGTCAGTCATGTTGCGGAACGGCACACGGTTAGGTCCGAGGTCGAAACCGAGGAGCTTCATGATGCGCTTGCCACCCACGATGTTACCGCGGAAGTGGCAGATGACGTTGATAACCTCCTGTGAGAAGTTCTGCTTCTCACGAGCTGTCTCGAGGTCGCCGCGGTTCCATGCGTCGATGATGCCCACAAGCTCACGACCATTGTAGTTGGTTGTGCCGCCGATGCCGCCACGAGCACCGCCCTGAGCAAGGCTCGGGAGGATTGTCTCGTCCTGTCCGTGGAGCATGTCGAACTTGCCACCACCGTAGAGACGGCACTGGTTGTACTCGTAGAGAGCCTCGTAAGTGTACTTGATGCCTGCGAAATTCTTGATGCGTCCGTCGACAGCCTTCAAGAGGTCTACCATCGGCAGGAATGCGCCGTTGAACGCAGGGATATGATAGTAGTAGAACGGCAACTCAGGAGCAGCGTTCGCGATAGTCTCGCAATACTCCACGAGTTCTTCGATGCGACCAATCTTCGGGAACGGAGGTGCCATCGAGCCGATGCCCCATGCACCAATCTTCTGAGCGTGCTCGGCAAGGCGCACACTCTCGCGCAGACAGCAGCTGCCTACGTGCACAATAACCTTGAAGCCCTCGGGAGCAACACTCACCCAACGCTCTGCCAGCTGCATACGCTCCTCGGTAGTGAGCATATATCCCTCGCCAGACGATCCGTTTATGAACACGCCCTTCAAGCCATTCTTCTGCAACATCTTTGCATAAGCCTCGATTGGTTCGAGATTAACGTCACCATTTGCATAGAACGGTGTAAACGGTGCGTCGATAAGTCCTACGATTTTTTCCATAGTCTTGTTTATTTTAATTGATTATTAATTTATTGTTTTCAATTAAGAGATGAAAAGTTATTGAGTATTCTCACCACCTCAACATCTCACCACCTCAACATTTATTCAACATTATCCGATGTCGGGCGCAGACAAGCCAACTGCAACACGAGTGCCACGATGACGATGCCACCGAGCACGGCGAAGCCCATGCCGAGATTGCCACCATCGGTCCACTTGCCGAGCAGATGTGTAACGGCAGCACCTGCGAACACGCCCACCATATTCATTATGCCATAAGCCGTAGCACGATACTTAGCCGAGATAATCTGGCAGAGTATAGGCATGTTGTTAGCGTCGAACATGCCGAAGCCGATGCCGAACAGCATTCCGGCTCCCACTACAGCCACTACGCTATGGCCGAAGCCGAGCAGAACGAGTGCTGGGATAGTCATGCCCAAGCCGATAGCACTGGTATAGATACGTCCGCGTATGTTGCGCAGCACCCACTTGTCGGACATCACACCACCGAGAAGCACGCCTACGAACGACGAAGCAGCAATGGTGATGGTAGACATCGGACCTGCCTGCGCCATATCCAGCCCAAGGTTGTCGGCGAAGAGCGTAGGCAGCCAGTTCTTAGTAGCCCAACCCGGGAGGCTCGGCACAGCGAAGTAGATGAGTATCACCCAGAACGCCCATGTAGAGAGCACTACGCTGAGTCCGCGCCAAAGGCTCTCCTTCTTCATCAGCGTTGCAGGATTGGGCGAAGCTGCGACAGCATCCACAGCCTTCGGTTTGTCGTGCAGAAGCAGTGCAAGTACCACCGAGTAAGCGATGCCGATGATGCCGAACCAGTAGAAGGTGCTATGCCATGAGAAGGTGACAGCGATAGTAGCACCAAATCCGCCCACCGCCTGACCCACGTACAGACCCGTCATGTGTATACCGATAGCCAGCGAGCGCGACTTGCCCTCATGCCAGTCGGCAATGAGCGACAATGCGGAAGGTATATACAACGCCTCGCTGACACCCATCAGCGCACGTAGCCAATAGAGCTGGGTGAAGTCGGAGGCGTAGCCCATGAGGTACGTAACGGCTGACCATACGAACAGACTGCCCACCACGAGCTTCTTACGGCTCACACGATCGGCAACCACGCCTGCGAACGGACTCACGATGCCGTATATCCAGAGGAACACAGCCATGAGCGCACCGAAAGCCTCAGCCTTCTGTAGCTCTACTATATCGAACTTCATTGCGTCCTGCATGGTTGAGAGCATCTGACGATCCATATAGTTGAGCAATGCCACCACCCAAAGCAGTGCCACTACGAGCCACGGATAGAACTTTTTGTTTTTAATTTTTGATAGAGATTTGTTTTTAGTTGTTTGTTTTTCAAATTTAAGGCTGCACTCCGTAGCTGAATGCGGGGCGCAGCCTATCCTATTCAATGCAAAAGTATCACTTTTTTTCTACACGACAAAACAGAACGTGTGCTTAATTGTGTTTTCCAGCCTCACGCTCTGCAATTTTTTCGTTTGCCTTATCACGGGCGTATGCTGAGTCGTGCGTCTTTCTGTCTTCATCGTAGTAGACGGTGCGATAGGTGACATTACCACCTCCACCACCTTTAGGCTCTGGCATTGCGTACAGAACGAAGCCTATAATGACTCCGACTATCAATATCTGAATAATCAGTTTGAAGATAACAACAATCAGACCCCATACGGCTACGATGCAACCGAGTATATAGACAATAGTGAAGAGCGTGAGCAGGAGACCCAACTTCTTGCTCTTCATAAGCTCGATGTTGCGCTTCAACGAGAGAAAGACACCAATGCCCAATGCCAAAAGTAAAGAAACGAGTATTAAGAGTGACTCAACCCATCCGCTTAAGCCCAAGAATTCAAATATAAGTGCTGACACTATCACTACGGGTAACGCGGCGAGTATGCTTATGAGTGCTGGTTTCACAGATATGCCGTCGTGTACGTCGCCGTCGAAGGCTTCGCCCAAGATTACAGGCTCGTAGAACTTGATGCTCATAACCTGATAGAACACAATCAAGCCGAACGGAATGATGCGCAACAACGAACCAAAGAAGCCATAACGGTTCTTGTCGCACCACCAGAAGCAGTTGGTGCCCAACACGCTATAAGCCCATATCTCGAGCAGCGTGCCAACCATGATACATGCGGGTATTGCCACCACGGCTATCGAGCGTATCTTATTGCTCCTCATAGCCAAGATGTTGAGCACCATAACGCCGAGGAACAACAAAGCTATTATAATATATGGTATAATAGAATTGAAGATGCGGCCCTGTATGGTATGCGCCAACTCGTCCGACTTCGTCAGCACCTTGTCCTCTACACCCTCCGGGTTGTCCTTACTGAACACGAGGTTCTCGCTAAGCGTGCAGTATTTCTTGCCGTCTTTCTGTATTACGGCATATCCAATGGAGCCTCCCGTATCAATCACACCCTTGTAGTAGAACTTATCCACGCCTTCTACCTGGTCGCCATCGTGCAGATAGAACACGAGTTTCTCGCCCTTACTGTAGTAGGTGTCCTCTGAGCGGATTGTCTCCACAACATCATATACAGCAACAGAGTCGCCACGTAGACACTTCACGTCGTACTTCTGCGCACTTGCCGCTACGACATATAGCAGCAGCAACATCAATAGGTTAATTGCTTTCTTCATAAGTTTTGTTGGTTTTTGGTTTATTAGTTGTGTTTATTAGTTGCGTCTTTTCACTTCTACAAATATAGTAATAAATACTCAGACTGTGCAACTTAAACCAAACAAAAAGTCCCGAAACCGAACAAAAACGCCCGTTTGCTGACATATTGTCACCGAAAACAACTAAAATAGCCGTTCATAGCGACATATTGTCACATATATAACGTTGGAATATAGTTTGTGTAATGGTTTATAGAAAACAAGAAAACAAAAAGAAAGGAGAACGATATGACATTCGACAAATTCACAATCAAAGCACAAGAGGTTGTTCAAGAGGCATTGAACACCGCACAGCGCAGTGGTCAGCAGAGCATCGAGCCGATGCACTTGCTGAAGGCTCTGCTTGTGAAGGCTAAGGACGTTACGACCTTTATCTTCCAGAAGCTTGGCGTGAATGCCATGCAGGTGGAGAGCGTTGCCGACGCCGAGCTGCAGCGTCTGCCGCGCGTTCAGGGCGGACAGCCTTATCTTTCTAACGATACCAACGCCGTGCTGCAGCGTGCGCAGGACTTCGCTACGAAGAACGGCGACGAGTTTACGAGCGTAGAGCCTATTCTGCTCGCTCTCTTGCAGGTGAACTCTACGGCGAGTCGCATCCTCAAGGATGCAGGCATGACCGAGGCTGACGCCGTGAAAGCTATACAGGAGTTGCGTCAGGGCGAGAAGATACAGTCGCAGTCGGCTGACGAGAACTTCCAGAGCCTCGAGAAGTACGCCAAAAACCTCGTTGAGGAGGCGCGCCAAGGCAAGCTCGACCCCGTTATAGGTCGTGACGAGGAGATACGTCGCGTGCTGCAGATTCTCTCGCGACGCACCAAGAACAACCCTATATTGATAGGTGAGCCGGGTACGGGTAAGACTGCCATCGTGGAAGGCTTGGCGGAGCGCATCGTGCGCGGCGACGTGCCCGAGAACCTGAAGGACAAGCAGCTCTACTCGCTCGACATGGGCGCACTCGTAGCCGGAGCCAAGTACAAAGGCGAGTTCGAGGAGCGACTGAAGAGCGTTATCAAGGAGGTGACCAACGCCGACGGTCGCATCATCCTCTTCATCGACGAGATTCATACGCTTGTTGGTGCAGGCGGTGGCGAAGGTGCTATGGACGCAGCCAACATCCTCAAGCCGGCACTTGCGCGTGGCGAGCTGCGCAGCATCGGTGCTACGACGCTCAACGAGTATCAGAAGTACTTCGAGAAGGACAAGGCTCTGGAACGCCGTTTCCAGACCGTAATGGTCGACGAGCCTGACGAGCTTTCGGCTATCTCCATACTTCGTGGTCTGAAGGAACGCTACGAGAATCACCACAAGGTGCGCATACAGGACGATGCCTGCATAGCCGCAGTAAAGCTTTCGGAGCGTTACATCTCCGACCGCTTCCTGCCCGACAAGGCTATCGACCTCATGGACGAGGCGGCTGCAAAGTTGCGCATGGAGCGCGACTCTGTGCCCGAGGAGCTCGACGAGATTACGCGCCGACTGAAGCAGCTCGAGATTGAGCGCGAGGCTATCAAGCGCGAGAACGACACCGAGAAGATTAAGCAGCTCGACAAGGACATCGCCGAACTGCGCGACCAGGAGAAGGCGTTCCGCGCTAAATGGGAGAGCGAGAAGGGCTTGGTGAACAAGATTCAGCAGGACAAGCAACAGATGGAGCAGCTGAAGTTCGAGGCGGAGCGTGCCGAGCGCGAGGGCAACTACGAGCGCGTGGCTGAGATACGCTACGGCAGACTGAAGGCTCTTGAAGAGGACATCCGACAGATACAGAACCAGCTGAAGTCAACGCAGGGCGGCAACGCCATGATACGCGAGGAGGTGACAGCCGACGACATAGCCGAGGTGGTAAGCCGCTGGACGGGAATACCCGTTACGCGCATGATGCAGAGCGAACGCGAGAAGCTGCTGCACCTTGAGGAGGAGCTGCACCGCCGCGTAATCGGACAGGACGAGGCTATCAAAGCCGTGAGCGACGCCGTAAGACGTTCGCGTGCCGGACTGCAGGATCCGAAGCGACCCATCGCTTCGTTCATATTCCTCGGCACGACGGGTGTGGGCAAGACGGAGTTGGCAAAGGCTCTCGCCGAATACCTGTTCAACGACGAGACGATGATGACGCGTATCGACATGAGCGAGTACCAGGAGAAGTTCAGCGTGTCTCGACTCATCGGTGCGCCTCCAGGATACGTAGGCTACGACGAGGGCGGTCAGCTTACGGAGGCTGTACGCCGCAAACCTTACTCTGTCGTACTCTTCGACGAGATAGAGAAGGCTCACCCCGATGTCTTCAACATCCTCTTGCAGGTGCTCGACGACGGACGACTCACCGACAACAAGGGTCGCACCGTCAACTTCAAGAACACCATCATTATTATGACTTCAAACCTTGGTAGCCAATACATACAGGCTCAGTTCGCCGGCATCACGTCCGAGAACCGCGACCATGTCATCGGCGACACTAAGGAGAAGGTGATGGAGATGCTGAAGAAGACGATACGTCCGGAGTTCCTCAACCGTATCGACGAGACTATCATGTTCCTGCCGCTCACGAAGGAGGAGATTGCGGAGGTTGTAACGCTGCAGATGAACGCCGTGAAGAAGATGTTGGAGCCGCAGGGCTTCACACTCAACGTCACGCCGGCAGCCATCGGCTTCCTCGCCGACGAGGGCTTCGATCCGGAGTTCGGCGCACGTCCTGTGAAGCGCGCCATACAGCGCTGCGTGCTCAACGACCTCTCGAAGAAGATTCTTTCGGACGAAGTGTCGCGTGAGAAGCCGATTACAATCGATGCAGACAGCGAAGGCTTAGTGTTCCGCAATTAAAAATCGCAACAACTGTCATCCGCATCGGTCGACGCAGACATCCGCATCGGTCGGCGCAGACGTCCGCAACGGTCGACGCAGACATCCGCAACGGTCGACGCAGACATCCGCAACGGTCGACGCAGACGTCCGCAACGGTCGATACAGCATAGATAAAGATCAACATAGATACTAAAAAAAAGTAGCAGAGGTCAACGACTTCTGCTACTTTTTTTGTTTAAACACTTGCCAAGAGTGTGCCGAACGCACCTCTTGAGATTTTATTTACTTCACGTATTTCTTTCCGTTCTGGATGTAGATGCCCTTTCCTAAGGTGCTGAAGTTGTTGCCGACATAGCGTCCGTCGATGGTGTAGATGCGTCCGTCGTTGGTCTTAACGTCGACCTTCACGTCCTCGATGCCAGTCTCGCCAGCCACGCATACCTTCACCTCGTCGAGGAAGAAGCGCTTTCCGCCGTTGAAGTAGACACGGTCGTAGCCGTTGCCCTCAAACTCTACAGCGTAGTCGTTCCACTTGCCTTCCTCCATGAAGAAGCGCTCAAGCATCTTGTTGCCGAAGTAAACGTCGATAGTGTTGTCGTCGCCCTTGAACGGAGCCGCCTTAAATGTGAGGCGCACCTTGCCCGGCACGTTGAATGCAGGCGTAGAAGCCTCGCCCGGCACAGCCTTTGAACCGAAGCGTGCACACTTGTTGCCGGCGTTGCCCTTGTTGAAAACCCAACCTGTCAGGTCGGTCTTCAGTGCGTTGCTTGTATTAGGATTCCAAATGCCGTCGTTGCCACCCTTAGCAGTGTTGGCATCGAAGGTCTCGTTGAGGAGCACTGCTCCCGGAACGATGTCGATGTTCATGCCAGGCAGACCACGGAAACGGAACGAAACTGTTCTGTCGGCGTTCTGTGTGATACCGAGCAGAGCCTTGCCCATGAGCTTCGAGCCGTCGAAGTTGGCGTTGAAGAGTGTAGCAGCAGGCGCAGAAGTGTCGGTAAGACTGTCGTTCTTCACAACGCCATTCTCCATGTACGGGTATGTATCGTAGGCTGCTTTATGACCTGTCGCCATGTTGTCGGCATGGAACACCGACATACGCTGGTGAAGTGGGTCGTCGTTCACGCTGTTTGCATCCCACACCGACTGGAGATAGTCGACATGTGTCACGAGTAAACCGTTACCTGGCAGCGATGCGTCCCAGTTTGTTTTCTGGCGGTTGTCGATGATGTAGTACTCGTCGCGGTTGTTCTCGTTGTACATGATGTATGTCTTGCCACCCTCGCTGAGCGGTTTCATGTTCGAAATGTCCTGATTTTTCACCAGCTCGATTGGCTCTATCCAGCCAGCCACCCACTTCTCGTAGCCTGTGAAGCCTGCCGGGCAGAAGCCGTTGCCGTTGTAGCAGCCAGAGTGGAGCAAGTCCCAGTCGTCCATGCCGTAGCCGCCGGAGTAGGTAGTGTCGTACATATCGGCGAAGCCAAGACAGTGAGAGAACTCGTGGCATACAGTGCCGATGCCGTCGCACTCCTTATCGGGGTTGAGCTCGCTACTGCAAGCGTATGTGTTTATGTAAATGCCCTCGCCCGTATCGTACACCTTACCGTAGTCGCTTGCGCGGAGAGTGCTCATGTGAGGCCAGATGTTAGACGCAGCTGCTCCCTCATAGTTCTCGCCACGTCCGGCGTAGAGGAGGAAGACCTGGTCGGCATAGCCGTCGTTGTCCCAGTCGTAGTCCTTGAAGTTCACCTTGCCCTTGCACTGGCCGAGTGCCCATGCCACGAGCTCGCCGATGTGCTTGTCCGTTCTGCCGTTAGAGTAGTTCTCGCCGTAGTAAGCAGCCTCCTTCGGAGCTGTGACCGGACCGACGATATCGAACGTCAGCTCGAACTGACCACCGCTCTGTGCGTGGTAGTAGTCGCGCACTGAACCCTTGAATGAGCCTTCCACGTAGTTCTCTTTATTGGCAAACTTCTCGTAGAACGCCTTGTCGTGCTTGCTGTTGAACGGACGGTCGGGGAACTGCACGAGCATGATCAGACCCTTCTTCTGTCCGAAGTAGCCTTTCTTGCCCTCGTCAGCCTTCTTCATACGCAGACGTTTTGCGCCAATGACCTCGTTCACCTTGGCACGCTTCAGGCGCGCACTCTCACGAGCAGCCGGCATATCCATGAGCTCGTACAGCCCATCGGCATTCTGATAGTAGCACTTGCCGTCCTCGGCGAGATAATAGTGCAGGAACTCGTCGCCCTGAAGCGAAGCCTTCAGTTCGGTTCCATTGACAAGCTTGATGACGGTAGTGCCCTTTCTTGCAGGAACAGCAAAAGCAGAGAGCGACGCCATAGCTATGCACAACGATAGTAAAGTCTTTCTCATATAAGATTTGGATGTAATAAAATAAATATGCGATAATGATTTAAATCAGTTGCAAATTTACTTATTTAATTTTCATTTTTCAGTGTTTTTCAAATAATTATGTATGATGCGATGTGTTTTTCACCAATTTTAAACTAACTTTGTAGAGTTGATATCAACACCTCACCATCTCAACATTACAACATCTCACCACCTCACCCCCTCAACATCTCAACATCATTTAAAACCCAACAATATGGAAAACAACGAAAAAGACCACATCCAGTTGCCCGACAACGCCTTCACAGAGTTGAAGCCGGGCGAGGAGTATCAGCCCGTGATGGAACCGGGCAGGAGTTATCCGGAAGTGAACCTATGGTCGGTGACCTGGGGCATCATCATGGCGATGCTCTTCTCAGCCGCCGCTGCCTACCTCGGACTGAAGGTGGGACAGGTGTTTGAGGCAGCCATCCCTATCGCCATCATTGCCGTAGGCGCATCAACACTTGCCAAGCGCAAGAACCCGCTTGGCGAGAACGTCATCATCCAGAGCATCGGTGCCTGCTCGGGCACCATCGTAGCCGGTGCCATCTTCACGCTGCCTGCCATCTACATCCTGCAGGCTAAGTATCCGGAGATGAGCGTATCGTTCGTGAAGGTGTTCATGTCGTCGCTGCTCGGCGGCATCTTGGGCATACTGTTTATGATTCCGTTCCGCAAGTACTTCGTGAAGGACATGCACGGCAAGTACCCCTTCCCCGAAGCCACTGCCACTACGCAGGTGCTCGTGAGCGGAGCCAAGGGTGGCTCGCAGGCTAAGCCGTTGCTCATCGCCGGACTCATCGGTGGTCTGTACGACTTCATCGTGGCTACCGTCTACTGGTGGAACGAGTGCTTCACGACGCGCGTCGCGGAATGGGGAGCCGTAGCTGCCGACAAGGCGAAGCTCGTGTTCAAGGTGAACACCGGTGCTGCCGTGTTAGGTCTGGGCTATATCATCGGCTTGAAGTATGCCTTCATCATCTGCCTCGGCTCGTTCGCCGTATGGTGGCTCATCGTGCCGGGCATGTCGATAATCTTCCACGACCAGGTGCTCAACCTCTGGAACCCTGAGATTACGCAGACCGTCGGTGCTATGTCGCCAGAACAGATCTTCAAGTTCTACGGCAAGAGCATCGGTATCGGCGGCATCGCCATGGCTGGTATCATCGGCATCATCAAGTCGTGGGGCATCATCAAGGGTGCCGTATCGCTTGCTGCTAACGAGATGAAGGGTGGCGCACAGTCGTCTGCCAACACCGTGCGCACACAACGCGACCTGCCGTTCAAGTTCATCGCTATCGCTTCCATCGCTACGCTCATCATCACCTTCCTCTTCTTCTGGTTCGGTGTGATGGATGGCAATCTGCTCTTCGCCGTTGTAGGCATTCTGCTCGTCACCGTCATAGCGTTCCTCTTCACCACCGTAGCCGGCAATGCCATTGCTATCGTAGGCTCCAACCCCGTATCGGGCATGACGCTTATGACGCTCATCCTCGCGTCGGTGGTGCTCGTGGCTGTCGGACTGAAGGGCACTGGCGGTATGGTTGCCGCGCTCATCATGGGTGGCGTAGTCTGCACCGCACTCTCTATGGCAGGCGGTTTCATCACCGACCTCAAGATTGGCTACTGGCTCGGCACAACGCCGAAGAAGCAGGAGACGTGGAAGTTCCTGGGCACACTCGTATCGGCTGCTACCGTTGGCGGTGTGATGATTTTGCTCAACCAGACATACGGCTTCGCAAGCGGAGCCCTCGCAGCTCCTCAGGCTAACGCTATGGCTGCCGTCATCGACCCACTTATGAACGGTGTGGGTGCTCCGTGGGCATTGTACGCTATCGGAGCCGTAATCGCTGTGGTGCTCACCTACTTTAAGATTCCGGCTATCGCCTTCGCACTCGGCATGTTCATCCCATTGGAGCTGAACACTCCGCTCCTCGTTGGTGGCATTGTGAGTTGGTACGTTACATCGCGCTCTAAGGACGCAGAGGTGAACCGCGAACGTGGCGAGAAGGGCACACTGCTCGCCAGTGGTTTCATCGCTGGTGGCGCACTGATGGGTGTTCTCTCTGCCCTGCTCCGCTTCTGCGACGTACACTTCGTAACTGATGGCTGGATGAAATCGTGGCTTGCTAATCCTCTGTCAGAGGTAGCTTCGCTCGCAGCCTACTGCTGCTTGATCGGCTACTTCGTGTTCGCCACAAAGGGCAAGAAGTAAGGATATAGAATATAGAATATAGAGCATACGCATCGGCTGATGCGCAACATCATACTAACGCTATAATACATACAAAACAAGGGGTGCAACCGCGGTTGCACCCCTTGTTTTGTATGTATAGCGTATAGCTTAAAATATTAATCGATTTCTTCATCAGCCTCGTAACCACCCATCTCGCGGATAGCATTCTTCAGCATAGTGTACTGCTGATAGAGGTGGTTTACCGGCTCCTCGCCCTTAGTGTAGTCGTGCATTGGAGCCTTGAGGAAGAAGCTCAGGAAGCGCTGTATGCCGTAGCGTCCGGCACGAGCAGCGAGGTCGCTGAGCAAGGTGAGGTCGAGCAACAGCGGAGCAGCGAGGATAGAGTCGCGGCAGAGGAAGTTAATCTTGATCTGCATCGGGTAGCCCATCCATCCAAAGATGTCTATGTTGTCCCATCCCTCCTTGTTGTCGTTGCGAGGCGGATAGTAGTTGATGCGCACCTTGTGATAGTACTGTGTATCCTCGTCGTTGCCGTGTCCGTAGAGGTCGGGCTGCACGTCGGGCTTAAGGATCGTCTCAAGTGTAGAGAGCTTGCTGACCTCCTTGGTGTGGAAGTTGGCAGGCTCGTCGAGCACGAGTCCGTCGCGGTTGCCGAGGATGTTTGTAGAGAACCATCCGCTCAAACCGAGACAACGTGAGCCAATCATCGGAGCGAAACCGCTCTTCACGAGCGTCTGACCGGTCTTGAAGTCCTTACCGGCGATAGGCATCTTGGTCTGCTCAGCGAGCTCCCACATAGCCGGGATGTCGACTGTGGTGTTAGGAGCACCCATGATGAACGGTGCGCCCTCTGTCAATGCTGCGTAAGCATAGCACATAGACGGAGCTACATGCTCGCGGTCGTCAGCCTTCATAGCTGCTTCGAGAGCTGCCACTGTGCCGTGTTTCTCCATGTCTACTGGTACGTAGATCTCGGTAGACGCTGCCCAAATAACAACGATGCGTGCGCAACCATTCTGCTCCTTGAAGTCGCGGATATCCTTGCGGAGAGCCTCAACCATCTCCCAGCGAGTCTTGCAGTCCTTAACGTTGTCGCCGTCGAGGCGCTTAGCGTAGTTCTTGTCGAAGGCAGCCTTCATCGGCACCACCTTTTCCAACTCCTCGCGCACGGGGTTGATATCCTTCTCCTTCAACACCTCGGCATACATAGCAGCCTGATAAGCATTCTGTGGATATACGTCCCATGTTCCGAATACGATATCGTTGAGATCGGCAAGAGGCACGATGTCCTTATAGTGCAGATACTTCTTGTCTGCACCCTTGCCAACACGAATCTTGTCATACTGAGTCATTGAACCAACAGGCTTAGCAAGTCCCTTGCGAGCCATGAACACACCAGTCATAAAAGTGGTGGCTACTGCGCCACAGCCTACAACCAAAATACCCAGCTTTCCTTCTGCTGGCTTAACGTTAGTTTGTTTCATCTTTTAGAGATTAAATTTTTAATAATTAGGTTTCTATGTACACTCTGTTATGAAACCACAATCGAACAGAAGCATATTAACGCTTCAAACCAGAATTGTTTCACAACATGACTTAGCAAAAGTACTAATTTAATCCGAGAAACACCCAACTTAAACCATTTGTTTTCAAAATATGGTACTATTTAACACTTTTGTTGCAATATACAACAGCATAAAGACTCTACGCAACTAATCACAGGCTATAGCTCACAGGCTATAGCAAAACATCTGAAAGCAGCAAACAGATACACGTTTTGTCGGGCAATGGGTCTTCTTTTGGGTTGGCATAATAGATGAGTGCCACCTTTTGATTGGATTCGTCTTCATCGCGCGTAATGGTTAGCTTGGCATGGGAGCCGCCCCCGAAAAAGTTTTCGAGCATGAAGTCCTGACGTTTCTGATAGAGTTGCATATCGATAATATTGCCTTTGTAGCGCACGCTGTCGCGATAAGTCAAAGTGCAACACTGCTTACGTTGCTCGCTATCGTATGTCACGACCAACCTACCCATATCTGCAACGAGGGTGTCCTCGGGCAGTTCGCTGGAGAACTCGACGTGATAGCGGAACGAATAGGGATTAAAAAAACTGTCCTGTGCATGACTGGTGCATACACAGGATAGTATAATGATAACGAATGATAAGAATCTGAGCTTTGCCATTTCAGTAGAAATACTGTTTTGTTAATTCTGCATGTCAGCACTGATTAGACTAACTTTACCACCAACCGAGTGAGCAATCGCTCTCTGGACAGTTGTTGGTTGCATACTCATCAGCGAGTTTGCGACAAGCTGCTCCTAACTCTTTTATGTTGAGCTGCACCGACTCGTCGCCATAGGCTGTTTCGTACACCTTCTCCATCATCTCTAAAGCCTGCTCGTAGAGGTTGCAGTCCTCTGGAATGGCGCAGAGCTCGAACAAAGCCTGCTCGTACTGCTTGCCATTGATGAGCGTTTGTGCCTTACGTATGATTGAGGCAGCGTTGTTGTTGTAGTAGTCGATGATGCGCTGCTTCGACTTGTCAACGAGTTTGCGGAGCTGTGGCGAGTTCTTGATGTTCTTCAACGCATTAGTGAGCGCCTGCTCTTCGGTGTTGCCGATGCCAGTGAACTCAACGATAGACGTACCGAAGCACGACTTTGTGCGTGCATCGCCAACGGCGAAGGTTGCTGATATGCGTTGCGCTATCTTTGTGCCTGCCACTTCTGTCTGCAACGGAACCGTCTTGCACGCCAATACGAAGCGCGAGTTGTAGCCACTCACCAGCTTCATCGAGGTGATGACGCTGCGCAAACGAGCCTCTACGATAGCCTTCTGACCTTCAGTTGCCTTGCTCTCCTTTGCATCGTACATCGGTGAGAGCGTTATCTGTGCAGAACTTGCGAGCGAGCAAAGTGTCAACGCTGCAAGAACAAATAGTTTTCGTATCTGCATAATCATAATGTTTTAGAACAACATGTTATTTGTTTTGAAGTCTCGCAAGCCGATAGAACTTGCAAGACTTTCTTTTTGCTATTACTCAACGAGGAAGTTGACACGTCCGAGCGTGTTGCCCTGTCCCTTGCTTACCTTAAAACCGGTCTCTGCCTTGAATGCCTTTCTTACGCCCTTAGCCCAGTCTTCAGCCTCGATTGGTTCACCGCTCTCGTCGAAGAATGGTATGCGCACAGCCTTGAACTCAACCATCTTAGCTGTCTTGCGTCCTTTCTTGCAAGCCTGATTTACGGCGTGCTTCTTCACCCATGAGTAGAGGAACTCGTCGTATGTGTCGCCGTCGTCGCCGATCTCGTCCTTGATGAAGTTGATGCCGGCACTTGGTGCAGAGCGGAACACAACAACAATCTTGCGACCGTTGTCGCGCAGGTCCTTATAATACTCGATGATGCGGTCGCACAAGTCGTCGCAGTTGCCTGCCACTGCCTTACGCAGTGCGAGGTCGGTGGGATCCATTGTCATCTCGATAGTGCCTTCTACCGACGACACTTGCTCAGAGGTGTAAGCGTCGACAGCCTTTATGGAGTAAGAGATGTTCTTGCGCGGACCAACCTTAGACACAGCGTAGTCGACATCTACACGGATGTCAGGACGTGCCTGCTGCATGAGTTCGTCCATAGCACCCTTCTCTGCCTCGTCGCCGTCAGCTGCATTAGCAAGTTCTTCGGCGCGTTCGCGCTTCATATCCTTCAGAATGCTCTGTAGGTCTTCGTGCTCGAACTTACGCTCCTCAAACACCTTCTGCACAGCTTGGATAACAGTACCCATCTCGCGTGTGTTCACGAAAGCGTCGTTATACTTCGGTATGTATTCGGTTTCGCCCTGATTGTTGAACGTCTTCATAAAGCCGTGGTCGTTCATCCACGAGTCAGAAGGGAAGACGATGATAGTAGGCATTGCTGCCTGCTGCGCCTTCATCACAACTACGAAAGTAAGGAGCAGAAACAAACTAAAAATTCTTTTCATAATACGTTTTTCTATTTACATTAAAACATCTGCTATTATCGAGTATTAGCGCGAGAAGATGCTACGCGCTCCTTCTATAATGCCGTCCTTTTCGAGGCGTTTGCGTAATCCGTTGAGGTTGACCTGTACGAGCATACCAACTTGCCACTCCTTCTTGCCCTTGATTACATCGCCGGCAGACTGTGCGCCACGGCTTGTAAACTGCACAAACTGACGATACTCGCCCGACTCAAAGAAGCGGTCGAAGTACTCCTTGTGTGCCTGATAACCTTCTGGGCAGAGCGGACGTACATTGCCCTGTGTACCCGAGTCGTTGGCAGCCAAACCTTTAAAAAGCAGTCCGTGTACAGCATTACGCATACAAATATCCTTTGTAAGCAGTTCTTTCTTCTTGCCGTAGCTCCACACCTTAAACACCTTGAAGCCTGATGTAGCTGCAACATTCTCCTTAGCGAGTGTCAACTCGTATCTATAGTCGACGAAATCCTTTTTCTTACCCGCACTTACTGAAAGCACCATGCAGAAGCAAATGGCGATAAAGAGTAATCTTCTCATAATCAAATCTATTTAGTATTTAACCAAAACGTCTTTTAAAAGCTACCCACCTATTATATATAAATATGTATAGTAGCTTTTAAAAGACCGTAAATTTACACTATTTTATTTTGCAAGACGGATGAGACAGCCCTCACCTATCTTCTTTCCTGGTTTGCCATCGAATATGGTGTACTTCAACTCGGCATTGCCTTCCTTCTTCTCACCGTCCTCAGCTTCGTCTTCGAATGTTTCGTTAGCACCTTCCTGGTTGTCCCAAACAGAGTTCTTGGCTACCTTGATTGTGCCTACCTTCTTCCACTCCACTTCGTTTCCGTCCTTCTGACACATGAACACGTCGAACTTATCGCCAGCCTTCACACCTTCCTTTGTACCGATGTAAGCAACGAGTTTGCCGCCATCTACGTGGAGCGAACTCATTGGGCGGAACTCGTCGTAGTCGCGCTGCAGGGCAGCGAAAGCAGCGTCGGTAGCACGCAATGCACCACGAGCAATCAGCTTGTCGAGGTTAGCCGACTTCATTGTCAAGCCTGCGCCTGCGTACTTAGATGAGCGACCAACATACTTCAGCTGATAGTTCGCGTTAGCGTTGAAGTCGGCTGGTTTATCCCAGTATTTTGCATAGAAATCGTCGAACTTAGCCTTATCCCAATCGAGTTTGAAGAGGTAAGCATTTGTTCTTACGAAGTAGCCCTTTGTCTTAGCAGCAGCTGTCTCGGCAGCCTTCACTGCGATCTGGCCTGCCATCTTAGCGATGCCTGGCAAGAAGTCCAACGTAACCTTAGCCATTGCAATGGCTGTAGCACTCTTCTCCTTTGCGTTCATCATACGATAGTTGTTAACGCATACGTATGTTGTGCCGAGGAGTTTGTTCTCCGAATTGCCACAGAGAGCAACAAGGTTCTGGGTCTGCTTTGCGTTCTCGCGAGCCTCATCGCTCAAGCCCTTCATACCGAGAGCCATGATAACACCAAGCTGCTCGTCCCACGCAGCCACGTTCTTATAGTCAGCTCACTGCGGAACGTGCCATTTAGCCACGAGCTGGTTGCCGAACTTGTTTGCATTGAAGTAGTTGAGCAAGCGTGCTGCGTACTCGCGTTCTGCGATTGGGTCTACCTTTACGCCCATTGAAGCGAGCGTGGTCTTGAGGAGTGCGTCCTTAGCCGACTCTTTCTCGATAGCGTCCATCTCTGCCTTTGTGGCTGTAGGTACGGTAGACCAGTCGATGTGGTGGCTACCCAGGTTGAAGTCGTTATAGTTAGGATAGCGCGTTGCGAAGTCGATGCCGTCGAACGCCTTGTTTGTTACCTCGTAAGCGTGGGCATACTCCTCGTTGTCGGCTGGCATATCGAGTTTAAGCATGTACACAGAGTTACGGATGTAGAGTGAGTCGGAATTTTCCTGTGCGCTCACAGCGTTTGGTGCCATGCTCAGAAGAGCGAGACCCAAGAACAGATTTGTTTTCATTTGTTGATATTTTTTAGGTTTTAAATTCGTTGGTTGTAGTTTCGCAAGCTCAGCACTTGCGAAACTATATCTTCAGTTGTTAAGTCTCTCTTACAACTCGATGATGAGGAAAGTAGATGCTTTCCAGAACTTCTCTGCATCAACGATAGTGAGTGTAGATGTGCCGTCGCCGTTCTTCTCGATGGTGTAACTACCCTGTGGGTTGCCTGAAACGACTTTCGGCTTCTTCGACTGCAGCTTGAGAGTCTTGAACGAACGCACGTCAACAGCCTTGAAGAGACTCTTGTCGATGGCAGCGTTGTTCACCTTCTTCTTCTTTAGGAAGCCGCCCTTGAGCAAACCCTTCTCGCTAAGCTCCTTCTTCGAGCCTACGCAGTAGTAGCGTTTGTTCAACTCTTTATCCTGCTGATAGTTCTGCTCCTTCAGATAGTCCGACTCGTTGGTCAGCTCTTTAACGTTGTAGCGCAGTTCGTCAATCTTCACATCCTTTGTCTGCACGAGTTCCTCGAGCTCAGCGATGCGTGCCGTCTTTTCAGCCAACTGTGCGTTAAGGTATTCCACCATCTTCTGCAGGTTGGCGATAGTCTGCTTCGACGACTTTTCCTGCGCCTTGTTCTTCGCAGTGAGTGCGTCTATCTGCTGCTGCTTGCGTGCAAGCAGTTCCTTGAATGATCTGAGCTGTATAAGCATGTGCTGCTTGTCGGTTGTGCCTTCAGGATGATTGAAAATCATATTCTCCTGTACTTGGATAGAGTCGAGACATGACGCAACAGAATTGATAAACGCAGACATCTCTGCTACTTCCTGGTCTTCCAACGCCTCGTTTACCACGGCTGTAGAGTCGCTACCATCAGAAGTCTGTGCGTTCTTGTTGTTATTACACGAAACAAATGATGCGAAACCAATGGCTATCATTACGATAAGCATCGAGGATTTGATTTTTTTCATATTGTTTGAATATTTAGGTTACAAGATATTATTAATAGTTGCCTTTATCACACATTTTGTGTCCGATTAGGTGATTGCAAAGTTAGACATTTTATTAATACAAGCAAAAAATATATAACGTTTTTTTTTCTATTCATTAAAAAAAGATAGACAACTTTATTGTGTCTTCTTTTTTTTCTCTAAATTTGCAACGTCTAAGAATAAATACCGAAAAGATGGTTTTTAAATACGACTTTCTGATTATTGGTGCCGGAGTTGCCGGCATGAGCTACGCTTTGAAGGTAGCTCGCGCACACAAAGGTAAGGTGTGCATGATTTGCAAGACTTCGCTTGACGAGGCAAACACTTCGTTTGCCCAGGGAGGCGTTGCCTCAGTGACTAATCTTGCAGTCGACAATTTCGACAAGCATATCGAAGACACGATGATAGCGGGCGACTTCATCAGCGACCGCCGTGCCGTAGAGCAGGTGGTGCGCAATGCGCCGGAGCAGATTGCCGAGCTCGTGAAATGGGGCGTGAACTTCGACCGCAAGGAGGACGGCGAGTTCGACCTGCACCGCGAGGGCGGACACTCCGAGTTCCGCATTCTGCACCACGCCGACGACACGGGCGCCGAGATACAGCGCGGACTGATGGCAGCGGTGCGTGCGTGCCCCGACATCGACGTGAAGGAGAACCACTTCGCCGTGGAGATAATCACGCAGCACCACCTTGGCGCGCGCGTCACACGTCGCACACCTTATATTAATTGCTATGGTGCGTACGTGCTCAACCCCGAGACGCAGAAGGTGGACACATATCTGAGCAAGGTGACGCTGATGTGTACGGGCGGCTGCGGTGCCGTCTACCAGACCACTACCAACCCCGTCATCGCTACGGGCGACGGCGAGGCAATGGTATATCGTGCAAAGGGCACGGTGAAGGACATGGAGTTCGTACAGTTCCACCCGACGGCGCTCTATCACCCGGGCGAGACTCACCCCGCGTTCCTCATCACTGAGGCGATGCGTGGCTACGGAGGCATACTGCGCCTGCCGAACGGCGAGTCGTTCATGGAGAAGTACGACGAGCGCCTCTCTTTAGCTCCACGCGACATCGTGGCGCGTGCCATCGACAAGGAGATGAAGATACACGGCATCGACCACGTGTGCCTTGATGTTACGCATAAGGACCCTGCCGAGACAAAGAAGCACTTCCCGAACATCTACCTCAAGTGCAAATCTATCGGCATCGACATCACTACCGACTATATCCCCGTTCGCCCGGCAGCCCACTACATGTGCGGCGGCATAAAGGTTGATCTCAACGGACAGTCGTCGATAGAGCGCCTGTATGCCATTGGCGAGTGCTCTTGCACGGGTCTGCACGGCGGCAACCGTCTGGCGAGCAACTCGCTCATCGAGGCTGTGGTGTACGCCGATGCTGCTGCCAAGCACTCGCTTGAGCACGTAGACGAGTACGACTTCAACGAGAAGGTGCCGGAGTGGAACGACGAGGGCACGATGACCAACGAGGAGAAGGTGCTCATCACGCAGAGCGTGAAGGAGGTGGGCGAGATAATGTCCAACTACGTGGGCATCGTGCGCTCCGACCTGCGTCTGAAGCGTGCGTGGGACCGCCTCGACTTGCTCTACGAGGAGACCGAGGAGCTCTTCAAGCGCGTAAAGGCGAGCCGTGACATCTGCGAGCTGCGCAACATGATTAACGTGGGCTACCTCATCACACGTCAGGCTATCGAGCGCAAGGAGTGCCGCGGACTGCACTACACCACCGACTATCCGCTGCACGCGTACGACAAGAAGTGATTCGAATTGAGAGCTGTTAAAGTTGAGAGTTGAAAGTTGAGAATTGAGAGTTATGATATGTCCTGTGATTAATGTCTACTTGTACGATACTAAAAGGTAATCATAACTCTCAACTCTCAATTCTCGATCTTCAAAGCTAATCATAACTCTCAACTCTAAATTCTCAACTTTCAACTTATTATAAATTATGAAGCAAAGAACATTGCTCATCGCTCTCTGCTCATTCGCCCTTATGAGCTTCTGCGTCAGCAAGAACGCCATAAAATACGAGAAGGGCACCGCCGTAGTCAACACTACGTCGATAGTGAAGGCGCGCGGTTTCCAGGGCAAGACGCCGGTGAAGATATACATCCGCAACGGCAAGGTGCAGAAGATAGTGGCACTTCCCAACCAGGATACGCCCTCGGTGTTCGCGCAGGCGGAGACGCTGCTGAAGAAGTTCGTGGGCAAGAGTGTCGACGAGGCTGAGCAGATGAAGGTGGACGGCGTGAGCGGTGCCACCTACTCGTCGAAAGCCCTCATACAGAACGTGAAGGGCGGACTGAAATACTACCGAGAGAACAAGAAGTAGGGCGTTTGACATAGCTCTAACAGTATAGAAGGCTGATGTTTTAGCTGCGTTTTGCGGCTAAAACGTCAGCCTTTTTCAGTACTTTCACCATCGTGCAGCGAACGGAATCCAATCGGACGGCGGACGGAATCCAATCGGACGACGGACGGTATCCGATCGGGTGGCGGACGGAGCACGATGCGTTGTCTATAATAAAAAGCATGACTTATCACCATATAAGGCTATCCGTGCCATTTTAGGGAGCACTGACAGCACTCTATAACATTCGCAGAATAGTTACTTGGCATATTTATATTTAATAATGTTAAATCAAGATCTGAAATGGCGTTTTGTCAGCCAAATAAAGTGGTTTTCAAGTTAAAAGTGTTATTTTTGCAAAGTCTATTCCATACCGAAAGCCTCGATGGGCAGAGGTTGGGCAGACATATATACATATAAGGCGTAACTGTACGCTTTGGTTTTGACGAATTGGAATCTCGCAAATTCAACGACAAGTCAAAGACAAAGCAACGGGAAGAGCCAGAGTAAACACATTGGCTTTATAAAAGGATTTTAAATTTACCAACATGAAAAAATTATTATTGATTATTACATTCTTAGTAATGACAATCGTTGCTAAGGCGCAGGTTATGTATTTTATTTCTTCCGGTCATAGTCCAGAGGAAAATAATATTTCTGTTTATATTGTTGTAAAAGACAATAGCGGACAATTGTGGAATACGATGGTCTATATTAATACTTTAAAGAAGAATTTGCTTGCAAATCGAAATTACTATGTTGACGCTTTCAATACGGGCACTCATACAATACCAGCAACTTATCTTCCTTTTATTGGTACACAAAGCTCACCTGCCAGATACGATGAAAATACTATAGTGTCTAAGCATGATACAAATTTAAGATTTGGGAGATTGATTATTTTGCAACGCACACAAAAGAGTATTGTATGCAAAACATCTACAGTTAATGATTGGGATATTTCATTTAAATATGCTTTTAGCCTTGATTTTAAAACAATGGTTCAAGATCCAGATGAGGTAAATCCATCTTATTATACATCTATTCCTGTAGATAAATTTATTGTGCGCCGTAGTATTGATGATCTGTTTTAGCATGAGCTATGAAAATAAGAAAATCTGTCATATTACTTATTGCATTTACTATTATTCCAATATTAGCAAATGCACAAACACTGTATTACAAACTTCAAAGTTATGGAAAGACCGGAATAGAAAATCGTAAAGTTTCTGGTGGTCAGTTTATAACATTCCAGGCTGCAATATGTATGGAAACAGACATAGACGGTGTATCCATAGGAAGTGGGATTCTAAAGCGTAATCTAAATAATCCCAATCTCTATAAAGGGTCTGCTTTTTGGGGAAATGGAACAACGTTTCTTTTTTCTTCAGACAAGACAACGCTAAAAGTAACATCTCCTAATGGAACTATTTACCGTTACATAAAGTCTACACCACCAAGTGGAGTTAAAACTTGCTCCTTAATTAAAGGACATACAAACTCAAATAGTAACGGTGGAATATACATACCAATGACAACTACCCCAAGTACACATTCCTGTAGTATTTGCCATGGTACAGGACAATGCTCGACGTGCAATGGCTGCGGGTATAATAGACAAACAAAATATACTTGTGGTGCATGTAGCGGTTCTGGAAGATGTGCAACATGTGGAGGTGACGGCATATTTGGTAACTAAAAAAGTGAAATGGAGATATATGAAGACAGCATCAATGCCTATCGCGATATAGCTATTAGTTATTGCAGTGTCATTAGCATTATTACTTGCTGAGGGTGTGCCCAAACTCCCTCATTTTTTAAATCGAGTAGGAAGAAAACGAAGCGGTTTTCTTCCTACTTTCGTTTTCCGACCTCTCACGCCACCGTACATGCAGTTTCCATTTTGGGTGCCATTCGATAGCAGTTCTTTATGGCATTGCACGCTCCACATCCGTATTTAGAAGCAGGTTCTTTACACCCACTTTTACCTTGCAGATACCAGCTTAAAATCAATTCTCCATCGTAATCACTAGTAAACCCTTGTCAACTACGTTCACTATATGGCAAAATAAAAGCTCCGCAAATTCTCCACGGTAGAAATACGTTGCAAAAACATGTGGGAAATAGGGAACTGTCAAAAGCACTCAGAAAGTGTTAAAATTAAAGAGTATAGGAAATAAAGGCTTTGTGTTTAATTAGTCATAGTCAGTTATGGTTATTTATAAGGCTTTAAATACAAGCCTCGGAGTTAAGAAGTTGAAAAAAATGAGAACAAATAGTGAGTATTATCCAATAAAATCGTTACCTTTGTAAAATTAAAGTCTGTATCACAAGACTTAAAGCCAACACCCCGAAACAACAAACAATACCCCGAGACAAAAGGATACAAAAGAACACATTAAACAAATAAAGAAAAGAAAGATGAAGACTGTTTATGATTTCTCGGTGAAAGACAGAAAAGGTAAGAGCGTGTCGCTGAAGGAGTATGCCAACGAGGTGCTGCTCATCGTGAACACAGCTACAAAATGCGGCTTCACACCGCAGTACGAGGAGCTGGAGAAGCTCTACGAGAAGTATCATGCGCAGGGATTCGAGGTGCTCGACTTCCCGTGCAACCAGTTCGGCGCACAGGCTCCTGGCACCGACGAGTCGATACACCAGTTCTGCAAACTCACGTACAACACCGAGTTCCCGCGCTTCAAGAAGGTGAAGGTGAACGGCGACGACGCCGACGATCTCTTCAAGTTCCTCAAGGAGCAGAAGTCGTTCGCAGGCTTCGACCCTGCACACAAACTCACACCGGTGCTCGAGGAGATGCTCGCCAAGGATGCGCCCGACTATAAGGAGACAGCCGACATAAAGTGGAACTTCACAAAGTTCCTCATCAACAAGCGTGGAATGGTAGTGGCTCGATTCGAACCGACAGAGAGCCTCGACAATATCGCAAAACAGATTGAAGAGATTATTTAAGGTGGTGATGTGGTGAGATGTTGAGGTGTTGAGATATGTAGTGGTGAGATGGTGTAATAGTGATGTTGAGGTGGTGACATGGTGACATGTGTCAACACAACAACATCTCAACACAACAACACCACCATTACACCTCAACATAACAACATTACAACACCACATACAACCCCACATATCTCAACACCACAACATCTCAACATAACAACTTGTAATAAAATCAATAGAAATGGAAAATAGAGAACATGTGCGTTGCCTCATCGTGGGCAGCGGTCCGGCAGGCTACACTGCTGCAATATACGCTGGACGCGCCAACCTCAGCCCGGTAGAATACTGCGGCATTCAGACTGGCGGTCAGCTCACACAGACTACCGTCGTAGAGAACTTCCCCGGCTACCCCGAGGGCGTGGACGGCAATCAGATGATGCAGGACTTGCGCCAGCAGGCTCTGCGCTTCGGCGTGGACATGCGCGAAGGCTCAATCGCAAAGGTCGACTTCTCGAAGAAGCCTTACGTGCTCACAACTGACACTGGCGCGGAGATTGAGGCAGACACCGTGATCATCGCTACCGGAGCAAGTGCCAAATACCTCGGACTCGACGACGAGAAGAAGTACAACGGACAGGGCGTGAGCGCATGTGCCACATGCGACGGCTTCTTCTACCGCAAGCGCACCGTTGCCGTAGTGGGCGGCGGCGACACAGCGTGCGAGGAGGCTCTCTATCTGGCTGGTCTCTGCAAGAAGGTGTACATGATTGTGCGCAAGCCTTACCTGCGTGCGTCTGACGTAATGCGCAAGCGCGTGGAGGAGAACGAGAAGATCGAGATTCTCTACGAGCACAACACTCTCGGACTCTTCGGCGAGGACGGCGTGGAGGGTGCTCACCTCGTGAAGCGCAAGGGCGAGCCCGACGAGGAACGCTACGACATCGCTATCGACGGCTTCTTCCTCGCTATCGGCCATAAGCCGAACACCGACGTGTTCCGCCCGTTCGTCGACTGCGACGAGACTGGCTACATCAAGACCGTAGACGGAACGCCGCGCACTAACGTGGAGGGCGTGTTCGCTGCCGGCGACTGCGCCGACCCGAACTACCGCCAGGCTATCGTGGCTGCCGGCTCTGGATGCAAGGCTGCGCTCGAGGCTGAGCGCTGGCTCACTGAGCACAACCTGTAATTTTTAACATAGGAGGGTATGGCATCCTGCCATACCCACGCAACCTCTAATGTTTACATAGGAGGGTATGACATCCTGCCATACCCACGCAACCTCTAATGTTTACATAGGAGGGTATGACATCCCGCCATACCCACGCAACCTCTAATGTTTACATAGGAGGGTATGGCATCCTGCCATACCCACGCAACCTCTAATGTTTACATAGGAGGGTATGACATCCTGCCATACCCACGCAACCTTAAATCGAGGGTTAACAAGTAAAAACAAAATATAGGGCAAATTGTAGGAGGCTACGGCTTTCTTGCCGTAGCCATTAGCTACAAAAGTCTGCAAGCAGTGTGGCTACGGCAAGAAAGCCGTAGCCTCCTATTATATCAACCAAAACATGACAATCCTCCTCACCGTAGCCGCCTACTTCGCGGCTCTTATGCTCTTCAGCCGCCTCACCGCACGACGCGGCGACAACAACGAGACCTTTTTCCGCGCCAACCGACGCTCGCCGTGGTACATGGTGGCGTTCGGAATGGTGGGCGCATCCATCTCGGGCATCACGTTCGTGAGCGTGCCGGGCATGGTGATGCGCACCGATATGACATACGTGCAGACCTGCATCGGCTTCATCCTCGGCTACTTCGCCATCGCCTTCCTGCTACTGCCCGTCTACTATCGGCTGAACCTGACGACCATCTACTCATATCTGAAGGAGAGGCTCGGCAAGCGGTCGTACAAGACGGGCGCATGGTTCTTCCTCACGTCGAAGATGACGGGCGCAGCGGTGCGCTTCTACGTCGTCTGCATCATTCTGCAACGCTTCGTGTTCGATGCCGTGGGCGTGCCGTTCCCCATAACCGTCGTCGGCATGACGCTGCTCATCTGGCTCTACACGCGCCGCGGCGGCATCAAGACGCTGGTGTGGACCGACACGTTCCAGACCACCTGCATGTTTGCCGCGCTGCTCCTTATTATATATAATGTGACGCAGCAGCTGGGCATGAGCGTGGGCGAAGCCGTGCGGGCGGTGGCTGCCGACGAACACAGCCGCATGTTCGTGTGGGACGACTGGGTGTCGACGCAGAACTTCTGGAAGCAGCTGCTCAGCGGAGCCTTCATCGCTATCGTGATGACGGGCTTGGATCAGGACATGATGCAAAAAAACCTCACGTGCAAATCGCTACGCGAGGCTCAAAAGGATGTGTGTACGTATGGTTTCGCCTTCGTGCCAGCCAACCTGCTGTTCATGGCGCTCGGCGTGCTGCTTATGATGCTGGCGCAGAAGGAGGGAACACCGCTGCCTACGGCTGGCGACGAGCTGCTGCCGATGTTTGCGGCGACGGGCGCATTGGGCACCGTCGTCACGGTCTTCTTCACCATCGGCATCGTGGCGGCATCGTTCTCCAGTGCCGACTCGGCGCTCACGGCTCTCACCACGAGCTACTGCGTCGACATCTGCGAGCGCCCCGAGGATGAGCGTCTGCGCCGTCGTGCGCATGTGGGCATCGCCGTGGTGTTCATGGCGTTCATTCTACTGTTCCGTATGCTCAACTCTACGAGTGTCATCGACGCCATCTACGTGCTCTGCTCCTACACCTACGGTCCGCTGTTAGGTTTGTTCGCCTTCGGACTGCTCACGCGCCGCTCCGTCAACGACCGCCTCGTGCCCTATGTATGCCTCGCCTCCCCCCTACTCTGCTACGCTCTCGACATCACCGCGCAGCATCTCTGGGGCTACCGCTTCGGCTACGAGCTGCTCATGATCAACGGGGCGTTCACCTTCGCAGGGCTGTGGGCTACGAACTGCGCAAAGAAATATGAAAACTCCCACTGATTTCACACTATACGTTAGGATGCAAAAACTCCCACAGATTTCACACTATATGTTAGGACATGAAAACTCCCACAGATTTCACAGATCTGCACAGATGCTAATTGCGTTATTCTCCCACAGAATTCACAGAACACACAGAACCTTTTGCTATAAAAATCTGTGTAAATCTGTGAATTCTGTGGGAGTTTTTCTCAGCAAGAAAGTTCTGTGTATTCTGTGAAATCTGTGGGAGTTTTTCTCAGCAGAAAGCCCAGTGTATTCTGTGAATTCTGTGGGAGTTTTTCTCAGCAGAAAGTTCTGTGGATTCTGTGAATTCTGTGGGAGCACACCCAGGGGGTGCAGCTGTCTCAGCTGCACCAACCGAGCAGACGGTACGCCTTCTCGGTTGGTGCACTTCTTGCTCTGTTGGTGCACTTGAGACAAGTGCACCCCCTGAAAGCCCCCTAAGAATCTGTGAAATCTGTGAAATCTGTGGGAGATTTTACAGCAAGAAAGTGTATTCCGTGGGAGGATATATCAACAGAAAGCTATGTGGGTGCGTGGGTATGGCAAGGATGCCATACCCTCCTACAATACATCTGTGGGAAGAGAAAGATTATAAGCCTGACCAGACACTCGGGTTGAACGTTTTCTCGACCTGCGCCTCCACATCATCAGGGAGGTTGCAGAAGAAGTCGATGCCGGTGAGTTTCTCAAGCTCTGCAATAGAGATAGCGTGTGAACGTAACGTCTCGTTCACGCGCCACGCATTTTTCTGTTCGCTCCAGAACGCCATGCCTGCATATCCGAACGAGCTCTTGCGCAGGATAGCCATGTAGAAGTACTTCGGCACGATGAGCTTGCCGTCAATGCGCGTGATGATGTTCGTCTCGCTGTCGATTGTGCCACCCTTGCAAACAAAGATAGTATCCGTTGCCGATAGTTTGTCAGCCCACTTGCGCAGCTGGTTCTCCATACGCACCCACAAGCCATTGTTACCACTGTCGTCGAAACCATTAAACTTATGATACTGCGGTTGCATGTTCGTCATTACGAACGTCTGAGAGTTCATCTCCTTTGAAGCAGTGCGGTCGCCGCTCGGACAGATGTGGCCACGGTCGTAGCCAGGGAAGTAAGTGTACTCGCCCCAATACTCGTTGCTATTGAGGTTCGTGGTGTCGAAGAAGAAGTTCGACTCACGCGAATACTTGCCCGAGTAGCCTTTGTGCATCTGATAGCACGTCCAGCGCTGCGAACGCTTGTCGCAGTCCCACTCCACAGAGAAGTTTATGCCGTCTTTATCGTAAGATGTAGATGTCATGCGATAGACGATAACCTTCTGCTTGCCCGTCTTCTTCAGAGCCGGGAACTCTATGCGTCGAATAGCTTTGTTGTAGCCGTTGGCAGCCGACGAAATGTTGGCGTTCTTGTTCTTCTTATCAACCTGACTGCTCTGACTGCCGCTGCCCTCTTCGTCGTCGCCTCCACAAGCGGTGAAGGTGAGCGCAGAGAGCATCATCACAACAACAGTTGCATAGCGCAGCGCGTATTTAAAACATTGTTTCATCCGTTATTTTCCTTTAAAGTCCCTTTTACCTTTTTACTTTTTTACTTTTAAAAAATATGTTTTGTGGGGGGCGTGGTATGGGCAAGATGCCCATACCTCCTACTTTTTACTTTTTTACTCTTAAATAAAAAAGAGGGTATGTTCCATACGTATATGCAACTACGGATGGAACACACTCTCAATATTCTATTTCAAAAATAGAGCGTGTCTATTTGAAGTATATATCTCGTTCTTTTCCTTACTTGCGAACCTTTGCGTAGCGGTTCATGAACTTATCTACGCGACCTGCAGTATCGACAAGTTTGCTCTTACCAGTATAGAACGGGTGAGATGTGCTTGAGATTTCGACTTTTACCACTGGGTAAGTTTCGCCTTCAAACTCTACTGTCTCTGTAGCCTTGCATGTAGACTTTGTAAGGAACATATCGCCGTTGGACATATCCTTGAATACGACGGGGCGATAGTTTTCTGGATGAATTCCCTTCTTCATTTTGTTTAAATTGTTATAGTGTTAAATAAATATTTCGCTTTCAAATGCTTAGCGGATGCAAAGTTACGACTTTTTTATGAGACCGACAAATTTTTGAAAACAAAAATTCCAAGCCACCTCATCGTTTGAAATGGCTTGGAATAGGAATGTATCAGCTAATGATATTTACTTCTTATAAAGGAAAGGCAATATAGCCTTAATCTCTTCGTATGCGCCAAAGCTTGTAAACTCTGTATCGTACTGTATGGTCTTACCCATTTCGTTGTTCTTGATACTAACAGTCTTATCGCTGTTGACAGTAATAGTCCAAATATGACCACTTGCAGGAAGTTCTGCAGAACGGCTAAAGCTATTATACGCTCCGTTCATAAAGTAGTAACCAGTAGCATCCTGAATAGTGTATCCACCATCAACTTTCTTGATAGTAAAGGCATTAGCGTCAGAAACCTTTACAGTTCCGTTGCTCTCTGTTACGCTTACAGGGTTCTTGAGGTAACCGTAATTGTATGTAGCAGCCAACGGAGAGGCAGCGAGGTAACCTGCATCTGTCTTTGCAACCAATACGTATGTACCATCAGTAATTTGGTTAACAAGCGTGTAGGTAGAAGTGGTTGATGTTTCTGGTTGATCAGGCTCTGTAGAACCACCTTCAACAACTCCACCATCAGCAGTAGTGAGAGAGAAATCGTCAACAAGGAGGTCCTTGCCAGGATTCTTTATAACAGCAATAACAAGAGCTACTGTTGTCTTTTCTGCGAGTGTGAACTCATGGCTGATTGCAGTCCACTCTGTATTTGTCAACTTGTCGTACTTCTTAGCATAGATATAATCGTTGCCTCCGCTAATCTTACCATCAACAACCTTAACATAGCCATAGTCTACAACCGCACCATCAGCAGTAGCAGCCTTTGTATAGAACGACATCTTGTATGTACCTGGCTTCAAAGTGAGTTCCTTGTATGCAAGACGCTGGTTCTTTGCACCACCTGCAACACATACAGAATACTGGCCGCTATGAGCATCTGTGCTCTGTGAAAGTTTGGCATTGCTTGCAGAAGAAGCCGACTTCCAATTGTTAGGAAGGCTATTTGTCCATGCCTCGAAATCGCCATTTGAAACGAGATTTGATCCAGCTGGTGTGTCAGGAGTATCGGGAGTGTCAGGCTTGCCTGGAGTAACCATTGGTGTGCCGTCGCCCTTAATTGTGAAGTTGTCAACCTCCCAACCACCAGAGTTTTCGTCTGTACTTGTGTACTTGAAACCAATGTAAACCTTATTGCCACAATATTCTGTAAGGTCGATATCACCAGACTCTACAAACGTCCAGCTTGTACCTGCCGGATAATTTGGAACAACGAGTTGTTTCCAAGTAGCTGCGCTAACATCGCCTGTGTAGTCGGTAGAAGCCCAAACTGTCATCATGTCCTTCATTGTGCTAACATCGCTAAGCTTGTTGATAGCATGTGAGAACGCAAGAACAGCCTTCTTGCTATCAGCGAGGTTAATAGCTGGAGAAACAGCCCAAGACTCTGATGCATGGCTTGCATTGTTTAAGAATGCAGAAGCATTAAGATAGCCATTATTATTGTAAGAAGCCACCTTCCAAACTCTTGTCAAACCGCCTGTGAGGTTTACATCTTTAAATTCAAATGCGGTTGTATTGTCGTCAAATGCCTCTGAATACAATGTCGGAACTTCAGTTGTTGAACCGCCGTTACCACCGCCTGGAATTTCATAAGCAGCAGGAACGTCCTCGCAGCTTGTGAATGTGAATGCTGTCATTGTTGCGACGAGCATTGAGAAAAATATCTTTTTCATATTCTTTTGTTTGTTTGCTTGTTATATAATATATAATAATGTAAGATAGCCTTACTTCTCTTCTGCCGGCTGATTCTTCTCTGGCTCGAGCACTTCGATGTCGGAGAGTGTGCGCAGCACGAGCTGCACTGTTGTGCCGTAAGACGATGTTGCGCTGGTCTTGTAAACGGTGAGGATACCGGTTACGTTGAGTTTGCCCTTCGGCAGTTTCTCGGCAGCGAACTTAGCGTAGCAGCTTGTACGGATGCCGATCTGCTTCTTCTGACCAGTGTAACCCTTGAAGTAGCGTGTCACGCCGTGGCCTGTAGTGGCACCTTCTGCCTCAGGAGCGAATGTGACGGTGCCGTCGGCTGTGTCGAACTCCACACCCTTCAGTGTCACAATCTGTCCAGAGTACTTCTGTGCAACGGTCTCGTCGTTGAGTGTGCTGATTTCAGAAGTCTCGAACACGTGAGGTACCACGAGCGAAGCGTCGGGCTTGCCGAGAATCTTGAAGCGTGTCTGCCATTCTGCACGGCTGATGCGGCTCGGGTAAGTCTGGTTCTTCTTGAAGTCGGTGTACGGGATGCCCAGCTGTGGCTGTGTGCGATATACGCCATAGTAGAGTCCGCCGAGGTCAACGAGAATCTCCTGACCAATCTGCAGCTGACCGTTGATGCCGCCCTGAGCAACGCTGATGATGATACCACCGGTAGCATCCTCGATCATAACCTGGCTATAGATATTGCCAGAGATGTCGTTGCCTGTGACGCGACCCTTGATCTGCACACCGTCGGCGATGCGCACTGTGTCGTTCACTACATCCTTCAGTTTTGCACCGTACTTTGCCTTAAGATCAGCAATAGAAACGACATTGGTCTCCTGAAGCTGGTTGTTGCCGAACGGTGCCACCTCGCCAGTAGGGTCGGTCCAGTCCTCATCCATACATGATGTAGCAGAAAGACCTATAACAAGCGCGAAGAGCGCGAGTTTCAGATATTTTATACTTTTCATCTTCTTTCTGTGATTTAGAATTTATAAGTAATGTTCAGCATACCGTTTGTACCTAAGGCGTAGAACTTGAACGGGTTCTTCTCGAATGAGTAGCCACGTACGTTCAGGCTCTGTGTGTAGCCGCTTCGGCTCTGCTCGTAACCGCCTGTAACGATGTCGCGGTTATTGAGGATGTTCTGAACCATGAGGTTGATTGAGAGCGATCCGTGCTTGAGGTATATACTGCGACCGATTGAGCCGTCGAGCATGAAGCCACCGTGACCCTTTGCCTGATCGAGTGCTCCTGAAACGATTTCGCCGGTCACGTCGTTGATAATCGGCTGACCGAATGCCTTCATCACATCGTTACGGTTCACCACGTTCTTGTGGAAACGGTAGTTAGGCGAGTACGACAGGTAGATGCGGTCGTAGTAGTTGCAGTTGAGGTCGATGAACCAACCTTTCTGATGATAGCTTACGCCGAGGCTGAGAGCGGTGAGCGGTGTGCCGCTGTCGCGCATACCCTTGTTGTGGATATAGTCGTAGTTGTCACCTGTCTGGGCGGTGCCGTACAGTGTGGCATCTGTCGACTTCATGTAGCAGAGCTTAGAGTTGTTCGTAATCTTAGCCTCGCTGATTGTACCGATGAGCTTAATGTCGAGGAAGCTTGCGAGCTTGAACTTAGCGCCGAGCTCTGCACCATAGTACGACTTGTTCATATCGGTCATAGACACATAGATGAACGAGTTGCTATCATCGTTATAGAAGTTCTGCCAGTCGGATACGTTAGTCATGCGGCTGTAGTAGCCCTTCACATTGAGGTGCAGCCATGAGTTCTCGTACATGTAGCCGAGTTCTGTGCTGAAGATGCGCTCGTTCTTGAGTCCCTGAACGAAGTCGTTGTTGATCTCTGGCGACATGAACGCTGCACGTGCTTCTGGTGCGCGGTGCTCATAGCCTACGCCGAGCGAGAGTACGTTGCCACGACCGAGTGTGAGGTTAGAACCGAACTTGAAGCCACCATCAACGAATTCTGCTCGCTTGCTCTTGCCGAACGAGTTGTCGGCAGCCAAACCGTTACGCATCTTGCCGTCGCGCTGGAAAGAAGTGTAGCCGAGCTTAGCAGCTATAGTATAGTTAGCCCAACCGAAGTTCTCGGTGTACGAGCTCCATATCTTGCCCTTGTTGATGAGCAGGTTGTAGTCGTAGCAGAAGCGGTCGCCTTCCTTAACGACTGCGTTAGGATGGTTGAGGTCGTACTGTGCTTCGGGCGAAGTAGCTGTGTACTTATCTGATATAAGATATGTATTGATGTTATGGAACTGGGTAGCACCGAGCAAGTCCTCCATTGTCTGGTAGTGCATTGCCTTGTTGGTAGCTGCAAGTACGCCTACGTTTACCTTCTTGTCCTTGTCAATCTGGTGATTGAATGTAGAGGCAAACGAGAGCATCAGGTTGTCGTTGTGCTTAGCCTGGATGTAGTACATAGCGTCGCCGCCCTGTGCAGCTGCGTTCTTGTTTGAGTAGTAGAGGCGATCCCAGTTAATCTGACGATTAGCCTTTGATGCACGCCAATAGTTGTATGATGTCAACCAATCCTCGTAAGCCTGCTCTGTGCGATATGTAGAGTTTTCGCTATTCCACACGTCGTAGTAGCTTGACGGCATATTCTTCCAGTAGTTAGGATGCGGATTGTCAGAGTTGTTGTAGTTGAGCTTTGTGCTCTTGTACATAGAGTACTTGCCAAAGAACGATGTAGAGAGCTTCGAGTTCTCGTTGAAGTTCCAGTCCCATGTGAGGATTGCACTTGGAGCGTAGTCGTTCACCACGCGTGAGTTGCGCTTCTTACCGTTCTGATAGCCCCAATAAGGGTTGTAGTAGCGGTTATTGGCGAGCCAATACATCTCGTCTGTACCTGCGCCCTGTGTAGAACGCTCGGTCGGGTTGCCCCATGTAGAGAGCGAGAGGCTGTGCTTACCCATCACCTTCTGCACGGCGAGGAAGTAAGAGAGCGAGTTGTAGAATGTGCCCTCTACGTAGCCGTTGCGTGCCCAACGATAGCTCACGCCACCAGTGAATGCCCAACCTTTCTCTGAGAGACCTGTGCTATAGGTGTACATGCCACGCAGAGTGTAGTTGCGGTTAGCACCACTGAGAGTCATACGATGACCTACAGGCATTGCCGACGGACGGAAGTTGTAGTTGTTGGAGCCGCCCATGCCCGACATGGTGAAGTTGTTGCCTTCAAACGGAAGGGCGAACTCCTGGTTGCGGGTCATGTTGTTCAGACCGCCGACCTGAGAGTAACGGAACTGTCCGCTCTCCATGTCGTTCAGCTGCAAGCCATTGAGATAAACCTCATTGTACTTCTGGTCGAAAGCACGATAGCGGAAACGTGCCGGTGAGAACAAAAAGCCCACCTGGCTGGCATAGATGTCGGTGTTGGAGTTGACGATTGTCACGTTCTGTGTCATGTCATCGTCCTCACCGAGCTGTGCCTCAGTGAAAGTGAAGGCAGCCTCGCTTGCAGCTTCGCTATGATAACCGATTGAGTCGGTCTGTGTCTGAGCGAAAGCAGACGGAGCGCAGCACATTGCCAACACTGCTAATTTAAGCTTCTTTTGCATGTAATGTTTATAATTAAGTTTTAAATTTTCGTTTCTAAATCAACTACTACTTTTTTTATTTCATTCAATTAGGGTAGTTTAAGAAATAGATTGCAAAGTAACACATTTTTATTCAATTAATGAAACATTTCCATATTTAATTTTTATTAAGTATATGTTTCAATGCAGAACATGCCAACGTATTGGAAAACAATCGCAATTTCATGCAAAAAAAACACGAAATAGGGCACAATGATAACAAATTACTGTAACTTTGTAGGCGTGTATCACGTACACACAGTGTGTAACGAATAAAAACAAAAAAACAAATAACTCAAATGAAAAAAAATCTCTTTATCCTCGCCTTACTCCTATGCGTGACATTGGGAGCATCGGCTCAGAAGAAATTCAATCTCTATGCCGTAGGTTTCTACAACCAGGAAAACCTCTTCGACACTTGCCACGATGAGGGGAAGCGCGACTACGACTTCCTGCCTAACGGCGCATACAAATGGAACGGACTGAAATATAGCCACAAACTACGCAATATGTCGCAGGCATTAGCCGACCTTGGCACGGACAAGCTGCCGGGCATCGGATGCGCCCTCATCGGACTCTCGGAGGTGGAGAACTCGAAGGTGCTCGACGACCTCACAGCACAGCCGGCTCTGAAGCAGCGCGGATATAAATATGTACATGTAGAGGGTCCAGACCGCCGCGGCATCGACTGCGCGCTGCTCTACAACCCTCGCTTCTTCACCGTGAAGGATGTGCGCCTCGTGCCATACGTTCCCGAGGAGAAGAAGGACTCTAACTACGTGACACGTGGCTATCTCACCGTTAGCGGCACGCTCGCCGGCGAACACGTGGCTGTAATCGTGTGCCACTGGCCGAGCCGTTTCGCCACATCCTACTACCGCGAGGTGGCTGGCAGACAGGTGCGCGTGGTGAAGGACTCGCTGCTGAACGCCGACCCCAACTGCAAGGTGTTCGTGATGGGCGATATGAACGACGACCCTACAAACAAGTCGATGACCGAAGGACTCTCTTGCAAGCCGTCTATCGAGAAGACGGGCAAGGACGACATGTATAACCCGTGGTATAACATTCTCACAAAGCAGGGCAAGGGCACACTGTTCTACAACGGATCGTGGAACCTCTTCGACCAGATCGTGATGACTCCGAACCTGCTCAACCCGAAGGGCGTGAAGGACTTCTCAACTCTGAAGTACTTCCAGCATCAAATCCACATCCGCCCGTACCTCATACAGAGCGAGGGCAAGTACAAGGGCTCGCCGAAGCGTACCACCGCAGGCGGTGTATGGCTCGATGGCTATTCCGACCACTTGCCGGTAGTAGTGTATCTGGTGAAGGAGCAGAAATAATGAATACCGAACGCCATCCCTTCACCCCGTTCCTCCCCGACGGCTGCCGGCTGCTCATGCTCGGCAGCTTTCCGCCGGGCGAACAGCGCTGGTCGATGCGGTTCTACTACCCCAACTTCACCAACGATATGTGGCGCATCTTCGGGCTATGCTTCTTCAACGACAAGCTGCACTTCGTCGACACCGAAGCAAAGACGTTCCGACTCGACCGCATTATCCCGTTCCTCAACGAGCGTCGCATCGGCATGTACGACACGGCGACGGTGGTGCGCCGACTGAAGAACACGGCATCGGACAAGGACTTAGAAGTGGTAGAGCCTACTGACCTGAAGGCAATGGTGCGCTCCCTACCCTCGCTCACCGACATCGTGACCACTGGGCAGAAAGCCACCGACGTGCTCTGCGCGTGCTTCGACATAAAGGTGCAGCCGAAGGTTGGCGAGAACGTGCAGTTCGGCTTCGACGACAGAACACTGCGTCTATGGCGTATGCCGAGCAGCTCGCGCGCCTACCCCATGAAGCCCGAACGCAAGGCAGAGTTCTACAGCCGCATGTTCAGCACATTATACGACCAAGCTTAAGAATATGACAAACAACAAGATAACAATAATTGGTATTGCCGGCGGCACAGGCTCCGGCAAGACCACTGTAGTAAAGAAGATTGTTGAGGCACTGCCGCCGCACCACGTGGCTGTCGTACCACTCGACTCGTACTATAACGACACGTCGCACATGACCGAAGAGGAGCGCCGGGCTATCAACTTCGACCATCCCGATGCGTTCGACTGGAAGCTACTGATAAAGCAGATTAACGAGCTGCGCGAGGGCAAAGCTATCGAACAGCCTACGTACTCGTACCTGAAGTGCAACCGCGAGAAGGAGACGATACACGTGGAGCCGAAGCCGGTGATTATCGTGGAGGGCATTATGACACTGCTCAACAAGCGTCTGCGCGACATGATGGATCTGCGCATCTTCGTCGACTGCGACCCCGACGAGCGACTCATACGCAACATACAACGCGACACTATCGACCGCGGACGCACCGTGTCTATGGTTGTCGACCGCTACCTGAAGGTGCTCAAACCTATGCACGAGCAGTTCATTGAGCCGACAAAGCGCTTCGCGCACGTCATCATACCAGAGGGTGGAGACAACCTGAAGGGCATCAACATGGTGTGCAAGTACATCGAAAGCATCGTTGAGAAATAGTCTGCGTCGGTCGATACGAATGTCTGCGTCGGTCGATACGGATGTCTGCGTCGGTCGATGCGGATGTCTGCGTCGGTCGATGCGAATACGCGTAACGACCGACGCAGACCATTACCTTTTTACTTTTTACCTTTTACTTTTTTACCTTTTTACTTTTTTACTTTTAAACAAGTTCGAGCCCTAACGATTCGACGAACGCTCGCACTTCCTTTTGCTGCATCAGTTCGTCGTACACCTCTTTCTTTGTCTTTCGGCGGCTTATCTCTTCAGTCTCGGCGAGGCGGAGCGATATTGACACATTTCCGTTGTGCAGTGCCTTGGCGAGCGTGACGCGTATGCGACCTTTTATCTCGTTTACCTGGTCGAGCAATATCTGGTTGTCTACCAGCACCTCGATATCGGGGAAGGTGGTGATACGCGGTTGCATGTTCTTCATTCGGGAAGCAAGCCCCACCATCTTCTGCGGCATACGGTTGCACATCGAGAGCCATTGCAGATCGAGGAACTCCTGCGTGAACTGCTCGTTCTCATCCTTGTTTGTCTCTTCCGCCTCTTTCTTTGCCGCCACCGCATCCTTGCGCTGCAAGCTTTGGAAGGTCATGCCGAGCGACGAGAGCTTCAAGCGTGGTACGCCGACAGACAACTTGTCGGAGACGGCTGCCGAACCCGATGCGGCGGTCTGCGAAGTAGGAGCCTCAGCTGAAACATGGCTCACCGAGGCATGGCTTACCGGAGCAGCCACCTGCTGAGCCACTTTCGTCCGGGTGAAATCAAGAAGTTTGAACAGGGTTTTCAGCTGCTTGGGGCTACGCCCCGCACTGTCGGCATCCTCCGGCTGCGTGATCTGTGCCACCTGGATGAGTGTCAGCTCTACGAGCAGACGTTTGTTGCTGCTTTGACGGTAGCTTAGGTCGCACTGGTTCATCAGCTTCAGTGCCTTGTAGAGGAACTGCGTGGGACACGCCTTTGCCTGTGCGCTGTACTTCTCACGCTGTTTCTCGCTCACCTCAAGGAGCTTCAGCGTCTGCGCATCCTTAGCCATGAGCACGTTGCGCACGTGCGAAGCGAGTCCGTTGATAAGATTACCACCGTCGAAGCCTTTCTCTATTATCGAGTTGAGGAGCACCATGCACTCGCTCACCTTGTTCGCCAACGCATAGTCGACGAACTTGAAGTAGTTGTCGGTGTCGAGCTCGTTTAGGTCCTCAATCACCTTTGCGTATGTGATGTTGCCCTGGCAGAAGCTTGCCGTCTGGTCGAAGATAGAAAGGGCATCGCGCATACCGCCGTCAGCTTTCTCGGCGATGAGTGCCAATGCCTCTTCCTCGTAGGTGATGCCTTCCTTCTCTGCCACATACTTCAGGTGGTTGATGGTGTTCTCCACGCTCATGCGCTCGAAGTCGTAAATCTGACAACGCGAGAGGATGGTTGGCAAAATCTTATGCTTCTCGGTTGTGGCAAGAATGAACACCACGTGTGCAGGCGGTTCCTCCAGTGTTTTCAGGAAAGCGTTGAACGCTGCTTGCGAGAGCATGTGCACCTCATCGATGATGAACACCTTGTACTTGCCCACCTGTGGCGGTATGCGTGTCTGCTCCATGAGCGACTTGATGTGCTCCACGGAGTTATTGCTGGCTGCATCAAGCTCGAAGATGTTGTACGAGCGTCCTTCAGCAAACGCTTTGCAGCTTTCGCACTCGCCACATGCCTCGCCCTCCGTAGTAGGGTTCATGCAGTTGATTGCCTTCGCGAAGATGCGTGCACACGTCGTCTTGCCCACTCCGCGCGGTCCGCAGAACAGGTAGGCGTGTGCCAATTTGCCACTCTTCACGGCATTCTTCAACGTAGCGGTGAGAGCAGCCTGCCCCACCACCGAGTCGAATGTCATCGGGCGGTACTTACGCGCCGATACTATATATTCTCCCATATCGTGATTTTACTTTATACTTTCTACTTCTTCTACAGTCAGACCACTATATTTTGCAGCCTGCTCTACCGACAGACCATTGCTCAACATAGATTTAACAATATCCTTCTTTGCTTCTGCACGACCCTCAGCACGACCCTCAGCAAGTCCTTCTTCGCGTGCATTGCCAAGCACATCATTCTGTATCATCACAGCGTTGAGGTGCTCATCATAAGCATAGCGCTCGGCATCGGTCATCGAGTAATACTGCAGTTTTTTGCGTGCCTCCTGCAATCCAGGAGCAGTGGTGTTTTCCTTTATTACCCCACTCTTCAAGTAAGCAACCCACTCCTCCAACGGAGTCACTGCTACCTTGTCGAACTCGTTGACACGCACAAGAATGTACTCGGGGAATATCTCTGCCGGACTCTTCTGCACTAAAGCACCTTTCTCCTTAGCCGTTATGACGAGTTGGTCGTTTGTATGCACACCGATAAACTTGTTCTGTCCTACATACAGGTAGTCGGCACCCTTACCGATATCGAAATAGAGGATGCTTATAGAATACACCTTCTTCACCTCCTTGTATGTATCACCGAGATGGATGTGCTCGGTGATGGCTTTCGCTACGCCATACAGGATGCGTTCCAGATAATAAAGCTCGCTTGTGTTCTGCACCTCTACAAGTATTATCTCACCCTTAGAGTTTCGTGCTTTGATGTCCACACGGTTGAACTTATCGTCTTGCGTTTGCTGATTGCCCTCACTCTCGAGTATCTCCACAATCTTCACCTCCTCACCGATAAACACGGTAAGGAAACCTTCCAACACGTCGAAGTTGGCTTTCTGACGGAGCAAGCGCTTTATAGCCCAGTCGAAACGTATGTATCTATCTTTCAGTCCTCCCATAATACAATAGGTTTAATGCTACTTTACAAAGTTACAATTATTATTCTGAAAACACGGCATGAAGCAATTAATTTTTATTGTTGTCCGGTAAATAATACATCTCCCTTATATTGCTTCATGCCTTTCTCATATTGCCGTAGCAGAACAACAATATTGCCGCAGCAGAACAACAATGTTGCCGCAGCAGGACAACAATATTGCCGCAGCAGGACAACAATGTTGCCACAGCAGACTAATGAGAACGACGTAGCAGATTAGACAACGGATAGAATGATAGATGAATGGTAGATGTCTGGTAGATAGGCTGGCAGATATAGCTCTCGGAAGTACATCTGCCAGCCTTTAACATGCTCGTAATGTGTAAGTTGCAGCGACACTGGGAGATATGGTAGATTTTTTCGCGTACTGATACTTTACTATGATATATTGCTTCTATATAAAAAAGGGTTTTCCGAATGAACAAAAAAGGCTATGACATTACTGCCATAGCCTAATATCTGATGTGAAGTTATATCTTCATCTTGTAACGTCTACGCAGGATACTTGCATACGTCTCCTCGTACTGCGTACCCTTAAACAGCTGGTATAACTTGTACACATATGGTTTAGCTGCTGGGTAATCCTTCTTCTTATTATAATAATAATCCAACAGACAATAGCATACAGAGTTCATAATGGCAGCATCTTCGCCCTCATAAGTATCTCTGCTCTTCAAGATGTCGTATGTCTTTTTCGCAGGTCCGATAGCAAGGTCTTGTGTCTTTTCTGGATCAAGCACATCATTCTGGCAAATCTTCATTGCGAAGTAGTAGAATCGTGAAGCATACTCGGGGAACTTCTCTGCGCCACGCTCATACACCTTAGCAGCCTTAAGATAAGTATCAATCATCTGCTGACCGAAACTTTCCTCTGCCTGCGATTCCAACATTAATGCGTAGTTCTGATAGTGACCAGCCTGCAAAGAGCCCTTTGCATCAAGTGTTTTTATCAATTCCTCGTATGCGTTCTCAGCCTTCTCGTATTCGCCCAAATCTCTATATGCCTCACAGATAGCGTTCATCGCCTTAGAGACAGTGTTATCGTCAATATTAGGACGTGTCATGAGTTCTTGCAGAACATCAATACCCTGCTGCTGCTTATAGCGGTTCATAAGGGCAATACCATAACGATAAGTATCGTCGTTATTTATCAATGTATCCTTGGTTGCCATCAAACGTTCGCCATATTCGAGTGCCTTCGTTGAGAACTTATTCTTATAATCGGCAAGTGCTTCACCATTCTGTCGCTTCACAAGTGTATAAGCATCATTCATAAATCTGAGTCCATTCATCAAGATATAGTAATCGGTTGGGAACTTCACTAGGCCGCTATCGCAGATTTCCACCATACGATTGTAGTATTTCAGTTTCTCGTTGCCATTCTTTGCATTAATAATAAACTGGTACAGTATCGAGCATCGCTGCACATAATCGTTGGCATCCAAAGAGTCCTGAATAGCAGCATCATAGAACTGCATACCCTTCTGTGTCTCATTTGTAGTAAGACCATATAAAGCATACAAACGTGCGCACTCCAACTCATAGGGGAATGTCGGATTGGCATCCTTTGCTTTTTTGTACACAGTCTCCATCTCAGCTCGGCGTTTACGTACTTCTGCTATAGCTTCTTCATCATTGCTCTTCATAGCTTGATCAGCAATCTTATCCAAACCTGAACCTATAAAATTTACATACTTACGATACGTCCTGAAGTCGTTGGGAGCCATCTCTATCGCCTTCTTATACCAGTTTACAGCTACAGTAGTGTCATCAGCCCACTTGTAGATGTCGCCCTTGAGCATATAGGCAGGACTATAATGGGGGTCGAGTTCTATTGCTTTGTCGATGTATTTCAAAGCGTATGTGGTATCGCTGACACCCGATTTGAGCCAAAAGGCATTGGCTGCGCCTACGTAGATACGTGGGCACACGCTTTTCTTGGTCTGTTGCGACTCGCAAATCTGCTGCACAATAGGTTCCACCTCAACGAGTGTGTGCGACACAATCTTCTCTATACCCAAAATTGCGGCTTCTACATCATTGATGGTCTGCACCTTGCGTGGCGAATTGGAACTTGACGCTTTGTTAGCCTTTGTCTTATTGTCAACCTTTGCTTTCTTTTCGGTCTTCGGTTTCTTCTCCTTCTTGTCCTTCAGCGAGACAGAAGCTATCGAAGGCGCAACAAGTGCGAAAGCGAGCAAGCCTATAGCGATTTTTCTCATGTTCATATTTTGTATAGCTTTAAGAGTGGCGAAGGTGTTGGTTCCTCCGCCCTATTATTTACTTATAATACGTACTGCACACCGATTATAGTGTGTACTGCACACCGAGGTTGAGTGTCTGGAACGTGCGCAGCTTCATCATATTAACGCCAAGCAGATTCGGGTCATAACGCACTACGTAGAGCTGCGGTGTGAGCGTCACAGCGATGTGCTTAGCCACGTTCATCTTTATCTTGATACCTCCATTGGCACCCATAAGCGGGCTGGTGTAGTACTTTCTTTGTGGGTACGACATGGTGTGCGAACTATTCACCTTTATCGAACCATCGGGTTCTGTGCTATTGCCTAACGACAGCAGCAACGCCGGACCTGCGAACAACTCTGCTTCAAACATACGATTGCTCTGGTAGCCAGAGCAGAGGTTGGTGACATTCAGCAAATAGTTGAGTGCCACGAAGCCTCGCTTGTAGTTGTTCTTGAAGAGTCCGGTTGTGGTGTATTCTGTGCCATACTCGGTTGTACCAGTATAGTTGTCCGGCGCAACGCTATTGATAGACAAGTATTCGAACGAAGCACGTACGCCATGCACCTTACCGAAATGTCCTTCAACGAATGCCTGTGCATTGTAGTTGAACGCTGCGCCCTCGTATGTCTTCTTGGTGTTGAACAGCATCGTACCTGCGCCCAAACCGAAACTAAGCGGAATGCGTGGTGCCTCATAGTCATCTTGCTTCCTCATACGATAGTTTGTAGCACGTGTATAGGCTGTAAAACCAAGACGAACCACTACTCTTTGGGCGTTGAAACGCTTCACTGCGTCTATGTTGCGATACGGTATTCGGTAGTTATAGTTGGTGAAGCTCGGTTCGAGGAACACCTGCAAGTCGTTGCTGAGGTTATACGAGAGGTGTAAGCCTGCCGTGTAGAACGTACTAATGGTGCGCAGATGGGTCTTCTGCTCTCGCATAATCCAACTAAGACCACCACCGAATGCTAACGCCACGTTGAATGGTTGGTCGAAAGAGTAGTTCTTCATAAATCCTAACGGATTGATAAGAGCCTCTGCCGTTGCATCGGCGGTCATATCATGCAGGTCGACAACAGCATCGTCTTGCACTGGTATGCTTAGCATAGCGCGTCTATCCTCGTCCTGTTCGCCCATTGCCTCATGGGTTTTGTCCCATGTGGCGGAGGTGAGTCCTAAGCTAAGGCGCACACCTACCGACGGCGAGAACCATCTACCTACAGACATCTTCGTAGAGTGTCCCATCTTTGGGCTCACATTTTCACCTCCCACGCACCATGCCATGCCTCCTGAGAGCTCGGCAAACCATGGTGTACGCCATTTCTGCGGATGCCACTGCATTGTGCTGTCCACATATTCAGGGCGGTTCTTCATGTAGCGCATACGGTCCTCGATAGAGAGGTTGTTGTGCAGATAGTACACCATACCGATGTTTACGCCATAGAAGCCTCCGAACTTATTATACAGGTGTCTTGACTTGATACCTACATACGGCTCTATTGTGAGGTATCCTTGCGGACCGGTGAATATCTTTCCCTGCACACCTCCACGTATTTCGTATCGTGTGCGATGGTTGTCAACTATGTTTGTTGTGTTGTGACGCACGCCAAAGCCAAACACTGTTGACACATCGAGCAGTCGAGACGGACAATAGCCGTCCATCAACGTCGACAGACTATATATCCAGTCGACAGAACCTTGCCACTGTTTATAGTTCTTCTTGTTGCCCTCATAGTAGCCATATCCCAATCCGGCTGTGAGGCGCACTGTATGGTAAGGGTTGAACTGCTTACCCACACTCACGTGCGCCATCGTGATTGGCGAGAGGTTATAGCCTGCATATTCTAAGTCTTTATGCAATCCTCCGCCGAAGCCTAAGAAGAGGTGGTCGTACCACTTCTTTCTGAAGGTGTCGTCATAGCCACGATAGCGGTCCTCAAGCACGTACTTGAGGGCATTGAACTCCGTAGCGTAGTTGTGGCGAGTTTTGCCAATGGTGTCTTCGTCGCCCGACTCGTCCCATAGTGAGTCAGGCACCTGTGTGATAGCACGTGGAGCGACACTGAACGTTGTCGTTCTTGCTACACTACAGCTCAAGCCACCTATCAAACAAATCGCTGTTGCGTAAAGGCGTATGATGTTAATGCTCATTGTTCTTGGTCTTATTTGTTATCGTCAGCGGTGTTATCCTTATTATCTGCCGACTGCACTTCTTCCTTTGTCTCACTTACAGCTCCGCTTTCCTCAGCCTTCTTACGGTCGGTGTAGGCTTTGAGTATCTCGAACTTCTTTCGATAAGCCGGAATATCTTTTCGCATATACTTCGACTTCTTACGGATGTCGTCGTTCACATTGCCCTCGTTGCGATACAGGCGTATGAACTTAGGCTCCAGATCGAAGCTATGCTGGAAGTAGGCGAGGTAGAACGGCACTTTGCTTACGTCAAGCTGCGGTCCTGTGTTATTCTTTTTATACTCGTCGAGCTGCTTGTAGTACTCTTCTGCCTTCTCGGGGTCGGTGCGCAGCAGTTCGTTCTCCTCTTCTTCCGTGAGTTCTTTAAAACCGCTGTTCGCTGCCGAGTAGTCATCTATCTGCGGTTCACGTCCCCACTCGTCAGCCCATATAATGCCTTTCAGATACCACTTCTTCGGGTTGTCGTCGGGCATACGGTCGATAAGAGCCTCACATTCTTTACGCGATTTGTTAAGGTATCTGTGCAGCTCGGTGTAGATGATAGCACGGTTGGCATCACCCGTACTTAACACGTAGCGTTCTGCTTCCTTTATCTTTGCCACCTTCTCTGGATCGGTTATATCGCCCTGTATATAGGACGGGTAGCCTTGCTGGAATGTGATGAGCATACGTAGGCGCTTTGTAGCCTGCAGCTGCACATTCTTTTTCTCCAACATCTCAATGAAGAACATCGCGGTGTCGAGCTTTGCCTCCTGGAAGTACATCACGGCTTGGTTTAGCACTATCTGCTCGCGGTTTATCTTCACTGGGTTATAGCGGTCGCTCATATCCATTTGGTTCACACCCTTACGGAAGTCGATAAACGGCTTCAGGATGTTCACATCGGGCATACCTCTGCGACTTGCCATCAGTGCCATTTGGTTAGCCACGTATGGGGCAAGCTTCAGACGTGTATAGTCCGACTGCTCAATGATGTTCTTGTAAGCAAGTGTTGTGATGGTGTCGAGCTCTAAGCTATCAGTGACTGTAGCCAAGAGGTTGAAGTAGTCACCATCCGACATCTTCTTCTCGCCAGAGATGTATTCGCGCTTGTTTGCGAAGTAGTTCTCCACTGCCTCTTCTGCGTTCATAATATGCTTTCTCTCGTAACGATACTTCACAACCATGATACGCAGGTTTTCAAGAATAGGTACGATGTCGCTCTCGAAGAACGGCTGTGTCTTCAACATACCAAACACCTCATTAGGCTTGTATGTCTCGATGGTGTTCTTCACCACGTCGTACACCTCCTGATTGCCATTCTTGCCAACTTGCTCAAGCACGTCTTCCCATGTGAACACGCGTGGTTCGAGTGTCGACACACGTATATCCGAGCTCAAGTGGCGTTTCAGAAGATTTCGAGCCACAGCCGCACGCTGTGTAGCAAGTCGGGTGTTGAGCTCCACACTACCCTCTGGCGAAGCACCACCCTGCACCTGTACGTCCCAAAGCAGATCGCCATACGACTTCAGCTCATCCACGATTTCTTGTAGCCTTACAGTGTTCATCGAGTCGTTGAGCAGCACATCCTTACCCACAGCGAACTTCAGACTCAAGTTACGTTGCTGTTTAACCATATTCTCTTCTGCAGCCTCCTGGAACTCGCTCGTGAGTGGCATATCGGCAGCCGTCACAGAGAAGTCGAGAAACTTCAATGGCTTGAACGCAAGGCACGAGCCGGTTGTCATCTCTCCGCTATCCCATGTGCGATGATGATAATCCTCGAGCACAACGCGATAGCTTCCTCGGTATGTCTTCTCCTTATCGGGCTTTTTAAAGGTGACCTTGGCACTATAATTCACCTCCTTATCGCGCTCCAAAACGTACGATGGGTCGTAGCCACGAGCCACCGAATCGTTCTTCATATAGTTGAAGCCCATACGCTTATCCTGCTTCTTATGATACTCTGCGCCCTCAAGTATTATGGGCTGCAGATAGGCTATAGTGTCTTCTGTCTGACAGTCGACAGCCATCGGTTGGCAGATGATGCGCGACTTCTCTGTGGTGTAACCCGCTGGGAAGTGTAATTTGACAGTGAACGTCACTCTATCGCCGGTGTCCATACCTGGCACGGGATCCATCGTGGGGTTGGTGTTGCGATACTTACCATCGACAACGGTCTCATCAAGAATTTGGTCGCTACTCTCAAGCGTCACCGTGAACTTGTCTTGTCCCGACTTTATCTCTACAGCCTTTGCACCGTACTCCTCGTCGAAGACTACAACGCCCTGACCGCTCATGAGGAACTCCTCAATCTCACCATTCGACTTAGAGGGCTTGAATGCTATGCCGAGCGAACGTAGTTCTTTCTCCAATGCTTTCGGATCGCCACTGAACACCTTCGTGTTAGCCACGTTGATACGATTGGCTGCATCAAGAGCCTTTTTGATAGAGCGGAATGATGTACAATACTGCACTGTCTTTGCAGGCTTTGGCTCGCCCTTCTTACCCATCTTCAAGTACACCTTGATCTTCACCTTACGCGAACCTCCGTCGTCCTGCTGCAGAACGGCAGCCGTAGCGGTGAAGGTGACAAGCAGTATAGCTATCAGCGCGAAGCATATATGTCGTAAAAAGTTTCGTTTCATTGTTATTGTGTGTTATTATATTATTTGAGGATGTAAGCCACTGAGATACCTATGCGTTGTGGCATGAGGTAATAACCAGATGCGTTCGGTCTGTTGAGTCCGCCTACCACATAGTCGCCGTAGTTATCTCCTGCGAAGTATTCCTTACGATTGTAGCCTACAGCAGCCACTCCGGCGTGGAAGTCGATAAAGAGTCGCTTCGTGACATTCATTACGTAACCAAATGTGATGCCACCACCGTAAGCTATTCCTTTGTACACTTTTCCTTTTATAGAAGCATCGTAAATTGCGCCTACACCTCCAACGCCAACGAATAAGCTATGCATCGGACGTCCTGAGAAGTAGTATCTGTATTCGGGCTGTGCTGCCAACAACTTTATGTTCTTGCCATACGGCTTATTACATCCGAGCACATTGAGTCCGAGGGTCGACCAGTTGCCGACCGTCATCTCCAAACCGACGCTTGGTATCATGCACGCATCCATAAGCACATCGGTGTTGACGGCGAGCTTCTGCGCCCGAGCGGAGAACACTGCCGAGAGCATCAAGAATGTCAAGAGTAATTTCTTCATTTTTACTATGTTATGTTTAAAGGTGCGGCATCGCGCTGCACCAGCGTGTTGCTTTATATATTGTGGGGCTTTGATATTTCTACTTTAGTGGGTGCTGCCCTATCGTGGGCTACACCTGTTGTATGTTTTAGGGTGTTTGTTGGGTGTTGGAGTGTTTTTGTCTGAGAAATCATTAAGAGTGGGTATGGCTTAACGCCACACCCGCTCTATAATTATAATGCTTATTCGAGTTCGATTACGCGCTTCTCCCACGGAGTGAGATAGCCATGTGTCTGAATCTGCTCTGGGTCAGAAACTGAGATTACGATGTCATACTCGTAACCAGCTTGCCAAGGCTCATCAACCGCATCACCATTAGCCTTCTTGAATACTGGAGCAATCTCGTACTGTGCTGCCTTGTACACCTTGTCGGGTGCGCCTTCGAGGTAGTACTCTACACGCAAGCGGAAGATACCCTTGTTAGCAAACGCTGCAGCGTCTGTACCGAGGTAGCCATTGTCTACATACTTTGTAGAGCCGTCAGCGTTAGTACCAGTCATCAGTGTCGGCACGGGGAGGAGGAAACCGTCACCAACAGTAACCTGTACGTTTTCGCCGAGGTACGGACCATTAGCTGGGGTGCCGATAACATTGCCGTCCTTGTCCTTCAACTTGAAGGCAGTAGTCTCAGTGTTATGGTTCTTAGCAGTAGTCCAATCGACAACAAACTCGCCTTCCTTACCCTTAACATCGTCAGTCAAAGCTGCGAGACGATTATCGAGGTCAGCAATAGTAAGTGTACCTGCGTCAGCCACATTGAGGAGCTTAGCCGACTTGATACCCAGCTTTGCAACACGAGTACTTCCGCCGTTACCCTTTCTGAGGATGATGTTGAACTTCATGAGCTTGTGCACGAAGGTGAGCTGCGGACGGTTCTCCTTGTGTGTCTTCTCATTCCATGTTCCACCATTAGCCTCTACGCTCTTCTTCTTGTCGCGCAGATACTTTGCGCTGTAAGCGTCCGCCTTGTCAGGATCATCTGGTTTTACGAACGACTTACCCCAGATAAGATCGGTTGTACCGTCCAGACCTGTTACCTTTACACTGTACTTATTGCCGTTGTGCACCACGTTCGCTGAGTAAGGATAATAGCCATAGAATGTATAGCTATACTGGCTACCCATCGGGTAATAGTGCAGAGTAGGTGTTGTGCCACCATTCTCGTCGAAGAGTGTAAGGTCTGTAACACGCTTGCCTAAGTCGGCATCGTTAGAAGTCACAGCCTTAGCCTGAATATTCTCCAACCAAAGGAAGTTAGGGTTGTCGAAGCCTGTCTTCCAAGTGATGTCTTGCTTAGCTGCAATCTTGCCTGTAGCAAGACAGAAGAAGCCGAGGTTCTTGTCGGCAGGCGTATCGAATGTGCCGTCATATGTGCCTGTAGCATCGTCAACATTGCCAAGCGATGCGCGGGTCTTGTTTGCCTGCTGACCAGCAGAAAGCACGATAGGCACATCAGAGTTCAGTCGCTGATTGTTGCTACCGCCAGCGAGGTCGTCCTCGTTTGTGCAGCTGGTCATAAACATGGCAGCAGCCATTCCCATTAAGAATATATGCTTATTCATTTGTTTGTTGAATTTATTGTTTTTCTAAAAAAACGTTTATTCACTGGGACTGTTGAAACACTCGTCTCTTCCTCGCCTTTTGCAGCGAGGAAGAGAGTTTATATATCTCCAATCCCTTTCTGCAGGGGCAAGCCCCTACGCTTTATATATGCACCCTTACGCGGTTGCATACTCAAATAGAGATTCTTATCAGATGCTCTGATTAAGGCTCTATTGGCTCTGGAGTTGCAGGAGTCGGCTCAGTGTACTCGCCTTCGTTCGGATTGCGGTCGTCGTCGATATCGATTGAACCACCATCAGCCCAAGGTACGAGAGTAGCTGTAACCTCGATTTCCTGAAGACCGTAAACAGTGATAGTAACCTTGTAAGACTTACCCGGATCAAATTTCTTTGTACCGTCCATCTTGATAGTAGCCTTCTGCTCGAGAGGTCTAGTAACCTTAGCCCCAGTAAGCTGCTCAAGAACATCCTGAGAAAGAGAGATTGTAAGAGGATACTCTGTCTCACCAGGAGCAACGAGGAGAGCCTCGCCTACCTTAATAACATCACCTATTGTTGCAGCATCATCTGTCCATGTCAAAGAAACAGGCTCAAGAGCAACGAGTGGTGCATTGTTGTCTGCTAAAGCTGCATCACGCTGCTTCAAAGTGAGAGCAGAAGCATCGCCAGTGAAAGTAAGGAGGTCTGCAGCTTCCTTAGTCTCGCCTGTGTAAGCCACTGTAAGAGTACCTGTTGTCTTTGAGTCTACAGAAACACCAGTTACCTTAACAGCGTCTGTATTGCCACCTGCTGGGAGACCCGCTGTAGCCTTAGATCCTGCACGTACCTCGAATGTGAAACGTGTGAGGAGGTGGTTGAATGTGATGTTCGGCTGAACGCCCTTACGTGCAGCATAAGCAGAATAGAAGTTATCAGCATAGTTGCCAAGCTTAGCAACCTCATCAGCAGAAGGAACTGCCTTGCCTGCCATGATATCCTGCGAACCATCGATCTCGATATCAACAACACGCTTTGTAGCTACATTTGCTTCTACTTCTGTACCTGCGTCATCAACAGTCTTTACAACAGGTGTACCTCCTCCTGCTACAGCATCGTCAACGCGATAACCCCAGAAGTCGTAGTTGCCACTAACCGGGTAGTAAGCGATAGTGCCGTCAGCTGTAGTAGCCAAACCAGATTTTGTGTTGTTAGCTGCATCAGGAGCCGTAAACTTCTTGTTGTTGAATACCTCTACATCAGGAGTTGCTGCACCACCAACAGCCGGAGCCTTGTAGTAAGCAAGATCCATGCTACCCTTCTGGAGCATGTACACCCAGAGAGTCTGGCCTGCCCATACGTTCTCAGCGTCAGTCATGCCACCTACGGTACCAGTACCACGGGTCTGAACCTTAGACGAAGCAACGCCGAGACGGATCTGCTGTTCAGATACATTCTGCTCGCCATTTCCACCGAGAGTGTCCTCATTTGAGCATGCTGTCAGCATACCAGCTGCAGCCAATGCAAAGAAAAACATTTTCTTCATAGTCGTGAAAAATTTAAATTAATAAAAAGTTATTTATAAAAGATTGTCTTATTTCTATTTTAATATCCATTGATGTTAGGGTCGTTAGGGTCTTTGTCCTGGTCGATATCAATATCGTCACCCTTGCCCCATCCGTCAACGCTTCCGCTGATCTGGATCTTCTCCAAGCCGTAGACACCAATCTTCACATTATATAATAGACCTTTCTCGAAGCTTGCTTGCTCGCCATCTTTCTTTGCTGGCGTGATTTTGTATTCGGTCTTGTGCTCCTTCATCGCACCACGAGGTCCGTCGGGGAATTCGTATGTGAGCGTCACTACGTACGACTCCTGCGGAGCTACGAGCAAGCCAGCACCGAGCTCAACGGATGCCTCGTCCATCTTCTCCTTTGTAGTAGGCACGTGTGTAACACCTGGCACCACTTGGCTCTCGTTGTCCGCCCACTCGTCCTTCCATTCTACCTGATAGCCTTCATCTCTCAGCTTAGGTATAATCTTGCCATAGACATTATGCGTCTTTCCATTCTCATCGGTTTCCTTTTGGAACTCGCCAAGTTTCACCGCCTTTTGCAACACATCAACCCCATTCTCGGGTTTGAACACGAGTTTACAGTCGTCAATGTTACGGCTTGCGACGGTGAGTGTGCCCTTTGTCAGCGTCATCACCGAAATATCCTTTATCACTACGTCCTTAGCCGACGAAGCACCTGGATAAGCAAAGAACTTCAGCATCGTGAGCTGATGCTTCATATTTACGACGGGGTGCACGTTGCGGTGTGCCGCAAATGTGCTATAGTTACCAGGTATATTTAGTATCTTTTGCTTCTCATCTTTGGTCAGACTGGCAGCCTTTTCGTAGATACCACCTTCGGCGAAGTCGGCTTCCGTAAGCGGAGTCTTGGCTGCGCCCACGAGCACGTCCTGATAGCCGTCGATTTCTATATCGTAAGATATCTTATTCTGTTCGCGCTTATAGTTACTCAAATCAAGATCGTCTACGAAATAACCAAAGAAGTTGTAGCCCACATCCTGATAGCGAGAGCTGTAATAGATGTCTTTAGGATAGTCTTTGGTGAGCACATTCATTGTGCCGATAAACTGGTCGGGCTCGAACTTGAACGGCATTCCCAATTTGTAATCTTGTCCGTCGAGCAGACACGATGTGTTGTGCTCGTCCTTGTTGTCTCCGCTCGCATTTTCAGCATAGCAGTATCTCGACATAGAGGGTGCCTCCGTTAGCACTCCCTGTCCGCCGTTTGGATCGGCATCGTTGTAAGCACGGAATGCGAAGATGTGGAACTTAGAATTCAAGTACTTTTCGCGGTTGTATGCCACGGTCTCCATTGGCTCGAACGCACCCGTACCACGTGTACCCACAGAGCCACGTGTGTCAGACACTACCGAGAAGTATGCTGGATTACTGGTATATAGCAAAATCGATGTCTTGTCGATGTTGACATCCTCATCGTTTGTTGGCGGTTCTCCCTGCGGTAGGTCCAAGTCTGGATAAGAGACATTGCACGACGCCGTGAGCAGCAGTGTTACTGCAGCTGTCAAGATGTTAACAATATGTTTCGTTCGTTTCATCTTATAGGTTATTTTTTAAATGTCGATATTTATATCGGAATCCGTCTGTATCCAACGATCGAGAGCGTCACCACCCTTGTCTATATTACCGACCGTTTTTCCATCAAGAAGTATTTCGGCACTGATGTTTATTGCTCCGTGTTCGCCATTGCGGTACACGTACTTTTTATCAGATGTCGTTTTCATCAGTTTCGCTTGGTTCAGAGTGTTGTAGAGGTTTATGATGCCTTGCCACTTCTGAGGGAAGGTATGTCCTGTTTTCGGGTTGTACACTTCTGTGTATATAACCACCTGCATAATACCAGGGCCGTATATCTTCTTGCGCACATCTGCTAAAGTTTCTCCGTAACCGCGCTGCACATTCACCACGCCCGTCACATTGATATTGCCGTGGCAAGCTATTCGCTTGTTCTCGTTGGTGTCGTTGCCATTGTCGTCTGGGTTGCTCGGCTTGATGTCGGTCTTAAACAGCATCTTGCTTGTCTTCTTTATGTCGAGATAGCCTGTGTTCATCTTTATATAAATAGGCACACCACTTATCTCTGCCCATACCTCCGTCACCTTAAACTGCACCTCGTCCGTATTCTTCACGATGTTGAAGTTGATGTCTATATTCTGCGAGAGTATCTTCGGTTTGAACTCGAAGGTTGTCTGACGGTCGGCGCGTACTCGTTGCACTACTGTTGAGTCGTAATAGAGTGGCTCCACATCGGGCTGTATGTACTTCGCATACGGGTTGAAGTCTTGCCAAGCTAATGGTTTGTTGAGCTTTGGGTCTTTTATGTCATACACCTTATAGCTCAAGCCTACGTTCTGCAACGGGTAGTCGGCAGCATCCTTTTCGATGAACTGCTCGAGCTCCGAGTAGTCGATGGATGGATTGTCGAGCGGGAATGTCGCAAACTTATAATAGCCGCGCGGAATCTTTATAGTCGGCGTAAACGGAGGGGGAGTCGTTCCAGTACCAGGCTCAGTCGGCTCGGTCGGTTCGGTTGGCTCAGTCGGCTCAGTCGGTTCAGTCGGTTCAGCCGGCTCGTCTGCATAAGCCAAGAGAACTTGACGCTTTACAGACTCTTCATTTTCAGTTTCTGTTGGTCCTGTAGCATCTGTGTTGCCACCGCCAGTGTTGCCACCGCCAGTGTTGCCACCGCCAGTGTTGTCACCCTCGTCCGGGTTTTCGTTTGGACGGTTTTCGGGTGTGATGGTCGTCTTACCGATGAGGCGCAGTGTGAGGTCGTCAGTATTAACCTCCGCAATTTCTTTCCACTGTCCCACGACACGATAGCAGAGCACACCCATGAACTTCGGCTTGTCCTCTGGCTTATTCCATGTATATGTGAAGTTGACATCGCCCGTATGTGGGTGATTTCTTTCACAAATCTCTACCTCAGTACATGAGGTGAGTGTTGCTCCAAGAAGGAGTGTGTATAATAACTTCTTACTATTCATCGCTTGCCTCCTTTCCTGGTTCAGCAGAAGGCTGATTAGTTTCCGGTTGAGATGTCGTAGGTTGAGATGTTGTGGGTTGAGATGTTGAGACTTCCTCTGCAGGAGTCTGTTGCTCCTCAGTAGGAGTTCCTCCCTCTGCAGGAGCCTCGCCCTCTACTGGGGTCTGCTCCCCAGTAGGCTCGGTGGTTCCGTTCGGTTCGGTAGCCTCGGCACCTTCGGTTGGCTCAGGTTTCTCTTTCGCCTTTTTGTCCTTATTTTTCTTTTCGGCTTTCAGGCGTTCCTTCTCCTTCTGAGCCTCAACAGCCTTCAGTCGGTCAGCCTCTGCCTGCTTGCGGTCAGCCTCTGCTTTCAGCTTAGCGTTCACTATGCGCATCGAGTCAGCCTTAGCACTATTGACAACAGCCGCAGAGTCGTAAACCTGCCAGAACTCCTTGTAGATAACAGACTCAACAGAATCTCTGTTATGCTTATTGATAGCATCAACAACACGCTGGTTAGCGATACTGTCAATTCTGTACTGATATTGTGCATCGGCATCGTAACGCCAACGATATTTCTTCGTGATTGGATAGCTGCCAAATCGATATACGAATCCTACACGTGCCGCAGTGGGCATCGGGAACGGAACAACCTTCCACGAACCTTGCTTGGTGCGTGTGTAGCAGTTGTCGGCACGATTGTATATGAACTTCTCCGAGTTGACTGCTACGAAGCCTGCATCGAAGCCGAGGTCGAGGTCGAGGGTGTTACCTGTGCGGAAAGCGTAGAGAGGCTTTATTATACCGTATGTAATACCAGCCGACAATGCTTTGCCTTGATGTCCTTCTCTGCCAAACTTTATCGAGAAATCGCTGAACGACATGTACGCACCTCTATAATATGTAGTCTTCGGATGCTTCACCACACGGCGACGGCATGAGAAGAGACGGTCGATGAAGCCGGTATGCGCGGGTACCTTATTATTTATCTGACGGGTACGCCAATAGTTGCGGAAGTCGGCACGCACCTCCGTAATGTTATAGAAAACTCGGTTTTTGAATGTTGCTGGTGTATTCCACTTTGTCTTTAACGTAAGTCCAACAGCCCAGCGGTTCCAGTTGGTCGATTTCACATCGAATTCTACACCTAAATTAGGAGTCAGCAAAGTCCAATCGACAGCATTGGTGCGCAGTGAGATACGCTCAGCAAATGTAAGCGTATCCACACCAGTCTTGCTCTCGAATATCTGAGCTTTGCCGATTTGCGGAAAAAGCACCGCAATCATCAAAAATATAGCGTAAAGCCAGTTTTTTGTTGTCTTAGTCACGTTGTTTTTATTGATGGTTTTAAAAATTGCCGTCTCGACAAGCTTTTAGCATGTCGAAAACCGCATTGATTTTCATTATAACAACTCTATTTCATCAATTATAACTAAAAAATAGTTATGTCACGGCTGCAAAGTTAAACTATTTTTCAATTAAACCTAATTTTTATCCTTAATTTTTCACCTTACCCCTATTAATATTTTATTGCAGAAGCGCATTCACCCCCCCCATTTCGTTGTGTCATAGGACGCAAAAACCCTCGTAAATACGGCATTTTCAACAAAAATACGGGAGCATAACTCAATAATTGTTTTTTTTTTTGTACTTTTGCCTGTTGACAAGATTTTTGAACAAAAATAGACGCCTTGTACACTCGTTTACTCGTCTACTTGTCAACTTATCCACTCGTGTATTCGTTTACTCGTACACTTGTCAACTAAAAAAATAAAAAACATGGACGACGAGAAAAAAGACATCATGCCAAGCGATCACTCCGACTACAAACCTGTCAACCGTTTCGACGCTTCAGCAGTGCATCACCTCAGTGGTATGTACCAAAACTGGTTTCTGGATTACGCCTCATACGTAATCTTAGAGCGTGCCGTGCCTCATATCGAGGACGGTTTGAAGCCTGTGCAACGACGCATACTCCACTCGATGAAGCGCATGGACGACGGCCGTTTCAACAAGGTGGCTAACATCGTGGGACACACCATGCAGTTTCACCCTCACGGCGACGCTTCCATCGGCGACGCTCTTGTGCAGATGGGACAGAAGGACTTGCTCGTCGACTGTCAGGGCAACTGGGGCAACATCCTCACGGGCGACCGTGCGGCTGCACCGCGATACATCGAGGCACGACTCTCGAAGTTCGCGCTCGACGTGGTGTTCAACCCTAAGACCACCGACTGGCAGCTCTCCTACGACGGACGCAACAAGGAACCGATTACGCTGCCGGCGAAGTTTCCGCTCCTGTTAGCGCAGGGCGCGGAGGGCATTGCCGTGGGTCTGAGCTCGAAAATCCTGCCGCATAACCTCGTAGAGATATGCGATGCTGCCATCGCCTACCTGCGTGGCGAGGAGTTCCACCTCTACCCCGACTTCCCCACGGGCGGTTCTATCGACGTGGCGAAGTACAACGACGGACAGCGTGGTGGCACCGTAAAGGTGCGTGCGAAGATAGAGAAGCTCGACCAGAAGACTATCGTCATCCGCGAGATACCGTTCTCGAAGACCACGTCTACGCTCATCGACTCCATTCTGAAGGCTATCGAGAAGGGCAAGATAAAGGCGAAGAAGGTTGACGACAACACGGCTGCCGAGGTGGAGATACAGGTGCACTTGGCGCCGGGCGTATCGTCCGACAAGACGATCGACGCGCTCTACGCCTTCTCCGACTGCGAGATAAACATATCGCCCAACTGCTGCGTGATAGAGGACAACAAGCCGTGCTTCCTCACCGTGAGCGACGTGCTGCGCCACTCCACCGACTCCACCATGGGCCTCTTGCGCCGCGAGTTGCAGATACGCCAGTCGGAGCTGGAGGAGCAGCTGTTCTTCTCGTCGCTCGAGCGCATCTTCATCGAGGAGCGCATCTACAAGGAGAAGAAGTTCGAGCAGGCGAAGTCGCAGGACGAGGTGGTCAGCTTCATCGACTCGAAGCTGGAGCCGTTCAAGAACCAGGTGTTCCGCGTGCAGGACTTCGAGTACTCGTTCCACCGCGAAATAACACACGACGACATACTGCGCCTGCTCGAGATAAAGATGCAGCGCATACTTAAATATAACAAGGATAAGGCAGACGAGCTGATAGTACGTATCAAGGCGGAGCTGGCTGAGATAGAGTACGACCTTGCGCACATGACCGACGTGACGATACACTGGTTCGAGTTTCTGCGCGAGAAGTACGGCAAGGATCATCCGCGCCGCACCGAGATACGCAACTTCGACACCATCGAGGCTTCGAAGGTGGTGGAGGCGAACCAGAAGCTATACATCAACCGCGCCGAGGGATTCATCGGCACGGGTCTGAAGAAGGACGAGTTCGTGTGCAACTGCTCGGACATCGACGACATCATCGTGTTCTTCAAGGACGGTAAGTACAAGATGGTGCATGCTGCCGACAAGATATTCGTGGGCAAGAACATCCTGCACGTGCAGGTGTTCAAGAAGAACGACAAGCGCACTATATATAATGTGGTGTACCGCGACGGCAAGGCTGGCGCGGCATACATCAAGCGTTTCTTCGTGCCGACGATGACTGCCGGTCGCGAGTACGACTGCACGCAGGGCACTGCCGGCTCACGCATACTCTACTTCACCGCCAACCCGAACGGCGAGGCGGAGGTGATAAAGGTGACACTGGAGGCGAACCCACGCCTGAAGCGCATCTTCATCGAGAAGGACTTCTCCGAAATCGCCATCAAGGGACGCGCCTCGAAGGGCAACCTGCTCACACGCAACCCTATCCACCGCATCGGACTGAAGAGTCACGGCCACTCCACGCTTGGTGGCAGAAAGGTGTGGTACGACCCGGACGTGAACCGACTCAACTACGACGAGCACGGACGACTCTTGGGCGAGTTCTTCGACGACGACTCTATACTCGTGGTGCTCGACGACGGCAACTTCTACATATCTACATTCGATGCCAACAACCACTATGAGGACAACATAAAGCTCATCGAGAAGTGGGATCCTGACAAGGTGTGGACAGCAGCCCTGTTCGATGCCGACAACGCCAACAACCTCTACCTCAAACGCTTCCGCATGGAGGCGACGAAACGCTGGCAGAACTACATCGGCGAGAACTCGAAGAGCGAGCTACTGCTGCTCACCGACACGCCGTTCCCACGCATAGAGGTCGACTTCGCACCGACCACTGCGCCTGACGGCTCTGAGACGCAACGCCCGTCGTTGGAGATAGACGCGGAGGAGTTTATCGCCGTGAAGGGCTTCAAGGCGAAGGGCAAGCGTGTCACCACGTTCGACGTGCAGGGGGTGAAGGAGCTGGAACCAACACGCTTCCCCGAACCCGAAGCGGAGGAGGACGAGGAGGAAGCTGAAGAGGTAAACCTCGACCCTGATGCTGGCAAGAGTCAGCAGCAGGTGATTGACGAAATGACCGGACAACTTAATATTTTCACCGAGCATGAGGATCTGTAGTCTATTGCTCGCCATGCTATGGTGTACCTCAGGGGGTGCAGTTTCAGGGGGTGCAGTTGTCTCAACTGCACCTCTGAGGGAGAATGCTCTTATGTTGGGCATCGGCTACACCGACATCCTCGACACCTACCTCTCGCCGGAGAAGTACCGCGGCACCGACCTGCGCTTCCTGTCGCACACGCGCCGCGAGAAGGACTCCACCTGCCTCGTGCACCAATTGCTGCACGAGGGCTGCATCGCCACTGCCGACAACCGCTCGGGCAATGGGGGCGAGATAGGGGGCGGATACACCTTTGCCTACTCGCTGCTGCGCAAGTGGCAGATGCCCGTGGGCAGTTGTCATCTGCGACTGCTCGCCGGTGGCACCGCGGAGCTGAGCGTGGGCTTTCTGTATAACACACGGGGCAGCAACAACCCGGCACAGGCACGACTGGCACTGCAGCTGAAGCCTACCGTGGCTGCCGACTTCGACTTCCGACTGTTCCGCCGCCAACAACGACCGTTCACACTGCACTACGAGGCATCGGCTCCGCTCTGCGGTCTGATGTTCTCGCCCAACTACGGACAATCGTACTACGAGATTTTCTCACGTGGCAACTACGACCACAACTGCGTGCCGACGACTATCGCCTCCACGCCGTCGCTCCGACAGATGCTCACGCTCGACTTCCGTGCGCTGCACACCACGTGGCGCATCGGCTACCTCGGCGACTGGCGCCAGGGAAGCGTGAACAACATCAAACAACACACCTACACTCATGCTCTCGTCTTCGGCATCGTCAGACGCTTCCGCATCGAGAAACTGTAGTCGCCCACGGAACTCACAGGCTGAGTAAAGGTTCCCACAGATGCACACTCTTATAACAGAGAAGTGGCTCCCACAGAACGCACGGAACACACAGAACCTTCTTGCAGAGAAGAGTCTCCCACAGATTGGCACGGATGCGCACAGATTAGGAGGGTATGGCATCCTGCCGTACCCACGCAGCCTCCGGAATCCAGTAGTCTCAGCTCGGCTTTGCCGCCTGTTAGAGCAAGAACTACACCAACAAAACAAGCAGGGATATCGCCCACAGAACGCACAGAACACACAGAACCTTCTGGCAGAGAAGAGTCTCCCACAGATAGCACGGATTTACACAGATGTAGGAGGGTATGGCATCCTGCCATACCCACGCAGCCTCCGGAATCCTGTATATACTTATGTGGGAGAACAGACGCAACCAAGCCATCTGTGCAAATCCGTGAAATCCATGGGAGGACTTACGCAACCAAACTTCTGTGAATTCCGTGAATTCCGTGGGAGGACTTACGCAACCAAACTTCTGTGAATTCCGTGAATTCCGTGGGAGGACTTACGCAACAAAACTTCTGTGAAATCTGTGGGAGAACCGACGCAACAAAACTTCTGTGAATTCCGTGAAATCCGTGGGAGAACAGACGCAACCAAACTTCTGTGAATTCTGTGAATTCCGTGGGAGAACAGACGCAACAAAACTTCTGTGAATTCCGTGAATTCTGTGGGAGAACAGACGCAACCAAGCCATCTGTGCAAATCCGTGAAATCTGCGGGAGGACTTACGCAACCTAACTTCTGTGAAATCTGTGGGAGGACCGACGCAACCAAACTCCCATGAAACCTGTGGGAAGATGGCGATACTATCTCGGTTGGTGCAGCGGAGACCGCTGCACCCCCTTTAGAATGTTCAGAGGGCGAAGTGGGTATGACAGGATGCCACAACCTCCTAAAGAGTATAACAATAAAAACAAATGCGAATGAAAAGAATAATCACTATACTGTTTGCATCGCTACTGCTGCTGACCACAGCGTGCGTCGACGAAACGGAGTATGCCGACAATCCGCGCGGCAACTTCGAGGCTCTGTGGCGTGCCATCGACGAACACTACTGCTTCTTCGACTACAAGCACGAGCAGTACGGACTCGACTGGGACGAGGTACACGAGCGATACAGCCGACAGATAGCCGACGACATGACGACGGGACAGCTGTTCGAGGTGTTAGGCAATATGCTCGGCGAGCTGCGCGACGGACACGTGAACATGTACTCGGCGTGGGACGTGGCACGCAACTGGTCGTGGCACGAGGACTACCCGTCGAACGTGAGCGACACGCTGCTCCCTAAGTATCTCGGCACCGACTATCGCATCGCTGCCGGACTGCGCTACCGCGTGCTCGACGATAACACCGGATACATACGCTGCGCTACCTTCGCATACAACTTCGGCGAGGGCAACCTCGACAATATAATGCTCTACCTCGCACCGTGCAACGGACTGATCATCGACCTGCGCGACAACGGCGGTGGACAGCTCACGGCTGCAGAACAGTTGGCGGCACGCTTCACCAACGAGCGACTGTTGGTGGGCTACATGCAGCACAAAACGGGAAAAGCGCACACGGAGTTCTCGGAGATGAAGAGCCAATACCTGAAGCCGTCGAAAGGCATCAGATGGCAAAAACGGGTGGTGGTGCTGACCAACCGCGCGGTGTATAGCGCAGCCAACGAGTTCGTGAAGTACATGCGCTGCTGCCCGAACGTGACCGTCGTGGGCGACCGCACAGGCGGCGGAGCGGGTATGCCCTACTCTACCGAACTGCCTAACGGCTGGAGCGTGCGCTTCTCTGCCTGCCCTATGTACGACAAGGATAAGAACTCAACGGAGTTCGGCATAGAGCCCGACCATAATGTTGCGTTGAAAGAAGCCGACTGGCTGCGCGGTGAGGATACTATCATCGAGTTCGCACGCGAATTGCTCAGAAAGTAAAAAGGCAAAAGTGCCTTTTTACTCTTTTACTTTTAAATCTGGCTGCGTGGTATGGGCAAGATGCCCATACCTCCTACTTTTTTACTCTTTTACTTTTTTACTTTTACTCTTACCAGTACTTGTTGCGGTAGTACTCCAGTACTCGTAGAGAGATTACTCAAGTTTAGCAGCGAGATTACTCCAGTACTGTGGTGAGATTACTCCAGTACTGCTGCGGTAGTACTCAAAAATGGTACGCTCAGGGGTGTGCAACAACGCTTTTTATAGCTGCATCGTGACCACTTCGGCGTTCGCCATGCGTGGCGTTTCGTTCATCGGTGTGCCGCTATGCACGCTTCTTATCGCCTTGTTCGCTATGCCGTGTCCCACGGCAAGCACGGTTTTTCCCTCATAATTATCCCTCACAAACTGCAGGAACGCAGCGGCACGCGCCCTCAGAGCGTCGAGCGACTCGATGTCGTCGGTCCACCGAGCATCCTTTAGGTCGGGGATGTATCTGCCTGTGAAGCTGCCCCAGTCGCGCTCGCGCAGCAGCTTTGTCTGCACGATGGCATCGGGCGACACGCCGTGCGCAGCCGCCAGTATCACACACGTGTCGAAAGCGCGCTTAAGGTCGCTCGACACGAACACGTCGATGGGCATGTCTTTCAGCTCGGCAGCGAGGGCGCGTGCCTGCTCGATGCCGTTCGGGGTCAGCTCGCCTTGAGTCTGCCCCTGCATAATCTGGCGCACATTGTCGACGGTCTCGCCGTGGCGCACAAGAAGAAGGGTTGTCATATCGTTGTTATTTTTAGGAGCAAAGACATGGGAAGGCTGCGTGGTATGGGCAAGATGCCCATACCTCCTACCTTTTTACTCTTTTACCTTTTTACTCTTTTACTTTTAAAAGCACTTTCACCGCTTCTCCCACTGTCGGCACACCGCTCACCACCATTGAGCGTTTGCCGTTCACCTCCTTGAGGTTGCAGCGGCGTGCGTTGGCAGCGATGAAGTCGAGAGCCTTGCCGAAGGTGGCACTGCGGTAGTAGGCAGAGTTGGGGTTGCTGACGAACTGCATCTGCATACGTCCCTGTTTGAGTATTATCTTCTCGCAGCCGAGACTCTTGCCGTAGCGGCGCAGTGCCACCACCTGCAGCAGTTCCTCGCCCTCGTGCGGTATGGCACCGAAGCGGTCGATGAGTCGCTGGCGGTAAGCGTCGAGCTCGTCGTCGTTGTCGATGTTGTCGAGCTCGCGGTAGAGCAGCATACGCTCTGCGCTGCCCGGCACATAGGTATCGGGGAAGTACATCTCGAGGTCGCTTTCCACGGCGCAATCCTCCACGAAGGCATCGCCTGTGAGGTTGTTGCCCTGCGCTATCTCCTCGGCGTACATGTCGGCAAACTCGTCGTTCTTCAGTTCGGTGACCGCCTGATTGAGTATCTTCTGATACGTCTCGTAGCCAAGGTCCTCCATAAATCCGCTCTGCTCGGCACCGAGCAGATTGCCCGCACCGCGGATGTCGAGGTCTTGCATGGCGAGGTTGAAGCCACTGCCCAGTTCGGAGAAGTTCTCCAAAGCCTCCAGTCGGCGGCGTGCCTCGGAGGAGAGCACCGACTTAGGCGGTGCAAGCAGATAGCAGAACGCCTTGCGGTTGGAGCGACCTACGCGACCGCGCATCTGGTGGAGGTCGGAGAGTCCGAAGCGGTGGGCATCGTTGATGATGATGGTGTTGGCGTTGCTGATGTCGATGCCGTTCTCGACGATGGTCGTGGAGAGCAGCACGTCGTAGTCGTAGTTCATAAAGCCGATGAGAATCTTCTCAAGCTCCTCGGGCGACATCTGTCCGTGTCCGATAGCCACACGCGCGTCGGGCACGTATTTCTTTATGAGCGCAGCAATCTCGGGCAGGTTGCTGATGCGGTCGTTGACGAAGAACACCTGTCCGTTGCGCGACATCTCGAAGTTGATGGCATCGGCTATTATCTCATGCCCGTACACGCCCAGCTCGGTCTGCACGGGGTAGCGGTTGGGCGGCGGCGTGCGCATGATGCTCATGTCGCGTGCGCCCATCAGCGAGAACTGCAGCGTGCGCGGTATCGGCGTAGCCGACATGGTGAGCGTGTCGACGTTGGTCTTCAGCGTGCGCAGCTTCTCCTTTGTAGAGACGCCGAACTTCTGTTCCTCGTCGATGATGAGCAGTCCGAGGTCGTGCCACTCCACAGCCTTTCCTATCAGCTTATGCGTACCGACGAGTATGTCTATCTTGCCCGCCTTGAGGTCGGCAAGCACCTCGCGCGTCTGCTTCGCCGTGCGGGCACGCGAGAGGTAGTCGACACGCACCGGCATACCCTTCAGACGGTCTGAGAACGTCTTGTAGTGCTGGAAGGCGAGCACCGTTGTGGGCACGAGCACTGCCACCTGCTTCGAGTCGCACGCCGCCTTGAACGCTGCACGTATAGCCACCTCGGTCTTGCCGAAGCCCACGTCGCCACACACCAGGCGATCCATCGGTCGGGCAGACTCCATGTCGGCCTTCACGTCGTGCGTGGCACGCTGCTGGTCGGGCGTGTCCTCGTAGAGGAACGATGCCTCAAGCTCGTGCTGCAGATAGGAGTCGGCAGAATAGGCGAAGCCTTTCTCGTGGCGACGCTTGGCGTAGAGCTTGATGAGGTCGCGCGCAATGTCCTTGATGCGCTTCTTCGTGCGCTCCTTCAGCTTCTCCCATGCGCCGGTGCCGAGCGTGCTGAGTCGGGGCGGTTCGCCCGTGTCGCTGCGGCGGTACTTCGATATCTTGTAGAGCGAGTGGATAGACACGTCGACGATGTCGCCACGCTGATAGTAGAGGCGTATCATCTCCTGGTAGGAGTCGCCGACAGGCACGCGCACCAAGCCGCCGAACTTGCCGATACCGAAGTCGACGTGCACGATGAAGTCGCCGGGTTCCATCTCTTGCAGCTCCTTCATCGTGAGTGCCATCTTGCCCGTTCGGGCTGCGTCCGACTTCAGGTTGTACTTGTGGAAGCGGTCGAATATCTGATGGTCGGTGAAGAAGCACAGACGCAGGTCGTTGTCGGCGAAGCCCTCGTGCAGAGTGCGGTTGACGGGAGTGAAGGGGAGTGCTGAATGTTGAATGTTGAGGTGTTGAGGTGTTGAGGTGTTGAGGTGTTGAGAATTCCTGCGCATCTGTTGCAGCTCCTCACTGTCGAAAATATCGCGCAGGCGCTGCGTCTGCTTCTCCGAGTCGGCGAGAATGTAGAGTTGGTAGCCCTGCAGAAGATAATCGTCGAGGGTCTGGGTGAGCAGACTGAAGTTCTTATGGAAGAGCGGTTGCGGCGAGATGGGAAACTCGATAGACACCTGCGGCGTGCCCGAAGGCTTTGCGCCGAACTCCACGAGGCGGAAGCGGCATATCTCCTCGCGGAAGCGCGTGGGCGACACGAGGTTATTCTCCTTGCGCATATCGCGCATTATCTGCTGCTGCTCCACCTCCGTAGCACCCTCCAAACGTTCGGTCATGGCTTGCTGCGAAAAGCCGTCGTTGTATATCTGCTCAATGGTAGAACAGAGATAGAGGCGGTCTTTCATCACGAGCAGCGCGTCGTCGGGCAGTAGCGACGTGAACGGCTGCTTCTCCTCGGTGAGCTGCGCCAGTTCGGGCACGATGCGCACCTGCTGCTTCGCGTCCTTCGAGAGCTGATCGGCCACCTCGAACGTGCGTATGGTGTCCACCTCGTCGCCGAAGAAGTCGATGCGGAACGGCAGCTCCGACGAGTAGGAATAGACATCGATGATGCTGCCACGCATTGCGAACTGACCAGGCTCGTAGACGTAGTCGACCTCCTTGAAGCCGAGCTCGCGCATCTGGCGTCCGAGGTCGGCAAAGTCGATGATGTCGCCAACGGCGATGTTGATGGTGCGCTCGTCGAGGCGACGCTTCGACACGACAAGCTCGCTGAGCGCCTCGGGGCAGGTCACAACGTAGAGAGCCTCAGCTGCACTGTCTACATTCTTACCTGCGCCCTTGCCCGTTGATGCCTTCTGCGTGTCGACAGAGGTAAGAGCCGCGAGACGACTCAACGTCTCGGTGCGCAATATCTCGTTGGCTGCGTCGCGCTGTCCGTACTTCACCGCACGACGGTAGGACGACGGGAAGAAGAGCACGTTGTCGGTGCCGAGTATCTGCGTCAGGTCGTGATAGAAGTAGCCTGCCTCGTCGTTGTCTTGAAGGATGAAAACGGCAGTAAGAGTTTTGAGTTTTGAGTTTTGGGTCTTGAATTGTTGCGCCGATTCGGCGCAATTTTGAGTTTTGGGTTTTGAGTTTTTCTTCCCGTTAAGTCGTTCGGCTACGGCGGAGAAAAACACAGGAGCCGATGAGGCAAGTAGTCCACCGAGGAATACGTGTCTCACCGACTCATCGCTGATTGCTTTCAAAAAAGCCCCGCACTGTGGCAGGGCTGTATAAATGTTGCTGATGTTTCTTATTTCCATAGAATCGGGTGGGTAGTTTAGTGCTTCGCCTCAGGATACTTTCTGAACCAGCCGTCCCATCTGAGTCGCATCACGCCGAAGAACGCCTCGCCGAAGATGCCACCGCTCATCTTGCTGACACCCTCGCGACGGTTGACGAAGATGACCGGCACCTCCTTTATCTTGTAGCCCATCTTGTAAGCCGTGAACTTCATCTCTATCTGGAAGCCGTAGCCCTTGAAGCGCACCTTGTCGAGGTCGATAGAAGAGAGCACGCAACGACGGTAGCACTTGAAGCCGGCTGTGGTGTCGTGCACCTTGAAGCCCGTAACCATACGCACGTACTTCGACGCAAAGTAGCTCATCAGCACGCGACCGATAGGCCAGTTGACAACGTTCACGCCACTCACGTAGCGCGAGCCGATAGCCACGTCGTAACCCTCGTCGTGACAAGCACTGTAGAGGCGTGGCAGGTCGTTGGGGTCGTGAGAGAAGTCGGCATCCATCTCGAAGATGTAGTCGTAGCCGTGCTCAAGCGCCCACTTGAAGCCTGTGATGTATGCCGTGCCAAGACCCAACTTGCCACTGCGCTCGAGGATGAAGAGGCGGTCGCCGAACTCATCACTGATGAGGTGCTTCACGATGGCTGCAGTGCCGTCGGGACTACCGTCGTCGATGACGAGGATGTGGAAACACTTCTCAAGTGAGAACACCGCGCGTATGATCTTCTCGATGTTCTCCTTCTCGTTATATGTCGGTATGATTACTATACTATCGCTTTTGTTCATTGTTTTGCTATTGAATGGTTTTACATTGTCAACTCGTCAACTCGTAACTCGTCAACTAATATGCAAATATACTAAATGTATTCGATACGAGTGCCGCCGTAGCGTTAAAAAACGTGTTTTCGGGAGTTTTACTGGTCGGGGTTCTCCACAAAGCCCTGATATTGCTCCTCCAGTCCGCTCATCACCACCTTGTAGCTCTCTTCCTCAAGATACTTGATGTTGTCCGTACCCTTGCCAACAGGCAGTATCGGCTTGTGTATGGTGAGGCGGAGCGGATGCCAAACCACCCACTTCATATCGCGAGTGCGTGGCATGATGTCGAACGAGCCATTGATGGTGAGCGGCACAACGGGCAGCTCGATGTCGTCGGCGAGCATGAAGGCTCCGCGCTTGAATACGCCCATGTGTCCTGTGAACGAGCGTGCCCCCTCGGGGAACACCACGAGCGACATACCACCCTGCAGCGTCTGTCGAGCGCGGTCGTAGGTCTCGCGTATCTTGCTTGCGCCACGCTTGTCGACGAAGATGTGGTGAGCCGACTCGCACGCCTTGCCAACGAACGGCGTCTGGCGTAGCTGGCGCTTCATCATCCACTTGAAGTTGCGCGAGAGGAAGCCGTAGATGAGGAAGATGTCGAACGCTCCCTGGTGATTGGCTACGAACACATACGACTGACCCTTCACAAGATTCTCGCGTCCCTCCACCTTCACCGGCAGCAAGAGTATGCGTATGATGAACTGCGCCCACCACTTGCCGGGGTAGTAGCCCCAGAAGTGACCGTTGCCTAAGGTGCAACCGATTGTAACCATCAAGCTGGTGATGAGGGTGTAGACAGCTATCAAGGGGAGAGCTATCAAGAGCTGATATATACGATACAGATATTTCATTACTTTTTTACCTTTTTACTTTTTTACTTTTAACGTGATTTCCACAATCTCCGGTTTCATGTGGAAGCGGAACGGCAGGAAACCTCCCACGCCCGTAGACACAAAGAGGAAGCGTTTGCCCTCGCTATACAGTCCGGCATCCTCGCTGTTGACAAGACTTGTGGGTCGCCAGCCGAAGAGCGACAGCTGTCCGCCGTGGGTGTGTCCGCTCAGCGTTAGCTGCGCTGTGCATTGTGGCAGTATGTGGCGGCGCCATGCCGACGGGTCGTGCTGCATCATAATGACGAACGATTCGGGCGATATGCCGTGCAGTGCCTTGCGATAGTCGGCTTTGCAGGGGAACGGCGGACGACCGTCGTTCTCCGTTCCGGCTATCACTATTGAGTCGGCTCCGCGACGCAAGATGCGACGCTCGTTGAGCAGCAAGTCCCAGTTGAGCGAAGCCTCGAACGAACGTGTCATACGCTCCATACTGCGCTTCTGCTCCACCGTGGCTGTCTTCACATAGTCGGCGTAGTCGTGGTTGCCAAGCACGGAGAAGATACCATCGACCGGATGCAGATGAACCAACGTGGGCGCATGACGCACCAACTCCTGTGGGCGCATATTCTGTAAGTCGCCAGTGAAGAGGATGGCATCGGGATGTAGCTCGTTCACCTGTGCCACCATGCGCTGAGCAAACTCCTGCTTCATCGAGCCGAGGTGCATATCCGATAGCTGCACGATGCGATAGCCGTCAAAGGCTTTCGGCAGACTGTCGAACTCGAGCGTAACGCGCTTCACGTGCAGCTGGTCGGGACCCACCATCGTACCCATGAACAGCACATAGAACCATCCGAGCACAAGCACCAGTCCGGTGTGGTTGCCCCAGTTGGTGCGCAACTTCAGCAGTCGCTTAACAGCCAGTCCGGCGAGCGACGACAAGGTGAAGACCACCTTCGGCACAATGAGCAACCCGAGCATGAACAGATACACGTTGAAGAGCGTGAGGTTATCGGGCGCAAAGTTGCGCATCATCGAATAGGCTGCGGTACATGCTATCATGGCGGCTCCCGGCACCCACCACAACATACGCATCCATAGCGTCATGTCGAAGCGCCAGCGCAGATAGCGTCGGTATATGTACAGGTCGGGCAGCAACGTGAGCAGCAGTATGAGTATTGATATCCTTGCAATCATTATGTTCCATTTTATGGCACGTTTTCTCGCCATGGCATAACTCGAGCAAGCTCGGTTCTGCTCATTTGGCTTAACGAAAACGTTTCTTATAAACTTGCGATAGTGTTGTTACAGAGTTTTCATCTATTTCAAAAACCTGCGTATGAGCTCCACGGGCAGTCCGCGACGGTGCGCATAGTCGCGCAACTGGTCTTCGCCGATGCGCCCCAACTCGAAGTAATGCGCCTTCGGGTGGGCGAACATCAGTCCGGACACCGATGCGTGGGGCTTCATGGCACCACTCTCGGTGAGTCGGATGCCAATCTGCTTGAGGTTGATGAGCCGGTTGATGATGAAGTTGACACTCGTGTCGGGCATTGACGGATAGCCCACAGCCGGACGTATGCCTTGAAAATCCTCGCGCAGCAGTTCGGCTACAGTGAGATTCTCGTCGGGTGCATATCCCCATAGCGAGCGACGTACCTCCATGTGAAGCACCTCCGCCGTAGCCTCAGCGAGTCGGTCGGCAAGCGTCTGCGCCAGCATACGCTGATAGTCGTCGGTAAGGAAGTCGTGCTCCAACGCCAGGTCGACCGTAGTGGCGAACACTCCGATGCGGTCTGTCACGCCCGAAGCCTGCGGACGGATGAAGTCGGCAAGCGATAGGTTCGGCTCGCCCTCACGTGTGGGATGTTGCTGACGCAGCATAGGCAGCCGCACATCGCCGATGAGTATGTCGTCGCCGTCGCTGTTAGCCTCGAACAGGCCTACGGCAGCGTGTGTCTGGTAGCGCGTCTCAAAGCTGTCGAGCATCTGTTCTGCCTCCGCCCGCATTCGGTCTTTAGCCTCCTGCGGCTTGCCCGAGAGTCCCCAGGCGAAGTAGAAGTAGAGCCAGTTGATGTACGGACGCAGGGTGGAAATGTTATAATCGGTGTATTGCAGCATCGTCGGTCTACTCTCTAAAGCGCACCGCCTCGCCACGGCTCGACGCATCGAACGCCCAGTTGTTATATATAATCTGTCCGTTGCACATCGTGGTGCGCACCTGCCACTGATAGGTATGACCCTCCATTGGACTCCAGCCGCACTTGCTCTGTATCGTCTCCGGCGTTACGGTCCACGGAGCGTCGGGCTTCACGATGACGAGGTCTGCCTTGTAGCCCTTGCGCACAAAGCCACGCTTCGACACCTCGAAGAGCGTAGCAGGGTTGTGCGCCATCAGTGTGACGAGGCGCTCCATACTGAGCACACCTTCGTCCACAAGTTCGAGCATTGTGACAAGCGAGAACTGCACCATAGGCATACCCGAAGCAGCGCGTGCACATCCGCCCTCCTTGTCCTTCAGCAGATGAGGTGCGTGGTCGGTGCCGATGGTTGTTATGCGTCCGTCGGTGAGAGCGTGGCGCAGTGCGTCGCGGTCGGCAAGCGTCTTGATGGCAGGGTTGCACTTTATGCGTGTGCCGAGGCGAGCGTAGTCGTCCTTTGTGAATACGAGGTGAGCTACGACTGCCTCTGCCGTGATGCGTGGCGAAGAGCCGAACAGCTCCAGCTCGCGTGCTGTGGTCATGTGTGCCACATGCAGACGTGCACCAGTCTGTTCAGCGAGGTCTACGGCGCGCTTTGTCGACTCGTAGCACGCTGCCTCGGAGCGTATCTCAGGGTGGTGCTCAACGGCGGGGTCGTCGCCGTACTGCTCCTGTGCGTGCTTCATATTGCGGTTGATGATGTCGGTATCCTCGCAGTGAGCCATCAGTGGCAGTGTCGCCTTGCTGAACAGTTCGTGTAGCACGTCCTGTCTGTCAACGAGCATGTTGCCCGTAGACGAACCCATGAAGAGTTTGATGCCAGGCACGCGGTGTGGGTCGATACCGGTGACGCAGTCGATGTTGTCGTTTGTAGCTCCGATGAAGAAGCTGTAGTTGACGTGCGACTTTGTGGCTGCGTCCTCAAACTTAGCGTTGAGTGCTTCCTCGGTTGTGGTCTGTGGCTTGGTGTTCGGCATATCGAAGTAGGTGGTGACACCGCCGTAAGCCGCAGCACGACTCTCGGTCTCCATGTCCGCCTTCTCGGTCAGTCCGGGGTCGCGGAAGTGTACGTGACAGTCGATCACTCCGGGCATAACAAAACACCCCGTGGCATCTACGATGCTGTCGTAGTCGCCACGAGGTGTTTCTGTACCTTCTATAATGTCTGTAATGGTGTCGCCGTCGACAACGAGGGACGCTACTCGCGTAGCCCCCTCGTTGACAAGCTTACCACCAAATACTAATGTTTTCATATTTCTTAGATATAGTTACTGATCGTTGTTAGCGTATGCTATTCGCTGGCAGCGGGCTGTGCCAGCTCGTTCGGTGTCGGTCCGTCGGGCATCGAAGGAACGGTAGCAGCGTCGGCAGGCGCATTGTTCACTTCTTTCATGCCGTTCATAATGGCTTGGTTCTCCAGAGCCTTCTGATAGTAGTCCTTCACGTATGGGTCGTTCTTGAACTTGTCGGTGGCTTTGCTCATGATATCCTCTATCCACGGTGTGAGTTCGGGATAGCGATAGCCGATGGTCATCATGAAGAATACTCCCGGACCGAGCACATTGTCGAAGTTCTCGGTGACGAATGTTGTGACGAGCTTGTCCTCTTCTGCCATAAGTCGCACTGCCTCGGCGTTGATGTGGCGTGTCACTGCCTCCATATCGCTACCGTCCATGATGGCGCGGTCGTGAGTGTGCAGCAGTTCGGCTTCCTGATTTTTCAGCTGGTTGTACTTGTTGAAGAACTTAAAGAGCTCGTCGTTGAGCGGTGTGCCACTCACATTCTGCTGTGTGTTGTCAAGCTTTATAGTGATGTCGCCACTTTCTATTACGAGTGGCAGTATGCTCTCGTCGTCCATGAAGATATTGGCGAGGCGCACGGTGTCGAACGTTCCGCTGAACTGAAACTGTCCGTGTACGACATCGCAGGAGTCAATCTTCTTGAAGTCGTTATTGCTTAGCACCTTCAAGTAGAGCATACGACCATCGAGTGTGGACACGTTCGAGGAGCCTTGTATGTTGTACGAGCTGGAGCATGATGCCAATGCTATTATACAGAGTAAAGCGTAAAGTAGCTTCTTCATTATCTTGAGTTTTTATTGGGTTCTTATTGTTTTCTTATTGTCTGTCTGTGGCTGGAGCATCGTCCTGCTCTTCACTGTCGGCTTCGTCCTCCACTGCGTCTTTCTTCAACTCCGATGCTATGCGGTGCATAGAGTACATCTCAAGTATGGCTGCAGCGAGCAATAGCAACACCCATTTGTTGTAAACTACGTTGAAGTAAGTGATGGTGTCGGCGAAGTAGTCCTTGAGCCACATGTTAGCACTATCTACCATGAGCAGACCTGCCAATACGAAGAAGATGTCGGCGAAGGTCATTATCTTCTTGAGTCGCTTGATGGTGGGGTTATGTCCTTCGTATGCCTGGTTCACCTGCATCGCTGCAAACAGTAATGCTCCGACAAGGAATATCCAGCATACAATCTGCTGTGCGAACATAAAGACGAAGCAGCCAGCTCCTATCACCATTAATACGCCTCCGATGAGGAATAGCGCGCTTTGTATAGTATTTAGTTGTTTCATTGTAGTTTACTCTTTTGCTTTTTCAGGTTGGGGGTCGTCGCTAAGCACATAGATATCCTCGTCGTCAGCCTTCATAAAGTAGCGTTCGCGTGCTATCTTCTGAAACGCTTGCGGACCCTGGCGCATCTCCTTCAGCTTCTTCAGGTCGCTTTCGTTCTGCGCATTATACTTCGCTATTTCCTCCTCCAGGTCGCTGATTTGCATCTCGAGTTGGAAACGATGCAGGAAGCTATTCTCATCAACAAAGCCCACGGTGAGCACGCCGATGATTATGGTTATGGCATATTTATAATGGCTTATCAAAGCCAAAATGAGTTTCAAACGCCCCATTTTCGTTCTATATTATATATAATGTGTGAATATCGAAAGGCGCATCAACCCTTTATTGGCTCGCCTTTTCAGTGTTGCAAACTTACTACAAATTTTTCATATTCCGCCCGCTACGCACATTTTTTAGGGTTTATTATACAAACAAATTGTTTGAATATGCAAAATTTAGTTAACTTTGCACCCAGTTTATATAGTGTAGACTAAGGGGTGGCGGAATATTTGCCGTCTGAGAACATACCCTCAGAGCTGATCCGGATAATACCGGCGTAGCGATAAGGTACAGATACGAACGGTTTTCTTTATTTCAAAAGCCCTTATAGTCTTATTATTGGATAACAACATCAACTTTAAAAAAGATGAAGAAAATCATTGGAGTAGCCTTGGCTGCTGCGTGCACTTGCCCTTCGCAAGCTGCTGCCGAGCAGAACAAGCTCGACACTACCCGTGTGAACAACCTCAACGAGGTGGTAGTAAAGGCTGTAAGAGCCCCGAAGAGTTCACCATTTGCAGTAGAAAACATCAATAAGCCTGAGCTTGAGCGCTTCGCTACCTCTGGTAGAGAGTTGCCTATGCTCTTCGCTCGCACACCGGGCGTGCTTGCATGGAGCGAGAACGGCGTGGGTACAGGTACTGTTTATATGCGTATGCGTGGTGCTGCCGGTAGCCGCATTAACGTAACGGTAGACGGTGTACCTCTCAACTCGCCTGAGGACCAGTGCGTGTTCTGGGCAAACATGAACAGCTATGCAGCCCTCATGGGTAGCGCACAAATTCAGCGTGGCATCGGTTCATCAACCAACGGCGATGGAGCCTTCGGTGGTGCGGTGTCGCTTGCTACAGCTGCGCCGTCGCTGAAGCCAACCGTAGAGGTTACTGGCTCTTACGGCTCGTTCAACACATACCGCTTTGGCGGCAAGTTCTCAACAGGTCTGCTCTGGGATCACCTCGTACTCGACGGTGCTTACCACGAGACCAATACCGACGGATACATCCACGGCACAAGCGGACGCTCAGGTTCGTACTACGGCGGACTGACATGGTTCGGCGACCGCTTCAAGATTTCGTATAAGAACATCGGCAACTTCGAGCACACAGGTCAGGCATGGAACGGTGTGCCAGCATGTAACTACGACGGCGATACCGACCTCAAAGCGTGGGGCATCAAGAGCTATAAGGATATGTGGAAGCATGGATTGGGCAAGTTCAACCCGCTCTACGAGTCGCTCAACATCCCGATGGATGACAACTGGGCACCCGATCCAAGTCAGCCGCTCACAACAGAGCGTTACAAGATGCGCGACGGCTCATACTGGGATAAGACCTCTGACAACTTCGAGCAGAGCCACAACATCCTCAACTTCACATGGCAGCCTACCGACCGTTGGAGCCACTCCGTAACAGCTCACTACACATACGGCTACGGCTACTACACCGAGTTCAAGCAGAACACAAAGTTGGCTTCTAAGTTTGGTATCAACGAGATGTACGTAAAGGACGGCGAACTGAAACTGGTTAAGTCGGATGCTATCCGCAAGAAAGGACTCACACAGAACAACTATGGCGCTCTCTACAACGTGAACTATAAGGATGCCCTGTGGGATGTTACGGGCGGTCTTAGTATGCAGCTCTTCCGTTGCAACCACTGGGGCAAGGTGACATACATCGCTGACAAGACTCTCGAGGAAAAGTACTTCACTAATGGTCGCTACAAGTACTACGACTCTGACGCAGATAAGAACGACTGGAGTTGGTTCTTCAAGGCTAACCGCAAGTTCGGCAAGGGTTGGAACTGGTTCCTCGATATGCAGATGCGCTATGTCAACTATCAGACCGACGGCATCAACGACCACTTCGAGCAGGGTGCCGACGGCAACTACAAGAACCAGAGCATCAACATCAACGAGAACTACTTCTTCGTCAACCCGAAGGCAGGCATCAGCTACGATGCTAACGGACATAAGGTTTACGCTTCTATCGCCTACGCCAACCGCGAACCGGAGCGCAACAACTTCACCGACAACATCGGCTACGGCAATCCGTCGCCTGAGCGTCTGCTCGACATCGAGTGGGGTTATCAGTATCAGGGCGAGAACTGGTTCGCAGGTGTCAACTTCTACTACATGAAGTACGTCAACCAGTTCGTGATGACTGGTGAGAAGAGCGACATCGGCGAGGCACTGACACGCAACATCAAGGACTCTTATCGTCTCGGTGCTGAGCTGTCAGCAGGCTGGAGCCCACTCTCATGGCTCTCTGTAGAGGGTAACGCCGCGCTGAGCCGCAACCGTCTACATAACTTCAAGGAGTGTGTCGAGAGCTGGGATGGTGCTGCCGTATGGAACACATACAAGAGCTCTACCATTGCTTTCTCGCCGTCGGCTATCCTCAACGGCTTCGTAGATGTTCACTTCGCTGGTTTCCGCGCTACATGGCACACCAACTTCGTCAGCAAGCAGTATCTCGACAATACCGAGAGTTCTGATCGCTCACTGCCCTGCTATTCGCAGACTAACGTGAACGCTTCGTACACATTCAACTTCGCGAAGCGTATGCTTGGCTTGAAGCAGATTGTGCTCGGTGCCGACTTCAATAATATCTTCAACCGTCACTATGCAGCTTCTGGCTACGTCTACTACGACTGGTACAACCAGGGTAAGCGCAACTCTACCGTGGCTTACATCCCAATGGCTGGTTTCAACTGCATGGGAACCGTAACACTGAAGTTCTAAAACCTCGTCCCTCCCCAATCGGGGAGGGGCTGTTTTTTTTTGATAAAATGACAGATTTTCTCTCCACTCATTGGCTCGACATCGTCACAACAATCCTCGGGCTCATCTATCTCATTCTCGAATACCGTGCGAGCATCGCGCTGTGGGTTGTAGGCATCGTGATGCCAGCCATGGACATTTACCTCTACTGGAGCCACGGTCTCTATGGTGATGCCGGCATGGCTGTCTACTACACACTTGCCGCAATATACGGCTATGCCGTGTGGAAGTTCGGAGCGAAATGGAAAGCAATGATTAAACGCAAAGGCTCTGATAAGAAAGAAGGCGCAAGCGCGGTTAGCTCTGATAAAATAGAAGCTGCAAGCGCGGTTAGTGGTTCTTCCGAAGATCTTCCTATAACGTTCTTTCCTCGCCGCCTCATCTTGCGCACGCTCGGTTTTTTCTTCCTTGCCTGGGCTGCCACATATTATGTCTTGGTAGCTTACACCAACAGTACGGTTCCCTTGCTCGATGCTTTCACCAACGCTCTGAGCTTCGTCGGCTTATGGGCATTGGCACGCAAGTATGTTGAGCAGTGGCTCTTCTGGATAGCCGTCGACGTTGTCTGCTGCTATCTGTACGTGGTCAAGGGCATACCGTTCAAGGCTGGGCTCTACGGTCTGTATGTGGTGATAGCGGTCATGGGATATTGGAAGTGGAAGGGGCTTGCGAAAAAGGCGCAGGTATAGAGAATCTAGAACATCTAGAAACTCTAGAACATCTAGAATATCTAGAAAATCTAGAAAATCTAGAATATCTAGAGAATCTAGAACGTCTATAGTTTCTCCTCCCCCAGCTGTTCCTTCAGCATCTTTATCTCCTCTTCCTTTCCATAATACATCTTTAGCGCTCTTTGCTTTAAATCCTCGAAGGCTGCCTTCCACTTCGTAGCCTCTGCCTTCCACTTCGTAGTTTCAGCCTGTGCCTCGGCGAGGGCTTGCTTCAGACGCGGCAGCTCTGCCTCCAGCTGCTTCAAACGCTCGTCTTGCTGCTGGCGATATCCGGTGCGAGCGCGGTGCATACGCTCCTTTATGCCGCCCTCGGTGATAAACTCCTGCTCCAGTTTCTTCAAGAACGACATCATCATCCGGTCGATGAAGTGGCAGAGAGTGATGGCATAGTTGCACATCTGCTCGTCAGTCCACTGCGCGAAGAACGGCTCATAATCAGACAGACGATTATGATAGCGACAATAGTTGAGCATATCAGCGTAGCGCGGTTCACCGCTAACGAAGAACTGTAGGTGACGCGACTTTATATAGTCCTCAAAGTCCTCGCGCAACTCCTTCAGCGAAGCGCGAGCCACGTTGAGTAGCTTCAGTTGCATCTCCGTGGAGGCGACACCGTCCGCCAAGCCTTCCACGATATTCTGCTTACACGAACGTGCTGCCTGTATCACTTGGTCGCGCGTGCGGTCTTTGTATAAATGTATAAAGCGCTCACAGAAGGCGAACGCAAGCTGATATATCACATCCGACTTCTGATAGAAATAAAGCGCATCCCAATTGGCTTGCGATTTCAACACGTGCTGAGTATTCGAGGTTTCTGCCATAATAGAATAATAGATGAATAGTTTGATTTGGTGCTGCAAATATAAAGAAAAAAGCAATAGAAAGTGCTTTTTATTACGTACTTTTGCTTGCTCAAAACAAAGTGTACAGTTGACGAACAACCACTGCCAACTAAAACATAATAAACATGTGCAACCAACCACACACTCCCAAAAGCTTTGCATCGCTACAGCCGGACGGCTTCGATGCGGTCGTCGTAGCCGGTGGCGACTTCCCCACTCATGCCGTGCCGCTCACGCTCGTCGAACAGGCACGGATGCTTGTGGCGTGCGACTCGGCTGGCGAAGAACTGATACGACGCGGATACATGCCGACGGCGATTATAGGCGACTGCGACTCGATGTCGCAGGAGTTCCTGACAGCGCACCGCGACATTATATATAAGGTGGAGGAGCAGGACTACAACGACCTTACGAAGGCGACACGCTTCTGCGCAGAGCGTGGATGCCGCCGCATTGCTTACGTCGGAGCTACGGGCAAGCGCGAGGACCACACATTAGGCAACATATCGCTGCTCGACTTCTATCGTCGCGAGATGCACATCGCGGCGTTGATGGCTACCGACCACGGTGTGTTCCTTTCGGCTTCCGGCACAACGGAACTTGCCACCTTTGCCGGACAGCAAGTGAGCATCTTCAACCTCACGTGCTCGCACCTTGAGGGCGACGGTCTGCGCTGGCAGCCGTATGCGTTCGCAGCGATGTGGCAAGGCACGCTCAACGAGGCGACGGGCGAGAGCATCACGCTGCATGGCGACGGCAACTACATGGTGTACGGCGTGTACGAGTAGGTGAAAAACGTGCCTGCTTATTTTGTAATTTGCCGAGTTTATACTAACTTTGCACGCTCAAAACGCCCCTATCATCATTAACAATTTATATTTTTTATGTTCAAAAACAATTTCAACGCACGCCCTGAAGCCTTGCATTTCAAGCACTTCACGCGCCGCAGCTATGCTCTTTTCAGCTGTCTGGGTCGCGAGGTGCTCATCTGCACGCTCAGTGTGGCTACGCTCACCAACGCCAAGGCAGAGGGCATCAGCACCAAGCCGGTAGCGTCGGCTCTGGCTCTCGACTCGCTGAGCCGCGAGGAGGTGAAGCTCGACGAGGTGCTCGTAACGGGTTCGCGTGCTCCGCTCACTGCATTGCAGTCGGCAAAGATTGTGGCTGTCATTTCGCGCGACGACATTCAGCGTGCGGAAGCAGCGAGTGTCAACGACATTTTAAAGTTAGTCCCGGGCGTGGATGTCCGTCAGCGCGGGGGCTTTGGTGTACAGACGGACATCTCCATCAACGGCGGCACGTTCGACCAGATCACCATTCTATTGAATGGCATGAATATTTCGAGTGCACAGACGGGTCACAACGCTGCCGATTTTCCAGTTTCGCTTTCCGACATTGAGCGCATCGAGGTTCTCGAGGGTGCTTCGGCACGTGTGTTCGGTTCGTCGGCGTTCAGCGGTGCCATCAACATCGTAACGCGTGCCGATGCCGAGAACAACGTGACGGTGGCTGCCGAGGGCGGTTCGTTCGGCTCGTTCGGCGGCGACGCAAGCGTTAATCTTGCTACGGGTGCGGTGCGTCAGAAGCTGAGCGGTGGCTATACGCAGAGCGATGGAGGCACGGAGAACAGCGACTTCCGTCGTCGTCGCGCCTACTACACGGGCAGCTGGAAGTCGCGCTACGTAGACATGCAGTGGCAGGGCGGCTTCTCGTCGCAGGACTTCGGTGCGTCTACGTTCTATAGTGCGAAGTTCAAGAATCAGTTTGAGGCTACACGCCGTTTCCTTGCGTCGGCACAGGCGGAGATAAAGCCGTGGGCTGACGAGCGTTTCGTGCTTACGCCGATGGTCTACTGGCATAAGGATGTAGACCACTACCAGCTCACAAAGGGCAAGGAGGGTGCTGCTGCCGGCGAGAATTATCACCGTCTCGACACCTACGGCGGCTCGCTCAACGCTCATGCCTCGTGGCTGCTCGGCAAGACGGCGGCTGGCGTGGACGTGCGCCGCGAGCATATCCTCAGCACGGCGTACGGCGATGTGCAGCCGGAGGACAAATGGGTATCTATCGGCGGTACCGACCGCAAGTACAACCGACTCGGCGAGCGCACCAACACGAGTCTCTTCCTCGAGCATAACGTCATCGTGGGCGGCTTCACGCTGTCGGCTGGTTTGCTCGCCAACCGCAACACGGCACTCGACGGCAAGTTCCGCCTCTACCCTGGTGTGGACGTGAGCTACCGCCCGAACGACGAGTGGAAGGTGTATGCTTCGTGGAACCGCGCGTTGCGCGTGCCTACGTACACCGACCTTTATACCAGCAACTCGGTGCAGCAGGGCGACATTGCGCTGCGACCGGAGAAGAACGAGGCGTTCAAGGTGGGCACGCGCTACCGCACGCACGGCTTCGAGGCAGTGCTGAGTGGGTTCTACTCGAAGGGTACGGACATTATCGACTGGGTGTACCCTACAGCTGAGAGCAAGAAGTATCAGGCTATGAACATCGGTAAGCTCGACAACATGGGCTACTCCGTTGATGCTGCGTTGCACCTGCAGGAATTGCTGCCGAAGTTCTTCATCACACGCATAAAGGCTGGCTATGCGTTCATCCATCAGAAGCACTCTACCGACGGCGATGTCTTCGGTTCGCTCTACGCCTTAGAGTATCTGCGCCACAAGGCTACGCTGCAGGTTGACCATCGCATCTGGCGACAGCTCACGGCATCGTGGGCACTGCGTTGGCAGGAGCGCATGAACGGTTATCATCCGTACACAAAGGTGGATGTGCGCTTGCAGTGGTCTGCGCCTACATACAATATATATGTAAAGGCTGACAATATCACAAACCACCACTACTACGACCTGGGCAACGTGAAGCAGCCGGGCATCTGGGTAATGGCTGGTGCAAGCGTAAAACTCAAGTTCTAACGCTCCCACAGAATAGAGGGAACTGAAAACTCCCACAGAATCCACAGAATTCACGGAAGTACTTATAGAGAAAACTCCTACAGATTTCACGGATTTACACAGATGTATAGGATGGTATGGCATTCCTGCCATACTCACACTGCAATAAATGCACCTAAACTTCTGTGAATTCTGTGGGAGTTTTCTCTATAAGTACTTCCGTGAATTCTGTGAATTCTGTGGGAGTTCTTTGTATAAGTTCCATCTGTGAAAATCCGTGGAATCTGTGGAAGGATTATGCCGAAGGCGTGGGTATGGTATGGCAAGGATGCCATACCCTCCTAAGAAGCTTCTGTGAATTCCGTGAATTCTGTGGGAGTTCTTTGTATAAGTCCCATCTGTGAAAATCCGTGGAATCTGTGGGAGGATATCTCAGCAGAATAAATCTGTGGGAGAACCGCTTACTTCAGGTCGCCCACCTTATACAGGTACTCCGCAATCTGCACCGCGTTGAGCGCAGCACCCTTGCGAATCTGGTCGCCCGAGAGCCAGAACGTGAGTCCGCAGTCGTCGGCCAGATCCTTGCGCACGCGTCCTACGAACACGTCGTCCTTGCCGGCTGTCTCCAGCGGCATCGGGTAGACGAGGTTCTGCGGATCGTCCTTCAGTGTGCAGCCAGGAGCCGCAGCGATTGCCTTCTGAGCCTCCTCGACGCTGATGGGGCGTTCGGTCTCAATCCATACCGACTCGGAGTGAGAGCGGAGCGAGCTGACGCGCACGCACATCGCAGAGCAGCGCACGTCGCTGTGCATGATCTTGCGTGTTTCGTTGAACATCTTCATCTCCTCCTTGGTGTATCCGTTGTCGGTGAAGACATCAATCTGCGGGATGACGTTATACGCCAACTGGTGCGGGAATTTCTCCACCTTCACCGGCTCGTTGTTCACCAGCTCGCGATACTGCTCCTGCAGCTCTGCCATGGCAGCTGCGCCTGCGCCCGATGCGCTCTGGTAGCTGGCGATGTGTATGCGCTTGATGTGGCTGAGCTGCTCCAGCGGCTTCAGCACTACCACCATCATAATAGTGGTGCAGTTAGGGTTGGCGATGATACCACGCGGACGCTTCAGAGCATCCTCGGCATTGCACTCTGGCACTACCAATGGTACATCGTCGCACATGCGGAACGCCGACGAGTTGTCGATCATCACTGCGCCGTACTTAGTGATAGTCTCGGCATACTCCTTAGAGGTGCCACCACCAGCCGATGTGAACGCAACGTCGATGTCCTTGAAATCGTCGTTGTGCTGCAAGAGCTTCACCTCATACTCCTTACCTTTGAACGTGTATTTCTTTCCAGCCGAACGCTCAGAACCAAACAACACTAAATTGTCAATGGGGAACTCTCTCTCGGCGAGGATGCGCAGAAACTCCTGTCCTACGGCGCCACTCGCACCAACAATAGCTACATTCATTTTCTCTTATTTTTGTTTTTATTTATATGTATTTGCTTACTAATTGCCTAATGTTCGTGCAAAGTTACAACTTTTCTGTCATCTAATGACTGGTTTACGTCTTTTTCTACTACTTTACACTATTCACAACCAGCGTTAGGCGTAATAATTTTATAAAATCTGACTTAAAGAATACAAAATCGGCAAAACGGAATAATATCGGTATGGAAATAATGACTACCTTTGCGGATGACAAAATAACTTTGCATACGAATCTTAATTACGAAACATAATGGCTAACGAAATGACAGAACTGAAGATTGACATGGGACTTATCGCTCATTACGGCAATGCCGACTACATAGATGGCGACATGGTTGTGCTCGACGGCATCGACAAGGTGCTGCAGGTAGACGGCACGTTCAAGTTTGATATGATTATGATGGTCTACTGCACTAAGGGACGTATACAATTTGAAACCAGCTCCAACGCATATACCGCAAAGGCGGGCGACGTGATTATCTGTCTGCCCAGCAGCACATGGGAAAACGTGATGGTATCGCCCGACTACGACTCGAAAAGTGTCGGCGTGTCGAGCAAGGCAGCCCAAGCCAGTGTGCAGGTGAACCGCGACTATCTTAATCTGCTCGGTTACGTATCGCACAACCCCGTGATCCACCTCAACGAGGAACGCCAACAGATGTTCTTGAAGTACTACGCCATCATTGCACACAAGATAAAGAATCCGCATGGTTTCTATCATAAGGAGATTATGCACTGCTTGCTGCAAAGTTCCATCTACGAGCTGTTCGCCATCATCACGCCCTACGTGGAGTATAGCATCGAAGGGGGCAATCTCAAGCAGGCCAACTTGCTCTTCCAGCGCTTCATCGAGATGTTGTCGGCGAACAACGGCAGAATGCAGCCCGTGAAGAAATATGCGCAGGAGATGTGCATCACGCCGAAGTATCTCTCGAACATCACAAAGCAGGTGACGGGGCGCACGGCGCTCGACTGGATACATAGCTACACGGTGAAGGCGATAGAGAAGTATCTGCGCCGTTCTAACCTCTCCATCAAAGAGATATCGGAGCTGTTGGGCTTCCCCAACCTCTCGTTCTTCGGCAAGTTCACGAAGAGCCACCTCGGCATGTCGCCAACGCAATACCGCAAGGAGCAGAGCATGAGGAAGTAGCTAAGGGGGTGCACACTTAGGGGGTGCACTTGTCTCAAGTGCACCAACCAAGTAGAATGTTCTGTTGGTGCGCCAAGGGGGGCAGTTGTCTCCGCTCGGCTTTGCCGCTTGCCAGAGCAAGAACTGCACCAACCAAGTAGAAAACCAACAGGGTAGAATGCTTTATTGGTACACCTCCTGTTCTGTTGGTGCACTTGAGACAAGTGCACCCCCTATAAATTATCTGCGCGAACCAAAACCGCCGCTTCTTGACGAGCCCGACGGCTTGAACGTTGAGCGTGGGGCTGACGAGCCCGACGAGTTGTCGCGACGCGAGCCGAAGCTGCTGCCTGAAAAGCCTCTATTGCTCTCGGGCTGACGCACCGTTGTGCGCGTGCTACTCTCACGACTGCCAAAGCCAGAGCCACGGCTTGAGCCGAAGCCAGATGAACTGCGGCTTGAGCCAAATCCCGACGAGCTGCGGCTTGAGCCAAATCCTGACGAACTGCGCGAGCCGAAACCGCTTCCGCTGTTGTCGCGGCGCGAGCCGAAGTCGCTGTTACCTCTGCTCTCCACCCTACGGTTGCCACGCGAGCCGAACGACTGGCGGTTGCCACGTCCGTAGTCGCCGCGCTTGAAGCCGTCGCGCATACCGAAGTGGGCATCGCCACCACGGCGCGAACCGAATGTTCTGCCGCTGTACCACGAGCTGCCGTTGTTCTGACGCCACGAGTGGCCGCCACGATAGCTCACGTACACCGTCGGACGATTGAAGTAGAAGTAGTCGCGGTGCGGATAGCGAGCGTATATAGCGAAGTGCCAAACGCCTGCACTGAAGTAGAGCGGACGATAGAAGTAGGCAGCCTCGCAGAACATACGGTACTGCCAGTCGAGGAGCACATAACTGAAGTCGATGTTACGCCAACGCCAGTAGTCGCCGTAGAGTTCGTCATCGGAGTTGACACTGAGCAGATAGTCGAGGTTTATCTCGTAAGCCGCCTCATACTGGTCGTCGGTGAGGTTCAGCTCGTAAGCCATCTTATCGGTGAGGAACAACGCCTGTTCGCGTGCCTGACTGTAACTCATTGCGCTGGCTGCTACCGCGAAGCCAAGCACCATTACTATTGTTGCGAATAACCGTTTCATAATATCTCTGTTTTAAAAGTTATACTTATCTTAAGGGGGTGCCTCTCAGGGGGTGCACTTGTCATCCTCAGGGGGTGCACTTGTCTCAAGTGCACCAACCAAGTAGAATGTGCTATGTTGGTGCTACTACAGCTCTGTTGGTGCACTTCTTGCTCTGTTGGTGCAGTTGAGACAACTGCACCCCCTTGACTGCCCCTTGAGGTTTCCTTTCGCTTGCAAAGTTATGCTTTTGTTACTGCAAGCCAAAAGGATTTTCCCTAATCGGTAATGGGAAATTCCCTAATTAGCACAACTTTTACTATCGTGCTCCGTCCGCCACCCGATCAGATTCCGTCCGCCACCCAATCAGATTCCGTACGCCGCCCGATCAGATTCCGTACGCTGTCCGATCAGATTCCGTACGCTGTCCGATGACTTAACCATCACCGCAACACCATACAACTACCACTGCAAAACAACCGTTTCATAACATTTAACTCCTTAAACGCTACGTAATTAATCAAAAAAGCGTAACTTTGCAACTAAAATTATAATAAAACACATATAAAAATGGCACAAGAAGACGTTTTCAAGAAAATCGTGAGTCACTGTAAGGAGTACGGTTTCGTATTCCCAAGTAGCGAGATTTATGACGGACTGGCTGCAGTGTACGACTACGGACAGAACGGTGTAGAACTGAAGAACAACATCAAACAATACTGGTGGAAGAGCATGGTGCTGCTCCACGACAACATCGTGGGCATCGACTCTGCCATCTTCATGCACCCTACTATCTGGAAGGCAAGCGGACACGTAGACGCATTCAACGACCCGCTCATCGACAACCGCGACTCAAAGAAGCGCTATCGTGCCGACGTTCTCATCGAGGACCAGATTGCGAAGTACGACGAGAAGATTGAGAAGGAAATTGCCAAGGCACGCAAGCGCTTCGGCGAGAGCTTCGACGAGGCACAGTTCCGCGCTACCAACGCTCGCGTAATCGAGCACCAGCAGAAGCGCGACGCTCTCCACGCACGCTATACAGAGGCTATGCAGGGACCTGACCTCGCCGAGCTGAAGCAGATTATCATAGACGAGGAGATCGTAGACCCGATCAGCGGCACAAAGAACTGGACCGACGTGCGCCAGTTCAACCTCATGTTCTCTACAGAGATGGGTTCCGTAGCCGACGGTTCTAACAAGGTGTACCTCCGTCCGGAGACAGCACAGGGCATCTTCGTCAACTACCTCAACGTGCAGAAGACGGGCCGCATGAAGATTCCGTTCGGCATCGCACAGATCGGCAAGGCGTTCCGCAACGAGATCGTGGCACGCCAGTTCATCTTCCGTATGCGCGAGTTCGAGCAGATGGAGATGCAGTTCTTCGTGCAGCCGGGCACCGAGCTCGAGTATTTCCAGAAGTGGAAGGAGCTGCGCATGAAGTGGCACCAGGCTCTTGGCTTCGGTGCCGAGAACTATCGCTTCCACGACCACGAGAAGCTGGCTCACTACGCCAACGCCGCTACCGACATCGAGTTCCACATGCCGTTCGGCTTCAAGGAGGTAGAGGGCATACACAGCCGCACCAACTTCGACCTCTCGCAGCACGAGAAGTTCTCGGGCCGCTCAATCAAGTACTTCGACCCGCAGACCAAGGAGTCGTACACTCCGTACGTCATCGAGACATCTATCGGCGTAGACCGCATGTTCCTCAGCGTGATGTGCCACTCTTATAAGGAGGAGCAGCTCGAAAACGGCGAGACACGCGTCGTACTCATGCTCCCGCCCGCACTCGCGCCGACCAAGCTCGCCGTGCTGCCACTCGTTAAGAAGGACGGACTGCCCGAGAAGGCTCGCGAGATTGTGAACAACCTGAAGTTCCACTTCAACACAAGCTACGACGAGAAGGACACCATCGGCAAGCGCTACCGCCGTCAGGACGCAGTGGGCACACCGTTCTGCGTGACCGTCGACTACGACACGCTGCAGGACAACACCGTGACACTCCGCTTCCGCGACACAATGGAGCAGGAGCGCGTGAGCATCGACCAACTCCTCAGCATCATCGAGGACAAGGTGAGCATCACAAGCCTGCTCAAGAAATTGCAGTAAAAACATACTAAATGAAGAAATACTATTTATTCATACTCCTCGCCATGACGACCGTCTTCGCAGCAAGCCTGTCGTCGTGCAGCGAGACCGACAACGAGAAGGAGGAGTTCCCCAACTGGCGAAAGACCAACGAGGCATACTACGACAAGAAGTATGCCGAGGTGAAGCAGCTGGTGGCGGGTGGTGCTGCCGACTGGAAGGTGCTGCGCTCATGGAGTCTCAACGACCAGGTGGCTACACATAGCTACGACTTCGTGCTTGCCAACGTGCTCAACGCTGGCACGGGCTCGGGCTGCCCGTTCTTCACCGACTCGGTGAAGGTGCACTACAGCGGCCGTCTGCTGCCCTCCACAAGCTATGCCGAAGGCTATGTCTTCGACAAGTCGTGGCAAGGCGAGTACAACCTCAGCACGATGAAGCCACGCACCTTCGCCGTGAGCGGCGTGGTGAAAGGCTTCGCCACAGCACTGCAGAACATGCACATCGGCGACAGATGGCTCGTGTACATGCCCCATCAGCTGGCATACGGCTCGTCAGCCACGCCGGGCGCAGACTACTCCACACTCATCTTCGACGTAACACTCGTAGGCTACTTCCGCAAAACATCCGCTGCAGCTGCTCCGGCTAAGGACGGCACAGCACAACAGCAGACCACCGGCTACTGGGTTTATGAGTAATAATAGGAGGGTATGGCATCCTTGCCATACCCACGCAACCACAAAGGGTATGACATTCACACAATGCCATACCCTTTTTATATTATTTAAACATTATTTTAATACAAATAAAAAACATTAGATGTAATTTTGCATTCAAAGAAACAACATCCCTTATCTCAACTACAACATTCGTAATTTTAACGACATAACAACAAGCCTATAACATTAAAAATTACATATTATGACTAAACATTTACGATTTTTTATGCTCACACTGCTCACGATTGTGTGTACGGTGGGAATGGCACAGGACGAGACTGCGTGGAAGTCGCTGTCTTTCCCTGACGATAACAAAGCCAACAACAAATGTCAGACATACGCAAAAACATGGACAGCTAAGATTGGCGATGACTCATGGAGCGTGAGCAACTTCAACAACAACAACTGGAGCTGGACATACATCAAATGCGGCAGCCAAAAGAATGCATCAGTAGCTGCTATCGTGAACGATGCTGCCTACACCGAAGCTGTCACTAAAGTAGTTGTAAAGATTAAAACAGCAAGTTCTTTAGACAAAGTAAATTCAGTTCGTCTAATCACTGCAAGCGATAAAAAATGCAACAACATTGTTGAGACTATAGACGGCAGTTTCGGTAGCAATAAAACTTTTACCGGCGACCTAACCTTCAACGTTACAAAACCTGCAAAAAAACTCTTTTATAAATTTGTAATTGACATAAAGAAAGCAACTAATGGTATTATTTCTATTAGTGGTGTCGACTACTATATAAGTAATTCTGAAACCTCTACCCCCCCCAACCACTACCACCTTTGGCACCAACTCCGGCAAGACATTCACATTCACCAATGGCAAGCTTGAGGGTTTTACTGCGCCTAAAGCTACCGCTACAAAGAGCGACGACAACACCGACTTGTCTAACCTTATTGAATATACAAGCTCTGACGCGGACATCGTAGCCGTTGACTCTAAAACCGGCGAACTGACATTCACCAACACCAAGTTTGGCAAGGCTATCATCACAGCCACTCTTCCTAAAACTGACACCTACCAAACATCTACCGACTCATACGTTGTCGTAAACAAAGACAACCACATCGCTACTTCTCTCTCTTTTAACGGCACCGACATCACTCTTACCGAAGGCAAGACCAACGCTGGCGCAGACTTCACGGGCTACACCGCTACCGAAGCCAACAACATTGCCGGCACTATCACATACGCAGCTTCGGGCGACGCAGTGGCTACTGTCAACCCCACAACGGGCGCAGTAACCATCAACCCAACTGTATATGGCACAACAACCATTACCGCTACATTCACACCTGCAGACCCAACACAATACTCTGGCTCTACTGCGAAGTATCAGATTACGAATCAGCAAAAAATAGATGAAAGCACTATCGTATTCGATTGTTCAAAATACGATCAATCACTTATCGGTGGTGCGTATGATGACAACAATAACACACCACGCCAACTAAAGAGTATTGTTGGCAAGGATTACACTTTCACTCTAACACAATGTATGTTCTACGATAATTCCATTCAGATGGCTAAAACGAAGAAAGGAAAAATTGTTTCTCCAACGTTCTCATCGTTCCCATCTGGATATAAAGTAGTTGTTACGTATGATACAAATAACACTCCGCAACTTTATAGTGCGGAACTCACTGATGCAAAAGCGGAAGTAAACAAATCGCTAAAAACTGTCAGCATCGAACTTCCGTCACCAACAGCAACTTTCACGATACAATCAGATACAAAATATACTCAAATCAAAAAGATTGAGCTGAGTGCTCTTATCATAAAAGACAATCCTGCCCTCTCATTCGCAGAGGCAACCGTAACAAAGGAGTTAGTAGCGGGCACTATTGACCTTCAGACCATCACCAAGCCTGAAGACCTTGACGCATCTGCTATCACATACACAAGCTCTGACGACGCAACCGCAAAGGTTGAGGGCAATACAATCCGCTTGTACAAGACTGGCGAGGTGACAATCACCGCCACATCGGCTGCTACAGACAAGTATGCTGCAGGCACTGCGTCTTACAAACTCGTGATTGAAGACAATCGCATAGCTACCGCTATTGCGTTCGACGGTTTTGACGGCACAACGGTGGCTCTCACAGACGGTAAGACTGCCGACGGTGCCGAGTTCACGGGCTACACCGCAAAGGCTACAGACAACATCGAAGGCACAATCAAGTACGCAGCATCGGGCGATGCTGTGGCTACTGTCAACGAAACAACTGGCGCAGTAACCATCAACGCCACAACATACGGCACAACAACCATCACTGCTACATTCACACCTGCAGACCAAACGAAGTACACTACATCTACTGCGGAGTATAAGATTACGAACGAGAAGGGAAAAATCTACTACACTACTCTCGCAGCAATGAAGCAGGCAGTGCCTACAACAGCAACGAGTAGCGCCCCTGCAACACTCTCGCTTAATCTTACTGACGCTATCGTTACGTCTGCAACAGACATGAAAGCAGCTATACAGGACGCAACAGCAGGAACTTTAGTGTATGGCAACAACGCATTAGGTCTTGTTAAAGGCAAGAAGTACACTGGTAAGGTAGACGTTAAGGCTTGCTGGTTCAACGGATATGTAGAGATTGTGGGATGGACACCTTCTGCCGATATTGTTGTGGAAGACGCTGCGGAACTTCCGCTTGAGACAATAACATTAGCTCAATTCAAAGCCGACCCTGACAAGTACGAGTTTAAGCGTGTGAAGGTATCAAAAGTTACCACTACTTCCGCATACTCAACATCGAAAAAGGCTACCATCACACAAGATGGTACTGACGCAACTTTGTATGGAGAGGATACAGGACTGAGCGTGTCAATAAACACTATCTACGACCTCATCGGATGTGCATACCATCACAAGACAAGCTATTTAGACGAGTATCGCATTGGCATTTTCGCACAAGAGGATATCACAGAGATTGTGAAAGAAACTCCTGCCCTCTCATTCGCCGAGGCAACTGTAACAAAGGAGTTAACAGCGGGCACTATTGACCTTCAGACCATCACCAAGCCTGAAGACCTTGACCCATCTGCTATCACATACGCAAGCTCTGACAACGAGACAGCAGAGGTGTATGAAGGTCAGATACTTATGTACAAGACTGGTGAAGTGACAATCACCGCCACATCGGCTGCTACAGACAAGTATGCTGCAGGCACTGCGTCTTACAAACTCGTGATTGAAGACAATCGCGCAACTGATACCGCCTTCAAGTTCGCCGAAGGCAACTACAAAGTTGATATAGCAGAAACATCAATGGCAGAGTTCAATGCAAAGAATGTACTGCAGAACCCGAACAACCTCAAAGTAACCTACACTATATCTCCTAAAGACGAAAATGTTGAGATAGATGAATCAACTGGCGACATTATTATTTCTAAGCGTGGCATATACACCATCACCGCTACTGGTGATGCTACCAATACATATAAGAAGGCAACAGCTACATGCACGCTGAAAATATTCGATAGTACAAAGCAGGATGAAACATTCACATTTATCGCTGGTCTGAATAAGGGAACACAAACAGAAAATAGCCACGAAGACCAAATAGTGCAGGATGTAGTAACAATACATGGTACGAATGCAGCATTCGCAGCAATAACTGACACTGAATATACTTACAGATTGTATCAGAACAGTTCCACAACAATCTCTACCAAGGTTGGTAAAATCACGAAGATTGAGTTTATTGGCAGCAATAATTCTACAAGTAGTAATTCGTTGAAGAACCTGATTTCCATGACGGACAATAACTACACTTGTACAGATCATAACTATGGTGTTTGGGAGGGTTCTGCTAAGGAGGTTGAGTTCAAGGCTAGTGCTCAAGTTCGCGCCATACAAATCATCGTCACAATACTTATCCCTAAGGAATACACTCTCGACGAGACAAAGACAGACAACGTCATCGAGGACTGTGCATACGCCAACGTCACGCTGCAGCGCACGCTCGAAGCAAGCCACTGGAACTCATTCTGCGTGCCGTTCGCACTCGATAAAGACCAGGTGACACAGTACTTTGGCGAGGGCACACAGCTCCGCACGTACGAAGACAGATGCGAGAACAATATTGTGTACTTTGCAACTGTAGAGAACATAGAGGCTGGCAAGCCGTACATCATGAAACCTGGCAACGCCGTTGTGAAGAACCCGACATTCGAGGGAGTAAGCATGGTGGCAACAGGACTCGACGATAACGGCAACCCGCAGGCTGTAGGCGATGCAAGCACAGTGCAGATGAAGGGTATCTACAACCACGTAACACTAGTGCAGGACAAGACGAACATATACATCGGTGCCGGCAACAAGTTCTACTACCCGGCTGATGCGGAAGCTTGCCAGATGAACGGCTTGCGTGCATACTTCATCGTGCCGGAGGGCACAGACATCAAGAAGCTGCGTGCCAACCTCGACGGAGCGACAACATCGCTCGGCGAAATATTCGACACTGAGGAAAGCAACACGCCGGTGTACAACCTGCAGGGACAGTGCGTAGGCAACTCACTCAGCACACTGAAGAGCGGCATCTATGTCCAGAACGGCAAGAAGGTCGTAGTAAAGTAAATATAACATCTTAAACATTAAGATATAAAAAACATGAAAAGAAAACTTTATATAAAGCCATCTATTACAACAGTGGAAATAGAGGCAATGAGCATAATGGCAGGATCTATTGGTGACGGTGGCGGAACTGGCAATATTGGAGACCTGGAACCGGGCTACGGTGGCGGCGATCACTTCGCTCCATCGCGCAACTACTTCGACTCGTGGGAGTATGATGACTGCAACGAAGAGAATGAGTATTAATAATACAAAGACAACAAAGGTCGAGCGAAATCGCTCGACCTTTGTTGTTTTAGGGTTGGTGCACTTGTCTCAAGTGCACCAACCGAACAGAATGTGCACCAACTAATTGGTATTTTACTTGGTTGGTGCACTTGAGACAAGTGCACCCCCTATAAGCTTGTTCTCGCAGAACACGACCTTATAGCTTCCGCCTCGCTTCGTCTTGAACTTCAGCACCGACTTGCCGTAGCGCACCTCGCACGGTTCGCCCGAGCCGGAGAGTATTGTCGCCTCAGCGAGCTTGCCGTTCTTCCAGCTGATAGACACGGTGAAGTTGCCCTTGGCACGCAGTCCGCTCACTGCGCCTTCTGCCCAAGCATCGGGTAGTGCAGGCAGCAGGTGGACGAATCCCATGTGGCTCTGCATAAGCATCTCGGTTACGCCGGCTGTTCCGCCGAAGTTACCATCGATTTGGAACGGAGCGTGCGTGTCCCAGAGGTTGTCGAGCGTGCCGTTCTTCAGCAGATTGCCGTAGAGCGTGTAGGCATGATTGCCGTCGTGCAGGCGTGCCCACTGGTTGAGCTTCCAGCCCATCGACCATCCCGTTGAGACGTCGCCACGATGCTCGAGCACCACGCGCGACGCCTTAGCCAGTTCGGGCGTTGTGACGGGCGACACGGTGCGACCAGGGTGCAGACCGAAGAGGTGGTTCACGTGGCGATGCTCGTCCTTCGGGTCGTCGATGTCCGTCGACCACTCCATGAGCTGTCCGTAGCGACCTATCTTATACGGAGCGAGATGCTTCAGCGCGTCCTCCCACTGGCGGCGCTCCTTGGCACTCTTGCCTAACACGCGGTTAGCCTCCACAGCATCCAGGAGCACTTCGCGTATCACGGCGTGGGCGAACGTAGCACCCTCATCAACAGGTCCGTGCTCGGGCGATGTGGACGGAGCAGCGGTGTACACGCCGTCGGCGCGATGCCAGAGATAGTCGGACGCGAAGTCGGCAGACTCCTTCAGTATGTCGTAGTTGTCAGCAAGGAAGTGGCGATCGCGCGTAAAATCGTAGTAGTTCCAGAGGTGTGTGGCGAGCCACGGACCGGCGAACGGCGAGAAGTTCCACGACATATCCTCGCTCGAGAGCGGCGATGTGAAGCCGAAGATATTACCCGATACGGACGTTGTCCAGCCACGTGTGCCGAAGTACGACCTCGCCGTTACGCGGCCCGGCTTCACAAGCGTGCGGATGAAGTTGAAGAGCGGCAACTCGCACTCCGAGAGTCCCGTCGGGCAAGCCAGCCAGTAGTTCATCTGCAGATTGATGTTGTTATGATAGTCGATGCGCCACGGTCCGTCGACGTTGTTGTGCCACAAGCCCTGCAGATTAGCCGGCAGATTGTCGGCACGCGACGACGAGATGAGCAGGTAACGACCGAACTGATAGTAGAGCTGCTCTAAGTAGTAATCGGGTTTGCCCTGGCGGTAAGCCTCAAGACGGCGGTTCACGGGCAGGTCGTTGGCATCAACCGTAGCGTTGTTGATGTTCAGACGCACGCGGTTGAAAAGCTCCGAATAGTCGGCATAGTGCTCGTTGAGCAGCGAGGCGTAGTCCTTTGTGGCAGCCTTTGCGAGCCAGTCGGCAGTAGTCTGTTTAGGGTCGACGCCTACGTAAGCCTTCGGGTCGTTGAAATCGGGGTCGTAGTTGGGCTTGTAGTCGGTGTCGGCAGTGATGAGGAACACCACCTCGTCGGCATCCTTCACCGTGAGCTTGCCGCCCTCGTTGCTCACCGCGCCGCCCTTAGCCACAGCCTTTATGCGCACGGCGTACTCCATACTGTTGTTGTCGAGACGCGCCAGCCAGCAGAGCGCGTCGGTGCCGTCCGCCTTCATCTCGCCCGTCGATACGGGGTTGGGAGCGTAGGAGAACACGAGGTTCTGCTTGCCGCGCTGCGAGGCAGCGAAGCGCACCGCCATCACGTTGGCAGGATGCGACACGAAATACTCGCGCTCGTACTGCACGCCGTCCTTGCAGAAGCTCACCTTCGCAAGAGCAGAGTCGAGCGAAAGCTCACGGCGATAGTCGGTCATTCCCACTGAGCTGAGTCCGGTCTCAATGTAGAACTCGCCGGCGGTAGTGAAGCTGCCGAAGCGGAACGGTTCCTCGGCGTCAGCCTCGTAGGGCACCACGCTGTTGAAGTTCTTGCGTGTGAGCAGCTCCGCCTTCTGCCAGTCGCCCTTGGTGAACGCCTCGCGTATCTCGCCCACCACATGAGCCGACTGCTTGTTCACGTCCCAGTAGTAAGCAGCACCGCGTGCGGTGTTCGGACCGCCACGCCAGAGCGTCTTCTCGTTGAACGTGATGCGCTCAGCCTCAACCGAGCCGAGCACATTGCCGCCGATATTGCCGTTGCCGATGGGCAGCGACTGCGACTCCCATTCGGGGTCGGGGTTGTTCACCAAATCGCCGGCACGCACCAACTGACGCTCGGTAGGCATACGGTCGGGACTCGAAGCGAGCCACACAGCCTGTCCGCGCATAGTCGTCGGACGGTCGAACCAATACTTCAAAGGAGTGTTCCGCTCGGCGAAAGCGTTGGCAGACCCCAAGGCACAAAGCGCAAGAAGCGCAAGGAGTTGTTTTTTTGATTGCATTATGATTAGTCTTTTATTTGTCTATCACCACAAAGTTACTGCAAAAAAGCGAAATAAACCGCCATAACCTCATCTATTATAATAAAAAGCAGTAAATTTGCAAATTAGGGGGTGCAGTTGTCTCAACTGCACCAACCGAGTAAAATACCAATTAGTTGGTGCACATCTTGCTTTGTTGGTGCACTTGAGACAAGTGCACCCCCTACTGACCTTTAAATACAAATCAAATTAAAATAAAAACTATGAACAATCTACACAACATAACCAGCAAGTTCCTCATCGAGGGCACCGTGAGCGACATCAAGCCACTCGGCAACGGACTCATCAACGACACATACCGCATACAGACCGCTGAAACAGACCGCCCCGACTACGTTCTGCAACGCATCAACCACCACATCTTCACCGATGTCGATATGCTGCAGCACAACGTGGAGACCGTGACCAACCACATCCGCGAGCAGCTGAAGGCGGAAGGTGTCGACGACCTCGACCGTCGTGTGCTGCGCTTCGTGCCCACCACCGAGGGCAAGACCTACTTCTTCGACGGTGAGAGCTACTGGCGCGTGTCGGTATTCATCAGCGATGCCGTGACGATGGAAACCGTGACACCCGACTCGTCCTACGACGCAGGCAAGGCGTTCGGCGACTTCGAGGCGCGGCTGGCTTACATAGCCGACCAGTTGGGCGAGACAATCCCCGACTTCCACAACATGTGCCTACGCCGCGACCAGCTGCGCAAGGTGTACGCCGAAAACCCCGTTGGACGCGCCGAGAGCGTGAAGCAGTTCGTAGAAGAGATTGAGGCGTATATGGACGATATGTGCCTGGGCGAACGACTCCTCGCCGAGGGCAAACTGCAGAAGCGCGTGTGCCACTGCGACACGAAGGTGAACAACATGATGTTCGACAAACAGGGCAAGGTGCTCTGCGTGATAGACCTCGACACCGTGATGCCGTCGCTCTTCGTCAGCGACTACGGCGACTTCCTGCGCACCGCTGCCAACACCATTGCCGAAGACTCGCCCGAGTACGAGAAGATCGATTTCCGCATGGACATCTTCGAGGCATTCACACGCGGCTACTTAGAGTCGGCACAAGGCTCCCTCCTCACTCCGCTCGAAGTGTCGCTCCTCCCCTACGCTGCCGAGCTTTTCCCCTACATGCAGTGCGTGCGCTTCCTCTGGGACTACCTCTCGGGCGACCACTACTGGAAGTGCCAGTATGCCGAGCATAACCTCACACGCGCCCGCAACCAGTGGCACCTCTTCCTAAAAGCAAAGGCACACGAGGCAGAGATGAAGCGATTCATCGATAACCTCATATGCGCCCGCAACCAGTGGCACCTCTTCCTAAAAGCAAAGGCACACGAGGCAGAGATGAAGCGATTCATCGAAGAGCTTAAGAAGTAGAGTTCTGCCATCCGCATCGGTCGTTACGAGCATCCGCATCGGTCGATACGGACATCTGCGTCGGTCGATACGAACATCTGCGTCGGTCGATACGAACATACGCGTCGGTCGATGCAGATTGTAAAAATAGTGTATAATGTCTTGCCTGTCTCAGCATTTTTCACTAACTTTGCATCCGCTAATGCGCTTGTGGCGGAATTGGTAGACGCGCCAGACTTAGGATCTGGTGTTTTAGGACGTGAAGGTTCGAGTCCTTTCAGGCGCACCATACAGAATCCTAACTGCTTGAATATGAGCAGTTAGGATTTTTGCTTTTATATTTTTGCCGAGTTTTTGCCGAGTTAATTTACTTGTATCTGTTATATTCTCGGCAAATTCATTTTTTATATTCAAAATCCTGCCTTTAAAATCTATGGTTGGATATATTAATATGATTTTATTGAATATACTCCTTATTTACGCATACAAAATACGTTATAGTTTGAAAAATTGAATTTAATTCACTATCTTTGTACTATAATTTTGGGGCAATATGGAAGATATAAATAGAATAAAACTTGTACTGGTAGAAAAGAAACGTACAAACAAATGGCTTTCTGAACAGATGGGAGTAACACCTTCCACCGTTTCAAAGTGGTGTACAAACTCCTCACAACCAGATTTGAGCAGTCTATTAAAAATAGCAGATTTGCTTGAAGTGGATTTGAGAGAGTTAATAGTACGTGAATATAAATCTTATCTATTATCGCAAGAGAACAACAAATAAGTAATGTTAGTCAATGGTATCGAAATAGAAATTGAGCACAAGCCCATCAAAAACTTACATTTGGCAGTTTATCCGCCAAATGGGAGGGTTCATGTATCTGCCCCTAACGAATATACTGATGAACAAATAAAGCTGTTCATCCTCAAAAAATGGGTATGGATAATCTTAAAACGAAAGGAAACGATGTCCTATACCATACAAGACGAAAGAGAATATATTTCAGGAGAAGCACATTTCTTCAAAGGTGAACTTTATCGACTAAAAGTTATTAGGGACAAAACTTGTACTCATCATGTAGAGATACGAGGGGACTACATTATTATATATGTGTCAGAACACACTTCCAAAGAAAATATAGCCAATGTTTTATGGACTTGGTACAAAGAGCAATTAATACCAATAACAGAACGGTTTGTTGCAAAATGGGAGCAAATTCTTGGGGTGAAAGCAACAACTTGGACTATTCAACAAATGCAATCCAGTTGGGGCAAGTGTCACAAAGAAAGTGGCAAAATCATGTTCAACCTCCAGTTGGCAAAGAAACCATTAAACTGTATTGAATATGTGATAGCTCATGAACTCACTCACCTCATTGAGCAAAACCATACAGACAGGTTTCGACACATTCTCGGAACTTACCTTCCTGGATGGCAAAAAATAAAAGAACAATTAAACGAATTTCCTCTATAAGAGATATGGCAAACTATCAAGAACAGAAAGAACGAGAGTATCAAAATGCTCTCGTAAAGCGTTTCCAAGAAGAACTTGGATATACTTATCTTGGCAACTGGCAGTATGCTAAAGGTGCTAATGTAAACAATATGGGTGTAGCCAACTCACCGATATTGGATGACGAAGTACGCTCTTTCCTGAAAGAACAAGGTCGTACAGAAATGCAAATAGAGGATGTTTTGGTAAAATTGAAGGATAAGGCTCGCCTTGGTGATTCCAAGATGAGTAGTCTCATACAGTGCAATACAGATTTGTACGATACACTGATAATGGGTATTAAGTCACAACCATCACCAGAAGAGAATCATGAAGATTTAATGTTTTTCGATTTCGACCATCCACAAAACAATCATTTTGCGATTGCAGAAGAGGTTAGTTATATAGACCCTCTCCTTGGCAAAAACAAGCGTCCCGACATTGTGGTTTATGTGAACGGAATAGCACTTGCAGTCATTGAACTGAAACGAAGTTTGGTCAACTACGAGGAAGGCATTAAACAACATCTTAGCAACGAACGTGATTTTATACCATCATTTTTTACCACAACACAGTTCACCATTGCCTCAAATGATGATGTGGAGTTTCGTTATGGAACAATAGGTACTCCTCTTCCCTTTTGGTGTAAATGGAAAAGAGATACAAATAAAGTTGGTGACACTATTACAGAGAAAGAAGCATACCGTCTGTTTTTCGACAAGGAGAACTTTATGTTCTTCTTTCATTATGGTGTGCTGAATGATGGTGGTATTAAGAAGGTATTACGCCCTCATCAGATATATGCCATTAAAGCAGCTGCTAAAAGAATGCCTCAAAAAGAAAGTGGAGTCATTTGGCACTCGCAAGGCTCAGGAAAGAGTCTTACGATGGTAGCTTTGGCGTCCTATATCCAGAAGAACTTTTCCAATCCTCGTGTCGTTGTAATCACCGACCGAAAGGAACTTGACTTACAGCTTGCTGGTACTTTTGTAAAGGGAGGCAACAAACTTCATCATGCAGAATCGTGCAGCGACCTTCTTGATACATTAAACAAGGGAGACGAATGGCTAATCTGTTCGTTAATTCACAAGTTTGGCGCACACAAACATAATGATGAAGCTGAAAAGGATGAGTCTGGAACAAAAGTCAGTCTTGATGAGTATCTGAATGAACTGCAAACTATCATTGCAAAAAAATATGGTAATCATTTCAGTGTAAAAGGTGACAACATCTTCGTATTTGTTGATGAATGTCATCGAACCCAGAGCGGTCGCCTCCATGAAGCAATGCGTGCTATCATGGGAAAGGAAGTCATGCTTATAGGTTTTACCGGCACACCTTTACTGAAAAAAGATAAAGGAGACCCATACAATGCCATTAAGAGCATGTCAGAACGCACATTCGGACCATATATTCACAAATACCTTCACAAACAAGCAGTTGAGGACAAGGTTATCCTTGACCTACAATATGAATACCGTAATGTGGAACAGCAACTTACGAGCAAAGAGAAGGTTGACCAAAAGCTTGCTGCACTTACGGCAGGGCGTGAACTTACCCCAGAGCAAAAGCAAATGGTGGAAGAACGTTGGGCAACAATGGAGCGTATCTATTCCACAAAAGAACGCATAGAACGTATTGGTTACAGCATTCTTGATGACTTGAATTATGGATTACTGAAACATGATTGGTGTAATGCCATGCTCATAGCAGGCTCTATTTTCCAAGCCTATCGTTATTATAAGTTTTTCTCAAGTAGCGATTTGAAAGGTAGATGTGCAGTTGTAACAAGTTACGACCCTACGGACAGTGATATAGCCAATAACTCTGCCGATAATAACAAGACTACAGAAGCAAAATTCAAGTACGACTGGGCGAAGAAATCGTTTGAAGAAGCTGGAGTAAAGAATGCTGATGAGTATGAAAAGTGGGCAAAAGAGCTTTTCGTGAAGCGTCCTGCCCAGATGAAACTTTTAATAGTTGTCAACAAGTTGCTTACAGGCTTTGATGCCCCTTGCGCCACTATTCTCTATATAGATAATGAGATAAAAGACCATACGCTGTTCCAAGCAGTGTGTCGTGTCAACCGACTTGGCGAGGACATCAAAGATGACAAGGGCGACATTATAGTCAAGACTCACAAAGAATTTGGACGCATTGTTGATTTCAAGAATCTTTTCAACAGCATAGAAAATGTTGTCACCAAGTTCAATGATGGTTCAGGTTTTGAAGGACTCGATGATGTGGACATAGATGGACTTCTGGATAGTGCAGTGAATAAATGCAAGGAAAAACTTCTTGCTGCCACAGAAGCATACGAGGGATTAAAAACTATTTGGGAGAGTAAAAGTTTGAACGATTTGGAGGTTTTGTCTGAATATTATATCAAGGAATATGATGGCGAAGAACCTGCGCAAGCTCGCCGTAACATCATGTATAGTATTACAGGAAATATGGTCACTGCATATAACAACATGTCGGACTATTTCTCAAAAACAGATTTCACGGCAGAACAAATAAACCATTTCGCCTCACTTTCACGAGAAGCGGGAACGGTTCAGCGAAAAGTCAAGCAAAAATCAGGTGATGACTTTGACCCAAAGACGCTTGACCCAGATATGCGTCAACTTCTTGACCAACACATTAGGGCGGAGGATGCAGAAACATTCATTCCATCATCGGCAGATTTCTCATTTCTTGACCTCATCAATGACTCTACAGACACCGAAGAAGCAACCGAAAAAGCCATCCACGAAGCAGGAGGTAATGCCAATGGAGCAGCAGAGGCTATCGAAGGTAAGGCTCGCCGAGTAAACACAGACTGGAACAGCGGTGATGCGGAGGAATATAAACTTTTCAGTGACAAATTGCAGGCACTCCTTGAAGAACTAAAGGCTCGCAATGCCACGGCAAAAGAAAAGATTGAAGCTTTGATAGAACATATTAAGGCTATCAAACATGGCAATGACGCACCATCCGACTTGGCAAACAAGCGTAGCAAAGCTCTATGGAACAATCGTGCCACATGGCATGCTCCAGAAGACAAGGATGAGACTATCCGCATCATCAAGACAATAGATGAATTCATATACAAGAATGCTGGGCGTAATTGGCAAGACCCTAACAGCAACGCAAGTTGGGACTTGCGTGATGACTTACAGGCTTTATTCCCAGCAATGACAGAGCAAGACATTTATGAAATTTACCGCCTTGCTTCACAGAACTCATAATTAATATACAAATAATATGGCTATAAAAAAATCACAATTATACAGTGCACTTTGGGAGTCATGCAATGCTTTGCGTGGCTCTATGGATGCCAGTCAATATAAAGACTACGTTCTCATCGTTCTCTTCATCAAATATCTATCAGACAAAGCTGGACAACCTGGCTTCCGTCTGAAAGTTCCAGAAGGGTGTTATTTCAAAGATTTTGTAGCTCTCAAACAAAACGCCAAAATTGGAGAGCTTATCAACCAAAAGCTGGAGGCTATTAAGGAAATGAACGCTCGGCAGATAGGCGACCTTGCCCTTCCAAACTTCAACGACCCAGACAAGTTGGGCAGCGGCAAGACTATGGTTGATACCCTATCTCGATTGATTGCTGTTTTTGAGAACGACGCACTTGATTTCTCACGTAACCGTGCAGCTGACGATGATTTATTGGGCGATGCTTACGAATACTTAATGAAGAACTTTGCTGCTGAAAGTGGTAAAAGTAAAGGACAGTTCTATACTCCTGCCGAGGTGAGTCGTGTCATGGCGAAGGTGCTACGAATCAACGAACTTGACCGTGCCGAGCAAACCATTTACGACCCTACATGCGGTTCTGGCTCTCTCTTGCTTCGTGCTTTGGCAGAAGCAAGCAATCCTCGTGTGTCTATCTGTGGACAGGAAAAGGATAGTAGCACGGCTGCATTGGCAAAGCTCAATATGCTTCTTCATGGAGTAAGCAATGCAGAGATAAAGGTGGGAGATACTTTGGGTAATCCTCAGTTCACTCAATATGGTATGTTGAGCACCTTTGATGTTTGTGTGGCAAACCCTCCTTTTTCACAGAAGAACTGGCTTGCCTCAGACATGCTTCCTGACCAATATAATCGCTGGACTGCCAACCTGTTACCACCAGCGAAATGTGGAGACTATGCTTTTTTACTGCACCTCATCAGTTCCATGAAAGCTGATGTAGGACGTGGTGCTTGCATCTTGCCTCATGGTGTACTGTTTCGTGGAAATGCCGAATATGACATCCGTAAGAATATAATCGAAAAACATTACATCAAGGGTATAATCGGTTTACCTCCAAACATTTTCTTTGGTACAGGTATTCCTGCATCCATCATCATTATCGACAAGAAAAACAAGGATAACCGTAAGGGTATCTTTGTCATTGATGCCAAAGACGGCTTTACGAAAGATGGTGCGAAGAACCGCCTTCGTGAACAGGACATCAAATGCATAGTAGATGCTTGGGATGCCCAGCAAACCATACCACATTATTGCCGATTGGTAGAATGGAGTGAGATTGAGAAGAATGACTACAATTTGAATATTTCTCGTTACATCCAACCTATAGACACTGAAATTCAGCACAACATAGAAGCTCATCTGCATGGTGGGCTTCCAGCTACCGATGTTGAAAACATGGAAACCTTTTGGAAGGCTTGCCCAACTTTGAAGGATAAACTTTTCCGTGATGCCAACAATGGATACTATTCCTTAAAGCCTAAAAAAGAAGAAGTCAACGATGTCATAGACAACGATTCATCCTATAAGGCACAAGGAGAGGCTTTTGCCAAAGTATTAAATGGATGGAAAGAAGATGTCGAACCCAAGATGATGGCTATCAATCAAGGTGTCCATCCCAAAGAATTGATTGCCGACTGGTCTGAAAGCCTGTTAGTCAAGACTATGGAGCATAGTGGGCTCGTAGATGCTTATGATACCTATGATGTTCTGCTTAACTACTGGGCAGATACCATGCAGGATGACTGTTATATGATTTCCAATGATGGTTGGACTTACCCTGAAGTGAAAGCCATCAAGATAAAGGAAGTCAAGGTAAAGAAGAACAAGAAGGATAATGGCAGCGATACTGAAAGCAATAAGTCTAAGACAAAAAAGATACCTTGCATATATGATGAGATAGTATGCGACCTTCTTCCTGTAAGTATTGTACTTGATGAATATTTTTCAGACGAGAAGCGTCATATTGATACCCTAAAGGCAAAACAAGAAGAAATCGAGTCTTTGATGCAAGAAATAACAGAGGAGCATGAGGATGATTTCAATGGCTATGACAAAGTTAATGAAATTAGAGCTGTATACAAATCTGCAACTTACAAAAAACCGATTAAAGGGGAAAAGGAAATTTTGTTAGCTTTGGCAGAAATGCCAAGCAACAACAAAAATGCAAAACTTGCAAGAAACGCTTTCATTACTGAGCACCAAGACATTTTTGAAAGCTGGGATAAATTCAACAAAACGGACATCAATAGACGAATTGGTGAAATTGAGAACTACCATCCTCTTCTTCCTGACACGCTTGCCGTGTTTAAGGAGTATCTTGACAAATATGACGAATTGACTTATCTGAAAGCCCAAATCAAAGAGCTGACGACAACACTGACGAATAAGGTAGTAGAGAAATACGCCTCTCTCACTGAGGATGAAATTAGAACACTTGTTGTTGAACGCAAGTGGCTCGCCACTGTCATTGGCGGTTGCATGGCATTGATGCAATCAGTCACTCATCGTATTGGTACAGAAGTTGCTTCACTTGTGGAACGGTACGAAAACACCCTACCTGAGTTGACAAAAGAGGTGAGTGAATATGAGAGTGAGGTAAACGGCTACCTTGCCGAAATGGGTTTTACACTTTAACGAAGAAACAACATGCTTAGTGAAAGTCAAAATATAGAATACAAGGAATCTTGGCGAGATGAATATCTGAAATGGATATGCGGTTTCGCCAACGCACAGGGCGGTCGCATTTTTATCGGAGTGAATGATGAGAAGCAAGTGATAGGTCTGCCAGATGCCAAGAAACTGATGGAAGACATTCCTAACAAGATTGTCAACTACCTTGGCATCGTGGAAGATGTAAACCTACTTACAGAAGGAGAAAAAGAATACGTAGAGATTGTGGTGACGCCAAGCAGTATGCCTGTGGCTTACCGTGGTATTTACCACTATCGTAGTGGTTCTACCAAGCAAGAACTAAAAGGACTGGCATTACAGAACTTTATCTTGAAAAAGATGGGGTGGTCATGGGATGATATGCCAGTCGCTGGTGCCACGCTAAACGATATTGATCGTCAGGCTATCGACTACTTCTTGCGCAAAGGCATTGAAGTGGGACGAATTTCGGGTGATGCCTATACTTCATCTACTGAAGCTGTACTGCAAAGTCTGAACTTGATAACAGAGGAAGGACAGCTCAAGCAAGCCGCCCTGTTGCTCTTTGGCAAGAACCCGAAGAGATTCTTTGTGTCTTGCGATTTCCGTATCGGTCGTTTCCGCAATGACGAGAGCGACTTGATCACACAGGATGTTGTAGAAGGTAATATCCTGCAAATGGTAAACCGTATCATTGAATTGTTGCGTTCCAAGTACCTTTTGTCCCCTATTCACTACGAAGGGATAACACGTATAGAGCAATTGGAAATACCTGAGGATGTGTTGCGTGAGGCTATTTGCAATGCCATCGTACACCGTGACTATATGGGAGTACATACACAAATGAAAGTGTACGATGACTGCATTATGCTTTGGAACGATGGCAAACTACCAGAAGGCATTGACCAAGAAAAGTTGTTCGCAGAACATGCTTCACAACCTCGCAACCGCAACATAGCCAATGCCTTCTACAAGGCTGGCTTTATCGAGACATGGGGGCGTGGCATTAACAAGATACGTCAAGGCTTGAAAAAGATGGGACTTCCTGAGCCTAAAATCGAGAATCATGTCAGCGGAACGCTGATTACCATTTACCGTAATGTCGGTGTAAATGGCACTAATGACACTAACAATGTCGGAAACATGTCGGAAACAAATGTCGGAAACATGTCGGAAACGAACCTTACTGAACGTCAACGGTTTATCTTGTCTTCTATCAAGAAAAATCCGTTAATCACAGGAAAAGAAATGTCGGAAACATTGTCGGTGACACAGCGTACAGTAGAACGCGATTTGGCGGCAATGCAGAAAGCTGGCATCATTCGGCATGAAGGCAAGGTTAATGCAGGTGTGTGGGTGGTGCTTGAAAATACCCAAAATAAAGATTAAAAGGTATGAAAGAAACGAAATTCAAAAATACGGAGATAGGAAAGATTCCTGAGGAATGGAAAATGTACTCTATAGGGAAAGATTGTTCTGTTAAAGCTAGAATTGGTTGGCAAGGACTGACAACATCAGAATATCTACAAACTGGGCATTATGGCCTTATTACAAGCACCGATTTAATTGAAGGTAAAGTTAATTGGGACACTTGTGTATTTGTCAGCGAAGAACGATATAAGCAAGATACAAATATCATTGTGAAGAATGGTGATGTCCTTGTCTCTAAAGATGGAACTATTGGAAAGGTGGCAGTAGTATCAAATTTACAATATCCCACGACCTTGAACAGTGGAGTGTTCGTTATTCGTACAAAAAATGAAAAAATCACACAAGAAGGATTGGGGTTAGTATTTATATCCCCTTACTTCAAAGATTTTATTAAACGACTTACAGCAGGCTCTACAATTGTGCATCTTTATCAAAAAGATATTGTAAACTTTACTTTTCCGATTCCAACTCTCCCCGAGCAACACCGTATAGCCTCTGCCATCACAAGCATAGACAACTTGATTTCTTCTCTCGGCAAACTGATTGAGAAAAAGAAGAATATCAAGCAAGGCACAATGCAGCAACTTCTTACTGGGAAGACTCGCCTCAAAGGATTTAGTGAGCCGTGGGTAAAAAGAAAGTTGGGAGATAACGCTACCATTCAACGTGGAGGTTCGCCAAGACCTATAGAAGCATACCTTACGACAAATCGGGATGGTATTAATTGGATAAAAATTGGCGATGTTCGTCCAAATGACAAGTTTATAAGACATACAGTGGAGAAAATAATCCCAGAAGGTACATCTCACTCACGACAAGTGTATAAAGGAGATTTCATCCTTTCAAACTCTATGAGTTTTGGCAGACCATATATTCTTGACATAGATGGATGCATACATGATGGATGGCTGGTCATAAAGGATTATTCCAACACTTATGACATGGACTTTCTATATTACATTTTAAGTTCAGATACCGTATTTGAACAATATATAGCTATGGCTGCAGGAAGTAGTGTTAAGAACTTGAATAAAGAGAAAGTAGCGAATGTTATGCTTTTTGCCCCACAATCTTTGGCTGAGCAACAAGCTATTGCTGCCATTCTAACAAAGATGGACGATGAAATCACCGCCCTCGAAGCCAAGAAGACTAAATACGAGGCAATCAAGCAAGGCATAATGCAGCAGTTGCTCACTGGCAAGATACGCTTAATCTCATAAAAACAAAAAAAAAATGGCATTAGATAAGACTATCATTACCAAGAGGCTCACTTATATAAAGTACCTTTATCAACAAGGAGTTGAGCAATCAAAACTGCCTGAGGTCATTGCTGGCTTTGCACTTATGCAGTTCCATGACTGTATAGAAATGTTTCTTCTTCTGGTTGCTGAAAATTTAGGCAAGAAAGACTACACCAAGTGGCCTTTTATGCAATATTGGACAGAGATTGAGTCTTTGACTATGCGTGATGCAATGAACATCATGAAGCAAAGAAGGGTCAGCTTGAAGCATCAGGGTTCGTTCCCTTCGCATGACGATGTGGTGGAATGCCGTATCAACGTAGGAACATTCTTGCAAGAGAATGTCAAGATTCAATTTGGCATAGATTTCGACACCATCTCATTAGTTGACTTGGTTTCATATGAATCAGTAAGAAGCCCTCTGTCTACAGCTGTTACAAATATGAATAATGGCAAATTGTATGATTCATTGGTACAATCACGTATTGCTTTTAGTAATTTATTGGAAGATTATGAAGGAACTAAAATGCATTGGTATCACAGCATTTTGGAAATCGGCAAGAAACAAGGTGATAAATACAAAAACTTTGTTAAGAATGCCTCTTTGAAAAATGCCAATAACAATATGGCATGGTTCAAGGAAATTTCCGAAACCACGAATGAATTGAGGGATGTGGCAAAAATCACAGCATTGGGCATTGATTTCAAAAAGTATGCTTTATTCAAAGCCGTCACTCCTCATATCATCAGATTCATAGGAGAAGGAGATAGCATAGAAAGTGAAGAGTCTCTATCCAAAAGAGTAAATATTTCAGAAGACTTGTGTAATATTTGTATAAACTTTGTTATAGAAAGTGCCGTAAAGTTACAAGAAACAGATTATGACTTGTCGGTTTATTTAAGAAACACCAAAGAATAAAAAAAATAGCAGATGAACAGACTTGTTATCATAGGAAATGGCTTTGACATGGCACATGGTCTTAAAACCAGTTATATGGATTTTATCAACTGGTATTGGGACCAGCGTGTCAATTCTCTTTTAACCAACCATACAGACACGTCAGAAGATTGTCTTTGCAGTTTAGTTATAAAGAACAAGGAAGAACTTAGCTGTTGGCATCTCTTTTCATTTCAAAACTCATTTTTCTTTAAGGACATATACCATAAAGAAAGATACTCTGGATTTGAAATTATTCAAGAGATACAGAAACATCCAGAAGTGTTTTCTATTAAGTACTGCCCATTATTTGAAAATATTCTGCAATCAATAGAAACCAAGGGATGGGTAGATATTGAGAATGACTATTATCAGCTTCTTAAAGACTGCGCAACTAATGTAGACAGCAATGAAACAGTCTCTGAATTGAACATGCAATTGGCATTTCTTCAGACAAAACTTGTAGAATATCTACAAACCATAGAAACAGATGTATTCAGAAACGACCTCCAAGGTGCAATTAAAGACAGGCTGAATCCTGATGATTTCTCTACAGAAGGTAAGAGCAAGGCCTTAGACAATATAGGGATTAACATTGCAGACCTTGTGACTATTAGGCGTAATCCCAGGAAGTTTAACAAACTCTTTCCCGAACGCACAATGCTATTGAGTTTCAACTATACAGCCACTGCTGAGAAGTACAAAGAGGATAACACAATCTACAATTATATTCATGGTAGATTGGATCACCCCGAAAATATCATCTTTGGCTATGGTGATGAACTGGATAAAGGTTATCAAGAGATTCTGGACAAGAATGATAATGAGTTGCTCAGAAATGTAAAATCGGTGAAATATTTGGAGACAAGGCATTATCACGACTTGTTAGAGTTTCTTATTTCCGCGCCATTTCAAGTCTTGATAATGGGACATTCTTGTGGCAATTCTGACAGGACATTGCTCAACACCATCTTTGAACATGAAAATTGTATTTCAATCAAGCCATACTATCATAAATGTCAAGATGGAACAGACAATTATCTTGAACTGGTCCAAAACATATCTCGAAACTTTACTAACATGAAGCTGTTCAGAGATAGGGTCGTAAATAAGGAACAATGTCAAACTATGTAGCAAGAGAGAAAAATATAATAAATTAAGGATATGGGTATAAACAAAGAATACACAATAAAACTACGTTGTGCTACATGTGGTTGTGAAGACCACTTTGAGTATAATAACGATAAATCATACGTGAAATGCACTTTCTGTAATAGAGAGTACATAGGTGGCATTGAAGAATTAAAAGAGCTTAATCGCGATGCCTTTGATGATACAAAAAAGGAGATTCAAAATGATGTAACTAAACATCTCCAAGATGTATTAAGAAAAGGGTTCAAAGGGAATAAATTTATAAAGTTCAAATAAAATGGAATGTCTTTTGTCTTTTATCAAAGAATGGGGCGCCCTACTTCTGTCTTCGTTAGGAATTAGTGGAGGATTTTGTGCTTACTTGCGACATGATAGAAAAATAAAAGAACAAGAACTAAGACTAAATGAGTTGCAAATTAAGCAGTTCGAGAAAGAAGAGGCTAAGGAGAAAATGGCCGAAATGAAAGCCAATATTATCCACTATCATGGGGGAACCGCAAGAATTAGATTTGTCAATGCAGGAAAGAATGATGCTAAACACGTAAGAATCGATATCCTTTCATCCGAAGAAGAAATGTCAGGCATCTACCTTCATGGCTCTTTTGGTCCTTATGATGTCATCAATCCTCAATCATATAGAGAGGAAATCATGTCTCTTTGCGAAGGTCACAATGACACTCTCCGCCTAAAAATAACATGGGATGATGAGTATCAAAATAATAGATTTGTTTCACTGACAGTTCCATTTTAGGATATACGTAATTCATTTTTTATGTTTTAATATAGCCGAGCAGATAAGTGTGAAAGAACAAAATCTCTCACACTTATCTGTCATTATGGTTGTTTCATACTATCTGCCACGTCGCATCCGATACTTCGCAGGTCGCATCATTGCAGCCGACACTGCAATGCACCTCCGCCACCAATGATCATCGTCTTCATCCTTGTCACGTCCCCAACCAGAGTCAGGCGAGCCACCACCGCCACATGATTCTGCATAGGTTGTAGCTTCACGGATATAGCCAAGCGAAAGAAGCATGGCGCAGTTGATGATTTGGCTACTGTTTCGCATCAAGTCAGAATAGCCAGACTCGTTTAGAATATCCTGCTGACGGTCGGTGAGCGTAGAGGTAAGAGGCTCTAAGGAAGAAACAAGCATACTGTTGAAAGTGGTAAGCATATTTCTTTGAAGTTGAATTGAGTGCAAGTCCCGGTCTTCACCAAGAACTTCTTGCATTCTGCTGTGCTCGTATTTCATTTCTGCAAGCCTCTGTTTGGCTTCCGTAATGGTAGAGTTGGCATCGTCAAGCATCTTTTGGCGGAGAGCAAGTTTTTCGTCTATACTTTCCATCTCTTTGCGTAGTTTTGACATTTGCATTGCCAAGTCTGCATTATCAACACCGTCTTGCTCGAACTGTCGGGCTATGAGGTCTATCTGCTCTTGCACCTCCTCTTTACGAGTATGCAAGTTTGCAATCATGGTTGAGATGCCTTTCAGTTTTATCTCGGCACGATGTATCTGCTTCAGCAAATCTTCTTTGGTTGTTTGCAAACGTGTAACCTCAGATATTAAGTCATGCCTGTATTCTGAAATAGAACGATGCCGAGCTTTTGTAACGGCAATGTCATTGCCACGCTCCAATCCCCACTTCTGACCTACCTCCTTTTCCAGATCATCATGAAGCTTGCGGAAAATGGCTGCCATTTGATATTTGTCTTTTCCGAATACCGCACGCCACGATATTCTGCCACGCTCATTGTCCATCGGAATCACAGAGCAATGGATATGTGAATTTGTCTCGTCAAGGTGGACGTAGAAGCCTACAATGTTGTCTTCGCCAAAACGCTTCACAACAAAATCATAAACATCCTTCGCCCAATCCTCTATATCCTTTGTCCTGCAAAGATGAGAGTTATCCGCTCCTTTCTCAAGACTTACTTTCTGACTTCCGAAAGCCAAATTGAGCATCCGTTCACGGCTGCCACCAAAGACAAACTGGGCGAGAGTGTTTTGCCTACGTCTGACATTCGGACGGTCGTTCGGGTCTTTGATGCCTCTTGATGCAAGACTTTCAGCCATCTTCTGAGCTATTGATTTTGACGTATCGATTGGTTGTATTATTCCACCTTTTGCCACTTCAAAATTAAGATGCTTTCTTGTAGGATCATAATTTGAGAGACTGTCGGAAGCCTTCACACTCCACATTTTGTCATTCCATTTACGCTGCTGTTCGTTGCTTTCTGCTTGTGTGATGCCACTGCTATTGGCGTGTATATCCATCACTTGTTTTCTTTCTGCCATATCTATTTTCAATTAAATTCTAACCGAGCTTGCTCCCCGAAGGAACCTCTATGAGGGGTTAGCCTAAAGCGTAAACGAAAGTTAACGCATATTAGGCTATGCGATTTATAAATCGTTTGTCTGCTAAGTGTTCTTTCTACAGCAAGAGCAAGCTCTTTTCTTTATTCTTTTGTTGTTATACCATGTTGTTTGCACATCCAAAAGAACGTGCCGATATTAACCTGTTGATAGTTTCTCCGAAGGAGGTCGGTAAACATCTTGTCCGTCTTAGCAGCATTGTACTTTGCGTTTTGCCGGCTGCAAATATGGAATAGTGATCTTCCACTCTCGCCAAGGGTTGCCAAGGCACACCCCACCTTCAACCAATCATCATAAGAGGCTGTAATATCTATGCCGCATTGTTGTATTTTTCGACAGCAAACAGCCACCTCTGCAGATGTGTTCTCACCTTCATATATAAAGCAAGTCGGAAAGGATTTATGCTTTGGTTTTTCCACATAAACTCCTTCATACAATGTGGCGTTTTCATTTATGATAGGATGCTCGTCATACGACAAGCAACGCAATCGGGTGATGTCGCTGCATGCCGAATCTATCATTATCCCCATCTCTCGGAAATCAATCTGAAGTTGGCGGAATTGCTGCAAGTGCTTTTCGGGATAGCGTAATGGGATAACCAGAAACAATCCTTTGCCACTTACACTTAATGCACAATATGCTATTTGTGGAAGTACCGACAAGTCTTGTTTCAATGTTTCCCAATCCAAAATGTCTGGATTGTCCTTAGCGTCAATATCCACACATATTAGTCCTGAGTGTTGGGAAAGATTGTTCTTTGCTCTTGTTGGAGAGAATACGCCACTAATAGTAGCCTGTGGCAGACTACGTTTTAAGGCATTACGCTTCTCCTTGTCAAAGACAGCTCTCAACCTTAGTATATCATCCTTATATTCCTTACAGAAAAGGAATGTCCCTAAAGGCATTCTTGTCCCTGTATTGTCAGTCACTCCGTTATAAACGGATATATGAGTTTGAAAAATGTCCATAGTCTTTCATTCGTTTACAGGTTGCGGTTGCGCCATGAGTTTACATCCTCATTATCAGTTAACTGAGACGTGTCGCAAGTGCAACACCGAAACTCGGAGGCTTGATTTACGATTTTACTTACATATTGCCGTGATACACCTATGGCATCAGCGAGTTTCTGAATATTAAGTTTCTGGCGTTCCGTGCGCTTGACCAATTCCGCTATCAGTTGTGCTTTTGTCATTTCGTTTGACGAGTAGCCCTTCATCTGTTTCAACATCCTGTAACCACAGTACTCAAAATAACGCATGCACTCTATGCTGTACCGCATTTCTTCTTCCGAAATTATCATTGATGCTGGCAATGCAAAGTATTGTCCTGCGCCAGCACTTTCTCCACAAGAAAGAATGTGGGTAATGGCACACCATTTTTCTATCTGTATTCTGATTTTGGAAAGGATGGATGCCACCCAAGGATCGGCATCTTTTTCCTTTTTTGCAGTCTCTTTATTGAACTCTGTGAGGAGAGCTTTTGCTTCGGTACTTAACAATAGTTTCATATCTCCAATAGCACTTAATTTATCAGTCATTTCATACCATGCGGTTTTGTACATTTCATCAAGCACATTGTCCTTATATTCCTTCTCTGGAAGAACTTGTGGATAAACATACAGCCAACGCTGCACAAAGCCTTCGTCTGCCCATGAGGGTTTGAAGGCATTGGCAATGGCACGAGGTTGTATGCCCCCCAATATGCAAAGAAAAGGATTGGAAATCCATTGAGGTTCCTGTGTCTTACGGTCAACTGGGAACGGGGTTCCGTCGTAGATAGACAGGTAGTTGCTGATTTCACCACTTGAATTATAGCGGTTCATGTCATCAAGAAAACCTTTAATCTCATCACGATATAGCAACAGCCCTGCCTTTGTATTGTCCTTGTCGGCAAGGACTTGATACAACCCTTCCGGAGTTACGTCCGAAACAATCAGTCTGTCTCTGACTGGTTCTTCACCGCCTTTCTTCTTGTATTCACGATATTCCTCCTTGAATTTCTTTATGCGCAATTTTTCTTCTTTGAAGATGGGCTCCAACAGGGCTTTTATTGGAGCACTCTTGTTTGAACCGCTTGGAGCAACCACGCAAATCCAATGGTTGGGATTGTTGTTGTACTTGCCATCGAAAAGCTCTATATGTTTGCCACATATTGTGCTTACGATGGCATACACGGCTGCCGTTATGAAGTCACGGGAGCACTCGAAGACCTCAGCATAACGATTGATAATCCCCTGCACCTCCAAACGCAATGCCCAAACGGGAATCTCGTGTGGTGGGGCTTCAAGGGAATGTGAAGTTATGTTTATCATAACGGCAACTGTTTTGAGGGATTAAACACGGCATCTATGTCCGATTTACGGTAAAGGGCTTTTCTTCCTACCTTTATAGGAGCAGGCCATACACCGTTCTTCACGTTACGCCAAAGCGTAGTCTTTGAGACATGATACTTGATGGCAACCTCATCAGCAGTCATATACTCATCTTCGCTATTGGCATTTCTGCTATTGTCCTCCTTCCATTCAAGGAAAAGTTCCTTCAGGTCGGCTATGTTCAAAACAACCTGTATTTGTGCGTTGTTTGAAAGTTCTTTAATATCCATTGTGTTCTGAATTTTAATTGTTATACATCTTGTAAATTTCACTTGTGTTCTCGAGAATTCACAAGCAAAATTATTACGCGCAATAGCGAAAGGAAGAAAAAACGTATGAATAACAACTGATTTAAGGGGCAAATAGTGGAATTGGTTCTAACGAGAAACATGAATAGAACCAAAGAACAAGGGCATACCATTGGTCAACATGACTATTGGTATGCCCTTAGCTTATGTCGGATTTTATGTTCTACGAGATTAAATCTCGCTTATCGTTTGCTTCAATATGTCATCATCTATCTGACGATAGCGGTTAAATGCCCGGCTGCCTTCAACGTGTCCGCTCATCTTGCCAACAATATTTGGGTCGCGCACGGCTTTGTAGGCTGCACCTACAAAAGTTCTGCGAGCCATATGCGAGCTGGCAACATCACAAATGCGTTTCATTTCCGTTTCACCAGTAGTTGAATTGCGCACCGGAACTATTCTTGTTATGCCACATATCATGAGTATAGCCTTTATCGCATCGTTGTATTTCTGTGGACTTATAAAAGGAAACAATCTTCCGTCTTTATCTACCCCATTATATTTAGCCACCAACTTCAGCGCACATGGGTTTAGCGGTATACGTGGCTTTACTGGAGCATCTTCATCCGACGTCTTGCTTGGCACATACTCCAATATGCCGTCCGTGATGTTCTTTGAGGTCAGTGTACATAAATCTCCCACACGACAACCAACCAGGCATTGAAACACAAATATGTCTCGCTGCACCTCCAATGTCTTCAATGGAAATTTTGAGCAGAGTTTCTTGTCCTCATCATCCAATCCCTCCCATAATGCAGGAATGTCTGCGTCAGCCAATAGATTGCGCTCCTCTTTTGTCAAGTAGAATGGAACACCATACTTCTCCGTACCAATCTTTATGCAATCAAAAGGTCGGTTGGAAGTTCTTTCCGTCTCATAAAGCCACTGCATGAAAGCCTTGAATTTCTTTTTTAGCTTCACTATGGTATTTTCTCCACGGTTCTGCAATTTGGTGAAAGTATGCACTACATTGATTTCAACAGGGTATTGCTCCAATATTGATTCAAACTGTTTTGGGTATTTCTCGGATAATGTTTTCTCGTTGCGCAAGTAATTTTCAAAGTCCTCAATGTCCTTTCGGGTTATCTTGTCGATGTTCCATGCAAACTTTTCTCTGAGAACCTTGTTCTTAAACGCTTCATATCGAGCCAGATCACGCACAAGAACCCTAAAGGCTTTTGTATGGTCGTATGAGAAACGCTTTTTCTCCAAGTATTCTTCCGCCAAATCATAAATGGAAATTCTCTTAACTCCACGCTTTTTCTTCGGATTAACGACATTACCATGTTGATGAAATTTGCGCACGATTTTATCAAGCCAATCATCTGGAATATTTTCTTTATCTACCTTGACAAAGGCATCCATTATAATTGTCTGTAAATCCACCAACAATCGGGCTTGTTCTTTGTCATATAGAACATCTGGGGTAATAAGCCTATCAGTAATAACAACCTCACCTCTTGTTGTAACGACATATCTTTTTGCCTTTGCTTCGTCTTTGCAGACAGAAGTAATCTTGTCTGGAATATCAACTCCCTGCTTCTTGGTTGCAGCCCTATTTACAAAATATTTGAAATGACGAGGCTGTATGAATAATCCAGTCTTGACTCTAAAGTCAATCTTCTGACCTTGATAAAACCTTATCAGTATTTCACTGCGATGAGTTATTTTGTCCTCTTTTGAGGATAATTTCAAATCAATATTCGCCATAATACCTCTATTTTTATTTGTTTGCAAAGGTAATGGTAATATTTTCTACTTGCAATATTTTTGCCGAGTTTTTGCCGAGTTTTCTGTAATTTAATGATATTACTCGCTATTTAGTGAAATAACACTATTGCGTATTTATTTGACAATCAGCTGTTTAGCGATTTCTGAAAATTTCAATAGATATTACTAAAATGTGCCTTTCAGGCGCACCATACAGAATCCTAACAGCTTGATATTGAGCAGTTAGGATTTTTTGTTTTTATATATTTGGAAACATTTTGACAACGTATTTTGATGCTAATTTATTATGATTACTAAAAGCAGAGTCGTTTTCACATTCATTTACACAGTTTTAAGGGATTTTATCAACATGATTGCTTGATAAGATATCTTGCCTTATAGATGGAATTCATAAACAGAACTAAATAGCAAACTTATATACTTTTATTCGCTTTTTGTTGTTATACCTCAAAGAAAAGCATTATATTTGTAGAAGTTAGAAAGCATCAAAGGAAACTATCCATGTGCTGAAAGACAACGAGCTGCGCCAGTACGGAGAATACCGCACCAAGCGTCTCGTCCTCGAAGGCTGGAACAGATTTGGGTATAATATTTAAAAGAACAAAAACAATGGTAGAAAATAGCATAAACGTCCAAGTACACAATGATTTCAATCAAATTTTTGAAATCATCAATTATCATCGTCAACGGGTTTCAAAAACTGTTGATGACGAATCCCTGCGTATGATATGGGAAGTTGGAGGCTATGTTAGCAAAAAACTAAAAGCATCAGAATGGGGATCTAATATTGTACGTCAACTATCAGAATACATAAGAACTCAAGACCCAACTATTAAAGGTTGGAGTTATCGTACTATATATAAAATTGTGCAATTTTATGAGGTATATAGCTCAACATCATTTAAGAATCTGTTGCAAACCACAAACTTAGTTCAGTTTACAAAATTAGAATTACCATCAAAAGCAAAAGGTTTTGTGCCATTTGAAACGGCACAAATTGGGAAAGATGAATTTGTGCCATTTGAAACGGCACAAATTCCTACTATTCTATTTTCTACTGGTTGGACTAACCATCAAATCATAATGAATCGCTGCAAGAGCGATGATGAGCGTCTGTTCTATATTTTGTTTGCTCAAAAAGAACATTTGCAAAACAAACAATTAGAGCGGGCTATCAAGACAGACACTATGGCGTCAATTTTAAGAGCTAAAGATATTCAATCAGAAGCTTTGCATACCACTTATACAAAATCGCCAGCCCTTTTCAAAGACACTGCATACCTTGACTTTCTTGGATTACCACAAAGATATAAAGAGACAAGATTACGCAAAGGAATTGTTGAACATATGAAGGATTTTATTCTTGAAATGGGTAAGGACTTCCTATTTATTGATGAAGAGCATCCTATAAAAGTTGGAGGGAAAACGTACAAAATTGACTTGCTTTTCTATCACAGGCAATTGCAGTGTATGGTTGCATTTGAGTTAAAGACAACAGAATTTCACCCCTCTTACCAAGGACAGTTAGAATTTTACCTCGAGGCACTTGACCAAGAAGAGCGCAGATCTAATGAGAACCCAACCATTGGCATTATCCTGTGCAAAGAATCTGATATGGAAACTGTCAGATTTGCTCTCAATCGCAGCATGAGCCCAATGATGATAATGCAATACAAAGAGCAATTGAAAGTTGGCAGCGTTATACAACGCAGTATTGAAGAATATTGCAAGTATATCAATGCTGAATTGTAAAACCAAGCATATTCCAAGTAGAATAAGAACATTTAGTGGTCTTGAAAAGTAAATAATATAACTAATACAGATATTAATAATTTAGACTTGTAGCAAGATGAAGAAAACGACATGGATCAACGATAACGGAAATTTCTGTTTCTTTTGGGAAGGAGACTCATATAAAGTGTCTTGTATTCTTTCTCAGCAATCCTCATAGTACTAATCGTATCAGGCATTATAGACTACTTTTGGGTTAAAGGGATCTGTTCAAGAGTTCTAATAGGTGTATTCATAGCCATGTTTATAGCATATAACTATGTGAGCAATAAAAAAGATGCTATTCTCTTATCTATAATAAAGGATAAGTTTGAAGTGACCCCAAAAGTTAGACACAAAACTTTTGGGGTGCAGTTCACTGTGCCGATTTAAAGTCTTTCTATTCCTTGTACGATATGCCTTTTTCTGAGTAGTCAAATTCAATGATTTCACGTCTATCTTTAGCATTGTATACTATTCCTGTAAAGACTTTCGACTCTCCTTTTCCTGGATACACTGTTACAGTAAATGGAACACTATTAAACGTGTCCTTTTTAGAGAAATATACAACAGAAACTCTATAATGTCCGACAGGAGCATTTTTCCCATCTTCCCAAAAAATATTTTCTTGTGGAGTGCGGGTATGGCTACTTCCTGCATTGGCATCAATATCCAATTGTCCAAGGACTTCCTGACATTGATGTTGTTTCTCTCCATAGTAAATCTCAAAACCATCAGGGTCAAAGACATGAAGGTCCAAGTCATCATAAGTATTCCATTTGAGATTAATCTTCAAGGAACCTCGACCACCCTCTGTCGCTATTTGAGACGTATTTTGAATAACATTAATCTCTGCTTCTGTTTTTTTAACAGACTGTTCAATAGTAGAAGATTCACTAATTACCTGAGATATACGGGTCGCAATCTGTTTCTGTCTGGCAGCCAATTCATTCGATTGTACACGAACAGATTCTTGCCTTCGCTCACGCTCTACTTCTGTTATATCCCCGTTTTTAGCAATGTGCAGAGCTTGTTCTGTAACTTCTTCTTGCTGCTGTTGAATTCGTACACTTTCCTGTTCAAGAGATTCTCTTTGTTCATTAAGATTTTCTTGTCGCTGATTTAGATTGGCAATGTGCAGACGACGTTCAGCGATAGCATTGCTATTAGCTGTAGATTCCATTTGCTCTACTGTCAAAGATGAATTGTCTTCAACTATGTGGAAGGCAGAGATAGCCTGTAAAACTGGTTCGTAATTTGGAGACAAGGCATTTGCTCTTACAATGTTTTCTTTGATATTGCCAATTTTCTTCTTTGAACGGAGTACGAGCTCTTCACTTATGTATTGTTTGAATGAACTACGATCATATTCTGGACGTTCTGGCACAGTTTCAGGCATTTGAGAGACCTGGCCATATTTACCTACCAATAATTCAAATTCTGCATTATATGATTCAATTGCAGATGGATCTTCCTTAATGACAATCATGTTTTCTCTATTGATATTCTCAGAGAAGAACGTCCAGTTATAAGAACCTGTCATAACAACTTTACCATCTATAATACAAAATTTATGATGTATCAAGTCTGGGTACTCTGCGAGATGAAGTTTTAGCCCTTTGTCTATCAGCTCGTTGAGGTTCAAACAATAACCGCCATTGTTTATCAAGTCATTGTTAGTAATCATTACGATTTCAACACCTTCTTTTAGCTTATGACGTAGAGCTTTAAAGATGTTGAAATTAGTAAACCAAGCCATGCATGCTTTGATGGAAGTTTGTGCAGAAATAATATTTTTAAGAACAACTTCCTCTATACCCTCAAAAAAGCATTCCAACTGAGTATTTGATGTCTTAGGCAATATGATTCCTAATCTTTGAAGGATACTTTCACGGCCTTCTTCATCAGAAGATTCCCAAGTTTTTTTAATGCCGATATTTGAAAAATACGGCAATAGACCATCATTCCAGAACTTTGTTTGGAAAGTAGCATTACTAATCTTAAAGAGATCCTTTGATAACCATTTGCGAACTTTAAGTTTCCGATTGATAAGCAAAAGTTGTTTTGCTATATTATATTTCTCTTCCGTATCAATGGATTCACCGAGAGAATTGAATAAAGCATTAAACACTTGAGTGCTAAATTCTAAATTCAAATTAGAGAATGACATTTTAATTGTCAGATCCGAATTGTCGACTTCTACATCAGTGTTCTCCGACATCTTTTGGGGCCTATCCTTGTACAATTTATATGCGAATATGGGGACCCCATTTTCATACCTATCGAAGAATAATGGTAATGTTTCATGATTGTTATAGGCTTCTTTCATAGGTGGAATATCATCGTAATGATTAACAAAAATAACCCAACCTTTAGTATGCGATACCACATCTTCCACCTCAAAAGACCGTTCTCTCGGGATGTAATTTAAGATGCGACATACAACTTTGTCCTGTCTTTGAAATTCCATATACAACTTTAATTAAGTAACGCTATTATAAATTAAACTTTTTAAGAACATGGTCAACAAAAAATGCCCATTATTTTGCTATATTGAAGAATTCGTTTGTCTTAGTTTTGCAAAATAAGCAAGAGATTTCAACGATAGTCATGGCAAAAATACAAATTAAATCAGAGAACCCCACTCGTTTTGGAGGAATATTTTTAATCATGGAGCAATTTAACTCCACATTGTCATCTGCAACCGACTCAGCCCTCGGTTTATGTGCAGATTGAACTGCTCTTGATGTTTCGGTTGCAAAGGTACAAAAAAAGCGATAATCTTTCAGGATTGCAGAAAAAAAACAAAACAGAAGTGAACTGGCGATTGTGAGGCTCTGAGTGAGAAACTTGTGCAGGAGTTTGTTTTGCAGAAACTCAATGGCGGTCTCAGCATCAAAACGGTGAAGGATATCCTGATTGTTCTGAAAATGGTGATGAAGTTCGGAGTAAAGAACGAATGGACGAACTATTGCGAGTGGGACATCAAGTACCCCACGACAGAGACCAACAAGGATATTGAGGTGCTGACGGTGGCACACCATAAAAAGATCCTCGATTTCATCAAACAGCACTTCACATTCCGCAACCTTGGTATCTATATCAGTCTGACCACAGGCTTGCGTATCGGAGAGATTTGCGGTTTGAAATGGTCGGACATCAATACCGATAATGGTACTATCACCGTGAACCGCACCATTGAACGCATCTACATTGTGGAGGGCGAACGCAAGCACACAGAGTTGGTCATCAACACACCCAAGACCAAGAACTCATGCCGTGAGATACCGATGAACAAGGAACTGCTGGCGATGGTGAAACCACTGAAAAAGGTGGTAAACACAGACTTCTATGTGCTGACCAATGAAGAAAAGCCTACAGAGCCACGTACCTATCGCAACTATTATCATCGGTTGATGACGCGTCTTGACGTTCCTCGACTAAAGTATCACGGACTGCGCCATAGCTTTGCCACACGCTGCATTGAAAGCAACTGCGACTACAAGACAGTAAGCGTACTACTCGGTCATGCCAACATCACAACAACCCTTAATCTCTATGTTCACCCAAACATGGAGCAGAAGAAAAAGTGCGTCACCAAGATGTTCAAGTCTTTGGGAAAATAAGACATTATACATATATGAGCAAGAGAGTATGTAATAAACACACACTCTCTTGCATTATTATCTACTACGGAATTTTCTTTTTACAAAACACGCATCACTCGGGCAGTGCCGTAACAATCACCACACGATTATGCTCGTTCTTCTCATACGGCTGCGCATTGCAGCCGATACCTTGGGCATCGATGCGTGAGGGAGCGATGCCGTAACGCTCTATGAGGATATTACGCACGCTGTCGGTGCGGCGAATAGATAGCATCAGATTTGTTCGTGCCTTGCCTGTGGCTTTGTCGGCATAACCGTCCAAACGGATGCGGGCAGAAGGGTGCTGCTTGAGATATTCGACGATGTTCTCAAACACTATGTCCTGCTTCTTCGCTGGCTTGGCAGAAGCGTAAGCAAAGCTAATAGAGGCAAGACGGAACGCTTCCTGCTTCTTCGCCACCGGTTTCTCCACGATGCGGTCCTTAAAGACGGGACGCTCCACTACCCTCTCCACCATATACACCGTGTCGACCACGGCTTCACGACGATGCTTCTTACTGCGCTCCTTCCTGACGTATGGCTTTGAGGCGTTGAAGCGATAGGTCAGTCCGAGTGTTGCACCGAGCGTTGGCTCGTACTTGCGACCCGTGATGCGACCGTCGAAATGATCGGGCATGAGAGCCGAAGCAATCTCAAGGTTGACATCCATACACTTCAGCACGCTGTACTTGGCAGCGACAGAGAAGTTAGCTGTGAGCGAGTTGGTGTTCGCCGTGCCACGATAGGCGAAGGCGTGAGCGTAGCCAAATCCTACAGCAGGAAGCACGTCAAACTTGCCCTGACTGCGGAAGAGCAGACGCGAGAGGCTCACCATGAAGTCGGCATGAGCGTTGACGTAACGCAGATAATGACGATAGGTGCCGTCAGGGCGGACCGTCACATTATCTATTACAGGGTCGTGAGGACCATATACGGAACCGTCGGTCTGAGGGTCACGCAGATAGAGTCCTTCCGATGTGGACATGCCGTTAAGCGCATAGCCTCCAACCTGCAGACGCAGGGCGTAAGCCGGAGTAATCCACTTGCCCACGCCAATAGTGTATGACGGAGTGAGGCGCTTGCCGAAATCCAGCTTGCTGGCATCGCTCGAGAAGATAGTCTGCACACCTCCGCCTGCCTCAACAAACCATCCGTTCTGTGCTGATGCCGGGAGCACAGATATGCACCCCAGCACCAAGCTTATTATAGTTTTCTTATTCATATATACAGACAGTTTTTAGCTTATTCAACAATGACGAAAGAAGGAACGCGAGGCTCGCTGACTGTGCCATAGCTTGCGCCACTGGCAAAGGTGAACACCGAGGGAGCCTGATAGAGATACTTGTTGCGTGTTGAGTAATACTTCAGTGTCACAGGTTCCTCCGCTCCCATGCTGCCGTTTATCTCCATGCGGAAGACATACTCGCCGTTCTCTGCCTGCTCCGCCTTTGCCATGCCGCGACACTCAGTGCCAACGAAGGCAGCTATCACGTCATCCGCCGTTGCCTGACGCACTATGTTCTGAGGCAATGCCACGCAAGCCGTCATCTTGAGAGGATGCTTGCCTTCGACAACGAGAGGTACGGTGAGCGGCTGCTCTGGCGAAGCCTCCACCTTGCCGTCGGCAAACATGAGACATGCAGGTGCCGTGAACACGTAGTTGTTGCGATGGCTGTAATAGCGGATGTCCACAGCCGCTGACTGTGAGCTGACACCATTCACCACCATCTTATATACGGGTCTGCCGTCCTGCTCGCCCACTACTTCGCCCATGCCGGCGCAGACATTGCCTATGAATGCCGCCAGTTTGTCGCCGCTCTTGTCGGCATAGCTGCCTGTAACGGCGTCAAGGGTGAGGTAAGCGGTCATGCTGCCTTGCGGCACGAAGCTGAGAGTCTGCGGCTGTTCCTCAGAACCAACCACCGAACCGCGCTTGCCGATAACGAAGGACTGCTCGGAAACGAACACCTGCTTCTTCTCCGCGCTGTAGTAGCGGAACATCACCTGCTCGCCCTCGGCACGTCCGAGGATGTCATAGCAATAGAGCATATCCGCCTCGCTCTCTACGTGCTTGATGCCGCGGCACTCGTCGCCGACGAAAGCCTGAAGCTCATCGCCAGCGGCTACTGTGAACGGCAGCTGTGCCTTGTCCACCTTCACCCATGCCTTTGTAGGTACGGGGAAGGGACCTGACTGCTCGAAGTCGGGGAAAGCAGGATTCTCGGCTGTGCCGTAAATCTTATCCACCTCATACTTTACGTCTGATGCCACGGAAACGTAGACGCGCTTCGCAGCTGCACTGTAATAGCGGAACTCCACATCGCCGCTCTCACTGGACGGTGCCTTGACATGAAGGAAGAAGAGGCGCACGCCGTCGTTCATCACCTTCTTAGCCACACCGCGACACTCGCCGCCAATGAAGGCTGCCATCATGTCGCCGTCGGCGGCAAGGGTTTCGAGGACAGGGCTGAGACGCACCACGGCGGTCATGCTCATAGGATAGACGCTCTTGTCAGGATCGGTCCACGACGGCACCGAGGCATTGCCAGTGAAGTCGGCTCTCCACCCCGGGGCGGAAGCCGGGGCGTTGTCCGCCACCTGCCACGCCGGAGCCTCGCTTACGAAGTCCTCCTCAACCACGCTCCACTGGGGAGCGGGTTGTTGCGGATAGGTCTTGTCGCTTTCCTCGGTGCATTGCACGAAGAGGAAGCCCAATGCGGCAATCAATGAATACTTTATATACTTCATATAGATTTTCTGTTAATATTATTTCTTGATAGCCTTCATAGAGTAGACGTTGCCGTCTACAGAGATGCTAACGATATAAACTCCTGAAGGAACTGTGTTGCCGGCGTTCCATGTGATGTCCACATTGCCGCCAGCGTTGCAGTCGTTCCATGCCACGACTCGCTTACCGCTCATGTCTGTCACGTAGACATCAGCGTAGGCATCGCGGTCTACCATGGCGCGTATCTTCAGCTGCGAGTAGAACGGCGACGGATATACATATAGTCCGCCTTCTGTGCCGAGGAAGCTGATGTGCATCGGCTCGTTGATGGTGCCGACATTGCTGTTGGCAGCATAGCTGATGACGCTCGGTGCCTTGGCGATGATGTTGCCGCCGCGCTCTATCGTCACGTCCACAGCCTCTGGCTTGTCGCCACCCACGGCGAGCATGAAGATGGTTCTGCCGTCGGGCAACTCTATAGCCTCAGCATAGCCGCGCGGCTCGCCTGCTACGTAGCTTACGAGGCGGTCGCCCTGCTGCAGACTTACGCCTTCCACCTCCACTACAGCCGTCATATTGGCTGCATACGGGAAGTAAGCGTTTGTGCCGTCAGCGTTCTTGGCAGCTGCCATAGCAGCCTTAGCCTTGCGTCCTACGGAAGTCTTCGACGGATACTGCAGCTGAGCGTCGTCCTGCGACTGGCGCTGGAGCATATAGCCCTTGCCGTTCTCCATGTATGTAAGACTACCTATCCATCCCAGATTGCCGCTGTACATCGCCATCTGTGTCTGCGACTTCACGATGTCGCCCTCCTTAGCGTCGTAGCCGGCGAGAGCCTCCTTGAGCGTGAAGTTGTCCGAAGGCAGATACGAGATGTAGTTCCAGCGCGGTGTGCCGTCCTCCTTGGCTCCACGGATGGTGAGCTTGTGCGATGTCGGGTCAACCGCCGGTCCTGAGATATGCAAGTTCTGAGGTGCCGAACTGTGTACGAGATACATCTGGTCATTATCAATTTCGGTGAGCTGTCCCACCCATCCGTTGCGCTTAGTCCATGATGCGAAGCCGTACTGCTCGCTCTTCACCTGATCGTCTGATGTCCACTTGCCGTCGGCAAGCAGCTTGTTGAGGTCAGAGAGCTTGTCAGAAGCGATGTTCGTCGATATCCACGTCCATCCCTCGTTCAGCGTGATGTTCTGCACTCGATAGTCCTTAGCGGTGAATAGCACTGGCTGTGACGGGCTGCCCACTACGGCGTTGTTCTCGAAGCTTATAGGCTTCTCGCTCTGTGCGATGTAAGTCTGTCCTGTGCTTGCGTCCCAGATGCGGAACTCAAGGTCGGAGCCATTGACATCGTTAGAGTATACCGTGAGCATGGCGTTATACATATCGTTCTGCTTGTAGTAGCGGTTATTGCAAACGCCTACGCACTTTCCGCCGCTGAACGCAGCGAGCATATCCTCGTCGTCGGAAGAGTATACCTTATTAATATACAGCTTGCCGAAGACAGACATATTATACTTGAAGTCAGCCGGATTGACCGTCCACTCAGGCTTCTCGCCTTCCACCTTAACGGTGAGCTGCAGAGCCTCCACCACGTTGTTGTCGCCACGCAGATAGAGCGTCTCGTCATACGTACCGATATTCAGACTCGGGTCGATGGTCAGAACGATGTCGGCAGACGAAGTCGGGTCGATAGTGCCGCTTGCGGGTTCTGCCTCCAGCCATGAAGGAAGGTTCTCGATGGTGAAGTGTTCTATAGAACCACCCTTGTTGAGTGCCTTCACCTTGATCGTCTTCTCCTCGTTGAGCTTCTTCACTACGGTGAGAGCGTTATCGCTCCACTTCAGTTGGTTGCGGTCGATGTATGCGCTCCACGTTATCGGCGAGAGAATCTCGTTGCCGTTCTTGTCGCGCACGCCGTCCACCGTGAACTTCACGATAGTCTTCTCTATACGCTCGTAAGGCTCCTTCAGGTTGATGATGAGCGCGTCGTTGTTCACCACGAAGTCGTAGAGAAGCTTGCTCTCAGGTCCCTTTGCCTTGACAGGAGCAGAAGCCTTGGTCTCCACGTCGCCTCCTACAGCCACAGCGTCAGGCACCTTCTGTGTCGGGTCAGCCTGCTGCTTCTGGTCCATAAGAGAGAACTGGAGTTCCTTCACACCCTGCCACTCGATGTATGTCTCGAACGGATAGTAAGCCAGGAGTCCCTTCTCAGTGCCGTCGAGTCGGTTGCTGTTGCCGTTCTCCACGAGCGCCTCGCTCTTATAGAGGTTCCATACACGCACCTCGTCAATCTCGCCCTTGAAGAAGTTGTCTGCCTTCTCCTGCTGTAGGTTGTCCGCCGGTGTCCATACACGTGCGCCGAGATGGATGTAAGCCGCTGCTATGCCACCGAGGTCAGCTGCCTCGAAGTAAGTGTTCAGCTTGCCGTCCACATAGATCTGACCGCGTCCGCTCGTGCGGTTTACAGCCACTGCCACGTGGTGCCAGTCGTTGTCTGCGAAGCTACCATCACATGCCACACGCACTCCATTGTTATGGAATACCAGTCTGCCCTCCTCCAGATTGAGTGCGAAGAGATTGAGCGAACCGCCCATTTCCTCACCGTCGCCACGTCCGTTGGAGATGATGGTGGCTGTCTGCTGAGCCTCGTCAGCCTTAAACCAAGTCTCGATGGTGTAGTCCATACTGTTGTCTACGACACACGAACTGCCCGAAGAGAGCTTCAGATACTGGTCCTTACCGTTGAACGCTGCTGCGCGTCCTTCTGGATTAGCCCATTCGCCGCCTCGCATCTCAAGGTTAGCACCGTGTGCCTTGTCGGCAAGAACACTGCCCTTAGCCTCCGACATCGGATAGTAAGCGATGAGATTGCTTTCGGCTCCGGAGAGCATCGTCAGCGAGTTGGTCTGCAGACGTGCCGGTGTCATCACCTTGTCCCAGATACGTGCCCCGTGCATCTTGCCTGCAAAGTGTCCGCTTCCGTCCACGCTGGCTCCGAACACATAAGCACCCTCGCCATTATACTCGCCCACCTCAGCTGCGCTGATAAGCTGCTCGTAGTTATAGTAAGCCGACACGTTACCCTCATTGTTATATACGAGAGCCACGTGTGCCCATGTGCCCTGCTCGTAGTCGAACGCCTTGTCGCTGACGATGGTCTTGTCAGCCACCTTCACCTTCAAGCGGTTGTCGCTCGTCGTGGCAAGTTCTATCGAGCTGTTGGCGTTGCCCTGACTGAAGAGCACAGCATCCTGAGGCTTGTCTGCAAGAGTCCACATCTCGATGGTGAGGTTCTTGCCGCTCCAGTTGCGTTGGAATTCAGACACAAGTTCGTCGTTCTTTCCGTCCAGACGTACACTTACGCTATGGTCAGTCTGTGCGCCGTTGCGTATGCCCGTTACCGAGAAGTTGTTGTCAGTCAGCAGTCCGTCGGCTATCGGCTCGTTGAACGTCAGCATCACCTCATCGTTCACGGTGAGCACGCCGTTCGCCGGCTGTGCGCTACCGAAGAGGCGCGGGTTATACATATCCTTGATGCCGCTGTGTACGGCAGAATAGTTATATACCTCCTCATTGTTGATCATGCTCGTACCCACCGTGCGCAGGTCGTAACGCTGATCCTGCTGGTCGTCCATGAACCAGCGATACTTGATGGTGCCGGCATCTGCCGCCTTTATCATCTCCGCGTTCATGCCGTTGTTCACCGCCTGATCATAGAGAGTCTGGTCGTTATAGTAGCTCATGAGCGTCGTCCAGTCGTTTTCGCTGCCCGACGACGGCTTATACTGAAGCATGATGCGATGGAAATTGTCATAGTTCACGTCGAAGCCGTCAATCACCACATCCATGTAATGCTTCTGCACGCCGTTCACCTCCGTCGTAGGCAACTTCGTGTTGTACGTCCAGTTGTCCGTCGGCTTCTTCAGGCTCACGTCCGTAGCCGAGGGCGTGAAGTGTACGCTGAACGTCACGTCGTCGTAGATGTCGCCCTGGAAGTCGGTCGGGTCACACTGACACTGCGACTGCAACATCAGTCTGAGGTTGTCATAGTTCATCACCGAACCCTTGCGCACCTCTAACGTCTTCGTGAGCGTTCCGCCTGCCGGCACGAGCAATGCCCTGCCGTTGCCGATCGGTGCACCGTCGATGAGCAGCTGCGCTCCGTTCGGATTGCTGCTGTCGTCGATTACGAGGTTATACCAGTTGTCGTCCTGCGACTCCGAGTTGTTGCGCAGATACAGCGTGAAGTAAGCCGACTTGCCCGAAGGAACATTCTCGACGAAATCCTTCTCCACGGTTATCTCCGGCACCTCCATCTGAACGGTAGCCTCATTTATCACGTGCTGTCCCGGCTCGTAATACTTAGTCTTGTATTCGCCCTCGTAAGGACACGACGTCGCACCGCCACGGGTCTTGAAGATGAACGTAGAGAAAGTCTGTCCCTCCTCATTCTTCATATCCTTGTACTTGATGTACTGGTCGCCATCCTTATATCCAGCCTCGCGGCATACGTCTACAGAGAGGTAGTCAGAGCCTTCCTCCGCAAGCACATAACCCTTACAGTGGCGTGCCGTCTCCTCGGTTGAGAACTCGCCGCCGTGTTCGGTGGTAAAGCTCTCGTCTACAGTGAGCACCATACCAGTGCCGTTGAGTGTCCATCCGAAGTTGTTGGTGAACTGAGCGCCAATCAAGATAGAGAAGCGTTGAGTCTCCGAACGTCCAACCTCATACTCCTCAGAGTATTCGTAAGAAGCACCGCCCTGGAACGAATGGTTCTGCATGAGCTCTGCCTTCACCTTCTGCTCCTCGTTGTTGCGAAGCTGCATCTTCCAGTTGTCAATCGACTGATTGAGGAACATGATAGTATCCTCCTTCAACGGCTGTCCTACAGGAGCGTAAATCTTGTAGCTCGGTCCGTCTGTCGGGGTGTTGGCATTGGCACCCTTAAACACCTTGTCGTTGTTGCTCTTGCCGAAGTTAGGATCGTCTACAGCAAGCTTAGAAACGTAAACAGGCTTCTTGGTGTTGTTAGCCATAGCCTGGAAGTCTACACCTTCAGCCTGCTGATGCAGCAACTTGTTGCGTACATCCTCAAGTTTAGGCAGCAGCACCTGCTCAATGTGTACCTGCGGATAGGTGAACATAGTGCCGTACTTCTGCGAAAGTCCCAGACCAGTAGTCTTCACAAGCAGATACTCGTTGCTTTCAGGAGTAACACTGCCGAACAGTTCGTATTCTGAAGGATTGGCCTGATACATCTCACGTGTAGTAACGGCGATGTTTTCGGTCTTGCCCACGCCGATATTAGTAGAATAGCCTACGAAGAGGTCGCCGTCGCTTCCCACATACTGCGGGTCGCTACTTGTCTCGAAGCGTGTGGTAGTGGTCATCGTCTTAGTGTCAGAGTCAGTACCACCGATTGTCTCACTGTGAGAAGCGCCGAATGAGAATTCGTTCTTCACATCGTTCTCGTTCACCACTCCGGCACCAAGACCGGTGAATGTGATGACCTTGGCACCAACCTTTGCCTCGTTGTTCAATACTCCCTCGTTAGTAACATTTCCCTCATACGTACTTGTAGAAGTAACTGTCACGCCCTTCTCAAGATAAGCATACGAGTTGCTTCCCGGCGGGTCGCGCAGCACGAAGAGCACCTTGTCCGGTCCGTTCGTAACGAAGTCCGAACATAAAGTCTTTGCACCAATTACGATAGCCTTAGTGTTGCCCTTGCCATCAAAGCCACCCTTCCAGTTGATTGTTGTAGAAGATGTGCTTTCGCTGTTTTCGCTGTAGGTCATATCCATAGCGGCAGAGCGCAGGGCCGAGGTCATTTCCGGATTGTTCACCTGGAATGTCCATTCTGCCTCACCCTTCTCGTCGGTAGTGATATCTTCTTGCGTTCCGTACGCAATGTCGCCTCTACTGAATGACAGCTTAGCCTCAGGCGTTGGCACGATGTCTTCCTTAACGCCATCCTTACGTCTGCCGTCCTTATCCTTATATTCGTACACCTCCGCTGTGGTGATGTGATAAGTGACGTATTGTCCCTGCTCATACACCGGCACGCCGAGTGTGTAAGGCTGTGCAGCATTGTCAGGATCGTAGGTCTTCACCTTTATGGTCTTTGTCTGATCGAGTGTAGAGATGCCGAGTTCTTTCTTTCCGAAGAAGTCCTGAAGCTTACCCTTCACCTTCTCCTTCACGATGATTGACGGAGTGTAGCGCTTGATGAACTGCTGCTTCTTGTTGTAATATACGGTGTCGCTGCAATTGACAAACTTACCCTGCGTAGAGATAGAGTCGACATAAGCATTCACCTCGCTCTGCTTTGCAAACTCGTTGCTCAGGTTGAGGTCTTCGCCACTGCCCGGGATGTTGTCATGGCCGGGCACCACTACATTAATCTTATACTTCTCAGGAATGAGGTCGGCAAAGAACTCACCCGTCTCGGCATTAGGATAAATCGTAATCTTGTTGCCCTCGTACACTACGCGGTTGTCGTACTGCTTCTTGGCATATACACCCTTGAAGTGGTTGAGGGTTTCCTCGTGCTTAGTGGCGGTCATTTGGTAGGCATCGTTCTGATATGTAAGCTCGATGCGTACGTCGTCAGCGAGGTTGTTCTTCGAAAGCGAGTGACCCACGGGGAACGCTTCCTGCTTGGTGCCGCCGGCAACACGTCCGATGTATCGTACGGTTGTAACGTCAAAGATTTCGAATCCGTTGTCGTCGTCCTGATAGTTGCGGTCGGTGCCGTCGCTGTTGGTCAGCTTGCCACCGTTCTCAAACGTATGGTTGGCGAGCACTGCCTTAACCTCGTGCTGTCCTACGGGTACGCTTATGGTGAACTGTCCGTGGGCATCGGTCTTCACAATGTTGCTCTTGCCGTCCATAACGGTTACGCCGTCAACGGCGAACGACACTCCCTCTACGGGCACGTTGCCACCCTTGTACATCACCTTACCCGAAATCTTGAACGACGACTTGTCCGTGAAGTTCACGGTGTGGCTCTGTGCCTGCGAGTTGATGAGGCGCAGCTCCTTTGCCGATGCAAACTGATGTATGCCGAGTGTCGGCACAATCATATACGTAGTTCCGTTGCCGGTGTAGGGCAGCGAACGAATCTGATAAGAACCGTCTGTAGCTGTGTAGCTGCTGTAGCCGAGCTGTGCGGAAGTAGGAATGTCTTTCGAACTGGTCGTAACATTCGTAGCCACACCATGGTTCATGTTGTACTTGGTGCCCTTGTACGAGATATCGTAGAAGGCGTCGTCAACCGAATAGTCGAAGGTGTAGTAAGCCTGCAGACCGTCCTCATTACCTACGAGGTAGCGGTTGTAGTCGCTTGCGATGGTGTCAGCATTGAGCACCTTGTTCCACAGACGCACCTCGTCGATGGCTCCTTCGAAGCCTTCGCCCATCACCACCTTATTGTTATTGCCCGTAATCTGAGCCGTACGCTCGGCTTCTGCCACAGCCTCACCGTTTATATATATAATAATGTGTGTAGCGCTTGCCACGGCTGAGAGATGCACGAACTGGTCAGAAGAAACGTATTCGCTGAGCTTCTTCGGAGTCTTCAGCGTCTGAGTGCCAGCTGTGAACTCAATCTTCTTGCCGTTATACGCCAACTTGTACATGCCCGGCTTCTCGATGATGGTGCCTTCCTTGGCTGCTCTCACCCATGCCTGAAGCGTAACTGCTTGCGTGGCGTCATTCAGAAGCTGGTCGTTGTCGACGGTAAGATTAGACGCACCGGTGAACACGTACGACTTGCCCGGAACGCCCGAACCTTCCGTTGGCTCAGCGCTAACCTTTGCGCCCGACACAGCCTGTCCGCTCTCGAACGTCACGCGTCCGTAGATGTCGCCCGTAGGTGTGCGGAAACCAACGTCAGTAAGTTTCTCATCGCTCTCAATCAGTTTGCCCGAACACATCACCTGTCCGCGTATGCTATAATCGTATACGATGCCAGGTATAGCATTAACGTCGTTGTAGTAGTAGTCGTTCTGAGCCTCGTTGCCCTCGGTAACGGCTATCTGCTTATAGTCTGTATCAGGAGCGCCATGCTCCTTGCGGTTGATTACAAAGCGCTCAAAGTTGCCCTTGCTGCTCCACGCCAGTTCTACACGGTCTGAGTAGTAGCCCTTGCCGGCTGTAAACGCAACAAGATTGCCTATGCTTGTGGGCATGATTGACTCCGGAGCAGCCACCGTAGGCAGAGTGCCGTAAGCCTCGGTAGGCTTCACCGTGAGGCGGTAACGATATTCGTTGCATACCATTATCATGTCGTCAACATACTTGCCGCTGAGGAATTCTTCCTTCGACAGCTCGATGTTGTCGGTAGTGTTGGTTGTTACGTTGATACGTGTAATCACCGCTTTGGTGCCCGAACTCCAGATGTCGCCCTCTGTCTGCCAAGTGATAGTGGCAGTCTTGGCTTCCTCGTCCAGTACGGCGTGCACAGAACCTGCCGTAACATTGCTGTGCTTTGCAGAAGCCGATAGAGAAGTATGCTTACTGAAAGCGTTGTTCCACACGTCAGAGTTGCCTGTATGCGAACGCTTAATGCTGAATTCATAATTCAGACTCTTGCCTAAAGGTACGTCAAACTCATAGCTGTATGCTGTCTTACCAGCCATATACTGGATATTCTGTGTGGTTGTCTCCACAGCATTTGTAGCCTTGTCCGTACTCTTGATTGTGAGCACCATATTGTCCTCAATGCAGTTCTGCGTCGGAGCCGCACTGAGATTCCAGTTCACCTTCGCCTTGCGCGTCACCTGATTATAGTCGGCGCTGATTTCCTTCACCTGCGGATAGGCAGGGCGCGTGTGGCTGTCACTGAGCGTAGAGTATGTCACCTGTTTGTTATAGCTTGGCGTATACTTCTGCTTCACCTTATAGTCGGAGAAGTTGTCAAGGCTCATCTTGTCAGTCGGAACGAAGAACGAACCGCTTGTATTGCTTGCACTGACCGAACCTATTCCGCTTATTTCCTCTCCCGCCGAGTTGCATAAGACGAAAGAACCGTAGCTATCAATGGAATAGTCGGAAGCCTTTCCGTCTTTCTTAAAAAAGATGATATATCCAGGAGTTCTGTTCAACACGTAATATCTGCCACCGGTTATCACGGTTTTCGTACAACCATAATTTGTTTTTATGTTAACCATATGGGTAACATTATTATCGTCGCGTCATCTACGCCACCATTTACCAGTGTATGTAACGCTCTCGCTCGAATTGACTTGCTTCAAAGGAATGATAAGTCTTAAATAATATGCTTTCTTACCATTGGTCGGATCTGTCGATTTGCCCAGCCAGTAAACATACTTGTAATCGATTCCAGTAACTTCGTCGCTACCAACACTAAGACTCGTCCATTCATTTTTGGGTCCTCTAAGTTTGATTTCCTTACCTGCTACATTCACAGTGAGATAACCATCATCGCGGCAGAATCCGCAATGACCGTTACCGCTGCCACCCCAATCTTGATATACGCGGATATCAAGTTCAAGAGTAGCATTAACCGGATTGAACCGTTGCTTAATCCAAGCATTGTTCCAATCGTCTGCCGACGCCTTCTGCACTGAGAACGCCATCAGCATCACGACACAAAGGAAGAACTGCATGAATCTTCCTGCAGACGTTCGCATGGAACGCCGCGTAGAAACAGAATTGCCTGCAAACCGCCTGTCCAGATAAGGAGGAGGTTGCTGAAGTCTTCTTCTTTTCATTTTAATGATGTTTTAGAGTTATTGATTAATTTATATTATGTGATTTCGTTTCACATTACAAAATTAGACTTTTTTATTAAAATTAAGTGTCTGATTGCTGCGTCGCTGTGTCTACTTCCAACAAAAAAGGTGTCCACTTCGTATGAAGTAGACACCTTAACAGTGTGTATCTTAACGGGCTATCATGCTTGTTTGTCTCGCCAGGCTATAGGCGTGCATCCCTCTTTCTCCTTAAACACTCTGTAGAGATAGGAGCGTGAGGAGAAGCCACATTCGGAGGAGATGATGTCGTTGCTGAAGTCAGGATTTTCCATCATCATCTTTTTGGCAGCATTGAAGCGTATCTCGCTAAGCCAAATTCGGAAGGTGGTGTTCTGACACTGGCTGAAGTATTGCGACAACTCGGTTTTGTTGATTTCGAGCAAATTTGACAATGTCAGCATATTGACTGTGCAGTCCTTATAGCCTAAGTCGGCACACCAATGGTCGAGGGCAGACCGGATGAAGGCAATTCGTGAGGTAGGTAGCTGTTTGGAGGTTTGTTCACTGCCGATCTCAGGCGCAGACTGCTGCACGTCACACTTGACAGACTCTTCCTCGCTTTCAGCGTTGACAGCATCGGCGGTCAGATTGTTGCCTCTTTCCTTATCCAACAGTTCTTCAGTTGGAACATAATTGAAGCCGAGCGCCACAAAATTGACGATGAAGAAGAGCGTGGCTACGAGTCCGAAGGGACCTATTATATATAGCGACTTAGTGGAAAGGATGGCAAACGGGATGATGGTGGCTGTGATAAAGAGCAGCGTAAGGCAGGCATAAGCATATCGCGTGAAAGGGCGCATGTCGGTGGCTGTCATCGTCTCAAGGAGCTTCTTCCGCTTGTTCATCTCTATTATTATCATGTATATGCAGTAGAGAATATTGCCCAAAAAGAGAGCAAGCATCACGTAAAGCCATGCGCCAATGTTCAGGGAACCGCTAAAGCTGTAGCCCACAGCGAAGGCGGCAAGCATGGCGGCGTATACGGCGGCGCAGATAAGGTTCATCTTACGGCGCTTGGTGTGGGTAGCCTCAACGTTGTAGATAGCCATCGCGAAAAGCGTGAAGCAAGGCTGATAAACCATTATGTTGATAACAGCACCTAAGTATGTGCTCGTGGCACGGAAGCCATAGTGCATCTGCAGGAAGAAGTGTGCTGCCATCAAAAGCAACGCCGAGGATATCATCCAGCGCGAATACTCGTACCGCCGATTTGTCCATCTTACGTGAATACGCGTGACGGCAAGGAAGAATGCGCTGATAAGCATTAATATCAGACATGCAAACTGTAACAAATATAGCATAGTATATAATTTTTGTATGTACGTATCAACAAAGATACACGTTGCAAAGATAGTGCAAACCGAAGGCAGAACATCAAGCTTGCTTGAGTGTTATGCTGAGGTGCAGCCTATCTTATTGCAAAGATACACAAAAAAAACGTATCCGTATATGGTGTTTAACAATTATTACTGCTCAAACGCTTATCCGTTTGAAAAAGAGTGAGTAACTTTGCAACCTCATACAACAACAATAGCATTACTAATGAAAAGGAAACATAATCCGAAACAAATCAGCACCGTATTATCGGTAATCGTATGCCTGTTTGCTACCCTCACGCAAACCGCTCATGCCAAAAACATCAGCCCGCAAAAGGCGACGCAGATCGCAAAAAAGTACATCACTCTCCCACACGACAACGCCTTGAAAGCTCCGGCTAACGGCACTCATCAGGCAGCGGAGGCTCCGTACTACTTGTTCAACGCTGCCGACGGTCGCGGCTTTGTGCTCGTTGCGGGCGACGACGAGATGGGCGAAGTGCTCGCATACAGCAAAGAGCACTCCCTCGACACGCTCAACGCTAATCCCTGCGTTAGGTTGTTGCTCGAAGGCTACAAGCAAGGCTATCAGGCACTGAAGGAGGGAACAGTCGTAGCACACGCTCCCTCACGCACCGGACTGTTCACCAAGACCGTCACACCGCTGCTCAAGAGCAAGTGGGGACAGTCCGAGCCATACAACGAGCTGTGCGGCTATCCCTACACAGGCTGCGTGGCTACAGCTATGGCGCAGATAATGTACTACCACCGCTGGCCTGCACAAGGCAAGGGCGAAAACGGCTACAAGGTGGCTGCCTATGACGACGACGTGTACGTCGACTTCTCTCAGTCGCACTACGACTGGGACAACATGCTCGACGACTACCGCTATCCCGTGCAGGCTACGAAGGAGCAGCGAGCAGCTGTGGCTCTGCTCATGAGAGACTTCGGTGTGGCATCGTTCATGCAGTACACTCCGGCACTCAGCGGCACACAGGGCGTGAACGCATACAACGCGCTGCAGAAGCACTTCGACTATACGTCGGCTTACGTGACAAAGGCGATGGAGGGCGCAACACGCTTCTCCGAGATACTACGCGAGGAACTTCTCAACGGCTGCCCCGTCTACCTGGAGGGCCGCCCTGCCGGCTCAAGCTCGGGCCACGCCTGGGTTACCGACGGCTTCGACGAGAACGGACTCTTCCACATGAACTTCGGATGGGACGGTGGAGGCGACGCCTACTTCTCGCTCACCAACCTCAGCCTGCAGGAGACGGGCGACGAGTTCGGCAACAAGCCGCTCGCGTTCAACCGCGCCATCACCGCCATACTCGCCCACCCGAACAACGGCAAGTATCCGGCAATAGACCCCGGACTGATGGAGAATATGCCGCAGCTGATGTTCAACGAGGGCGGCACGTTCACGATGAAGGATGCCGCAGACAAGGCGTTCGACGCACACAAGGAGCAGACCATAGAGATGACCTCGTTCGTGAACAAGGGCAAGGCGTTCAAGGGCGACGTGGGCGTGGCTATATACGACGCTGAGGGCAACTTCAAGAGCGTGGCTTACTCGGACGACCACGCCACAGGCGGATTTACGCAGCGCATCTTCGGCGACTACGGTGGCAGCATGGGCACCGACAACCTCATGGTGCACACACTCTCTACAAAGGTTAGCTTCGACGGACTTGCAAACGGCTACTACCGCCTCGTGCCCGTATGCGCAGCTATGGGCGAAGACGGAACATGGGGCGACTTCCTGCGCATGAAGAAGGCTCCGACAATCGAAGTGGAGCTCACCGACGGCAAGGGACGCATCTCCGAGATGTGCTCTGCGGAGAATGTCGTCTTCCAGCTTATGAACCAGCCACGCCTCTCTGCCAATGCGGAGCAGGGCGAAAGCATATACGCCTACTTCAACCTGAAGAACCTCAACGGCGTGCCACGCGACTGCTATCTGCGCGTGCAGCTGCTCGACGAGGCTAAGCAGGTGGTGCTGAACACACGCGTCGACCAGCTGACGGAGATTGAGGGCTTCACCGAGATGGAGATACCCGTTAAACTCTCGATACCCACCGACCTCGCCCCAGCACGCTACGAGGTGAAGCTCGAGGCTACACGCGACCAAGAGGAGACCGACTTCTACCCTATCAACAACATACACGACAAGGATGCAGCTTACATCGAAGTAGTGAAGGCTGAGGAGAAGCCGCTCATGGCTAAGGTGGAGGTGTTCTTCAGCGACAACTCGGAGCAGAAGGTGGAGTCGGGCGTACTCGATATGTCGCAGAGCGGACTGTTCAAAATCGGCGTTCTGCTGCGCACTAACGAGAAACTCTCATACGAGGGTCACGTGAAGATGATGTGCGAGGACGTGGAGTGCTGCGAGCAGGTGGCTGTCAACGGCATCGACGACGACGTTACAGTGTCTTCTGCCTTCGACATTCCGCTCTACAGCTACTGGCTGCGCAAGGGCAACGTGCCGTTCGAGGACGGACATATATATAAGGTGATGATGATGGGCACAAAGAACGGCGAAGACATGGAGCTGAAGGTGGCAGACGCACCAGCAACATACATCAAGCGCGAGGGCGACCTGCTCACACTCACCAACGACATACCAACCAGCATTGAGTCGGCTGCGGCTTCTACCGTAAACGTGAAGCGCGAGGGCTCGCAGATTGTTGTCACCGGCGAAGGCATCAAGAGCGTAAGCCTCTACAACGTGAGCGGCGAGCTAATCACCACCTCACCATCTCACCATCTCAACACCTCAATACTCAAGCCCGGCGTGTACGTGCTGCGCATAGAAACAGGCAAGCAGACACATGTCTACAAATTCATTCTCTAAGACTATAGCAAATCAGCACAGCTCTTAGGGCTAAGCATCGTAGGAGGAGGGTGTGTCAAAACTAAAATATTTGGCAAATTGAATAGCAAATGGTTCTAATCGTAGGAGGCTACGGCATTCCTGCCGTAGCCATTAGTAACTGAAATACAACTGTTTGCAATGACTACGGCAAGAATGCCGTAGTCTCCTACAGTTAGCCATTCATCACAATTCTATAGTTTTGACACACCCTCCATTGCAAATAGTTGTAATGATTTGTATTTCTGTTGTTAATGGTGGTGTGTCAAAACTCATAAATAGCACGCCCCGAAGGGGCAGAATCACATAGCCCAGGGCAACGCCCTGGGCTATGTGATTATTGGGCTTTCAGCCCGCATTAATTGAGTTTTGACTCACCCTCCTTTTATTTTTATATACATAGCAGAATATTTTTAACAAAAAACTCTGCATTTCTCCCATTCGTGTTGTTTTATTTCATATATTTGCAAAATCTTTTACAGAAATAACAACCGTAAAGCAACGATGCGCAATCGTTATGCAACGACCAACCACTAATATCTATTATCAACCTAATAAATAAAACGTTATGAACAACATCCCCTCAGTATTTTGGCTGATCCCGATAGCCAGTGTTGTAGCATTGGGAATGGCATGGTTCTTCTTCCGTTCGATGATGAAGGAGGACGAAGGAACAGACCGAATGAAAGAGATTGCCGAGCATGTACGCAAAGGCGCAATGGCTTACCTCAAGCAGCAATATAAGGTTGTGACAATGGTGTTCGTAGTGCTCGCCATCGTCTTCTCGTTCATGGCTTACGTGCTGAAGGTGCAGAACCCGTGGGTGCCGTTCGCTTTCCTCACCGGCGGTCTGTTCTCCGGCTTGGCAGGCTTCTTCGGCATGAAGACCGCCACCTACGCTTCCGCACGCACTGCCAACGGCGCACGCACCGGACTCGACAAGGGCTTGAAGATAGCCTTCCGTAGCGGTGCGGTGATGGGACTCGTCGTCGTGGGTCTCGGACTGCTCGACATCGCCATCTGGTTCGTCGCTCTCAACGCCTTCTACGACGGAGAGGCTACAGCCCTCGTCACCATCACCACCACTATGCTCACCTTCGGCATGGGTGCTTCGACGCAGGCTCTCTTCGCTCGCGTAGGCGGTGGCATATACACAAAGGCTGCCGACGTGGGAGCCGACCTCGTGGGCAAGGTGGAGGCTAACATACCCGAGGACGACCCACGCAACCCTGCCACCATCGCCGACAACGTGGGCGACAACGTGGGCGACGTGGCTGGCATGGGTGCCGACCTCTACGAGAGCTACTGTGGCTCGATACTCTCAACGGCTGCCCTCGGCGCAACGGCGTTCGCCATGAACGCAGACATGCAGCTGCGTGCCGTCATCGCACCAATGGTGATTGCGGCTATCGGCATCTTCCTCTCGCTCATCGGCATCTTCCTCGTGCGCACCAAGGAGGGCGCAACGATGAAGGAACTGCTCCACTCGCTCGGCCTCGGCACCAACGTCAGCGCAGCACTCATCGCCGTTGCCACCTTTATTATATTATATCTGCTCGGCATCGAGAACTGGCTCGGACTCTCGTTCTCCGTTATCAGCGGATTAGTGGCAGGCGTGGTCATCGGTCAAGCCACCGAATACTACACCTCGCACAGCTACGCACCGACGCAGAAGATTGCGGAGGCTTCGCAGACTGGTCCTGCAACGGTCATCATCAAAGGCATAGGAACGGGCATGATATCGACGATGATACCCGTCGTGACCATCTCCGTAGCCATCATGCTCAGCTACCTCTGCGCCAACGGCTTCGATATGTCGCTCTCAGCGAAGTCGATCAGCACCGGTCTTTACGGCATCGGCATCGCTGCCGTGGGTATGCTCTCGACGCTCGGCATCACTCTCGCCACCGATGCCTATGGACCAATCGCCGACAACGCCGGCGGCAATGCAGAGATGAGCGGACTGGGCAAGGAGATACGCGAACGCACAGATGCGCTCGACGCCTTAGGCAACACCACCGCAGCTACGGGCAAGGGCTTCGCTATCGGCTCGGCTGCACTCACGGCTTTAGCCCTCCTCGCCTCTTACATTGAGGAGATAAAAATAGCCATGGTACGCGCCGTGGATAACGGCAAGCAATACTTTGACGCAGCCGGCAACCTCTTCGACCCGACCAACGCCACCACTATCGACTTCATCGAGTTCTTCCAGGTGAACCTCATCAATCCGAAGGTGCTCGTAGGAGCATTCCTCGGAGCCATGGCTGCCTTTCTGTTCTGCGGACTAACGATGGACGCAGTAGGTCGCGCTGCGGAGTCGATGGTGCAGGAAGTGCGCCGTCAGTTCCGCGAGATAAAGGGCATACTCGAAGGCAAAGCGACACCCGACTACGGCCGTTGCGTGGAGATAAGCACACGCAGCGCACAGCGCGAGATGCTCATCCCGTCGCTGCTTGCCATCATCATACCTATCGTCGTAGGCTTGGTACTCGGCGTGGCTGGCGTGCTCGGTCTGCTCACAGGCGGCTTGGCAGCAGGCTTCACCCTCGCCGTGTTCATGTCCAACTCGGGCGGAGCATGGGACAACGCGAAGAAGATGATAGAGGAAGGCCACTTCGAAGGTAAGGGCAGCGAAAACCACAAAGCGACTATCGTGGGCGACACCGTGGGCGACCCGTTCAAGGATACCTCAGGACCTTCGCTGAACATCCTCATCAAACTCATGTCGATGGTGAGCATCGTGATGGCAGGTCTGACTATCGCCTTCCTGTAACACCATCTCAACACCTCAACACCTCCGCTCGGCTTTTGCCGCTTGCCAGAGCAAGAACACCTCACCAACCAGCCCGAAGCCCCATAGAACTGGGACTTCGGGCTTTTCTTTCCCCCCAACAGCAAGTCCACACAACCGAAAATACTATGCATTTTAGCAAAGTATAAGTACTCGCTTTGTACATTTTAGCAAAGTAAAAGTACTCGTTTTGTGCATTTTAGCAAAATAAAGACAAC